>Ga0210009_1001204_pt1 | contig 23575 bp, 19 predicted proteins | sample CryGeyCG2114_065_FD_185457 | JGI IMG/M metagenome (GOLD analysis project Ga0210009, IMG submission 185457) | Groundwater microbial communities from aquifer - Crystal Geyser CG12_big_fil_rev_8/21/14_0.65 (SPAdes) (version 2) | ecosystem: Environmental > Aquatic > Deep subsurface > Groundwater ... | reverse complement strand
GGAATTGCTAAAAATCCCCCTGAACAAACCCGCCCCTCTCAAAAGAGAAAAATGCAGAAAAACCATGTCAAGGATTGTTTTTGCAGTGTGGCAATATGCCTCACTACCGAAAGGGCTGAATAGTTACGATTTTTTTAACTAGAATCACACCAACTTCGACTTCACCAAAGCAAATATGGAATTAACAAAATAATCATTTTCGTTACAAATGATCCTTATGATTTTAATGCGATTGCCCTGTTGCCCCGGCGTGCGTCTCATTGACATATTGTCATTCTCAGCTGTAAGCTGATGCCGAGGGGAAATACACATGCGAATGCAGACGAAAAGCAGCCTGATCACTATCGTGGGCACACTGAGCTTCACCGTTGTGGTTGCAATCGCCACCATGTATGCAATGAATCATGCTTCCAAAACTGACCTCCAGCTGGAAAGTAAAATGGCTTCGGAATTGATCCGTCTGACCATCACGCATGAGATGAAAGAAGGCAATCCGAATCATATTAGCCCCTACCTCAAAGACTTGGCTCAGGTGCCCGGCATCACGCATGCGCATGTGGTTCCTGCACCATCGGTCATTGCACAAATGGGAAAAGATTTAGACCCTGGCATCCCCTCATCACCACTGGAAGAAAAGGTTTTTGCCTCCAAAAAAAGTGAAAGTGAAATACTGAATAATCATACATTCCACTACGCATTGCCCTATATCGCACATACACAAAGCAGGTGCCTTCAATGCCACCAAGCTCAGGAAGGCGATGTGTTAGGTGTGGTCAGCGTTGAAATCGACATTACCGAACAGCGCAAGGTGATGATGTGGTCAGTCGGCAGCCTGGTCGGCTTACTGCTGCTCTATGGACTGGTCCTGATGTTCACCCTTCGCTGGTTGATGCTTCCTGTTATCGCCACAACCAAGAGCTTAAAACGTGCCTTTGACAGTGCCGAAGCCGGTGATTTTTCACAGCGCGTAAAAAAATATACCAATGATGAAATGGGAGAAATTGCCGAGAAAACCAATCATTTCATGCAAACCCTCGAGGGCAGCCTCGGTGAGATTTCGAAGAAGGTTGAGACTTTAAGTCATACCTATCAAAGTGATGATAAGAACATATTGCTTCGCACATCTGATGTCGTAAACAATCTGGTGGGTGCAGCCCACTTTAAGCAGTCCATCGAAAATGATCGTAACCTCGAAGAAGTCTACGCGCGTTTATGCCGCACGCTTATTGGCCAATTCAAAGTAAAGCGTTTTTCCTTATATGAAGTGTCCAACTCCAAAAATCGCCTACTGCTGATTAAGGCTGAAGGATTACCTGAAGCAAGCGAAATGTGGTGTGACCGGGAAGTCACGGTTGACTGCGATGCCTGTCGCACCAAACGAAGTGCCCATATTGTCACATCAAGCGAAGAAGAAAATATTTGTCCATCCTTTATGGGCAACAGCATTCAAGACGCAGATGCGCTGAAGCACACGTGTTTTCCGATTATGTTATCCGGTTCGGTCGGTGGCATTCTACAAATTCTGTTTACTCAGGATGAAGCGGCCCGCATTCACGCGAATTCACCAAGGATTCAGGCCTATCTGGCTGAAGCCGCACCAGTCATTGAGGCCAAGCGTTTGATGATGTCGTTAAAAGAATCATCGATGCGTGATCCGATGACCAACTTATATAATCGCCGTTTCCTGGAGAATTATCTCGAAACCATGCTGGCCGGTATTCAACGGCAGAATGCCAGCATTTCCATATTGATGTGTGATGTTGATTATTTCAAACAGGTTAACGACACTCTGGGGCATGAAGCCGGTGACGAAGTATTAATCACGGTATCGCGGATTCTGCAAGAAGCCATCCGGGCATCTGATCTGGCCATTCGCTTTGGCGGCGAGGAGTTTCTGGCCCTGTTGATTGGCACCACTGAGGATAAAGCCATGGAGGTTGCAGAACGCATTCGCTCATCGATGGAAAACCACACCTTTAAAACCACTATCGGCCCGCTTAAAAAGACGATCTCTATCGGTGTATCTGTTTACCCTCAGGACAGCGATGCTTTCTGGGAATGCGTTAAGTTTTCTGATGTAGCCATGTACGAAGCCAAAGAATCAGGGCGAAATCGGATACTTCGTTTCACCAAAAACATGTGGAAAGAGGGTCAGAGTTATTAGGCTGGCAGTGTTTAAGCCGACGGCTTTTAGCCCGACAATGATTAGTCCTAATCAGGCTGCACTGAAGCTTCCTGATATCAGTCAACAGATAACAGTCAATCACTTTGCTTTTAAAACAGCCGCCGTTATGGCTGTCACCATTGATCGGGGAGCCGTACGTAGAGAGAAAACTCTCAACCGGTTCAACAGGCCATGCACCGTCACAACTTTACCACTGTTCATTGCCTGATAACCCTGCATGGCTACCGTTCTGGCCGAAGCCAGTGATTTACCTTTACCTTTCACCAGCCCCGAATCATCCATCGCCGCCCGCACAAAAAACTCAGTTTGCGTGGCACCGGGACACAGGCAAGTAGCGCTGACGCCGCTTCCTTTGAGCTCAAATGCCAGAGCCTCGGAATAGGAGAGCACAAATGCCTTGCTGGCGAAATACGCTGCCATGCCCGGCCCCGGCTGAAAGGCTGCTATCGAGGCCACATTCAATACACGTCCAAAGCCACGCTTTATCATCGGTGGCAACAATTGGCGACACAGTTGCGCCAGTGCCAGCATATTCAGTTGCAGCATCTGCTCTGTCGCTGCCCAGTCGTTTTCTGCAATCGCGCCGAACTGGCCGCAACCGGCATTGTTCACCAGATAATCAAACGTCATTCTTTCCTCTGCAATATAGGCCAGCAGGGAATGACGCGAAGCCGTATCCGACAGATCGCATGGAAACACTTTAACATCCACAAAGCAGGACAATTCTTCCTGCAAAGCATGTAAGCGCTCTTGCCGTCTGGCCACCAGCAGCAGTGGAATGCCGTCGACAGCAAACAATCTGGCGAGCTCGGCACCGATACCGCTGGATGCGCCAGTAATTAGGGCATAATTGTTTGTCATGTTCACCTCCCCCTCTGTTGCAGTCTCTCCACAACATCCATTGCCACACGTTTGTTGTAATCATTAATTTTCCAGTGCGTCGGCATCCAGCCCACCAGGAATCGATAAAAATCAGCCTGCGCGATAGCAAACAAGCCCCGCCACTCCGATTCCAGCGCGCTGAAATCAATGGCCTTATCTCGGCAAAGCAATGCCTGTTGCAAGCTCGAAAAGTAATAATCGAGCAAAGCCGGTGCATGCTTTTCCTGTGCCCTGTCAGCCAAACAACTGCCCAGGAGGTAGGCGACATCTTTCATACCGCAACCACCACCGACATATTGAAAATCAACTGCTGCCACGCGGCTGCCTTCGTGATAAAAACAAAAGTTCGCCACCTTGGCATCGCCATGCACCAGCGTTTGGAATTTTGCCTTGCTCAGCATCGAATCCAGCACCGGCGCAGCACGGCGAAGACGTTCATCATCCATGACGGCAAGTTCATCCGGACGTGTTGCCAAATGCCAGTATGTGCCCACCGGCCAAAGCTCTTCGGGTTTCCCTCCCAGAAATGTCGCATGAAAATGCGCCAGCCAGCTCAGACACAGCTTCACTTCGGCCAGCATCAAATGTGATTTTCGCCCGGAAAAACCGGCTGCATCCAGATCTTCCAGCACCATGATATGGTCGTCACCCACTGTATCCGAGCAATAGCTATGCGGCACACGACATCGATCATCACAACGCTCTGCCCAATGCTGATACCAGGCCATTTCGACTTCGTAGGATTTCACTTTGCGCTGATGCGACAAATCATTGTGCCATCCATGCGGGTGATGAACCGTTGAAGGAAACACCACATGTTTGAGAATCACGCTGGCCACTTTGCTTCCCGACAGATGGTATCGAACAATTTCACCGTAACCGCTCCAGAGCGACTGAATCACAGCTCCACGCCTGAGCTTTTGCGCGTGTGTTGCATCAAGAATGTGTTTTTCCAGTTGTCTTCGCTTTACTTTTTCAGACACTTTTGAACCAGCTGTGTTCAAACAGTGAATGATTATGCCCCCATCGCCTCATGTGCTATGAGGTTTACTCATGGCATCGCCAGAGCTGTTTCGCAGGGTTTACTGTCGGCCGTGACGCGGTTGATCAGACTCTCCCCCAGCAACGACAAACCACCGGTGGCAAATGCGCCCGCCACACGCGCCGCTGCCATGCCACTCTTGACCGCATCCATGGACAGTCCGGGTTCCGCCAGCGTACCGCCAAGCCGAACCACGTTGATCATATTGGATACATTAAGCCCCAGACCATCACGCGGCTCGGTGCTGATGCCCATATCGATGGTTTCTTCTTGCAGATTAATCTTGCCCTCACTGAGAATATTCATGCGACCGGTTTCAAAGGCGATGCCATCTTCGCTCAGCATCTGGCCTTTTTCTACACGAAAATGCACCACGCCACATTGCAAATCGGTATATTCCAGCGTATCCGAGAAAGGGTTGAGTTTTTCAAACAAGGTCATCACCAGATCACCGCCAATCAGGTTTAACGAACTGGTTTTGACTTTTGCCTTACCCATTTTCAACTTGATGCGTCCGTCCAGCCCTGCCATCAACGCCGCGACGCTTTGACCGCTGGCCTGCAACGTCACATCCAGATCCATGGGTCCATCTGCAATCATATCACTATTGCCACCGCTGCTCTTGCTCAGGTTTCCGGCAACGATATTCCGCCCCGTTATGGAGAGATTCATATTGGCCGATGATTTTTTCGCATCAAGCCTGATACTGGTTTTGAGCGAACCACCGGCAAGCTGCATTGTGACCGGCTCGATACGTAGCGAACCTTTGTCCAGTTGCATATGCATATCGACTTGCTGCAAGCTTGTGTCCGGCACGACAAGTCGCCTGATATTCCATGCCAGCGTCACTTTCGGCAGTTCATTCAGCTTATCCAGCGGCAGCGGCTCGGACGAAAACACTTTGGCTTTTTCTTTCTTGCCAGCCGACGTCGGCTTCACATCCTTCTTTTCAGGCTGTTTGTTTTCTTCTTTTGCCGGCATCCATGCCGCTACATCCAGCGTATCCGACTTCAGCGTGGCCGCAATAGCCGGTTTTTTGCCGTTCAATTGCAACTGAATGTCACCTGCCACATCGCTGGCTCCCCATGTCGCTTTGTTCAGTGTCACCAGCATGCCCTCGGCATTATCCTGTACATCAAGATTCATATGCAGTGGAAAATCTTTCGGCAGCGCAATATCGGCCAGCGCGGCGAGCCGTGCCGGGCTTTTACTATCCAGCACGAGCCTGGCCTGTATGCCTTTACCTGCAAACGGTTGCTCAATACTGCCGTTCGCCGTAAGCATCGCATCGCTGAAATCCACCTTCAACTCAATCGATGCCGCTTTATTTTCTGCCAGCGCCTGCAAGGAATCGATGCGCGCCTGAATATGCATCGCCTCTTTGGCAAAAGTAGCTTTGGCCTGCAATGCCAGAATCGTCTGATCATCTTCAAACAACGTCTGACCATCCAGCTCAGGTAACCCCAGCTGCCATTGTTTGCCCGTTTGCCCGTCATGATAAGAAAATAACAAATCACGAATCTGCACCTTATCAAGTTGCGGTAACGATGCGGAAGATGTCGATTCAGAGCTTTGAGCAGCTGCGTCTGCCGCTTTTTCAAACACCCAGTTACCAGTGCCTTTGTTATCCGTTTCCAGCCTCACAACCGGCTTGACCAGAATAAAACGATTCACAATCAACTGCCCGTGCAGTAATGGCCGCAGCTGCACTTCCACTTCCAGCTCGTCGACATCCAGCATGTTCGGCTGTTTGCTCCACGCAGCATTACTCAAATGGACCCCGGATACGCTCAGTGACGGATTCAGCGACACATGAATTTCAATATCACCATCGATGGTCAGTGTGCGCCCTGTCGAATCATGGGCGGCTTCCTGCACCAGCACTTTGTATTCATTAAAATCTTTATTTTTCAGATAAATAACCAGACCGGCGAAACCAAGCAGCGCTATCGCCAACAGCGATGCGAGTGTGATCAGGGTAAGTTTTATTCCACGCGGCATCATGACTGTTCACCTTTTGGCTGGCGGTCGATCTGACGATTTGAAAGCCCTTCGGCCAGCCGCTCACCGAGCACATAACTGATGTTGAAATTTAGCTTGGCAACAATGCGCGGGAAATATTTCAGATCGTGTGCCAATCGCTCATAGTCGAATTTAAGCACCGTCACGGCTGAGCTGGCTACCACATCGGCTGTTCGTTTTGTTTCACGCACAAAACCGATTTCACCAAACACTTCGCCCGCATTTAATGTTGCCAGGTTTTGTGCATTTCCATTGATATTGAGCACCACATCCACCTCACCACTGACCAACAGGTACATGCTTCGATCAACTTGCCCCTGTTCGATTATTTTTGCGCCCCTGGTAAATTCGAGCATTTCGGATATCAGCACGGCCTTGCGAATCTGATAGGAAGACATGCCGCGAAACAATACGCAATGGCGTAGCGTTTCCTTATCCATATTCAAGGCCATAATATCATACAAGCCGACCAGTCGTACACGTGACATAATCAACGGCGTCACAATTAAATTGGCAAACAACGCAAACAACATCGTCGCGGCTGAAAGTGCGCCAAACTGGGCGATAATAGCAAAGTCGGAAAATAGCAACATGCCAAAACCCAGTGCCAGCGCCACACTGGTGGCCATCATCGGTAAAGCTTCTTCGCGCACGGTTTGATGCGCCGCACGCACAGCATCGCCTTCAATCCGACTCAATGCATTGTAACGCGACAACATATGAATCGTACTATCCACCGCGATACCGATAGCGATCACCGCCACCATGGCTGTGCCCGGATTGAGCGGAATATCCAGCAGCCCCATCACACCAAACATCAGAATAATCGGAATCAAACTCGGCACCATGGCAATGATGCCGCCCTTGATCGAGGTGAACATCACCGACATCAGGATAAAAATAATCAGCAGCAACAACACCAGCGATTTAACCTGTGCCAGCAACAGCGTTTCAGCGGACTCATTGATCATCAGATTTTCACCGACCACAAACGCCTGCATATCTGTTCCGGCAATATCGCGGGCCACATCGCGCAACTCGGCAATATTACGGTTCAGCACATTTGAATCACTGATATTATAGCGTACCACAATCGTCGCTCGCCGATAATCATGACTGACATAGCGGTTTAAATCCTGCCGGTGCATCATCATCAGGTATTGCGACACCATATCTTTATTGGATGGAATCTTCTGCCAGCTCTCGCGCCCGCCATGAAATTCACGATTAAGCAGCATTAGAAAATCTGCCAGCGAAATACTGCGATCAAAAACATTCTGTCTGGCGATAAAGCTTTCGATGTCAGCCAGCTTCTGCAGATTCTTCGGATGCAGAAACGCCTGCTCCCGGTTGGATTGCAACGTGATAAAAAACACTTTGATACCAGCCAGATGCTGATGCACTTCTTCGGCATCCTGAATCAACGGACGCTCCTGATTGAAGTAGGACATCGGGTCATTGGTGACATACATCTTGGATGCCTGATAAAGAAAAAACACACAGAGCAACAGCGTTGCAAAAAGAACGAACTTTTGCATTGTCGCATGGGAATGCTGATTCAGTTCAAGCACGCGTCCGATCAAGCCATGCTTGCCGAAATCCTTGCTCACATTCACCCGGCCAGCTCCCATCCAGACCAGCAGAATTGGCAGTAACAACAGCGTAATCGCACCATTGGCCAGCATGGCAAATGTCGATGCCATGGCGAAATCACGAATCAGATCAATGCTGCTGAACATATTGCCGGCAAAGCCGAGCGCTGTGGTTAAGACGGTTAACAGCAACGGAACACCAAGCTTGCGTAGCATCCGACGAACATGAAATTCACGCTCTCGCTCAGGATGCTCTGCCGATGCATGTAAAAATGCCGAAATCAGATGTGTATCTTCCGTCGATCCAATGACAATAATCAGCGTCGGCAGCATGGCACTGAGAATATTCAACGGAATCCCCATCCAGCCCATCATGCCGAGCGTCCACACCAGTGAGAGTCCTGCCGTCACCAATGGAATCACGCCAGCAGCCGCACTGCGCAAAAACAGCAGAATTACCAGCACCAGCACCAGTGCCGATAACGGTGCCAACAGCCGCATATCGGCAAACAGCGTGTCTTCCATTTCTTTCTGGATACGTGGTGAGCCGATCTGGAATATCCGCTCAAAACTCGGTTCAGCTTCAACAATAGCCTGTTGCATAGTCGCATAGACTTGCTCATGACCGAGCTTTTTCACCACTTCCGGCCGCAGCGCCACCATCATCGCCAGCGCCTGGCCTGATTCGGACACCAGATTTCCCTTAATCAGGGGATTATAAAGAATGTCATTTTTCAGTCTGTCGATTTCTTTTTGCTTATCCGGAATGTGCTCGACAAACACCTGCGAACGAATACTCCCCTCGCTGCCGCGCAGACTTCGTAAGGTGAAAATATCATCAACCGTTTGCACCGCATCCAGCGCCATCAGGCGAAAATGCAGATCCTTGAGGGCATTGAGTTTAGCCGGTGTCCACAGCTTACTATCACGCACAAAAATCAGCGTCTGATTATCCGAGCCGAATTCTTCCGTCACCGCTTCATACATCAGCCGATTCGGATCACCATCGGCAATCATACTGTTGATGCCTGTATCGATGGTCAGCCGTGGCAAACCGGTTACAGCCAATGCAGTCAGCATCAGTATGACCAGCAGAACCGGCCATCGATGCGTCAGTCCCAGCCTGAAAAATCGATTCATGGTTGCACCTCTTGCCGATCAGACCCAACGTCCGGCAGTGACACCTCAACCGTTGCTGCTGCTTCCTCTTCCACGGCAAGGGCCAGCTGACCGGCTGCTGCCAGCAGGTGCTCCTCCGTAAAGATTGAATTCGGTACATAGTCACGCGAATAAACACGCCGATCTATTTTCAGAATCGAACGATGACCATTAAGCATATTCTCCACAGCAATCATATTGGCGCGCCACATGCCGCCACCGACCCGGTGAATATCATGGCGCGTCTGACGTTTCAGCAAACGGGACTTGTGATCAAAATAATCGATGCGGGTGATGGCGTAATTATCCTGCCGGATAAATATTTTCCGCTCATAAAACGATTGCTCTGCCTCAGCATGTTCGGGCCGCATCGTAGCCAGCACGACAAAATAAACTTCATCGTGATCAACAACGTCTTCGTCTCGCTGATACTGAAACAATGCCATGTCTTCGGGCACAAGATCTTCGATGGTAAATTCACTGCCCAGCATTTGTCCACCGGACATACCACCCTGATATTCAATCAAATGCGGACCCAGTGCCGGCAACAGGATGCGGCTTGATTGCTGATCTTCACCAGAGCGCAAAAAAAGCAACGCACTGCCGGCAAGCGAATCGGGATGCACGAATTCAAGCAACGATTTGAAGGAGCCATCCGCTTCCAGCCGCGAGTAGCGTTTGATGCGGCGCACATCACGTTGTTTATGCCGGTCCATCAGCACCAGCGTCTGCTCCTCATACACGTAAGGGTAAAGGTCATGCCGGAGCAATGATTCATGCATGATTTGTTCGGCTGTCAGCAGGTCTTCGGCCGTGGCTTGTTGCAGCGGTGCGACTTGAAATGCTTGTTCAACTTCCGTGACATCCGCTGCCAGCAGTGATTGCACAGACAGCAAGCCGAACAACAGCAGCAGCGTAAATCGCTTCACTGCCTTTCCTTAAGTAATGTGTCAGCCATATTTTCAGCCAGTTGCGCCAGTAGCTGACTCATCGCTGCCGCGATAGCATCGTAATCTCCGGCGCCAATGCTTTGTTCGCTTTGCAAATGCTCCAGATGGCTTTGCATTTTTTCCTGCTGCGCATGCCTGACATGCCATTGCAGCTTCAAATGAACTCGGCCATCGTGTAATCGCTCAAACTGGCGGATATCCACCAGCAACTGAACCTCCGCATCCATCGAGCCGGGCATCGGTGCAGCGCTCACTGTCACATGCGGCAGGCGAGCAGCCAGATCATCGGCAAGCGTGCGCGCAATATTATCGCGCAAACGCCCACCCCATTGATCATATTCGGCGATTTGCAACTGATTTCCCGCATCACGACTCACCATATGTGGCCGATCCAGATAATTGGGTATCTCAAGCTGCGTAATGGCGATACTGGACAGGGATAACGATGACGCAGCCTCTACAGCAGGCTTTTGCGCCGCGATGCTATCAAGCACGTAATATTGAGATCGTGTGCTGCTGCAAGCGACAGCCAGAAATGCACTGAGCATGATCAGTATAATATTCATTCGACTGGCTTGCATCATCGTTGCTCTCCTGCCCCGGGTTTTCCAAAGATCACTGCATTGGGATGCCGCTCCAGCAAATCAACAAATGAGCGGATAGCGCGTGCCATATCCGACAGATCACGACTGAGCTGGTTCATGCGATATTGCATCGGAGATGACGGGTCCAGCGTCTGATTCAGGTGTCCAAGCGTTTTTTCGGCCTGCTCCAGCGTTTTTTGCCCTGATGCCAGTGCCTGTTCAAGGTTGGCAGCCATCGGATCGGCATGCTTATCCAATGCTTCAACAATATGCCTGAAGCTGCTCAGTGATACGCGCAAATCCTGCATGGACTGGTTGAGTTCCGGTGCATTCACCAACATATTGGCACCATGCAGCGTTAACTCCAGCTCCTTGCCGATCTTGTCGGTTTCCACCTTATCCAGCTTGGCCAGTATGCTTTGCAAAGAGTCAGTGATCTGATCGAAACCACCTGCAATCGAAGGTATTTCAGGCAACACATTGCTGGCCTGTTCGGTCAGATGCAATGGCGTATCCGGATGCATATCCAGCGCCACGAACAATTTACCGGTCAGTAAACTGCCTGTTTGCAATTGCGCCCGCAGCCCCTGCTCCACCAGTGATTTAAGAGTCCGGTAAGCCTCTTCATCAGCAGTTTGACTGCGATCCACGATACGTTCCGGTTCAATTTCCAGTACCACAGGAATACGGAAACTGTTATCGCTGCTGTCAAATTCCAGCCGCACATCGGCCACTTCACCGACTTTAATACCTTTGAATTCGACCGGCGCCCCCTTTTCAAGACCGCGCACCGAGCTATTGAAAAACACCACAAAGCGCAATTTGCGGGTGTAAGCATTGGCTATAATTTCGTCATAATTGGCATACAGGGTATACACCAGTGCAGAAACATCTTCATCGGGGCTATCGACAGATTTCTGCGAATCAAAGGCGATGCCGCCAAAGACAATGGACTGCAACGACGGTGTTCGCAAATGCACACCATTGGCACCCATCGACACATCAATACCGCTGACATTCCAGAAATGACTGTTGCCATGCACCAGCTCGTCAAATGGAGCCCGGATAAAAGCATGTACAAATACGCTATGGCTATCGTTAGCCAGTTGATAGCCGAGCACTTCACCCACCTGAATGCCCTGATAATACACCGGCGAACCCATATCCAGAGAGCCCAGCTTTTCTGATAAGAGTGTGATCCTGACACCATCACTGTCCGACTTTACCACCGGTGCTTCATTCATACCGATAAAATGATATTGCGGAGAACCGTGACCCGGATCGATTTCGATATACGAACCACTCACCAGCGTGCCCAGACCGGATGCGCCGCGCAAACTCAGTCTTGGCCGGACCACCCAGAAACGCGTATCCCGATGCAAAAACACTTCCGCCTCAGGATCGAACTGAGCCGTTAAAATAACGTGATCAAAGCCTTCACCAAAACGCACCGATTTCACCACACCAATCTTGACATCTTTATATTTGATTGGGGTTTTACCGGCCTCAATACCCTCAGCCGTATGAAACATGATGGTAATTTCCGGCCCCTGCTCGGTAATGGTTTTAACGACCAGCCATAAACCGATCACCAGCGTCAGTGCCGGAATAATCCAGACCATTGACGGGCCACGTCTGGCTTTCACCAGCGGCTGCAACGGTGCCTGCTGCATCGGCTTCACCGGCCTAGCCATAAGACTTTTCCATCAGAACCCGCTTCTGTGTTGATTCCTCATCCAGCGCATCCCAAATCAGCCGGGGATCAAAGCTTTGCGCTGCAATCATGGTGACCACAACAGCAGCCGCAAAATAGCTGGCGGCAATGCCGGGGCGGATGGTGGCAATCGCATCGAGGCTGACCAGAGAAGTCAAAATACCGATAATAAAGATATCCACCATCGACCACGAACCGATAATTTCGGTGATTCGATACAAGCGCGTTCGATCTTCCGGTCGCCAGCCGGATCGTCGCTGCACCGACACCAGCAAAAATACCAGCGCCAGCAGTTTCGTCAGTGGCACCATGATACTGGCAAAGAATACAATCAGGCCAAGCGGCCACATACCGGCCGCAATCAGATGCACCACCCCGCCGAGAATCGTGCTCGGATCACCCTGCCCGAAGCGAATAACCGTCATAATCGGCAGAACATTGGCCGGAATCAACAGTAAGCTCGCAGTGACCAGCAACGCCCATGTGCGGGCCAATGCATCGGGCTTACGCATATGCAAATGCTCATCACAACGCGGACAATTCCAATGTTTTTCATCAACCAGATAAGCACAGGTATGGCATGTCACCAACCCGTGCTGGCGAGCTCTGCCTGAAATCAATACAGAGGCACCCTTGCTGCTTGCGGCCACGGCTTCAAAATGGTGCGGCCAGAACAATGAACTGTCGAATGACTGTTGTGCCAGCACGGCAACTGGCAGCAGGGCGGCAAATGCCATCAGGGAAATGCCCACCTCGATCTGTGCCAGATCAAGCAGTTTCACAATCGCAATCAATACGCCAAGCATAAACACACCCAGCAGGCTCCATGGCATCAGACGCTGTATCCAGCGAAACACCGCTCCGGTTGCGGCAGCCCGTTGACCGAAATGCAGCGGCAGCAGCAGATATAAGGCAGCAGTAATCGTTAGCAGCGGGAAAATGATACTGGTCAAAAGCACCAGTAATCCGATATCTCCCATGCCGACAGCAAACAGCGCCAGCGGCCCGGAGAGCAGCATATCTGTTTCAACACGACCGCCGAGCTTCAGCGAGATAAAAGGAAAACTGTTGGCGATAATAAAAAGCCCCAGAGCGGCCAGATGCAAAGCCAAACTGCGACTGAGGGCCTTGGGTTGATTGTGATACAATCTGGCATCGCAGCAGGCGCAATGCGCGGAGGCATGTTCAGGCAACGGGCTCAGGCGATGCAATGCATCACACTCATGACAGGCAATCAGCCCGTCTGTCATCCTGAACTCACTCAAATCACCTGCCCCCCCGCCCCGTATTTTCTTCCTGACTTTTCTTCCCGTACTGCTTTTCCCAGCCATGGGCCTGAGTATGTGGGCTGTGCATCAACTCAGCAAGTCAGGACGCCTGGCCGTTAGCTTATTTTGCTGAATCACCCATGATCTCGGGCCACAAGACATCGATCCGGGCTTTCACACGCTCGTCCATGCTGATCGGTTCGCCCCATTCACGGTCGGTTTCACCGGGCCATTTATTGGTCGCATCGATACCGACTTTCGAGCCAAGTCCGGCAACCGGCGAAGCAAAATCGAGGTAATCGATGGGTGTACTTTCCGCAAAGGTGAAATCACGGGCAGGGTCGCAGCGTGTTGAAACGGCCCAAATCACTTCTTTCCAGTCCCGGCAATCCACATCCTCATCAACCACGATAATGAACTTGGTGTACATAAACTGACGTAAATAGGACCAGATTCCGAACATCACCCGCTTGGCATGACCGGCGTAACCTTTACGCATCGAGACCACGGCCACGCGATAAGAACACCCCTCCATCGGTAGATAAAAATCGACAATTTCCGGGAACTGTTTACGCAGAATAGGTACAAACACCTCATTAAACGCCAGTCCCAGAATAGCTGGCTCATCCGGTGGCTTGCCGGTATGCGTAGAGTGATAAATGGGGTTTTTACGCATGGTGATCGTTTCGACCGTGAAAACAGGGAAGCGCTCCACCTCATTGTAGTAACCCGTATGATCACCGAACGGGCCTTCCTCGGCATATTCATCCAGTGACACAAACCCTTCAAGCACGATTTCCGCTGATGCCGGCACCTGCAATGGCACCGAAACGCAATCTGTCAGCCGTGTTTTCTCACCGCGCAACAAACCGGCGAACTGATATTCCGATAACGTATCCGGAATCGGCGTCACGGCGGCCAGTATCGTTGCCGGATCTGCCCCGATAGCCACCGCACAGGGAAACGATGTTTGACCGGCCTTTTTAGCTTCCTGATGATCCTGTGCACCACCACGATGTTTCAACCAGCGCATAATCAGTTTGTTTTTGCCAATTTTCTGCTGGCGATAGATGCCTATGTTCTGTCGATCTTTATGCGGGCCACGGGTGATTACCAGCCCCCAGGTCAACAAGGGACCTATATCACCCGGCCAGCATGTTTGAATCGGCAACTGATCCAGATCCACCGCATCACCATGCAATACCACCTGCTGACAAGCTGCATTTCTGATGATCTTCGGGTTCATATGCATGACTTTTTTGAGGATCGGGAATTTCTCCCAGGCATCTTTCAAGCCCCTCGGTGGTTCAGGCTCTTTCAGATAGGCCAGCAGCTCGCCGATATCACGCAGCTCATCGGCAGAAGAGCGTCCCATGCCCAAAGCAATTCGTTCAGCCGTGCCGAACAAGTTGGTTAATACCGGTGTATCGTAACCTTTCACCTGCTCAAACAATAACGCCGGGCCACCCTGACGCAGTACCCGGTCTGAAATTTCGGTAATTTCCAATTCAGTACTGACCGGAACTTTGACGCGATGCAATAATCCGCGCGATTCCAGATCGCTGATAAAATCTCTCAGGTCAGAATAACTCATTCATGGCCAACAATATCGAATTCTCCATCCAGCTTTGCCAGCTCGAACACATCCCGTACGTTTTCACTCAGCCCGGTCAGTTTAAAATCACCACCACCACTACGGCTCCATTGCAGGCCTTCAACCAGTGTCGCCAAACCGGACGTATCCATGAATTTCACATCCGTCAAATCCAGACGAATCGTTTTATCCTGTCCTTTAAACAGCTTGGACAAAGCCTTTTTAAGCTGGGGTGAGGTTTGAATGGTGATGTCTCCATCCAGCTTGACCTCAACCGCCCCGTTATCTTTATGCTCGACGCTTAAATCGAGTTTCATATATTCCTCCCGCATCGGCATACCAGACACCAGTAATTGCCTACCGCCAGAGCACGATGTTCGAGTCTGTCCATCACAGCACTAATCATCATTAATCCTCGACCTCCAGGGGTTAAAGGTTTTTCTCCGGGATCATTGATCAACGCCTTTAACTTTTCATGCGCGGCGTGATCGGCATAGTCCCGGAACGTAAAATAAAGATACGCTTGCCCGTCGGCTTCTTTATGGATGCGCGCATCGAACTCTACACGTCCCGGCTTTCCATCATAGCCATGTTTCGCAATATTGGCATACAGCTCGTCCACTGCCAAGGCCACACGATTGCTATGTTTATCATCCATTCCGGCACGGGTGGTAATCACATAGACAATCGATCGCAACACATATTCCGCATCATAGTAGCTGTTCAGCTGGCACTGCATCTTGCCGATCTGACTGCCATCCAGATTGTTGTATTGTTCACTTGTAGTATTCATCGCATGACCTCCTGACACGATAGTCCGCCTGTATAATGTCACCGCCAAAACAGACCGCCGAAAAAGCACATTATGTCTGATCACCCTGATGCGGCTGTGTGCCTCATCACTATTCACAAAGACGCTGTTGCGGCCATACATAATTATTCAGTGCTTCCTTTGTCTGGGAGGCTTTTGTAATCACTCAGAGCTCACCTGGCATGTCTACGCTTTTTTGTGGACGTAAAAGATCAACAGGCCGTTGCCTTTTATAAGAAATCCGGATTCATTCAAAGCAGCGATGTTCCTTTATGCTTATGCCTTCCAGCCAGGACAATAAATCAATTATTCAAGTGATTTTGAGCTGGTCGATTTACTCCAATTTACTATAAAGCTCCGTTAACCTGAATTTACCCCGCCTCTTCACAGCCTTATTTAGCACTTAATGCTTCAGACCTTTCCTTGCACCTTAGCAAGGCCTTGAGTAGCGTCGCGACTCTTTTTTTGATAAGTGAAATCAGAACAAACACTGGGGATATCATGCTCGAAACTATGCGGAATCAAGCGCAGTCATGGATTGCGAAATTTATTCTTGGCGGCATCGCACTATCTTTTGCCCTTTGGGGTGTCGGCGATTATTTTATGGGAAGTCGTGTCGAATTTGTCGCCAGTGTCGATGGCAAGAATATCGATTCCAATGAATTCAACCAAATCTACGAACGTCAGCTGAGCAATTACCGCTCTATTCTGGGCAAACAGTTTTCCAAAGAAGCCATGGAGCAATACGGCGTAAAAAACGAAACGATACAAACCCTGATTAACCGTCGCCTGTTGCTGGACGAAGCTAATCAGTTCGGACTTGTCGCAGCTGAGCCGGTTCTGGTTGCCCGCGTGCAGGGAAACAAGGCCTTCCAGTCAGCCGGTGTATTTGACCCTCAACGTTACCATGCGCTTACACGCAATATGGGCTTTTCCACCACCCGCGATTTTGAAACCGAAGAGCGCCTTAATCTGATGATTGATGCCCTACAGCAAGCCATTGCCGGCTCTGCGCGTGTTGAAGATTCTGAAATCCGCACTAAATTTGATTACGAATATGAGAAGCGCGTGATTGCAGCTGTGGCCATCGATCCGGCGCACCTGATTGACAGCATCAACATCAGCGATGAACAAGCCAAACAATGGTTCGAAGATCATCAGCAAAATTACAAATCACCATTGCGTGTAACGCTCAAAGCCGTTGTCATTGATCCTAAAGAGCTGGCTAAAGATATTCAGATTGATGAAGCTGATATCGAAGCTGCCTACGACAGCATGAAAACAGAGATCTCTGTACCTGAAAAGCGCTCTGCCAGCCACATCCTGGTTCGTATCAAACAGGATGATGAAGCAGGCAAGGCTGAGGCACGCGCAAAAATTGAAGCTGCGCTGGCCAGAATTAATGCAGGTGAAGAATTTGCAGCAGTAGCCAAAGACACTTCTGATGACATTACGGCCGATGCCGGTGGTGAACTGGGTTTCTTCACGCAAGGTACCATGGTTCCTGAATTTGATCAGGCCGTATTTTCCATGGCAGCGGGTGATGTCAGTGACATCATCGAAACGTCCTTCGGTTTCCATATTATCAAATTGTCTGAAATTCAGCCTGCAACAGTCAAACCGCTGGCTGAAGTACGTGATCAGATTGTCAATAAACTTTCACTGGCCAAAGCACGCGATGAGGCTTATGCCATTTCTCAGAATCTCGACAATGCCCTCGGCATGGAAGATTCTCTGAGTTCAGCGGCTGAAAGCGTCAACTTAAAGGTTTCCAGCATCGGCCCGATCAGTGCCAACGAAGCCATTGGTGATGAATTGCTCGGCAGCAACAGTCAGCTGCGTGTTCTTGCTTTTTCCGCCATGCCCGGTGAAGCCATCAATATTACTGAGCTGAATGACAGTCGTTTCGTTGCACTGGAAGCAGTCGAACGTGCTGAGCCTGAACCTCTTACATTCAAAGATGCTGCCAGCCAGGTCTATATCGATGCTCGCGCTCATGAAGCCGACGTTCAGGCTAAACAAAAAGCCACTGAACTGTTAGCCGCTGCAGCCGGAAAAAATCCGGATGATATCGCCCAGGATTCCGGCGAAGCCAAATACCTGTCTAAAGAAGTGAGCCGTAATGGTGCGGGTGATGAATCAGACTGGCTGACCATCAATATCATTGATGCTGCTTTCCACACTGGCAAAGGCGCATGGTCCCAAGAGCCGGTGAAAACCTCTCGTGGCTACGCCATGGTGTATGTACAGGACGTTTTACCTGCTGATGAGGCCGACTTTGAAGAGCAAAAAGAGTCTTTACGCTATGAAGTCATGAAAAGCAAAGGCGCCGTACGTTTTGCCCGCTGGATGGCGACCATACGCGATCAGCATGACATTGAAATCTACGACAAAGTGCTGAGCAGGTTCTAATCCAACGCAGCTGAATATCACAAACGGCCGATCAGTTCACACTGCATCGGCCGTTTTTTTTGATGCTCTTGTGATTACCAGTCGAGTGTTAACCGACTTTCAAAGCTGCGTGCTTCACCATTGACAGGGTCGATAAAGCTCAGACTTTTGGCCAGCAGTTGCAGGGGATTATCGTAGCGGGGAGGATTTTGCGGTGGCAGGAAATCGGGGTAAAAACGATCACCCACAATATGCGCTCCGATTAACCCCATATGTAAGCGCAATTGATGCGTTTTGCCGGTGATCGGTTCCAGCACGTACTTCGCCAGCTCTTTTCGCGTCTCCACCAGACTAATACGTGAGCGGGCGTTGATTTCCCCTTCGATATTTTTGAAACGCAGCCACGGCTCACCCCGCTCGATGCGGCTTTCAATCAGCCATTGATTGCCGCTATCCGCCGGGCGTGAGGCAATGGCTTCATAACGCTTGCTGATGCCTCCCTGGCGAAACAATTCAAACCACGGGCCACGATTATTTTCATCACAACTGAATAACACCAAACCAGCCGTTTCCCGGTCCAGCCGATGTACTGGCACCAGATGATGCAGCCCTGTTCTCCGCCTGAGCCGATGCAGCAGACATTCATTCACATAACTGCCCGACGGCGTCACCGGCAGAAAGTGCGGCTTATCGGCAATAAGGATTGAATCGCTCTGAAACAGGATGCTTTCCTGAAATGGAATCGGATGCTCTTGTTCCACCTCGCGAAAATAGCGCAGGCGCGCATTGATCCGATACGGCGTATCCATATCGACAGGCTTACCATGCTCATCGCTGATTTTATTGCACGCCAGCCGATGCTGCCACACCGCTCGGCCGACAAAGGGAAACCGCTGGTCGAGAAAATCGATCAGCGACGGGTAAGGCGGTTGCAAGCCAGGCAGCGTAATGTAAGACGGCGTCGGCGCAGTGCTCTGCCCGTCATAATTTTCCGGCTGATTCATGACGGAGAATCATGCTGATGAAACAAGCACGCACCAGCTTTTTTCCAAATCAGGTACAAACCAAACCTTCATCATCTGCCTTCTAAGGCTGCCGGGCAGATACTCCTGCTGAAGACTCTGCCCGGCGAGTTCTGATGGCCAACACACCACCATCAACGATCCAAACCACTCCAGTGGTCCGGCAACTGGATGTTATATTGCAGTCACGCTTAATAATGCTTGTGCAAGTTGTTCAGGTGCCGATGCAAACGGGGCATGGTCAGCATCCAGCTCGAACACCATGGTACATCCCTGGGCGTCAATGAGTTGCTGCTGCATTGAAGGAGAGAGAACCTTGTCCTGCAAAGATTTGATGTAGAAACGCGGCAAGCGACCGAAACGGGATTCGGATAGCTGAACCGGAGTTCCCAGCGGAGCAGTCGCCTGATACGCCAGCAGTTGCGGTTTTGCCCTCTGGATGACTGCTTCAGGGGCTGCATTGTAGAAGGTATCCCGAAATGTTGCGTCATCAAATCTCGCACCGCTTTGATCATCGTTAAAACTTAACCGGGATCCAAACTCAGCATCGGCATCTTCTCCCATCACCTGCAATACACTTTTCCCATCCGGCAGCAGAAACGCGCATACATACACCAAAGCCCTGATCTTATCCGGATGGCGCTCACCCACCAGAGAGATGACCGCCCCGCTCATGCTGTGCCCGGCCAGTATCACCTTTCCGGGCAGTTCACCAACAATACGGGAAATTGATTCCACATAGGCCTCCATTGTCACCTCCGCGAGGGGCCGCCTGTCATCGCCATGACCGGGAAGATCGGGGGTGATGACAGTATACCCTGCTGATGTCATTGTTTTTGCGACGTTCTGCCATGCCCAACCGCCATGCCAGGCACCGTGAACCAGTACAAATGTTTTACTCATTCTTTGCTCCTATTAATTTACTTTGTTTTACTTATTACTCTTTTCAATGCCTTCAACGGCACGGCAAACAGCTCACCCAAGTGCATCAAGCCATGCTTGTTCATACAGACTGGAGGTGCGCATCCAACACCTTGATATACTCTTCCGGTTCAGGACGGATGCGGTAGTTGTTGGTTTCATCCAAATAAAGAATACGGCCCGCAGCATCAGTAACAATCACCGTCGGCAACACGGTATCCTTGTCGTAGCCGAGCATTTCCATACCGGCAGGCAGACCGTTTTTCATCTCGATGCCGAGTGTACGCGCCGCCCTGTTCTCCCTGTCGGTCAAAAATAGAAATGGCACATCAAACCTGGCCGCCAGCTCCTGCGTATTCTTCTCCGGTTGCGGGCTGATCAGGGCAACGGTGACACCATGTTTAGCAAGCTCGCGATACTGTGCTGCGACCTCCTTGATCTGCGCCATGCACAGCGGACACCAGTTACCCCGGAAAAAGATAAGCACAGCAGGTTTACCGATCAGACTATCCGAAGTAAATTCTTCCCCGGATGCATCAATGGCGCTGAATGAAGGCAGTGCGCTGCCCTGTTGAAGCTGTGGATTCCGGCTCCGCCCAAGCTTTGAGAACCAGAAGTTGTAGGCCATGTAGGTGACAAACCCGCTTATGGCGGCAATCAGCGCTTCAGCTTGTGCCATGGAAGAGTGAAAGAAATCGGCAATCGCCAACCCCAGACCAACGATGGCTGCCAGGGTGATCATGGGGAAGTGCGCCGAGGTTCTGGCGGTGTTTTTGAACATCATGATCCGCCCGATAAACACCATCACCGGCATGGTGGTGAGAGTAGCACCCAACCAGCCCATATCGAAGCCATACTGCGTCATCCGGTAGATGCCGTATCCGGCGATCCCCATGGCCAGCATCGGATAGATGCCGATAAACATCGATTTTAATCTGTTCATGTGCTTACCCTCTCCACTCACGCGACTTGAACATATCATCCACCGGCGTGGCAAAGAGATGGTTACTGTAGTTGCTGATAGTTTTGACGCTGACGGCAAGCAGAATGTTTAGCACATGCGCTTCGCTGTAGCCTGCGGCCAGAAAGTCATCAATTTCTGAACGCTCCACCCAGCCTCGTTTGTTAACGAAAGAGCGGGTGAAATTGCTCAATGCCCGTAGCTTATCGTTACGAATCTCACTGCCATCACGTATGGCATCGGTCACTTCGCTCGGTACACCGGACATTTTATCGGCCATAAAACTGTGTGCTGCAACGCAATAATGGCAGTGGTTTTCTCGGCTGATGGTCAATAGCACCACCTCCTGCTCGGCTGTTGTAAAACCCGATTCGGTGCGAAATTTATCGTAGCCGTAGAGATAGCTCTCCAGCATATGTGGCGCATTAACCATGTGTTTGTACATATTCGGAATAAATCCGAGCTTCTTGTTTGCAGCTTCGAGGATATCCCGAGCCTTGTTGTTGTCGCTGTCCAGCCCCTGTGCCGGTAGTTCCAGTCGTGGTTGATTCATCTTCTTCTCCTGTTGTCTTTGATGCCCTCTGTTCGGACAGACGAAATTCTACGGCCAAGAGCTGGACTTTGAATGTCATTAAATGCATTATTCATGTCTTATCGTACAATTATTATCAGATGGAGCGGATATGGATGTCTTAACCGAACTACTGGATGCGGTAAAGTTGGGTGGCGATGTTTTTTTTCGCTGCGCCTTTTCCGGCCCCTGGGTCATGGATATCGGACAGAAGCCGGTGGCGGAGTTTCATCTGATTGTCGAAGGTTCCTGCTGCGTGAGCATCAGCGGACGAGCCGAGCCGGTTATGCTTCACCCCGGCGATATCGTGCTCTTCCCGCACGGGCATGCGCATGTCCTGCTCGATGCACCGGAAACGCCGCAATCGGCAGGCTATGAGATCATGCCGGATATGCCCGAAAATTACGGCCCCGTGGCACTCAACGGCAGCGGACCGCTACTCGGCATGCTTTGCGGCTACTTCAGCTTTGATCGTCAGGGGCACAGTGCCCTAACCCACGCGCTGCCACCCTTCATTCACATTCAGAGCGAGGATGTGGCAGAGGATTTCCCGTGGCTGCTCTCCACCATGCAGTTCATCGACCATGAGACCAAACACGTTCGCCCCGGTACAACCGCCGTGGTCAGCCGTCTGGTGGCGGTGCTGTTCATCCAGATATTGCGTGCCTACATCGCATCTTCCTCACAGGCATCAGGCCTGCTCGGTGCGATTGCCAACCCGCGTATCGGCAAGGCGCTGGTCGCCATGCACGGCGAACCGGGCAGAGCATGGACGCTGGGGGAGCTGGCGGAACATGCGGGCATGTCGCGCTCCGCTTTCGCTGCGGGGTTTCAATCGCAGGTCAACCAGACCCCCATGCAATACCTGACCGAGTGGCGCATGCACAAAGCCAGAGCCATGCTCGAATCAAGCCGCCGCAGCATGGGTGACATTGCCGAAGCATGCGGCTATCAGTCCGAATCGTCGTTCAGCAAGGCATTCAAGAAGCAGTTCGGCAGTTCGCCGGGGGCCTTCAGGAGAGGCAGCAGTTCAGGATTAGAATCACTGGAAAGCAAATAAATGTAACCCGTTGAACAGCCAACACCAAGGTCATCGGTTCAAATCCGGCCCCGATACAAAACAAAAAAGGACTCGCAGCTAATCACTTCGAGCCCTTTTTCTTATTCCACGAACTGAATTAAGTTTCACGTCTCCAGAACTCCACTGACTATAACACCTCGTTACGCCTGTTTTCACGCTGATTAATATGCTGCACAACTTCAAACTCGGCTCTTTATAATCAGAGCATGCGTCAACTAAAGGGTAGGATAGCATCCCATTCATCTCAATTTAAAAGTTTCCAGCTTCATTGCAGTCAGGCCCTGATAAGCATTCAGCCCAACGCACTCTTCCCTCTTTCGCGCCAGTACCGTTATCAATAGTAACATCCAAGGCGATACATTCTTCGGTTTTTCTCACCTCGAATGAAGTCGAATTTGAATGTTTTAGCCATTTACCCGTAAAATTCGATTCATACTCAACTACAACGCAATTACAGTATTCGCTTTTTTGAAAAAAAGAAAAAACCTGAAAAAACAATAAAAGTAACACTATAATTCCAAGCACTGTTATGGTCTTTTTGAAAAAAATTAGCACATTGAATAAGCTCATTACATAAATCCTTCAACCAAAAAACAGCGTCCCCTTCACTCTTCCAACCGACATTCCGCACCCTTAAAAGCATGTTTTTTATTTATGGAAATAGGTCGAAATAATACTATTAAAATGATGTTAAACTACTGATATATATGATATATTTACTGTTTCTCAGGAGGTGGTAAATGGCCATGGAAGTATCAACCGGATCAATGATGTCGAGCATCGAAAGCAAAGAATTAAATCATCTGGGGCTTGTTGCCGGGATGTA
>Ga0210009_1001195_pt1 | contig 23680 bp, 15 predicted proteins | sample CryGeyCG2114_065_FD_185457 | JGI IMG/M metagenome (GOLD analysis project Ga0210009, IMG submission 185457) | Groundwater microbial communities from aquifer - Crystal Geyser CG12_big_fil_rev_8/21/14_0.65 (SPAdes) (version 2) | ecosystem: Environmental > Aquatic > Deep subsurface > Groundwater ... | reverse complement strand
GATGAGGAGATTTGCGCGATACAAGAGAGACTGAATAATCGTCCAAGAAAATCATTGAATTATCTAACTCCGAATGAGGCGGTTGCCAAATATTTACAAAGTGGTGCAATAGAACCTTGAATCTACCTTTTAATTAAGCTATCTATCCAAAATTAATTTTTTATGCTATAATAATTCTTTATGAAATTCAAATTAGTTGCCAATTTTCGCCCTACCGGCGACCAGCCCGAGGCCATTGCCAAGCTGGCGGACGGGATAAAAAAAGGCTATCGCGACCAGACGCTTTTGGGCGTAACCGGCTCGGGCAAAACTTTTACCATGGCCGCGGTCATAGCCAAAATCCAAAAACCGACTTTGGTGATTTCCCATAACAAAACTTTGGCCGCCCAGCTTTACGGCGAATTTAAACAATTCTTTCCGGAAAACGCGGTGCATTATTTCGTTTCCTATTACGATTACTACCAGCCCGAAGCCTATCTTCCGCAAACCGATACTTACATAGAAAAAGAAGCTACCATCAACGAGGAAATTGACCGCCTGCGCCATGCCGCCACCCAATCCTTGCTTAACCGCGACGACGTTTTAATCGTGGCCAGCGTTTCCTGCATTTACGGCTTGGGCGAGCGCGCCGATTACCAGGCCATGGGCCAGCATTTCAAGGTCGGCCAGACCATTAAACGCAACCAGTTGTTGCGCCAGCTGGTTAGCATCCAATATGTACGCGACGATGCCGAATTTAAGCGCGGGAGTTTCCGCGTTAGAGGCGAAAACATTAATATCCATCTGGCCACGGGCGAAGCCGTGGCGCAAATTATTATGTCTGGCGACGTTATAGATAAGATTGCCCTTGGGCCAGCCCCCCTTGTAAAGGGGGGTGAGGGGGGTTTTATTCCTGCCAACCAGCTTTCTCAAATCTCCATCCTGCCGGCCAAGCATTTCATCACTCCGGAAGAAAAAATGCAACGCGCCCTAAAAGCCATCCGCCAGGAATTAAAATCAAGGCTTAAAGAATTAAAAAAACAAAATAAAGAGGTTGAGGCCTACCGCTTAGAGAAAAAAACCAATTACGACCTGGAAATGATGGCCGAGGCGGGCTATTGCAATGGCATCGAAAATTACTCGCGGCACTTAACCGGCCGCGCCCCGGGCCAGCCGCCGGAAACGCTGATTGATTTTTTCCCAAAAAATTTTTTAATGTTTATTGACGAATCCCATGTCAGCCTGCCGCAAATCCGCGGCATGCACGCCGGCGACCAATCGCGCAAACAGACGCTAATTGATTTTGGTTTCAGATTGCCCAGCGCCCGCGACAACCGGCCGCTTAATTTTGAAGAATTTAATGAAAAATTTAAACAAGCCGTTTACGTAAGCGCCACGCCGTCGGACTACGAAATTAAAAACTCGGCGCAAGTGGCGGAACAACTAATCAGGCCGACCGGCCTCTTAGACCCGGAAGTAGAAGTCAGGCCCAGCGTTGGGCAAATTCAGGACTTAATCAAAGAAGTTGCCGCGCGCGTAGCTAAAAGCCAGCGCGTTTTAGTCACGACCTTGACCAAGCGCATGGCCGAAGAACTGGCCGCTTACTTAGCTGAACAAAAAATCAAAGTGCAGTATCTTCATAGCGATGTGGAAACCCTGGAGCGGGTGGATATTTTACGCGATTTGCGTTTGGGTAAATATGATGTTTTAGTGGGCATTAATTTACTGCGCGAAGGCCTGGATTTGCCCGAAGTCTCCTTGGTCGCCATTTTAGACGCGGACATGTCCGGCTTTCTGCGTAATGAAACTTCTTTAATCCAGACCATGGGCCGGGCGGCACGCCACCTGGAAGGCAAAGTCATTATGTACGGCGATAAAATCACGCCAGCCATGCGCTACGCCATTAACGAAACCAACCGCCGCCGCCATACCCAGGAACTCTACAATAAAAAGCACGGCATCACGCCGCGCCCGATTGAAGCCAAAATGCACGAAAGTATTTTATAGTTCCCTCTCCTTGCCAAGGAGAGGGTTGGGGTGAGGTTTGTCATTCCCGCCCGCTTCGCCATAGCTCCAGCGAGGCGAGCGAAAGCGGGAATCCAGCATTATTGAGATTACACTCCCAGCCCCGCCTGCTTCCCAGCTTTTTCGGTTTCAATTGATTTGGCTTCTTTATAATAATTTTTTACCATGGCCTGCGGCAATTTAGGAATCACGCCTCTTAACAACTCTTCAACCGTTAAAATCTGAATTTTAGGAAATTCAAATTTATTGGTTAGCGGCGTGGTAAATATCCCCGCGTCAATCGCTTCGCCTATCATCGGCTTGGTCGGTTTTTCTAAAGTTACAAAAATTCCCGCGTCCGCCTTTTCTCGTTCTACGTCGCTTTTTAAAGTGGCGATTTGGTTTCTTTGCACGCCGCCGCCCTTTACTTGGACTATCACCTTGCCATATTCCCATTTGCCGTTGCCATTTTTGCTGACGCCATTTCCGTTGCCGTTAATGATATTTTTATGAAAAGTGATTACGCCGTCTATGCCCTTATCTGCTCCTCGCATATTCTCTTTTGTTTTGCTCTGCGCCGGCATGGCGTTAATTAAATCCAGTGCCCAATATTCAAACTCAAACGGATCTTTTTTAAATAATTCTTTAGCGCCCCTCAAGTCCGCCGGTGAGCCGTCAACATAGATCTCTTTAGAACCTAAACCGAAACTATGATGCAATCTATGCTTTATTAAATTTACAGCTAACATAGTTATGTCAATTCCTACCCAATTTCTTTTTAATTTTTCCGCTACTGCCACGGTTGTGCCGCAACCGCAAAAAGGATCTAAAATCCAGCCCCCTTCCTTTGAGCTAACTTGAATAATTCTTTCTAACAGCTCTTCTGGTTTTTGAGTCGGATAACCCAATCGTTCTTTTGCATTACCCGCAATCGCTGGTATATACCAATAGTCGGGTATGGGCGTGCCGATAGATTTTTCCTCTTGATCCCTAGACAATCTTTTACCATCAATAAAGGTTGCCTGCTGTTTTTTCCCTTTATGTATCTTTAAAGTTATATCAGCTAATGGTTGGTATATGGTATTAAAAACATAACCTTTATTAGCATCCTTCACATAAAAAAAGATCGTATCGTGCATTGTCTGAAATAATTTTGATTTGGACGGCCAACGCCTATATGTCCAAATTATTTCATTTCTAAAATTTTGTTTTCCAAAAATCACATCCAAAACAATTTTTAAATAATGGCTGGCGGTTGGGTCGCAATGCAGATACAAACTGCCGGTCTTTTTTAAAACCCGATGCAATTCAATCAAGCGCACGGTCATCATTGTCAAATAGGCCAGCATATCATTATGGCCGATCATTTTTTCCAAAGCCAGCGTTAGATTGGAAATATTCTCGTTAGTCTTAGTCACCAAATAATCAAAAGTGTGTTTTGATTCGTTGGTCCAATGCCAGGAGTCTTCAAAGGCGTGCACCTGCGCCGGACTGTCCTGCAAGCCCTCTTTAAACAGCACGTTGTAATTGCGGTTGGAATTGAACGGCGGGTCAAGATATATTAAATCAAAAAAATCGCTGGCAATCTTTTTTCTTAAAATTTCCAGGTTATCGCCGAAAAATAATGTCCGATTTTGCATAAAATTACCCTTAAATTAGCTATCTTCATTATATCAGACTCCTTGACAAAATAAAAATTATATGAAATACTCAAAGGTTTTAAAGGAGAAAAAATAACGGAAAAAATAAGGAGGAAGCCATGAAAACAGAAAATAATGGTAGTAGGGAGATTCCGTACCTTTCAGTTCTAAATGAGAAGATGGGCGCCTACTTGGGTTGGTTTTACGCCTATACATTTGCGGTGTGGGCGCTGATGGTGGCGCAGTTCCTGACCAACGGCGAAGTAGTCTTGCATGCCGGAATGATCGGGGTTTACATCACCTTTCTTACTGCCTATACCGGGCAGAAAGAGTTAACTCGCTGGTCGCTTGATAAAAACTACCGCCGGATTTGGGGGGAACTCTGGGTTTATGTCTGGCTGGCAACCGGCTTAGTACTTTGGCCTCTGGCCAGCATATTCCCAAAAACTTTCCAATGCGCCCCCAGCGCCGAACTGGCGACCATCATCGGAATTGTTATCACCTTTTTTACCGGCAGCGAATTTTCCAAATTTGCCTATAAAGTACAAAGGGTCGATAAAAAAACGCCAAGTGGTTAGAAATATCGTTCGCTTTTACCCCCCCAATCCGTCTTCGGACCGATTGGGGGCTTTTTTATTTTAACCAAACTCCGCCCGACTTCTCAGTTTCCGGTGATACCCGATGGCAAACCGGTGCGCTTCGTCGCGCACTCGCTTGATTAAATGCAAAGCCGGCGAAGCTAAGGGCAGTTCCAGCGGTTTTTTCTCTCCGGGGAAAAATAATTTATCCGGGGCAACAGAGGAGCGCAAACCCAAGCCTTTACTAATGGCGACCAGCGGAATTTCCAGCCTCCGCTTTTTTAATATTCTTACGGCCGCGTTTAATTGCGCCTTGCCGCCGTCAATCACGATTAAATCCGGCAATGGCCAATTTCCTCCCTCTCCTTTATAAGGAGAGGGTTGGGGTGAGGTATGCTTAAATCTTCTCTCCAGAACTTCTTTTAACATGCCAATATCGTTGGCCTGTCCCTGCCCGATTTTAATTTTAAATTTACGATATTCATTTTTGTTCGATTCGCCGCCGCTAAAAACAACCATCGATCCGGCCGCCTCTTTCCCGAAAATATTGGCGATATCATAACCCTCGATTCTCTCTGGTATTTTTGGCAAGCCCAATATCTTAGCCAGCTCCACCACGTCATTGGCATATTTATCTGCCACGCCAATAACCTTTGCGCCCTCTAGAACTTGCTTCATATTGGCTAGTTGGTATTTTAACTCCCCAATTTCTTTTTGATTTTCCAAATATGTCGCACCTTCTGAATCCAATTTTTTATTAACTTTCTCTAAATTTCTAATTCGTAATTCGTAATTTTTAATTATTCTCCCTTTTTTGCCTTCTAAAAACATAACCAGCGGCCTAATCACTTGTCTGACATAATCTTCCCGACTGATTTTACCGGCGCAAATTCCTAGGCAACGCCCCAGCTGATAATAAAAGCAGGGGCGCTCTTTTATTTTTCGCTCCAAACAATAAGGAAATATTTTTCTTAAAGCCCGCAAAGTCTCTCTAACCGCCAAAGCGCTGGTGAACGGACCGAAATATTTGCCAGACTTATCAATAATTCTGGTAATAAACACTCCGGGTATTTCATCATCCAAAGATATTTTGATATAAGCGAACCTTTTGTCGTCACGCAACAGCACGTTGTAATCCGGCTGATATTTTTTCACCAAGTTGGCTTCTAGCAGCAAGGCCTCAATTTCGCTCTCGGTTTCTATCCATTTGATTCTAACTATCCGCTTTAGCATGGAATATTTAGCCGGAGTTAGGCTCGCGCTTTTCTGCCAATACGACAAAACCCGGCTTGCCAGATTGGCCGCTTTGCCGATATAGACGATTTTACCCGTCGCGTTATAAAACTGGTAACTGCCGGGGGCGATTGGCAGGTTAAGATTTTTTATATCTGCTAAATTCATATAAAAAAATTTAGCATTTCAACCGATAAAAAACAACCCCGCTCGCCTCTTTGATCAGGGTCTTGAAGGACGCGCCTCTTATAAATTTAGGTCTACTCAAAAACCTCTCTTTTACGAGTTAATGAATAATAAATTAAAATAAACAACCCTGTCGCTAAAACGCCCGTCAAATTGAAAAACAAATCGTTGGCCGTGTCTGCGCCAGGGCCCAGACGATTAGTCTGAAGCAAAACATCCTCGGAGTATTCTTCAATCTCGTAAAGAGCCGATAGCGACAAGGTGGTTGTCGCCGCTAAAAAAAGAGACAGCTTAAGACGGCCGGCGCTAAAAAGCAGGCTAAATTTAAACTTATCTATCCAAAAAGCGTTAATAACGATAAATAAAGTAAAGCAAACCACCGCGCTGACGAAAAAATGTACTAACTGGTCCCACCACATAAATTTACCATAAAGATGAAAAAAATCGCCGGCCGCGTCCAACGAAAGCCCGGCCACAACAATCAGCCACATTAACCAGTGCAGCTGGTATCCTTTTATCTTTTTATATTTATAAGCGGTAATTTCAAGAATAGCAAAAGATACGGCTGAAGTAATAACTAGCCCGAGCCAAGTATATTCCAGATTGAACTGCAAAATCTTCAAAAAATTCAATAGTTCAAAGATAAAAAGTCCGACAAAAAATACTCGGATAAAATTAATTACCACTAAATTACTGCTGTTTTCGCGGTGAAATAGTTCCATAGAGTTTAATATCCTAACTTTTTATTTAACCCTGTTAAATAATTTTGCCTTCGGCGAAATTAGCGCGAAGCGCTATTTAACGGGGTGAACTTCAATCGCCTGCGTCGGACAGCTTTCGACCGCCGTTTTAGCGCAAGCTTCGTCTGTCTGACTAATCACTTCGGCCTTGCCCTCGGCGTTCATCTTAAATACGGCCGGGCATAAAGCTTCGCAGGTGCCGCAGCCAATGCATAAATCGTTATTTACTTTTATGGACATGTTATGTCAAATTTATTTGTCTATTATTTTTTCCACCTCTTTGACCAGTTGGGCCGGCGTAATGGCGGATTTTAACAGGCAAGCAACCGCGCCCAATTCTTTGGCCTTGGCAATGTCTTTGTCTTGGGCGCTATTGGATAAGATTATCACCGGCACGGCTTTGGTGCCGGCGTCGGCTTTTAAAATCTTAAGAGCCGCAAAGCCGTTCATGGCCGGCATCACCATATCCAAAATAATCGCGTCAAATTTTTTCTCTCTGGCTAATTTCAACCCCCAGGCGCCGTTTCTGGCCGCCTCAATCGCGAAGCCGCTTTTCTGAAAACGCAGCTTATACATGTTGACGATGGCTTCCTCATCTTCAATTAATAAAATTTTCGCTGAATTTTCCGGTAAGGGCGTTTCGGTCGCTACCTGGTCCGACGGCTTGTTTTGGCTCGGTTTTTTCCCGGCCGCGGCCTGGTTATTAAAAATCGCGTTAACTTTCTCCGCCAGCTGGGTCGGGGTCAGGTTGGCTTTGACGAAATAACCATCCGCGCCGCCGGCCAGACCCTTATCAACTTCATCAGTTTGTCCCAAATTGGACAAAATAAAAACTTTTGTTTTGTTAAGGTTCGGCTCTTTTCTTATTTTTGCCAAAACTTGGAAACCGTCCAGCCCGGGCAAAACCAAATCCAAAAGCACCAAGTCTGGCCTTTCTCTTTTAACCAACTCCAAACCCGTTTCGCCATCGCTGGCGACGACAACAGCATACCCCTCCTGTTCAAACCTCATTCTGTACATGTCGGATAAAAACTCCTCGTCCTCCACGATTAAAATTTTGGGCATATAATTAATTTTATTTCTTATACCCAGGTAACGCAAGCCACTTTATCCGCCTCTTCCTTAAATCTCATGAGGCGAACGCCCTGCGTATCGCGGCCCAATTGGGAAACGCTCTTAAACGGCAAACGAATGACTTGCCCCTTTTCCGAAATAATAATCAAATCTTTTTCCGCCATGCTTTCGGCGCTGACTATAAAAGCGTTAATCAGTTTTCCGGTTTTACTGGTCACTTTGGCGGTTTTAATGCCCGAACCGCCGCGTCCCTGCACTTTATACAAACCAATGGGCGTGCGTTTGCCAAAGCCGTTTTCGGTAATGGCCAAAACCTGATATTTTTTAATTTTTTCTTTATCGCTTTTAATAATACCCATGCCAACCACCGCGTCGCCCTGTTTTTTTAACCTGATGCCGTGCACGCCGGCCGCGTTTCGCCCCATGTCGCGCACGTTGGTTTCCTTAAACCTGATGGCCTGGCCCATGGCCGTTACCAATTCAATATGGTCGTCGCCCACGGTGGGCTTGGCCCAGATTAGCTTATCATCATCTTTGATTTTAATGGCAATCAGGCCGGAGCGCCGAACGTTGGCGAAGGCGCCGATTTCCACTTTTTTCACCAAGCCTTTTTCCGTGGCAAAAAACAAATACTGGCTTTTGCTCAATTTATCCAGCGGCAAAGTTGAAGTGATTTTTTCTCCGCCGGCCAGCTGTAAGAAATTAACAATCGGCGTGCCTTTGGCCGTTCTGACCGCCTGGGGAATTTCATAAGCCTTAAGCTGGAATACCCGGCCCTTGGTGGTAAAAAACAGAATGTCGTTATGAGTTAAAATAGTGAACATGAAATCCACCATATCTTCTTCTTTGGTGGTCAGGCCGATGACGCCCTTGCCGCCGCGGCCCTGCACCTTGAAAGTATCCGGCGCCAGGCGCTTAATATAACCGTCGCGCGTCATCATCACCACCGCCTCTTCGTTAGGCACCAAATCTTCCACGGAAAATTCTTTAACCCCGTGCGCCATCACTTTGGTCTGGCGCTCGTCGCCGAACTTGGCCGCCAAGTCGGCAATTTCTTTTTTAATAATACTTTTAACTTTAACGGCGGATTTTAAAATGGCTTCTAACTCCTTAATTAAAACGCGCTTTTCTTTCAATTCGTTTTCAATTTTTAATCTTTCCAGATTGGCCAAAGTGGCCAGCTTCATCTCCAAAATCGCCGCCGCCTGCCGTTCGGTCAACTTGAATTTCTTCATTAAATTAACTTTGGCCACCTCGCGGTCTTTGGAAGCTTTAATCACTTTAATCACCGCGTCAATATTGTTCAGGGCGATGACCAGGCCTTCCAAAATATGCGCCCGCTCCCGTGCTTTGTCCAAATCATACTGAGTCCGGCGCTTCACTACTTCGATTCGGTGTTTAATATATTCTTCCAAAACCATTTTTAAAGTAAGCACCTTGGGCTGAATGCCGTCCACTAAAGCCAGCATGTTGACGTGAAAAGTCTCCTGCAGTTGGGTCATCTTGAATAGGCTATTTAAAATCTTTTTGGGGTAAGCGTCTTTCTTCAAATCAATCACCACGCGCACGCCGTCCTTGTCCGATTCGTCGCGCAAATCTTTAATGCCTTCCAATTTTTTATCCTTGACCAGCTCGGCGATTTTTTCCACCAAAGCGGCTTTATTAACCTGATAAGGTATCTCGGAAATCACAATCTGAAAATTGCCGCTTTTATTTTCCACCACTTCGGCGATGCCGCGCATGACAATGCCGCCCTTGCCCGTGGCGTAAGCCTGAATAATATCGTTTCTATTAAAAATCAGGCCGCCGGTCGGAAAGTCCGGCCCTTGAACAAACTGCAGCAAGTCCTCCACCGTGGCTTCGGGATTATCAAGCAAATGTTCAATCGCGGCCACCAATTCGCTTAAATTGTGCGGCGGAATATTGGTGGCCATGCCCACGGCAATGCCCATGGTGCCGTTTAACAAAAGATTGGGCAGTTTGGCCGGCATTACCAGCGGCTCAAATTGCGAGCCGTCAAAGTTGGGCGCGAAATTAACCGTATTTTTTTCTATGTCAAATAAAAGTTCCTCGGAGATAGCGGATAATTTTGCCTCCGTGTTGTGATTAATAAAACCATTAGCGATGAAAGAATGGCAATTACTCTCTACTTTTAAAGAATAAACAAATAATTTACCAGCTAGCCTGTCTACTGACTTAACCTTATTAAAGAAAAATTTATTTTCCGCCAACCAGCTTAGCATTTTAAAATCCCTTTTATTTAACAGTCGCGACAGCCGTCTATAATTTTTTTCCAAATTATTATAACGGTCAAAATTATGCTTTAAAATAAATTCATTTTTATAATTCTCTCTTAAATAATTATTTAAATAAGGGATCCAGTCCGATTTGCTCATCCTTCCGCCATTGATTAACTTGACGCGCTTTAAAATGCCGGATTTTCTATCAGAAAAAAAACCAATTTCTTCTGAAAAATTTTTTATGCTGTCCTGTCCGGAAATAATCAACTTAAAACAATTATTTCTTCGGTCTTGGTAGGGAGAGGTGGTTGTTATGCCAAAATTCAATAAAATAATTTTTAGCTGCCTTATTAATGTTCGGCTTTGGGAATTATAGGTTAATTCAATTGATTCACCGCCGTGCCTTTTATCTTTTTTATAAATCACCGAGCCGTCGCCCTCGAAAAGAGCAATTAAAAATTCCCTAATGATCTCCTTTTTTGACTGCATAATGACGAAAGGAATTTCTTTGTCTGCCGATCTGACCTGCGTCAAACCGAGATTATTCAGAAACTTCACCACTTTTTGATGATAGATGCTTAATTCTTTGCAGCCGCCGCGGATATCTCTTTCATATAATTCAATGCCGGCAAAAAGCGATTTGATGATTTTTTTTACTTTTTCATAAAATTCTCTGTCTTGATTGTTAAATAATATCTGGCTTTGGTGAAAACCGCCTTCAGCAACCAGCGCGCCAAGCAGAAAGGCCAGCTCCCGATTCATTTTTTCGGGTAAGCCGACATTTTTAAATTTTAAATTCAATTTGGGCCAATACTGCTTTAATCCGGGATTACTTCGGCTAAATAAGGCGGCGCGCCTGTTGATAATGACATAATCATCCGTGATTATGTCGGATAATAATTTCCAGCTAAAATCAGGCTGTCCGAAGGCGTTAAGCCGCCAGACCATTAAGGGATGATTATATGAACCGGTTATTTCATAGCCTTCTTGAGTAACCAGTTTGATTACTTTATGTTTGCCGGAATTGAAAAATTTGCTGGCCGGCTTAAGCTTACTCTGATAGTTTAGAATTTTTAGACTAATTTTTTCTTTATTGCCGCCGGAAATTTTTTCAATCGGCAAAATACCCTTATCCGTTAAAACCAAAGAGTCGCCGGTAACACAATATCTCATGGCCGCGGCATTGTCGCCGTCCATGGAGCCGAAATTACCCTGGCCGCGCACTAACGGGTAGCGCATGGAAAAATCCTGGGCCATCCTGACCATGGAATCGTAAACCGCGGTGTCGCCGTGCGGATGGTATTTGCCCAAAACCTCGCCCACCACGGTGGCGGATTTTCTGAATTTGGCGCCGGCGCGCAAGCCGATACTCCACATGGCATATAAAATCCGGCGGTGCACCGGCTTAAGGCCGTCGCGGACATCGGGCAAAGCGCGCGCCACGATCACGCTCATGGCGTAATCAAGGTATGACTGGCGCATTTCGGCATTAATCGGCTGCGGCTCGATCATGCCGTAAGCCGTCATTTCTTTTTTAGCCACAATTTGGTTGGGAATCGTGCCCACGCCGTTCTTGCCTTCCGGCTCCACGACCTCATCTTTCCCCCCTGACAAGGGGGGATTAAGGGGGGTTTTTTTCGCTTTCTTCGGCTTTTCCTCTTTTTTATTTTTCTTGCCCTCCGAAGCTTTAGCGGAGGAGGGTTTCACTATTTTTTTCGCCATAAATATTTAATATTGCCCCCTTTAACAAAGGGGGGCAGGGGGATTTTACATTCTTATTTAATCGTGCTACTCGCCGTTCCCATCGCCGTCTCGCCCAGCAGCTTGCCTTTTAGCGCGTCAATCTGCTCGGGCGTCGGTTCGGTTTCCCGCGTCTGCTTAATTTCGGAAATGCCTTGCTTAATTTGCGCCATGGCTTTATCCAATTCCGCCTTGGTTTGCTCCCAGTTAAAATTATTCCGCCCGCTTTTATCCGTGTTAGCCGCGAATTGATATTTTAAATTAAAAATCCAAATGATAAAAATAACCGCCATGACGCAGCTAACACCCACCCACATAAATAATCTCTTTTCCTGCTCCACTTTTTCGCCGTCAAACTCTGCCCTAACCGGTTCAGCCCTTTTTACGGCTGCCGTTTTATTCACCCTGATTTTTAACTTTTTTCCGCCTCCTTTTGGCATAAAAAAACATTTTAAAACCGCTCTAAAAAAGCGCTAGAATCTACCTAAATTGTAGCAAAATTAAGTCAATAAGTAAAGGTATTTTTAGTTGCTAAAAAATCGCTAATTCTACTAAAAAACTCCACCTTGGCGGAGCTTCTATTATCAGGCTTTTCCCTTTTTACAACTCCAGCACCACTAACTCCATATCTTCCTGCGGCAGGTCTTTCTTTAAAATTTTCAACTTCTCTTCCTGGCGCGGCTTTAGGCCCAATTCTTTAATAAATTTTTCCACGCCGTCCAAGTCAATTTTCAACCCCGGCACTTTATAATGCATGGGAATGACGATTCTCGGTTCAATCTGGGAAATCACTTCCACGGCTTTAGCCGCGTTAATGGTATATTTTCCACCTACCGGAATTAACAAAATATTCGTGCCTTCTAATTTTTCCAGCTGCTTGGTATCCAAAATATGCCCCAGATCGCCTAAATGAGTGATGGAAATATCTTCCATCTCAATCCGATAAATAATATTTTTGCCCCGCTCTTTGCCCTCGGCCGCATCATGCCAAGCTTCCACGCCCTCAACAAACACGCCCTTGGTTTCATATTCTCCGGCCGTGTCAATAATAAAAGGATTGCCGCGAAGAGCACCAATATTATTATGGTCATGGTGGCTATGCGAAACGGTCACAATGTCGGCTTCAAAACGCGGCATTTTCAAGCCGATGTCGTCGCTATACGGGTCGGTAACCAAAGTCACGCCATCCGACCCGATTTTATCTTGCAGTTTAAAACATGATTGTCCCAGCCAAGTGATGTACATAAATTTTATTTCCTTTTACTTTTTAAAATATTTTTAGCCGCCTTTAGCATATTAATATCATGTTTAACCAACTGTTGAGCATATTTCAGGTCAAACTGAATAATTTTTTTGTCCAATTCACTTAAATAATTTTTTGCTTTTAAATTTATCTCTTTGAATTCATTTAATAAACTTTGAGCTTGATTGTTTGTATCTGGCATAAAAATTAAAATTACTATTTAATTATCTTTTCAAATTTTTCATCGGCTTCTTTTCGCGCATTTTCAAAACGAGAATCATCTCCGCCATGTCTAAAATCTATTATATACTTTATATAAGCTTGCCTAGCCTGATCCAAATTCATGGAAGCGGTCAAATTAAATTCTTTATTGCTTACCTTGAAATTATTTTCCATTGCCGTCTTGGCTGGCCCAACGACATTCTTTATATCCAATAAATTAAGCCATTCAGAAACCTTTTTTTTAATAATCTCTTTCTTTTCCCGCCTAACTTCAGCGCTTGTACTGCCAGCAGCCACGGTCGTTGCCGCAGTTTCAACCTTTGCTGTTTGTTTTTTTCTGGTTTTTCGTTGTTTGCCCTCGGAAGTTGCTGACTGCACCCCGGCCGCCTCCGCCGCCGGAACAGCATACTCTGAGATTTTGCTTTCGCCTCCGCCGCCTGATTCAACTACTACTCCGCTGCCAGGCTGCTGACCAGCTCCAGCCGTTGCCCCCTCTTTTGTTAATTTTTTTTCTTCTTTCCGCTGTTTTTCTTTTTCCGCCCTTTCCGCGCTTAACTCTTCTTTTGTTTTGCCGATATTATTAATTCTGGCCAGAGTTTTATCAATTTCGGCTTTGGCGTTTTTAACCCCCGTAATTCTAGTTTCAAGAGCCTGTCTCTTTTCGGCAAAAGCTTTCTTATTGGCTTCTAACTGGGCTTTTTGCTCTTCCCATTCGGTTATTTCATCACCCAAAAAATCTTTAATCACTTTAGAGCCTTTTATTCTGGTAATTTTATCGTTTAAATTTTTAATTTCTTTCTTATAGGTTTCATCTTGAGCCGTTGCTTCTTTAGATAAAGCCAATAAATTTTCCAAATTCCCAGCTAATTCTTCCTGATGCGTCTCGAGAGGAGAACGGATTAGCTCTAAGTCGCTATTTAATTTTTCTTGTTTTTCGTTTTTTAAATCTTCTAGCGACGATTTTTCCGCTCCTAATTTTATAATATCTTTTTCATCCAAATCATCTTTATATTTTTCAATTTCTTTTTGCATTGCTTCTGTCCGATCCTTTTGCTTAATCAAATCTCCGCCAGTCTCGGTTTCCAACCCTTTTAGATGTCTCTCGAAAATTTCACTAGCAACTTGATCAGCCTCTTGGTCAGTTTTTTCTCTAAATACGGTTTTAGTACCTTTCTCGTTATATTGAGATTTAACGCCTAAAATATTCTCTTCTAAATCCATGTCCAATTCTTTTAACGTTTCGCCTATCTCCTCTCCTCGCATACCGACTTTTCTGTCTTTGTATCCTTCTTTTAAATTTCTTTTATCAACTAAACCATTTTCTCCTTCCATGGCATATTTACTGCCAGCTATTCCAAAAGTAAAAAACTTTTTTAAACTATTTCTAACAATAAGACTTTTATCAGCTTGTTTAAAAGCTTTGGCATCATATTTACCTTTTAATTCGACTTCCCCGATTATTTTATTTTCATATATTTCTTCAAGCGCTTTAGTGTCATTAGCAAGAATTTCATTTCTGGCTATTCTGCCCAAGCCAGCTAAAAGATTTTCTTTACTTCCAATGCTATCATCAATATTATCAATTACTCTCTGCTCCTCCACGGAATAAACCGGGCTTTCTTTCTCCTCTTGTTCGGATAAATTTTCATCATTCCATATTTTCTCTTTGTAATCAATGTTTTCCTTCATAATTTTATAGATTAATTATTATCTTGCTGACAGCGAAATTTTTAGCCTGGCGTCCAGGGCGTCGGCAACTTTTTACTGTAAGGCAATCCTAAGTTGTAGCCAAACTTCTCAAGCAAATCAATAATCCGCAGCACTTTGGCAATTGTTGGTTTCTCCAAGGACTTAATAAATTTATCCAAAGAAGCGTCTAGAATGTTTATTTCCGTAATTCATAATTCAAAAAGTTTAATTATCTTGAAAAATATTTTCCTTCATCTTCATCCTCCGTAGTTTTAGCGTAGGGGGGTTCGTCCTGTTTTTCATCGTCAGCTGTTTTAACTCCGGCTGTTTTCGTCGGGTCTTCCATTAATTCCGCCTCATCATCGTCTTCATATTCAGCTTCGTCCTCTTACCCTGAGCTTGCCGAAGGGTCTTCTTCTTCCCCCAAATACTCCTCCGGCGCTTCGGTTTCTTCCCGCTTATGCAAGGACGCGCCGCTCACGCCCTGATTCATCATACTATCATATTGTTCGCGGGTTATCAATATCTCTCTGGGCTTGGAGCCGTTGCCCTGGCTGATAATTCCGGCTTCTTCCAATAAGTCCAAAAGACGCGCGGCGCGCGCGTAGCCGATGCTTAAGCGGCGCTGCAGATACGAAGCCGAGGCTTTGCCAGAATTGATAATCAGTTCTTTGGCCTGCTCCAATAATTCATCAAAGTCGTCCGTTCTGCCGTCCAATCCCACGCCGGCGATGCCATGGACTTTTTGCCGGTCGGTAATGCCTTCAATATACTGCGCCTCGCCGCCGGAATCTTTAATGTAGTTGACAATGCGCCTGATTTCGTTGTCGCTGACAAAAGCGCCCTGCAGCCGCCGCGGCTTGGAGGTTTCCGCTGTGGTAAAAAGCATATCGCCGCGGCCCAACAACTTTTCCGCGCCGAGCGAATCCAAAATCGTGCGCGAATCTATGCCCGAGGCCACGGAAAAAGCGATGCGCGCCGGCATATTGGCCTTAATCAAACCAGTAATCACGTCCACGCTGGGCCGTTGGGTGGCCAAAATCAAATAAATGCCCACGGCCCGGGCCATCTGCGCCAGGCGGATGACGCTGGCTTCCACGTCCCGGCCGGCCGCCACCATCAAATCGGCCAACTCATCAATGATGAAAACAATATACGGCATTTTATCTTTACCCATTTCGTTGTAGCTCACGATATTGCGCTTGCCGGCTTTGGCTAAAAGTTCAAAACGCCGGTCCATTTCATTCAAGCACCATTTCAAAGCGTTAATGGTTTTACCCACTTCGGTAATTACCGGGGTTAACAGGTGCGGAATGCCGTTATAGACCGGCAGTTCCACCCGTTTAGGGTCAACCATGATGAAGCGCAAATCGTCCGGATTATTTTGATAAAGCAGACTCACGATAATGGCGTTTAAACAAACCGACTTGCCGGAATTAGTGGCGCCGGCCACCAACAGGTGCGGCATTTTGGCCAAATCATCCAGCCAGACTTTGCCGGCCACGTCTTTACCCAAAGCGATCATGGAGTTGCTTTTCCGATGTTTAAACATCTCGCCGGCTAAAACTTCCCTGAGTCCCACGATGGCCTTGGTCTGGTTGGGCACTTCCACGCCCACCAAAGATTTTCCCGGAATCGGCGCTTCAATCCTGATGGGATGCGCGGCCAAAGACAAAGCCAAATCATTGCTTAAAGCCGTGAGGCGCGTCAATTTAATGCCTTCGGCCGGTTTTAAAGTATACTGCGTCACGGTCGGTCCGACGTTTACCTCTCCCATTTCCACCGGTATGCCGAAATTTTCCAAAGTCCTCTGAATAATCAGCATGTTATTTTTAATGTCCCCGGCAGTCGGCTTGCCGATTTTGGCGTTTAATAAATCCAGGGGCAGGTCTATTTTGATGTGCGACAATTTCCAGCCGCTACCCTGGCCCTCGGCTTCAGCTGGTTTTATGGTCTGGCCGTTTTCCTCGGCCGTTTTGATTTTATGTTTATAGAAGCCGGAATCGCCCAGTTCTTCCTCCGTTTCCTCTTCCACGATTTCTTCAGCTTCGGTTTCAACTTCATCAAATTCCATTTTTTCTTCCGCTCCTTCCTTCTGGCCGAAAATTTTATTAAAAAGAAAATTAATCGGATAAAGCATTTTGGCAAACCAGCTGTCCCGGCCAATCAATGATTCCAAAGTCGCGTTAAGCATGAGCATCAAAGAAATTAAAATCAAGCAGACTACCACGATTAAGCTGGCCCAAAAACCCATGAGCTTATTAAATATGGTAATGATGCCGTAGCCGATATAGCCGCCGCCCGCGCCTTGCGCGATCGCCGCCTGCCAGTTATCCTGGTCCACCATGATATGAAGCAAAGCGCTGAAAAAAATCAAAAAAATAAACAGCCCTAAATAGTTAGCGCCCCTAAACCACTCTTTATCCCGGTTATACATTAAAAAGCCGATAGCCAGCATAGTTAAGGGAAAGAGCCACTTGCCCCAGCCGAACAGAAAAATCATGCTCTTTTCCAGATACACGCCCAGGCCCTCGGCCAGGCCGAACAGGGAAAGCAGGCTGATGGCGCCGAAAGCCAAAAGGAAAATAATAAAAATACCCCTTTTTAAATCAGGGTCTAAATCCATTTTAGGCAATCTGATGTAATCCAAAGAGTTTAATTTTCTGCGTCTTCTGGCCATAATTCTTATTTTCATTATACCATTTTTTGCCCCCTTGATAAAGGGGGTGAGGGGGATTTTTCACATTTTTCCAATAAAAAAGACCCGCCCTTGAAAAGCCGGGTTATTAATCTTAAATTTTATAAACATAAGTCAAGCTGGGCTTGGTGGAAATAATTTTTTCTATTTGCCGGCCGGGCAGGGCAAACCCATAGGAAATTATCAAGGCTCCTTTTTTAAGCTCCAGCTTTAGTTTTTCGCCAACCCGCGCGATCGTTTTCCCCGCCAAAAAAATAAAGACCGCGTCTGCCTGGCTTAAATTTTCTTTAAAAAAATCCCGCCGCTTGATTACTATCCGACTGCGGCAAAAAATTTTTTTTAAACAAGCTTTAACGTAAGGATAAAGCGACAATTCAAAGCCGACCGCGCGCCAGCCGAACGATTCTGCCGCAAACAGCACCCGCCCGTCGCCCGCGCCCAAATCGTAAACCAAAGAGTCCGCGGGCAAACCAAGCTCTTTAAAAATTCTATAAACATTGGCGCGCGGCACTTTGGCCCAAGGCACGCCAGTGGTTAGGTTAGTATAGATAGAGCAGGCGGCAAAAAATAAAAAAACCGAACCGCCAATGACGATAACCCGCATAATCGCTTTTAAAACCGCCAGCAGGCTGAAAATGTCCATATAATTTAGCCTTTTTTTCTTGCCCTAAAGAGTAATATTGCCAACACCATTATACCACCTCCGGCCGCGATTAATAAATATTTGAACAGCTCCATCTTTTTGTCCCGTTCCGCCACCGCCCATTCATCGCCCTCGGCCACTTCACCCAAAACCTGCGGACGCAAGCCGTGGGAAAAATTTGTCAGCCTGATGTCGGCCTGGCTTCTGGGCAGAAGCCTTAGGCCGCTGGCGGTTTTGCTTAAAATCCCCGTGATTTCCGCGGTTTGGCCGGCCGCTAAATTTTTCGTGTCTATGCCGGTGTTGCTTTTAATGTAAATTAAAATTTCATCATTGCCGTCGTCCAAATAAAGCGTCGAACTTTTCCTGTCAGTTATTTCGCCGCTCACGGTTATCAGTTGGCCAACGCCGTCTTCATTAACCTGGTCGCAGCTTAAGGCCAGGGCCGGCGGCGGCGGTTTATGCTCCACTATTTTAATGTCGGCTTTGTCTTTGGTTTTCAATCTCAACTCGCCTTGAATTTGCGACAATTCGCCGCTGATTTCCACGTAATCGCCCACCCTTAAAGCCGGAAAATCTTTTTTATAATTGTAAACTTGAATCCCTGGAGAACCAACAATATAAAATATTTGAGCTCCCAGTATGCCCGGTTCGACCGCCACCGTGCCTTTGACTTTCACCAGGCTGCCGATTTCCATACTCCTCACTTCTTCCAGGGTAGCTTCGTTATACGCGCTGGCATTCCCCATTATTCGTGATTCATTATTCATTATTCGTTCTTGGCTTGCCGCCACCCTAATTATATTTTCTTCTCCAGGCGTCAATTTGGCAGTCCAAAACCATTTGTCGTTAGCTCCTCTGGCGTAGCTCTCGCCCTGAACCGCGTCAATATATTCGGCCGCGTCCGCCAATTCGCCGGAATTATCGTATAAACTAACCGTATCGCTGGAATTTTTAAACGCCAGCTGGCTGGCCGCGTTGCCGAGCAGATAAAATTTGCCGGCCTCCAGCCATAAATCATTTTTAAATTTAAATTTGCCGTTTTCATTTTCCACGCGCCAATTCAGCAAATTAATTCTGCCAGCGCTCTGATTCAAAAGTTCCAGCCACTCCCGCCCCGTGTCCGCTCCTTCGGGATTGGGATAAATTTCGTTGATTATAACCCCCTCTCCTTGCCAAGGAGAGGGTTGGGGTGAGGTCTCCCCCGCGGCAATTTCACCGACGCTCCCAACCACTTTCACGCTTTTCACCTTTTCGCCAGTTTCTTTCCCATCGCTCACCGCCAGCTTCACCTTATAAATTCCAGCTTTTAAATAAGTATGTTCCGGATTGGCCAAATTATTTTTAAAGCCGTCGCCAAAATCCCAGGCATATATTAATTTATCATCGTCTTGGTCAGCCGTGTCCGAACCGTCAAACACAACTGGCATGTTAATCTGCGCCGGCGATATAAAACTAAACTCAACTTCCGGCGCGTGGTTAACTAACTTAAGCACATTCATGGCCCCTGGCGTTAGGGTTTCACTCCACTCCCATTCACCCTTTATATTCCCCCCTGATAAGGGGGGATTTAGGGGGGTTAAATTATAACTCCAGCCTTCTTTGACATTTTTATAATCTACAGCCACAAGCGGCTTTTCGGCCAGCGGCTGAAACAATTTAACTTCTCCCTGGTCATTATGCAAAACTATTTTGGTTCTTGGCCGGAAAAAAGCCAGATATTCCCCGGCTTTAATAATCGTGCTGGTGGCGATTTTTTCCAAATTAACTTTTTTATTGTCTTTATTGCTAAGGCTCCAGCCGGTTAAATCAACCTCGCGCCTGCCGGCGTTATAGAGCTCAATAAATTCTCCGGCCGTGTCGCTGCCGAACGGGTTGGGCAAAATTTCCGTTATAAAAATATCTTCTGAAAAATCAAACTTGGCTTTGGCTTCCAGGCTAACTTCAGCTTCGGCCAAAATAATGTTACTCAATCCTTTGGTCGGCTTTACGGTAACGGCAAAATCATTGGCGTTGTTATAACTATTGTAGCCGTCAAAAAGCCTGGCTAAGCTCGCCGGGTCGCGCGCCACCGGCGCGTTATTGCTTAAATCACCGTCAGCCCAATTACCGTAAGCCACCTGGTCAATTATTTTTCCGCCGCTATCGGACAAAACGACCAAATCGCCGCCGTTGTTTAAATTGCCAGCCGGCTTTTCCACTACCTTAAATCCGGCCGCGGCAATTACGCCGGCCAATTTGGTTTTTGCCTTACTGCCGTCTTCAATCCGCCAGCCGGTTAAATCAATCGCTTCGCCCGTCTTATTATACAGCTCAATCCACTCTACTTCGCCGTCCGCCGGGTCAGACACCAACTCGTTTATTAAAACGTCGCCAAAATTATTTTTCTGCTCGGCTTTATCTGTCCCCCCTGACAAGGGGGGATTAAGGGGGGTTGTAGTCGCCGTATTTTCCCCCTCTCCTTGCGAAGGAGAGGGCTGGGGTGAGGTCTGGGTTGTCGAATTCTGCGGGTTGGGATTACTTTGAATAAAAAAATCAACGTTGTTGTTATTAGTATCAACGAAAGCTTTCCGCTCGATGCTGTAATTTGCATCTGGATTTAAAGCGCAATAAACTTGGCCGCCTTCACAGTCGGTGGATAAGCCAAATCCTACTTTATCAACCACTGCTTGGGTATTATCATAAAGAATTATAGTGTTATCTTTAGCAAAACCATACGATTTTGCCCAAGTAATATCAGCGGCCACATTACCAGTATACCCTTCCTTATTTGTTAATAATAAATAACTTTTTGATAAAATAAATTTATCTTTAAGCCGGCTACTTGCTACCAGAGGCTCTTCTTTGCCGCCAGAAGTTTTTTTCTTAACTGCCCAACCGGTTAAACTAACTGAAAAATCATTCGGATTATAAAGCTCTATAAATCTTTTTTCAACCGGATAAATCTGAATTTCATTAATTACTAAATGGTCAACCGCCCAAACTGTTTCCTCGCAAAAAAATCCCGCGCCGACAATAGCCAGAATTATGATAATTTTTACCGAATAAAAAAAACCTCCTTGCCGCCACATAATTTAAGATTATTTTTTATACTTTAATTTTAGCATAAACAATTAAAATAAAAAATGTTTTGATCACTAAATCTACAAACATTTTCAACCTTTTAAATAGCGCCTTGACTGGCTCGCCGCCTAAAATAATTTTCCCGCATCGCTTGCGATCAATCGTTCCGTGTCTAGTCTTCCTAAAGAAACTAGCCCGTCAAAACTCAACTGCTTATTATCTTCAAAAGTTTTTTCTGAAAGAATAAAATATTCCCATTCTGGCGGTTGATTTTCTAAAACAACTTTGCTGGCGGTTTTGCACCAGCTAATGGCCGCTTTCGCTTTTAACGCGATTAACGCCTTTTCATTACCCTCGGCTTTTTGTATTTCGTCTTCCGATTTTGTTTCAACTAAATACATCTTTTCTTTTGTTTTGATTGCAAAATCAGGAAAATAATCTCGCTTAATACCGTCCTTATCACGATAAGATATATTTAACAGATGCTTTCTTTCTTGAATTTTTCCGAACGCTTCCACCTCGCTTGATTTATCTAAAATTTCGGCGATGAAATTTCTTTCTAGCCCTTCGCCTTTTCTTGCATACCCGACCAGCGGATAAATACAGCGCTGCGCGCGAACCGATAACGATTCGCGGACAAATATTTTTTTAATGTCGCTTAACTTTCCGATTTTACCGGCTTTAATCTCATATTGAATTACTCCCAAACTGTCTATCAATAAACGCTTCACCTTAGAAACAATAAAATCAAATAACGGCGCATAATTAAGAACAGTATAATTTTTCTGAAGTTTAAAATCTATTTCAGCGCCAAAAATAACCGAGCTGACATATTCGTCGATTATTCCGGTTATTTCTGCCATTTTCCCAGTTAAAATCTGAACGCCTTTTTCTGAAGCAACCGCCATTGTCGCTTGCCGCAAAAAATGAGCGTAGTCAAAATACTGGTTATCAAGTTTCCAGGTTTTTACTTTGCCGCCGGTTTCCGCGTTTTTTTCCGTGATGGAAATATGAGAAAGTTGTTTTTTTAATATATCAAGGGGGATTGAATACTTAGGCAGGCCGGAAACTTTAATCGCGGAAAAATCAAATTTCGGTGATTGCTCATAAACTTGTATCGGCCATAGAATATCATATTTCCCGATTCTTTCTGACGTCGCTTCGGCCTGAACAAGATCGCCAAAAATTTCCGTCGCTGTTATATCGCCAATACCAATCGCATAACCCTGTCTTCGTAATTCTTCATAAAAAACTCTTAACTTAGGATGATCAACGACAAAAAGAAAATCAAAAGAATTTTTTGGCGCATGATTACGCATTACATCTTCCCGCGCTTCTTCTTTCAGATCTTTAAACTCCGGATATTTATATGACGGAAACATCAACCGCAAACCACGACCAACTGTTTGCTCTAATAGCAAATTTGCTTTTGCGCTTCGCAAAATAACCATCACGGCCACATTTTGTGTATCAAAACCCTCGCGAAGCATTAAAACGCTCACCACCACGCGAATTGGGTTTATTTCTTCCGGCTCATCCAAACTTTCCAACTGTCGGCGATATTGTTCCCAATCCTTATCGCTCATTTCGCCTTTTTTATCCGAATGAATAACCAGCGTCTGGCCTTGATAACTTCGGCCTCTTTCGTCCGTAAGATTGCCGATATGTTCAGCAACTAAATCAGCCACTTCGGTATTCTCGGCGAGCACAAACAAAACCGGTTTTTTATCTAAGCCCTTATTTCTGAATTCACTGGCTATTTGCTCAAGTTTTTTTCGGCCGATATCAATCAATAATTTTTGACCATTAGAAAGTCCAACCACTTGCCCTCGGCGATGGTCGTCGTCAGCATCAGCGCGCTCCGCTAACACATTTAGAGTTTCCAAATCTTCACCAGCCAACGATTGTCGCTCTTCTAAAAATATCTGTTTCACCAACATATCGCCCATCGCTTTTAATAAACTGTAATCATAAACGATGTGCGAAAAATATTCTTTATGTTCATCGTCGCCATAAAAAGGCGTGGCGGAAAAATCTATTTGTATAAATACGCCTTTTTCTTCCTTATGTCTTTCTGCAAGTCGAGCAAAAAGAACTTGTAAAAATTTACGCCAAACCAATTCCTCGCCTTTGGCGGTTTTTGAGCCATGCACATGATGCGCCTCGTCGTTAAAAATAATTAAGTCGGAATATTCGGAAAGAAAATCAGCGATTACCTCGCCTCGGGGCTGTTCTTCCGCATCGGCGCCGGTAAGTTGGTCCCAAAGATTGCTGAAATCATTTAAGCGGAATTGCTGCCAATTAGTAATATACACAAAAGGTTCGTCCGGCGGAGTAAAATTCGCTCGAATATCGCTCGGCTCCAAAACTTTTAAATTAAACCGATTGCGAAATCGCTCGCCATCTGGCATAAAAAGTGTTCGCGCGAAATCAGCCTTTGCCTTGTCGCGATTGCCGGTTTTGGAATCGTGCTTGCCTAAAAACATATCCAGCAAGCGGTATAATACTTCATGTCCGGGCGCGACCAACACAAAGTGAGACGAATATTGTTTTTCTCGTTCGTTATTTATCGCGTTAAAATATTGCCAAACCAAAAGCGCGGCTAAAACCCAAGTTTTACCCGTACCGGTCGCCATTTTTAGGCAGTATTTTGGAAAAGTAATATTGTCCGCTTCTTCCGAAAGCGCCGCGCTCTGCGCTAGAACCTCCGG
>Ga0210009_1001190_pt1 | contig 23733 bp, 16 predicted proteins | sample CryGeyCG2114_065_FD_185457 | JGI IMG/M metagenome (GOLD analysis project Ga0210009, IMG submission 185457) | Groundwater microbial communities from aquifer - Crystal Geyser CG12_big_fil_rev_8/21/14_0.65 (SPAdes) (version 2) | ecosystem: Environmental > Aquatic > Deep subsurface > Groundwater ... | reverse complement strand
CTCATTACCCAGTATTTTGAGGTTTTTCTCCATCGTATTCACGATGAAATTGGCTTCGTTGTCGAAATTCATCCTCGCTAAATCCTGAATCAGAGGTATCCAGGTCACGAAGTAATTGATCGGCATCATCGTATTTCGGCCTAACGCCATCATCTCGCGATAAACCTTAACGGCATCAATAAAATGTCCCTGATCTTTCTCCAGATCGTATAACAACCGGTAAAGTTGGACCTGATCACGCACCGCGCTGCGTTGATCCAGCATGGTTTCAGTCTGTTTTACGACAGCCTGAATATTTCCCTGACGCGCTTTTTCCCTGGCTACTGCAATCCAATTCGCGATTTGGCGCGGATCGTTACCATAAGCTTGTTCATAAGCATGCAGTGCTCCGGCATAATCACCTGTCGCCCGAAGCGCGTTGCCCTTCAGCAAATAGCCCAGATCCCGACCCGGATGGTCATTAATAAACTGATTGGCATAGCCCAAAGCATCGTCCGTCCGTCCCAATTCCAGGCTAATCCTGCTGAGAGCATCCAGCGCTTCCTCGTTCTCCGGGTTCATTTGATTCACGCGTATCAAATTTGCCAACGCCTCCTGACGCTTGCCATCACGATTGAACTGCTGAGCTCTGAATAAATAGGGTTGGGGATTGTTCGGCGCCAGCGCGATCCAGCGGCTCAAAGCATGATCAGCCGCTTCGTCATTACCCAGGACTAAAAAATAGTAATATTCCAACAACTGACGATTATTGTCGCTTAACCGATCTTTGAAACGCATAGCGGCTTCGAGATGGTCCACCCAGTCAGGACGATTTAATTTGAAACAATGTTGCCAGGCCAAAAATTGAGCCAACGCGAATGTCGGATCGGCAGTCACAGCGGCTTTGATGTCCACCAATGCCTGTTCAGCATCGTCTTTCCACGTCACTGAGCACCAATATTCGCTGTAGGACTCGATCGCTTCCACATTGTAGCTCGTGAGTTCTCTAACCGGTAAATCCTGAAACGCATTAATCTGTTTTTCCGACAAATTGATGGCTCGTTTTATGGGCACTGATAACAGGTCGATAATTTCAATAACGCTGGTGTCCACAATATTCTGATCGAGTAGGATTTTCCCCTGCTTCACATCGTAAACCCGTGCCCGGACCTGCCATAACTCGCCCTCTTTTCGAAAATCGCCATTAATGAGGTACTTGGAACCCGCGTCCTGAGCCCATTTTAGTTGTATGGAAAGTGGCACCGTACTTGGTCGCTCCATTTCAAGTCTGCTAATAGCTCCCTGATTGATGTATTGGTTACTGAAGGTCAGATAATTGTTCTGATTTAAATCCTCCAGCAGTCCGTCTATGAACCAGAATTCAAGCCAGTCATTGGCAGAATCCCCCGTATTATTCTGGAATAAATAGAGCATGAGGGGTGTCTGGAATTGTGGTCGAACCAATGTCCGCTCCGTGATACTACCACTATCATCTTCGTACTTCACACGCATAACAGAAGCGTCGGTGGTTGTCGGCGTGGAAGAAACTGAGCCTGGTGGCATAAAAGTAAGTACGAGAAATACCGCCAAGACATTGAGGGGGATAAATATTTTTTCGGTTTTGGTGATGGGGTCTTTACCCGGTCTTCCGTGAAAATAGGCGATCACTCCCGCAGTGGGTACGAAGGCAGCAAGCAGGGTTAAGGCAGTAAGTTTAAGCGATGGTGCTAGGTGGAGCGTGTCAACAACAAATCCGAAAAATTCCAGAAATACCCATCCACCACCGAAGTATGCGGCAAGAATGGGAAAGAAGCGTCTTTCTTTTAATTCATCCCAAATTTCTAGGGGGTTCGTCATTCGCCTGATAATTTCCGGATTGTTTGGTTCCTGTTACTCCCCCGGTGAGCATTTGTTGCACGCTTGAGACGCGCCAATGTAGATCAGCAGAAAAATATTGGCAAGTAAAAGAAAAATTGCGAGAGTCTGATAAATCACGCGATTTAACAGGGGTTAGAATGAGGTACTCAACTGCAAAAACACCTCATCCGCACCGGCACTATTGCCAAAATCAGAACCTGTGGGACCATCAAAGAATAGACCGCCAAGGGTGAGATGAGTCGCATCCGCCATCTCCCATGAGAGGAACGGTAACCAGAACCAATCCCGATCGGCCAGGTTCAACACGGCCACACTTTGAAGATTGATAAAGTTGGTGACTTTATAGCGGATGACATTTGAAACGGAATAACCGGTTGTTTCGTAAACCGGCATGAAATGCTGGAGATTGAGTTGGAGAAGCCTCTGGGATTCTGACGCTTTATCGTAATTAAAATAATGTCTTACACTCCCCTGCAGGTTCAATGAAAACTTGTCGTTGGGAATCCAGTCTCCACCGAATGTGCCAAAGAAATTATCATTGATTATCGTTGGATTGTCCCCACTTCTGTCATCTGAAAAATTGAAGGACCCCTCACCCTTGAATGCCCATTTTTCACCCGTGAAAATAAAATCAGCGCCAACCATATCCAGACTATGAAACCTGAATACTTGTACAATTCTGTCGTCCGAGGTCAGAATGGTTTCTTCAAGTTCTGCCTTTTTTCGCCACCCATGATAGCCATACACCGACCAGCCAACGATGCTCAAATCCCGAGCGAAACGCACACCAGATTGTCCCATGGCCAGGCGGTTGTCAGCCACGGAAGGTGAAAAGGGAACGGGCAATTTATCCGGAATCAACCGTGGCGCGTAGATCACTTCCAAATGCCCCCACACCGGATAAATCGACGCTTTTACTGCGGGAATCGGAATTCGATAGTCCTCAATGTCGGAGGACATGTTGGTATAGTCCCAGGGATTAAACACATCAGTGGGATTCACCCAGTCAGCGCGCCCCCAAAACAGATATTGCTGGCCGATGCGCACGTCCAACCATTTCCCGTAGTAATCCAAATACATTTCGGCTGGATAAATGGCCAATCCTGTGGATCGTGGCGCGGTTGCGCCCTGGTCCGATAGGTAATCATATCGAGCGACGAAATCTGCCCGATACCCAACCCGATCTCCCGTGCGACCGGAAAAATTCAACTGCACCTGGCTGTACAGTTTGTCCCATCTATACACATCATTTGGATTGATCGCGCTAAATGTCTTCAAGCGTCCCGCAATATCCAGTTCTCCCCGAACGCCTGAGAATGTCAGCCCAAGCAAGATCAATCCACCGGTGAGTATCCGGAGCATATCTATTGTTCTCGCTGCATGTAACGGGGTGTGAAAAAGTCGTCGGAAATGGGAATATCTATCTCCAAATCTTCGAATGTCATCCGACTCGTATGTTCAATAATCACATCCTGCATCACCATATCAGTGGCGAAGGGAACGCCATTAATCAGGGTAAATTTTTCAACATCCAGCTTCTTTTTCAACTCACCGGATTTGTCATAATATTCAGAATGAAACATGCTTAAATCAGTCTGATCAACCCATCGAATGATTTTGCTATACCCTGTTTCATCCAAAACCTGCTGGGACTTTGGCAGGGCTTCGATCATGAATGACAGTCGCCTGTTCCTCGTTTCTTCACCCAAAAGACGATAGGTCCAGTCCTCCAATTCAGGTGTGCCAATGTCATAATAGGTGAAATCACTGGACATGAAGTTCCCGCCGCTGCCACTATTGGCGATTTTTTTAATCTGGCGTAACGCCGGCAGGTACAAAAATCTGTCATCAGCCCGGTCCGCATGTTCAATGGTTAAAAATCCCGTCCCCCTCACATCCTTGGGATAAACAAATTTCATAAGCATTTTGGTCAGGTCAGTGGAGGGATCGGTTTTGGAGAAAAACGCTATTTCTCGTTCCCGTGTATCACCAGTGCGAGTTTCCAGAACTAATTTAAGATCAGCCTGCATTGTTTTGATACTGGAACGCTTCAACGCCCGTTCCATGATGTCATAACCGGTGTTCTGCATCCAGGCGTAGTCCGTCAATATGAAAAATAATATCCCGATACAGGTCGATGTGCGTCGCATGAAAACCTCCTCAGCGCGCTAAAGATTTGGGTTTAAATGTGAGGAAGACCCCCGGCAAAATGGTTAACGCACCAAAGGCCGCGGTGAGCATTGTGAGTGTGATCAGGACACCCATTTCCATAATAGCGACAAATTGTGACATGGCAATTATCGAAAATCCGGCCGCGACGGTGATGGAATTGAAGAATATGGCCAGACCGGCTTCACGCATCGTTGCCGGAACCGCCGCATCATAATCAAGACCTTCTCGTAGTTTAATTCGATACCGGTGGACAAAATGAATGGCGTAATCCACACCGACACCAATGGCGATGCTGGAAATGGTGAGTGTTTCAAGGTTCAGATTAATGCCGGCAAATCCCATGAAAGCGAAATTTAAAAACAACGCAAAAAATAGCGGAATTGTATTAAAAAGACCAACCGTCGGCGATCGAAACATCGCCCAGGTGATGACCCATACCAAAAGGAGTGACGTCAAAATACTCCATATCTGCCCCTTGACGATGAGATCATCCACCACCAGGAAAAGTTTCGCCATGCCGGTGATTGCCGCCGAAATGTTCTCATTCCGGTTCATGTTTTCGTTGATGTATGTGGTGAGTTCCTGATCAATCGCTCGCAAGGTCGATTGTTTATCCGAATTAATCATGATGCTGACTTTGGCGTGACGATACGGATAATCCACCAAATTCGACATGTCCTGCGGCTTACCGGACATTTCAAATAGCTGTAAATACTGGGCAACCAATTCTTCTCCGGAGACCGTGTACTCTTTGGAGACTTCAACCCAGCCACCATTTTTCTCAACCCATTCAGAGCCGGTCACTCTGGCTTCAATCGGCGGAATGGTATAAAATGCCGGGTCATCCGCATGCAAAACTTTATTGATGCGCTTGATGAAATCAGCCAAGGACTGGACGCTGCCAACATGGTCAATCTTCAGCGCTAATTGCTTCAGTTCATCCAATTGAGATAACAACACCGGATCCTTCATGTCGCCGGGTTCTCTGCCTTCGATCATAATGTCAAAAGAGGTCGTTCCGGCGAAATGCTCGTTCACAATTTCGTTGGCAAATCGCACCGGATGATCAACCGGAAAATTTTCGACCGATGAAAAACTGTGCTGCAAGCGGGAGATACCCCAGATTGAAAATAAGGTCATGAGGACGATAAACGGCATGAGCCATTTTTGGCGACGAACCAGGAAAAATCCCCACTTTTCCACCCAATCGGCTGCGTGGCGTCGACTTTCCTTACCTCGATAGCGTTTTGGAATTTTTAAAATGGCAAGGAACGCCGGAATCCAGGTAATGCTGATGATTAATGCCGAAAAAACACCAAAGGCAGTGAAATAACCCAGTTCCGATATGGACTCAGCGCCCACCGTACCCAGAGCCAGAAATCCCGCCATGGTTGTTAATGACGTCATCACCACCGGCGAGAGCATTTCGGTCATCGTTGCCCGGGTGATAGTCCGGGCTACCGGGTCTGGTGTAAGACTTACATGGTGGTAAAAATGCGAGATGATGTGAATACTGTCCGCGACGGCAATAGCCATAATTAAAATGGGCATAATTTCCGTAGCATGACTCATAGGTCTGCCCAAAATCGCCATCGCCCCCATCGTCCAGATGACTGCGAAAATCACCACAGAAAGAGGTAGAAAAATGCCGCGTAAGTTTCGAAAAATAAACGCAAGTAGAATGAAGATAATGCCAATGCCTGACATAAAGAACACGGCCATGTCGCGCTGCATTCCCAAACTCACGTAATAATTCAATATCGGTTTACCCGTCAGGAGTAAATCCAGATCCGTCTTTTGGTCGAATTGATCCATGGCAGGAATCAGGTCTTTGATATATTCCTTCACATCGGCTGTATTTTTTAAAAATATCATGATGCCAAATGCGCTTTCATCTTTCGCCAGAAGGTTTCCCAGCGCTAAATCACTATTTAATAAGTCGTGCTTGAATTTGGCGATTTGATCATCTGTGTTTGGTGCCGAAGCAAGGATGTCGTGAACCTCCATTCCTTCACTTGTACCCTGGATAACCGAAATATTGGTGGGCGAAATCACCGAATAGACAGCGCTGTCGTGTTCAAGTTTATTCGTAAGGTCCCAAACGGTTTGGAGATGTGCAGGCAGAAACAAATTGGTTCCGGACAAACCGACAAAAACAAATTCTTTGCTGGGGAATATCTCGCCCATTTTGTCGTAAAGTCTTTTTGCAGGAATTTTTTGAGGAAGCGCCTGGGTGACATCCGGCTCCATCCGAATTGACCGACTCGCATATCCCATTCCAAGTGTGATAATCGCGATCGCCAGAATGAAACTTTTGGGGAACCTGAGCACGAATTCGTTGAAGCGCTGCATCATTTCCTCACTCCTGTAAGAATTGGAGCATAAAGCTGTTAATGGTTTCAATTTCATCCATGAGATTCTGAATGGGGACCTGCCGCAACAATTTGCTGTTCAAGCCTGTTAAGAAAGTCCATAAGACTTGCAGCAAGTGTTCCAGTTGATCACTATTATTCACAAGCAACTTGCTCTGGAGAATCCTATCAAGGCGTTGACGATGCCACGTCAGTAATTCCCGAACCGCCACTGATTCTACAATCTGAAGCGGCGCGCTGCGACCCAGCGGGAAAAATATGTTAAAGAATTCGCGATGCTCATTCATGTACACCACGTAGAAGGTGAGCATGGTTTTGATAATATTGGCGGGTTCTTCAATTTCCAGCACGGGTATCATTTCGGAATAATAGGCTTCCGTCCCAGCAACATAAATCGCCTCGTAAATCGCCTCTTTTGTTGGGAAGTAGTAATAAAGGGTCGCCTTCCCCAAGCGGGCTGACTGGGCAATATCGGCCATACTGGTCTCAGCATAGCCTTTTGCTGCGAAAACGATGAGTGCAGCATCCAGAATGAGTTGCCGGCGTTGAGCTTTTTCCTCTGCCTGGCGGGTCAGGACTTGGATTCGACTATTGAGTTTATTCTCGACCATACGGTCGATAAATTAGAATGATGTATTCTGACTCCTAGAAATACTTACGGTTATGTCGCATCTCACTGAATAATTTGTCACCTTGTAGGGGTTGGTAACTTGGATTAATTTTTACCCCAAACCGAAGCATGATTAAGGATTATCCAAACGATGCCAGCAACTGGTGATGGACCCGCCCAAAAAAAACGATTATGGCGAAATTTGTTCCGACGGCGAGGGTCTGTAAACTTTAAAGCCTGGTACATCGGAATCATTTTTAGTCTGATCGCCGGATTCGCTGCCTACTGGGTGAATCAGTTTCAATTCATTCAGTCTGTCGAAGCCAAAACTCTGGATATGCGCTTCACCCGCTTCCAAATTCCGGAGCGCGCTGACACCTCGATTATCATGGTTGCCATTGATAATAATAGCCTCGATTATTTCGCGGCAAATGGTCAGAGTTATCCCTGGCCGCGTTCGTTCTATGCTCTCATTACCAATTATTTTAAAGAAGATGGCGCGGGTCCGATCCTGTTTGATATGCTCTTTTACCAGCCGGATGGTGATTTCGCAGAATCAGACGCCGAACAAACTGATGGTAGTTTTGCACAGGCGATACAAGCGAACGGCCGGGTCATTTTGGGTGCGGAACTGACGCTTGATACGGCCACGGTGAATGCTCAATTCAGTGAGACGCGCTACCGGATCGTACCACCTGACATGGCGAAATTTGGTTTAAAATTAAAATCGGGCTGGATTCCGGATTTTCCGCGCTTCAGAAGCATCAAAGCCCCCATTGATACCCTGCGACACAAAATTCGCGGGTTAGGCATTACCAATATCATGACTGATCCTGATGGTATATTCCGCCGGGTGCCACTGGCCTATAAACTCGGTCAAAATTACCTGCCGATTCTCGCTCTGAGTGGTTGGTTGAGCGAACAACCCGGCGCAGTCGTCAAGACTGTCAATGGCTCATTGCAAGTCGGAGTCCGGGCAATTCCCATTGACCCGGAGGGTCGTTATCTGTTGAATTGGTATGGCCCCGGTGGCTCGAAGGGTGTGTTCAAATACATCACTTTCAGTTCCGTCATTCAGAGCGCATCAGCCCTGCGATATGGTGGCGTTGCAAGTCTTCCGCCCGGATACTTCAAAGGCAAAACAGTCATTGTGGGCGCGGAAGCCTCCGGCCTGAAGGACCTTAAACCGACGCCATTTTCATCGCTGGGTGATTACCCTGGAATGGAAATCTGGGCAACGCTGCTAAGTAATTTACGGAACAACGATTTCATCACGATTGTCCCGGATTATCTCAACGTGATGAATACGATCCTGGTGACGCTGCTGGCCTATTGGGCATTCAGTCGCTTGCCACCAAAATTGAGTTATCCCGGTCTGTTTTTCGTGCTGGTTTATATCATTGCACTGGCAGCCTATCTATGGTGGGCTGAACGCATTTTGGTGAATGTCACCATGCCCGTGACAGGATTCATTTTCGCATACGCCTTCATTTTTTTCAATGAACAAAAGGATAAGCTTTTTCTGAAAAAAGCATTCGGAACCTATATATCGCCTGAGCTGATTAATGTGATGTACCAAAATCACGAGGAGCCACAGCTAGGCGGTGAGACTATTAACGGGACTCCATTGTTCACGGATATTCAACGCTTCTCGTCATTTTCAGAACTGGTCTCCGCACAGGATTTGGTGGCGTTATTGAATGAATATCTCACAAAAATGACCGACATACTTTTAAGTGAAGGTGGGACTCTGGACAAATATGAAGGCGACGCCATTATTGCATTTTTTGGCGCTCCGGTTCGATTACCCGATCATGCAGTGCGTGCCGCCCGAACAGCCGTGCGGATGCAAAAAGGACTGAGTGAGCTGCGGGAAAAATGGTGTCAGGAAAAGGGTCGCTGGCCGGATGTTGTCTCGCAAATGCGGATGCGAATCGGGTTGAGTTCCGGGGAAATGGTTACTGGCAATATGGGTAGCAAGACCCGTATGAATTACACCATGATGGGTGACACCGTCAATACCGCCGCCCGGCTGGAATCATCCGCCAAAGCTTATGGCGTCTACACCCAGATCAGTCATCACACTGCTGCTCTGTTGGGTGAAGAATTTGCCATGCGAGAACTGGGCACGACCCGGGTTTTTGGTAAAAAAGAAGCGCTCACCACCTTCGAAATTCTGGACTACACCAAAGACTTAAGTGATGCCGACCGCGAACTTTTGGCGTTATGGCCGCAAGGACTGGCAGCAGTTAAAAACCAAACCTGGACCATCGCCATAAAGATTTTTGAACAAACATTGGCATTTGAGCGCCAATTTGAGGGGCGTCCCACCAATCCCAGTCGCGTCTATCTGGAGGAACGAATTCCCTATTGGCGGGCTCATCCACCCGGAAAAAATTGGGACGGCATTTGGGCATTAAGCTCCAAATGACAACCTTGAATTAGAAAAAAACAAAATGACCACCTGAGTCAATTCGACTATCCCAGGGACAGGAGAAAATTATGGTTAAAAGATCCATCACCCTCGCTTTGATCGCCTTGTTTGTGCTGGCAGCGCAGACTGACACGATTAAACGCAAACGCGCGCAACTACGGGAAGGACCCGGTGCCTGGTTTCAGGTTATTGCTGAACTGAATGAGGGCGCATCGCTGGAAATATTGGAGGCAACGGAAGATGGCTGGCTGAAAGTCAAAACGGGTAATCTTGACGGCTATGTCTCCCAGCGCGTGGTGGAAGGTGTTGCACCGACCCAGGACATTTTTGCCCAGATGGGGCAACAAGCGGCTATGACCCAGGTTGCTCAGTCCGGTGTCTCGGCGGCGGTGAAAGGTTTCGCCGAAAAATTCGCAAAACGTCTGAAGGGTGATCCTGTTTTCCTGACCGAGCTGTATCAATACAACCTGAATGCTCGTGAATTCAATACTTTCAAAAATACGACCTATCAGGAGGTCAATCTCCGGAAGATTCAGCGCAAAATCAAACTCCCTAAACTGAAAAAAGCACCACAATTCTCCTTCTCCGAGGAGGGTATGGGTCAGGCTATTGCTGCAAAAATCGCCAGTCAGGGACTGTATCGCAATAAACGGGTTCAGGATTACGTCAATGATGTGGGCCAGCTCGTCGTCGCTGCCAGCGATGCTTATGACGTGAGCTTCAAATTTTTCATACTGGACCTGGAAACCGTGAATGCTTATGCCTGTCCCGGCGGCATTATTTTTGTCACGAGGGGCGCTCTGGAGAGAATGGAATCTGAGGCTGAACTGGCTTGTTTTCTGGGACACGAAATCGCACATGTGACCAAAAAACACGGCATGAAAGAGATTGAAGAGCGCAAAGAGATGATTACGGCGGATAATGTGTTCATGGATATGGATGCAACTGCTGATCCGGGTATTGCTGCCGTTTCGCAGGACCTCGACGACATGGCACTGGAAAGTTACGAAACGATTTTCAGTGGTCGGCTGAAAGGCTACGAAACCGAGGCTGACCAAATGGGCTTGCGCTACGCCGCCCGTGCGGCATACAATCCGCAAGCGGTTCTCGGGTTTTTGGATCGGCTGAACAAAGGACCGGAACTATCGAACAACGAGCATTATACCAAGAGCGAAAACCTCATTCGGGTGGGTAAGATCAAATCCTTTCTGAACGGTGAAAAATGGCCATCCAAAGAATTTTTGTCAGACAACGCCAGCCGTTTTCTGGGATTTCGTAAACTGATCCGGTAATGGGGGGATCGAATTAGCTATTCATTGCTACGGAGTTGGGAAAAATGCAGGGTCAACTGCACAATTTCAGGCACGTTCCCCAGTCGAATGGGTGGTCCCCAAGTCCCGGCACCACTGGAGACATAGTACTGGGTATCGCCCTTGCGTAAATAGCCCCAACTACGCTCATAAATTTTTTCCGTGATGTAATTCAATGGCCAGATTTGGCCGTGATGCGTATGGCCGGAGACTTGCAAATCCACGCCGTTTTCCATTGCCTCACTCAAATTAAAGGGCTGGTGATCCATCAGGATGATGGGTTTTGATGAATCCAGCGGGGAAATCAAGTCTGTCAGCCTGAGTCGTTTTACACCGGTAAACTGAAGCGCAGACCGGTCCACACGGCCTACGATGTACAACTGATCATCAATCAGTGCAATCTCGTCCTGTAACATTTTTACACCGGCCTCTTCCAGATATTTTACCGCCGTTTGCGGATTCCCACTGATGTACTCATGGTTGCCGGTCACCGCAAACATTCCCCGGGTTGTTTTGATTTGCGCCAGTACCGGGCTCATATCGTGTTCGATCAGTTTATCAACGTCCTCATCAACCACATCCCCCACCAGCAATACAATATCCGGCTTGAGTGAATTGATGGTGTCCACAATTTTCTGAAGACGATTGGTGTTAATAATCGTACCCAGGTGGATGTCAGAAGCCATGACAACATTCAGACTTTCCACGGACTTAAGCGCTTTATTGATCGTCAGATCATAGGATCGTATTCTCAAAACCCTGGCGTTAAAGTGACCCATGATAACACCCATAAATGCCAGGATAAACACCGCTACCCGCCAGTAATTCCCGAATGCAGTGCCCCAGACATTTTGAAAAATTGACTTTGGCAAAGCGAACGAGATAAGTCGAAACAAATCGCCAATCAGGTAGCCGGTGAACAGCAAGATCATGAAGCCCAGATAATAAGCGCCGAGATAAATCAATATCGAAGAGGGTGGACATTTGTAAAATGATTCAACGATTCGACCCAACGGATAGGCTAACATGAGGAAAACGATGATCCAGGCGAATGGTTGTCCGGGCCAATGTAGATGCAAAAGCGTGCTACGGATGTGCCAGAGAATATAGACATTGATACTGGAATAAATGAGCAGTGCAATGATGATAAACAGTGACATAGAGATTCTCCTGGCCCAACGTGATGTTCTCACTCCGGAATTTATTTCTGACATAAGCGATAGTTCTCCAGTACCGGGATCTTAATACGTCAGTGGTGATGGGATGTTTGCGATGATGATTGGACGAAAAATGAACGAATCAATTGAAGCGATTAAAATTGTGATTGTGATTGTGATTGTGAATATGGCTAAGAATAAGCCTGATCTGCCAGTGGCAGGGTGATGTAGAAAATATTACCCTGGGGGTGATTCGCCCGGACACCGATTTCTGCTTTGTGAGCTTCTGCAATGCGCTTGACAATCGCCAGACCCAGACCGCGGCCGCGCCTTTTTCCAGTTTCGAGCTGTACATGGCGCTCAAAAACGCGTTGGTATTCGGATGCTGGCAACGTTGTTCCAAAATCCTTAACCAGGATCGTGACGTGGTCCTCATTCTGCTCGGTAGCGATGACAATTTTTTCACCGGCGGCAGCATATTTTATCGCGTTGCTGATGTAATTATTGAACACCTCAGAAATAATGGGATTCGCTTCCACAACCAAAGGTCCGTTGAAATGCTTTTCCAGTGTCATTTTCGCTGAACGAATTGGCACGGCAAAACTCGCCGCAACACTGTCGATAATTTCTGTAATTTCGATGGGTTGGGTGTCAATTTTCCCTTCGGTCATTAACTGTGCCAATGAACTTGCGCTGGAAATGACATCCAGCAGACTGTCGCTGGCCATTCGAATGACCTGAATGGGTTCCTCATCCGGCATCTCTTTCGCCAATAAACCCGCCATTCCGCTGATGGTCGCAGCCGGATTTTTAAGGTCGTGACTGATAATGTCCAGCATCATTTCCTTCATGGAATGTGCCTCTTTCAGCTCACGGTCTGCCTGTTTCTGGAGCGTAATATCCCGCATCACCAATGTCGTCTGGAATCCCTGCTCGGTAACTAAGCTGGTGATTGACAGTGCGATTTCAACCACGCCGCCTGCATGATTGGTACCGATTAATTCAATAAATTCACCGCCCTGATTCACTTCGCCAGATTGGATTTTTTTCTGGACGGATGCGATATGCGCAAGCCCATCGTCACCAAATATCAGCGAAAGACTCCTGCCTTCCATCTCCTCCGCCGAGTATCCAAAAACACGCTCGGCAGCCTGATTCCAGATTCGGATTGTGTTTTCGGTGGCCAGAATGACGATCGGCTCAAAAGCATTGTTGACAATCTGACGATAACGAATTTCTGATGCTTCGATTGCCCTGCGTGCACGACGACGCTCAATCACACGAGCAATCTCACCGGCTATAATGGACAATACATCCCGATGCTGTTCCGTGTACACGACATTTTTATCGTAGGTTTGAACGACCAGAACACCGATGACTTTACTTTCGATATTCATCGGCACACCAATCCAGTAGAACGGAATCGTGCCGATGCGTTCGACACCTTCAGCGCGAAAGATTGCCTGCACACCTTTGCGATTAATGAGTAACGGACGGTTGTTGTTAATGACGTAACCAATCAACCCACGAACCGGGTATTCACCTTCCGGCCACGGGTCCATCTCATCCTTGAAAAAGGGGTAACTGATGGTATGTTTATCAGGCTGATACAGCGCCAGCACAAAATTTTTCGCGTCAATCAATCGGTTAATAATCCGGTAGATCTCGAGGTACAATTCACTGAGGGATTCCACCAAATTTGCCGCTCGGGAAATTTCGTAGATAAGTTCGTGCTGACGTTCGTCCATGCGTTGCTTGGTGGTGTCTCGAAAAAGTCCATAAGCGCCGATAACATTCTGGTCTTTATCATAGAGTGGGGAAACGCTGGCACTAACAACGACTGGTCGGCCACTGGTATGCCTGAGGGAAAATTCATAGGTTTCTGACAGACCCTGACGTCTCCGGTTGGTCGCCTCTTCGATAATTCTTTTGTTGGTCTCATCAACAAAATCGTAAAGGACACGGCCGGTTAAATTCTCGGCTTTGGGTAACCCAACCAACTGGGCCATGCGATCGTTCGTCAAAGTGATCACGTTATCGTTCCCCACCACCAAAAAACCATCATTCATATGAGAGATCAGATAACGGTAACGCTGCTCGTTCGATGCAACCTGCTCAACGAGTGTTAGATTGGTAATGGCTGTTGCCATCTGGGTGCAGACGCTCACCATAATCTCGGTTTCACGCTTCGAAAATCCGTTTTTTTGCACATGCTGAAAAACGGCCACGCCTGATACCTCACCTTGATTTTTGAGAGGAACATAAAATGCCGTCCCGGCCATCTTCCCTTCACCCACTTTGATTCGCGATGTGACAGATTTCATGTGTTTGGGGAAATCGTTGATCAGAACCGGTTCACCTGTAACGGCGGCTTTCCCGTGGCCCTGACTTTCCGGGTTTCGTGCCAACGGACTCGCCTCAGTAACATCTATTTCCGCATTGGACTCGAATAAATAGACGGTTTTAAAGACATCCTCTTTTTTATCCCAAATCGTCACCCAAAACGCCATCAAAGGCACAATCTCGCCAATGACTTCGCGTACAGCACGATAAACGGTTTGCAGACTAGTCGCGGCAAGTAATCTGGAACTGATTTCCTGCAAGGACTCCAGGTAGGTTGCTTTTTGACTTAACTCTCGCTGCTGTAGTTTCAGGCTGGTAATATCAATGAAATTGGCATGTAAAAAATACTCGCCGTCAGACTCAACTCGCACCAATTGGATCTGCAGATTGCTTGTTGTGCCGTCATTGTTCTGATAATTGTAAGGAATATTCTGATCCATACCAGAGAGTGTCGCATCCAGAAGGGCAGTTATATCCGCCTTAATCGTCTTCGGATCACGACTGTCGATCCGGATAAATTCCCAGGGTTTTCGACCGATTACGCTCTCTTTCGTCAGCCCTAAAAAAGTGGCTGCCTTCTGATTGCATTCGATTACCGTGTAATCTTTTATAATGAACATCGCCTCGCTGGTTTGTTCAAAATATTGTTTATGGTAGTCCGTTTTATCCGTTTTCTTAATCCCATTTGCCTGGGCAATCGCACCGTGGTAGATGGTCAGACAGTCCACCAACTCCACCAATTGTTTTTGTTCTTTGGCTGATAACACGCGTTTGTATTGGAATAAAAAGAATCCATCCGGACGGCGATCCGGTGGCAGGTGAAAAATGATAATTGTCTTTGTCTCGGGATGAACCAGTGTTTCAGTCAATAAATGTCGTATCTCATTAATATTTTTCGACTTGGTGATAATGGTCAGTTCGTTCCGTGGGAATTGGGTCAGCAGCGGGACTAAAATTTTTGATGGAATTTGGCTATGGACTGCCGAACCAAAACCGACACAGGACCACCAGGCCGGCTGAGAATAATAGCGACTTTTTCCCTCCAACAGGAAGAGATCAGCCCAGTCAAATTTCAGAGCTTGCTGAAGCGCATTATTTGCCTGGATAATGGCATCTGCGAAGGGCTTAACTGTGAGAAAGGTTTCTGCTAATTTCGTGGGCAGAGAGTTCATCTCTCCCGGAATTTGAAGGGTTCTGATCTCGGGCGGGTTTGTCATTTCCCGGTCACAACGGTCATTTTTACCACTCGTTTCATGTCGCTCTCGAATTTGTATCCGCTGTCGTGCTGTGGGACAATATAATGGCTTTTAATGATAATGGCACCGGGATATTCACTAATTCTGGGATATTTATCAGGTTTCCCGCGGAATTCCCCTTAATAATAAGGTCGTAAACATGAACCGAATTTAGGGCGATTTCAGATTCATTTGCCGATGGATAATTTCACAGACCAAATTCAATTCGTTTTCATGCTGGCTGGTTTGACCCGGATCCGTAATCTGCCAGGAATCAGATTCAGCGCGTAATGCCTCGCCCAATTGCCAGCGATGCCGGTAGGTTTCGCCCTCCAGTGCGACAACAGCATTAATCTGTTCTGGTGTCAAATCCTTCACTGCTGCCTGGACAAAACGCTCAGGATCCTGTAATTTCAATAGCTCCACTTTGGCATATTCCATGACGATTGCAAGTTCCGAATGATCCATAGAAGCTTCATCTAGCAGAGCGCGCCTGCACGCAACCGCTGTTGGGTACTGGTATTTCCAAAGTGACTTCGGGATGGTGATAGATTTTTCGTTGAGTTTGTCCCGAACCTCAAGTGAAAACTCAAACGGCACCTGTTGGTGGACCGGTTGAGAAAAGACATTTTGCATAAAAAATAACGCGAAAAAAGCGATCAACGCCGCAGCAACCGGCGTATATACCCACCCCAGCCCAATTCTTACCAATGTAGCGTACTGAATATTTCGTCCGCCATGAACCATGCCGATCCCCACCACTGCCCCGATCACCAATTGGCTGCTGGAGATGGGAACGAGGGGAATTCCGGGTAATCCCAATGAACGCATCCAGTCGTGTAATCCCTGACTGGCAAAGAGAAAAAGTACAATACTATGTGCCAGCACCACCACCAGCGCGGCCTGGGGTGTAAGTTTGACGATGCCAGCGCCGACGGTTTCCATCACTTTCCCGGAATAGGTCATAATGCCTACCGCAATGGCCAATCCACCCAGTAAAAACAATTGTTGAGTACTATTGAATTGCATCAATCCAAAGAAGTCGATGGTTTTGAATGGTGAAACCGGAACAAACACCCCCATGACATTGGCAACATTATTGGCACCCAGGGAGTACGCGCCAAAAGCTCCTACCACGATCAGACCAATCCGGGTGTAAAGATCGATCCTGAAAATGTGAACATGGATTTTTTGCGTGAGTTTTTGAAAGATGTAGTAGATGAGTAACGAGAATACCATGGCCAGAATCGGACCGGCAATCCAACTTGTGACAATTTTTATTAATGCGGAATAGTCAACCAGCGTCCCTGAGAAAAAACTCCAGCCCATAATCGCACCGACTATAGCCTGGGAGGTACTCACCGGGAGGCCGAGTCTGACCATGGTGTACACCACAAATCCGGCGGATAATGCCACCACAAAAGCACCTGCGATCATATCCACCGCACCCAGCTTCCCCAGGGTGGCGCTGGCGCCGCCGCCCATACTCACAGCCCCGAGGACAACAAAAATGCTGGCGATGATGGCGGCTGTTTTGAATCGCACCATCTTGGTGCTGACAGCGGTACCGAAAACATTCGCAGCGTCATTCGCCCCCAGGGACCACCCAAGAAATAGTCCGCTGGAGAGGTAAAAAAGGATCAACATAGAGCTAAACTCTGTTCTGATTTAATCTCAGGTTAAATACTGCGCTTGATTGTGTAAATCGCCAGGCGGTCGGCGACATCTTCCGCACGATCAGCAACGGAATCAATCTGACGCAAGAAATATCGGATATGGTTTTTTTGCGCCAGGGGCAGGTCGGACTGAAAAATTTTTCGCTTCAGATTTTCAGCCGTATTGTCAGCCTCTTTTTCGTAAAAATAGACTTTGTGCAACCAGTCCTTCACGCCTTGAGGATTACGAATAAAGGCTCTGATTGACTTGACCATTTTGTCTACGGCCTGCCCGGAAAAACCGGTAAGCTTCAGAAACCCATCAGTGTACTCTGGTGGAATTTCCGGACGCTCAATCTCGAAGTCCGCAATCGTCCCCTTCACCTGGTTGATCACATTGTCGGTATTTTCCAAAAGTGCCAAAACATCTCCGCGAGATTCCGGGATCAATGTCTCCGTATAGAGCTGATTTTCAATTTCCCGCCGGAGTGTATCAGCCTCATGTTCCAGTGTGTAAATTTTCGCAACCTGACTTTTGAATTCTGCTTCAGTTCCTAAAAAATAATGCTTTACAGCTTCATAGAATACCATGCTGGATTCGCTGGTATGATCCAGAAAATCGTCCATTTTATTTTCCAGCATTTTGGTCTTTTTAAACAGCGAGAGCATCCCGTTCTATCCTTTCAAAAAAATCCATTTAGGTGATGGACTCCCACTCAGTTGAATAACTGAAGGGCTTTCCATTTAATTTCAACCGGTCGAGCAAAACGCCCAAACGCAGACCGGCATCACTGACAACGAGATCCGGCTGTTTCAATTTTTCCATGATGGCCTGAGTAATTAAAACACCCGCGATAATGACATCCGCCCGTTTAGGATCGAGACCAGGAATGCGTTTCCGCTCTTCCAGATTAACCAGGAAAATGCGTTCTCGTAACGCCTGGATAGCCTGAGTCGTAAGTTTTATCCCATGAATTTTGCGTGGGTCATAAGGTTCGATGGCAATATGGGTTGCGCCCAGGGTGGTTACCGTCCCCCCAATTCCGATCAGCGTATCCGTCTGTTTACCATCCAGCATTTTCAGGGATTCAAAAACTTCGTCCATGGCTGACATGACTGCTTTTCGAGGAGGCCGGTCGGCAGTAAGGTATTTCTCAGTTAAAGGCACCAAGCCCACCGGAAGACTGAATCGATCCGTGATGGTACTACCTTGCCCGAAGGTAAACTCCGTGCTGCCACCACCGGTGTCGAATATGCAATAGCTCTTTTTACCCGATCCTAATTGCAAGGTACTGGTGACGGCTAAGTGGCCGAGACGCGCCTCTTCATCGCCGCCCAAAACATTTACCGGGGGTAAGTGGGCTGCCCGCATTTGCGTGTGGAAATCTCTGCCATTTTTCGCACTTCGCAGCGCCATGGTCCCTACGATAAATATTGGATTGACCTGCTGAGACTTCAGGTCACGCACCATCTGTCGCACACGGCGAATTGTCCGTTGGATGGCTGTTTCTGCCAATATTCCGGTGGTACTGAGACCCTCGCCGAGTCGCGTAATCTCCACGCGTTCCTGTACGGCGACGATCTTTTGTTCGTCATATTCTACAACGAGGTATTTTACCGAATTGGAGCCTATATCGATGGTTGCTGCTCTTTGCATAGCGGTGGCGAAGATAACCATCTCAACGATTTTCGCATCCTACTAATTCTGATTTGTCCGGTGCCCGCCTGAGCGTCTGAACGGACAGTCAACAACCACTGAATCAGCCTTGGTTGAGGCCGTATTTACGACCTATCCGATGAAATGCATCCAGACAAAAATCCAATTGCTCACGCGTATGGGTCGCCATATAGCTGGTGCGCAGGAGTGAGCGGCCTTTGGGAACTGCCGGTGAGACCACCGGATTCGTATAGACCCCGGCCTCCAGTAACGCCCGCCACATATTAAACGTGCGCATATCTTCGCCGATGATGATGGGGACAATGGGACTTTCACTGGCTCCGGTATCAAATCCCATCCGGCGCAACTCAGAATTAATGTACTGACAATTGTTCCAGAGCTGGACACGGCGCTCAGGCTCCTGTTGGATAATCTCCAAAGCTTTTAGAACGGTAGCAACGGTCGTTGGCGGTAATGATGCTGTGAAAATCATGGTTCGAGCATGGTGTTTCAAATAGTCAATCACGACTTTTTCGCCTGCAATGAAGCCACCCAGACCAGCCAGGGATTTGCTGAAGGTACCCATGATCAGATCCGTTTCATGTGTACACCCTAAATGGGCGGCGGTACCTTCGCCATTCGGACCCAGGACACCCAAAGCATGCGCATCGTCTACCATTATCCTGGCGCCGAAACGATGAGCCAAATTCGTCAGCATGGGTAGTTTTGCAATGTCACCTTCCATGCTGAAAATGCCATCGGTTACGATCATGCGAGCCTTGTTGGGGTCGCAATTTGCGAGTTTTTGGGCAAGATCGTCCATGTCGTTGTGGTGATATTTGATTGAATTCGCCCGGCTGAACCGAATACCGTCAACAATGGAAGCGTGGTTCAGCTCATCCGTGAAAATGAGATCACCCGGTCCAACAGTGGCTGCAATGACACCCAAATTCACACCAAATCCGGTTGAAAAGACCAGCGCGGATTCTTTGCCGACGAAGGTAGCCAATCGCTCCTCCAACTGCTCATGCAAAACCGTATTTCCATTTAAAAGGCGACTGCCTGTGAGTCCCGCCCCATATTTTTTCAACGCATCAATGCCTGCTTCAATGACAGCCGGGTGGTTGGTGAGTCCGAGATAATTATTCGATCCAAGCATCACCACCGGACGACCATTGAGGGTGACGTGGGTGGCATCCGTCTCCTCAATTGCCAGGAAATAGGGATAATAACCAAATGCCCGGGCAGTGTTCGCCCTGGTAAAATCATACATTTTCGTAAACACATCCGGATACCGTGAAAAGCGACGCTGCGTGGTCGCAATAAATTTTTGTCTGACGACTTCTGTTAATTCCAGGAACATGATTTCCTCCAAGTGCAAGTGACTGTGAACGACAATTGGAGTTTGTTTCTAGATTCTGAGAATCGCTATTCCTGGTGCTTTTTGGGGGGTGATGGCGGTTTGGCAGGATTTAAGATGAAACGGTTGATGATGTTCATCCGTCTGTCGCGTATATCGTCTGAAATCACTCAGAATGGTTCTGGGGATTTGAAACTCGTCCAGCGCTTGTTCCAAAAACCGGTAAAACTCATCCAGGCTCACATCGTAGTGAAAATGTGTCGGGAATTTGGCATACCAGTGGTTATGAGAAAGAAGCAATGCTCGCATGCGCTGGTACTTCATGAGATTTCTGGCGGAGGCATTGAAATAGCGCCACCAATGTGTATTCATCCTTAGCCATCGGAGGTATGCGAGCGTTCTATTGGTGTGGACAGTATGGAATGGCATCATTGGATCACCTTTTACCGGCCGAAGGTAGTTCCTGAAATGTCCGTCAAAAAGCACTTTTCAATTGAGCATCCATGCGGGTATAATCCCTTTCGATGCTGAAATTTTGAAAACTTAGTTCCGGAACGAGAAAAGAGAGACCATGACTGCTAATCTGCCACCGTTAACTCAAGACTATTTTCTCGAGCCTGCTCAGATTCAAATTTTTCAGGAACAGGGGTTTATCCATCTCCCCCAAGTGCTCTCACAAAATGAAACCGACGCCTATCGTCGTGTCATCGATGAGGTGGTACAGGCGCGTACGAAACATGACACCCGACAGCTTAGTGAAAAATCCCCGTACGAACAGGCATTGACGCAATGTGGTCATCTGTGGTCAGAATTTCCGGAAGTTGAAGCCTTCACGCGCAGTTCTCGCCTGGCTGGTATCGCCAGAGATTTACTTCAGGCTGATCATATTCGACTCTGGCACGATCAGGCGCTTTATAAACAACCGGGTGGCAGGGGAACTGATCCTCACATTGACATGGCGTACTGGCCCATGCTCGACAGGATTGCCGGTACGATCTGGGTTGCGCTGGAAGAGGTGACGCTGGAGATGGGCGCTATGCAATTCGTGCCCGGTAGTCATAAAATTGACTGGGAGATTGATCAATTTACAATTCGGGAAAATACACCGATTCTTGAACAGATCCCTGAAGGGTTTAAACAGGATCGGGTCGGTTTTAATCTGAAGCCCGGAGATGCTACCTTTCATCACGGCCTGACGGTTCATTTCACGGATCCAAATCAATCTGACAAAATTCGCAAAGGCATGACTGTGATCTACTTCCCGGATGGCGTTCGGTATAATGCTCATTCACACATGGCTGGTCATCATTGTGCCGCCGGAACGGCAGATGGCGAACCGATTCGTACAGTGAAGAATCCGATATTGTCCAGCAAATTGGTGTAGTAAAACAAAGAAAATTAAAAGCGGCATCAAAACTGACGCCGCTCTGGCAGATTATCACCCGGAGTGACCGGAAGTGTCAAACCCGGATTATTTCATTTCAGCCAAATCTTTCAGAATCTCACCAGCATGCTCACTGACACTGACCTGGGGGTAAATTTTTACAATTTTCCCATCTTTACCAACGATGAAGGTCTCACGGGAAGCACTGAACATCCCCTGAACGCCATAAGCTGCGCTCACCGATTTATCCGCATCCGTCAGCAAGGTGAAGGGCAGATCATACTTCTTTTTAAAGGCGATATGCGAATCCCGCCCATCGTAACTGATGCCCAATACCGGCACACCCAGTTTTTCAAATTCAGAATATTGATCGCGAAACGCACAGGCTTCTTTGGTGCAACCGGGCGTGTCATCTTTCGGGTAAAAATAAACGACGACGATCTTTCCCCGATAGTCTGTAAGCTGATGATTAACACTATCATCGCCCATGAGATTAAAATCAGGGGCTTTATCACCAACTTGTAGCGTTTCTCCGCCAAACAAAGCAGTCAAGCTTATCATAAGGGTCAATCCGATCTGTTTCATTAATTTCATGTGGGCGATCCTTTCAAAAAATGGTTCGCAATTTATACGCGATGAATATAGTCTTAATATGGTTGGCATCAAGACGCACACATGGCATCCAACCGTTTATATTCGGTCCATTCACCAGGGAGGCTCGCTTGAGAAATATAGAAATGATTCAGTCACACGGGATGAAACCAGTAATTATAATGACATTCATGGTCATGATGGCTCTAATGGGCTGCACCCAACAAAATCCCGAAATCGCGATCCTTAATGGGTCAGGGCGTGACATAACTGATTTCAAATTGATTGACCAAACGTCTGCCACTCAGGCGGGCATTACAAAAAGTGTTTTTCAGTTTGCCGACCTTCAAAATGCCAGACTGCAGATCACCTTGGCGTTTAAAAAAGAGGTTCCGCCGATTTTTGAAGGCGGGACCTTTCAAATGAATACCGGGACCAAGATTATTAATGGTGCTGTTACGCGGAAAAATTTCCGTTATTTCGGTGGACAAGGTGATGGCATTAGCATTGGTGGTGATTTTTTATTTTCTATGGAAGACCATGAGTATCAATTTCATTTACCACTCACGAAACTGGAGACTTTTAGTTATTAAACATTGGATTTGAGGCACACCCAGAGTGTCACTCTGAGCCCCATCGAAGGGCGCTCTGGATAGAGCTATAGAGCCTATAATTAATGGCATCCCGAATTTATTTCGGAATCTCAGATGCCGAATCAAGTTCGGCATGACAGAAGATACCGGATCCTACCCCTTTTTTTTCTCTTTCTTTCCTCTTTCCTCTTGCTCTAAATAAGAACGCCCCCCTGGGCTGGGAGGCGTTCATCCATGAGGAGGAAAAAGGAATGACTACCGTCCTGCGGTGGGATTAATTCCGCAGTGGTTTTCCCTTTTTCAGCATGAAACCAATTCGATCCTGTGATTTGGGCTCACCGACCAGCGATACAAACGCTTCACGCTCGATGTCCAGTAGATACTGTTCATCAACCGGTGAGGTCGGTCCACCCTTGTCGCCACCTGTCAGTACATAGGCAAGTTTACCGGCGATTTTCGCATCGTGTGGTGAAATCTGATACGCTTTCACCATGGCCATGACCGAACTCTCGATGGCTAATCTTCCACCAACACCCGGCAGCATAATATCGGTGCGCATTTCCGGTGGTTGATAGGTTTTAGCCATTTCCAGCGCTTCTTGTTTGGCCAACGCAATCCGATGATCACCATTAATGGCAATTTTATCAGATTTGGTCAGGTAACCCAATGCCACGGCCTCCTTCGCAGAGGAGGAGACTTTGGCAAAGGCAATTACTTCGAAAGCCTTTTGAACGACCGGGAATGGACCGGTACGAGCTTTGGCAAATTTGTCTGTGAGATGGAGGATCATGCGCAGATTGCCACCACCACCCGGGATCAGCCCAACACCGACCTCTACCAATCCGGTGTAAAGCTCGGCCGCCGCAACGATTCGGTCCACCGCACCGATAGTTTCGTAGCCCCCGCCCAATGCCATGCCGTGAGGCGCGGCCACAACCGGGAAGGGTGCGAAGCGTAATTTCTGCAGGGCATCCTGCATGGCTTTACTCATCTGACCAATTGC
>Ga0210009_1001189_pt1 | contig 23760 bp, 19 predicted proteins | sample CryGeyCG2114_065_FD_185457 | JGI IMG/M metagenome (GOLD analysis project Ga0210009, IMG submission 185457) | Groundwater microbial communities from aquifer - Crystal Geyser CG12_big_fil_rev_8/21/14_0.65 (SPAdes) (version 2) | ecosystem: Environmental > Aquatic > Deep subsurface > Groundwater ... | reverse complement strand
TCACTTTCCAGTGGGAGAACGCAGATGACATCATACTCCCAGTGGGATCTGACAATACAAAATACATAAAATATATCGATGTCGGTGATTCTGCTGAGCTTGAGTTCAATGTCATCGCGAGCGCGACAGCTGATCCAGACCTTTACAAGATCGACCTGACCCTCACATATACCGACCCGATAACAGGGAGCGAGAGCGAGATCACAACAAAAGCAGGCATCTATGTCGGTGGGGCGACTGATTTTGACATAGCATTCTCAGGAACTTCAAATGGTGAGTCATCATTTGCCGTATCGAATATAGGGAGCGTCTCAGCAAGTTCAGTCACTGTGCGCATACCTGACCAGAAAGGATGGAGCGTCACAGGAAGCAACTCGGTGATTATTGGAAACTTAAATGAAGGCGATTACACAATTGCGAGTTTCACACTCAAGCAGACTGCGCAGAGCACTGGGCAATTCAACCGCACAAGACCTACCGGTTTCAACAACACTGATGCAGCTGCTATGAAGGACAGAGGCGGATTCCAAAGAAGTGGCGCTGCGCCGTCTGCCGGAGACGGAACAACAGTCACCCTACCGATGGCCACCGGTAATGTCCCAATTGTGGTGGAAATCGCATACACTGATTCACGTGGAACAAGAAATGTTATACAGAAAAATGTGACTGTTGATGTGGGCACTTCATCAACAGCGGCCACCGCTGCCTTGGCTGGCATGGCCGGAAGACGGACAGCGACACAACAAACATTGTTACAGCAGATATGGACACGTGGCAAATGGATCGGGCTTGGAGTGATTATAATTATCATGCTTACTATTGTGAACAGAAAGTATAAGAAAGGCAAGCTCAGCGATCCGGATTACACACTTTGGAAGGTGCTTACCGGCAAGAAAAAAGGCAAGAGATGAAAGATGAGATTTTTCAAGGCTTTCAAACATGCGTTAAGCATGGTGATGCACAGCAAGCTACGTAGCTGGTTGACTATCCTTGGCATTGTCATAGGTGTCGCTGCTGTGATCGCCATAGTCTCTCTTGGGCAGACGCTTCAGCAGACTATGAACACCCAATTCGATGCATTAGGAGGAGATCTTCTAACACTCCGCGCAGGAGCTTCACAAGCTTATGGATTTGGAGGAGGAAGACCTGACGGATCTGGGAGTACATCCTCGTCAGCCACAACAAAACCGATCGTGATAGACAAGACAGATATCCAGGTGCTACGTGGGATTCCGGACATACTTGTCATCAACACGCAGATAAGCGGGAAAGCGGATCTATACTATGTGGCAAAGAAAGGATCAGGCACGGTGACGGGAGTCGATCCTGCGACATGGTACCGGATCTCGACAACAAAGATGTCAGACGGCAGGATGCTTGGACCAACTGATAGCAATGTGATCGTCATAGGCGGAAGGATTGCTACGTCGTTTTTCGACACGAATCTTGGTGTGAACCAACTCATCACGATCAATGACAGGCTATTTCGCATAGTGGGCATCCTAGATGATAGCAGCAATTCTATATATATGCCCATAAACACAGCATATGAGATACTTGATGATAAGACAAAAGATGTCTATGACACAGTCATCATCAAGGTGCGTTATGAAGACCAGCTCGATGCGACGATCGAGACGATCACGAACAAGCTTTCGATAAAGAGGCATGTCTTTGGGAAGAAAGCGGACTTCACAATCTCGTCGAACAAAGAACGACAGGCACAACGGGCAGAGATGACTAGCTCGCTCACAACTTTCCTGACTGCGATCGCTGCTGTCGCACTTCTTGTCGGCGCTGTTGGGATCGCGAACAGCATGTTCACATCGGTACTTGAGAAGACAAAAGAGATAGGCATCATGAAAGCTATCGGCGCGAGGAACACTGACATCCTTGCGATGTTTCTTATGAATGCAGGACTGATCGGATTCATCGGAGGCGGGCTTGGGGTAATCTTTGGAATATTCCTCTCTGGTTTTCTGCCAGCGCTTATGGGAGACACAGCAGGCATGCTTACTAGATTTGGATCCTCAGGCATAGGCACGAGCGTGAACACGATCCTGCTCACACTAGGTCTTTCGATCATTCTTGGGATGCTATCTGGCGCGATACCAGCATACAAAGCATCGAAACTGAGGCCAGTCGATGCGCTCAGATATGAATAGATTTAATAATATTGAAATGAGAGGTCATTGCATATGAGAAACCTGATGATCGGAAGGCACATGTTCATGGATCCAACACGGATGACGATAGAAGTACTCTATCTACTGACTGTGCTCGTGCTTTGTTTCTTGATATATCACAAGACAAAAAACGCATATGAACTTACAAAGCATAAAGGGATAAACCATTTCAGGAACGCTTTCTTCTTCTTTGGTTTCGCATATGTCTTTAGGTTTGTCTTTCTCCTGATCATGCTCTCCGGACTCGCGTTTGATTTCCAGCTGCCAAGATATCTACTGCCAGAGATCTCTCTTGCATTGATGGGATATCTCAGCACGATGGCGATATTTTCTCTTGTCTTGAGCGTCATATGGAAGAAAGTCAACTACATATATGCGCTTTTCACTGCGCAGGCAATTGCGATAGTACTCTCGATTATAGCGATGCTAACAAGATCGCAGCACATCCTCAGCCTTATCCAGCTAATGCTGCTCATCGTCGTGATTGTGCTGAGTTATTTCTATCATAAGAGATCAAAGAAATTCACGAGACTGTTCACGATCTACATACTCACTTTTGTCGTGTGGATAATCAGCATGGCGTCGATCCGGCCGCCACGGGCCATCTTTGGAGAATTCAGGATCATATTGTATCTGATCTCTGTGACTGTATTTTTTGTGATACTCCATAAAGTCAAACGTATGATAAAATGAAGAAAAAAAGAGATCGGCTGGAAGTTGTCTATGATATCCTTTCTATAGTCAACAATAGCCATAATTCGATAAAGCCGACTCCGCTGCTTCGCAGCTCGAATCTCTCGTCTAATAGTTTCAATGAATATTTCAATGAACTCATCGAGAAAGGCCTGATCAAAGTTCTGCTTGATAGAAAGAAGAAAAAGCATGTGACTCTGACAGACAAGGGCTTCGAGTATCTCGAGAAATATCGCATGATCAAAGGTTTCATCGAGGAATTTGAATTATGACAACGATTCCGTCTTAATCGAAGAAGAAACAAAAAAAACAATCTTTCTATCGTGCGACTGCGCCAGCCAGGTATCCCACACCATAGCCAAGCAGCGTGAAGAGTCCGCCTTTCAATGCGCCGACTCCGCCGCCGACCGTTGCGCCTGCTGCGCCGCCTAGCACTGCGCCGCCCGCGCCTTTTGTGATCGCTTCAAGACCGCTGTCGCTTGAGGCCGCGCCGAGAGCGCCGCCACCGACAATACCAGCGATACCGCCAGTGATAGCCCCAAGACCACCATAGACCATGGCAGGCCCGTATGTGAGCGCGAACTCAAGGTTCTCCTTTGGCATCAGTATGCCTTGTGCATCACAGAAACCATGATAAGCTCCTGCTCCCAGGGACCCTAGCCCAAGAAAGATCCCCAATACTGAGGAACCGCCACTACTTGAATCACTTGACATATTTGTTACCTCCTTCGTGTACTTTTTTAGTGCGGGTGTTTTCGTCCGCCCATTAAGAAAGAAGCCACAAGGGATTTAAGATATTTTTAATGAAAAATGAAGATTTAGTAGTGTTTTAATAAAAAAGTAACGGCAAAATAGAATTAAGTTGTCGTAACTTTATGATGAACCAGCGCCACCTTGTCAGAAATTTTGTTTCCCCTGTCACGTAGTTATATACGTAAACTTTAAAAAGAGCATGGTATTCCCAGGCACAATGAGATTTTTATATCTAATGGGGTTAGTGCTCATATTATTCTCTATAAGTTGCTTTGCTTCTAATAATTATTATGCATCAACAGCGATCAGCAAGGACAACTGCGAGATAGCGGTCTGGGAAGGGGAGACAGTGAAACCGGATTTCATCATCTCAGACCCAGATAGAAAAGAAGGTTATGGCCCTGCAGGAGCGCTTATCCTGACTTATGTGTCGCCATTGGACGCGAAAGGCGAATGGAAAACAAAAGAAGGCGACGCAGGTATATACAAATCACAAATCACAGTTGATGATGGCCAGTACAAAGACGTGCTCGATTTCTGCATCGAAGTTGTCAGGCACAACAAGCCGCCTGTCGCAGAAGATATCTACACAGAGATCGAAGTCGGTGAAACCGCAATATTCAATCCAAAAGTATCCGACTCAGATTCAGGCAAATTGTATATCCGTTTCGCAGCCCCAATATCTAAAGATGGGATGTTCAATGCAAAAGCTGTCGAACTGATAGAAACATATTATACCGTAAGCGATGGTGAAAGCACAACAAAAGGAAAAATAACCATCCTTGTCAAGCAGTCACCAAAGTCATATGTGATAATCGAAAAAGAGAAACCAAAGACACAGTTCGAGATTATACATACAGAACATACAGAACAACCAAAAATCATGTCTACACAGCAATATGTCGCAATCAAGGTGTGGCACGGAGCATATCAACAGATATCAACGGAGACAACAGCAGAAGCAACAACTGCTGGTCAGACAACTTACATAATCGAAAGTAAACCAAACACGGACTGCATAGATTGAGCAGTCAGTTTCGGGGGTTAGAGAATGAAAAGATTGATTTCAACAATGATAATGGTATTGATAATAACATCGATAGTAGGTGTATCAATACCAGCGCAGCTAGTTAAAGAAGAAATACAGCCAAAGCCAAGCCTCAAATGTGAATTGGATTACCTGAAGAACACGCGAGTGTTCGCAGCTAATGCGACACTTATGAATCTTGGACTTGTCTGCGGAGCGAATGCGCACGTCCTTGTGTATGAATGTGTGAATAACGATTGCAAGAACATAATCATGCGCACAGAAGGATACAAGAACAACAACAAACTTTCATCCTGGACAGGATTTGTAGTAGATGACAAGTATTATTACAAATGCCTCGAATGCCCAGACACGACTGGAAAATGCCCAATCTCAGTCGTTGAAGGAGAAAAAGTCGAAGTCGAATGGTTCACTGCAGATCCTGACACTGATGTCGGACCGCAGAAGAAACTCACCACCACATTTGATGGAAAGCTCGACGCATCAGGATTCTGGCAGACGCAGAAAGGAGACGCAGGAATACATAACGTGAAAGCGACTGTCAATGATGGTGAATTTGAGGACACAACATCATTCTGCATCGAAGTGATCAAATCAAACACACCACCAAAGGTCATTGCACAAGATGTGACTGCCACAGAAGGCGACACCGTGAAACTGGATGCTAAGTGCACTGATGTTGATGGCGACAAGACAACTATCAGCTATAGCGGTTGGATGACATCAGACACAAAAGTGACTGACTATGATTCAGCTGGCAAATACAAAGTAGAAATTGTTTGTAAAGATCCAGATGGTTCAACAGATTCAAAAGAAGTCATTGTGACTGTAAACAATAAAAACAGAAATCCTGTTTTGATCACTGCTGCAGTTGTTAGTGTCAAAGAAGGAGAGACTGTGAAATTGACTCCAGAATGCACAGATCCTGACGGCGACAAAACAGTTATCTCGTATAATGGCTGGATGACAACGAACACAAAAAAGACTGGTCTAGATGATGCTGGTACATATGATGACGTGATCCAATGTAAGGACCCAATCGGTGCTATTGACACAAAAAATGTCAAGATCAATGTAGCAGATGTCAACCAAGATCCGGTCATCAGCGAACTGAAATCTGAAGTCACTGTATACGAAGGCGAGACAGTCACACTGTCACCTAAATGCGTCGACCCTGATGGAGACACAATCTCAATAAAATTCAGCGGTTGGATGACTCAGAATACAAAATCAACTGGCTATGAAGATGCTGGCGACTATTCAGTCAAAGTGACATGCGCAGATTCAAAAGGAAGATCTGATGAAGAATCTGTGACTGTGCACGTGCTGAACAGAAACAGGCCGCCTACGATAGCATGGCGAAAGAAGTGATCCATCATCTGATGGACATTTTTTATTTTTTCTTATTGTCCCTTATTCTTTCTATTGACATCAAATAATAGAGACTAAATTAGAAACAAATGCAAAAGACAAATCATGCGGATCATCGGATAAATCCGCTAAGTGCATGGAGCACGCCATACAGGACTGGGAATGTGACTGCGCCCCTTATGCCGCTCTGGACTGCTGCGTCGCTTAGTGTCGCTGGCCAAGTGACATTGCCACGTGCTGCTCTCACACCTGCGCCGACAATCGCACCAACTGTAACCACGCAAGTATGCCGGAGAATTCACTTCTTGAAAATACCCATGCTAAAAAGCACAACACCAAGAGCCCACATACCGACCATCAACGTGCCGATAGAATCATTCAGTCCGATGACCATGAAGATGAAGCCGAGCGGAAAAACTGCTCTTACGTGCTTGTCCTTTGGATGCAGATGTATCTTGCCTGCTCTAAGTCTCTGCGCCGCGATGAAAAGAAGAGCAGAAGTGAGAAGATACTGCACACCCTGTATATAACGAGTGTCGACAGTGACCATGACTATCCCTATGAAGACAAACAGAAATGCGCATATCGCTGTCAGAAAAAGCCATGTCTTCCTTATGCTGTCGTGTCTTATCATGATATATATATCAAACGAACGGATTTATTAAACTTACTGGTCCGTCTTCCGATTTTAGGGAGAGATGGGACATGAAACAATATCAGAGATCAAACTCTATTGTTCTTCATTTTATCCAGATTATCACTTTCGTTTTCAGGATTATTCGCAGAAAATCATCCAATCAGTTTTAATACATTCTCAATAAGATAGAAAAAATCAGGATTAGAGGTGCAAAAGATGGTTTCAAAATCAAAAGAATCAACGATCAATAAATCAAATAATTTTGCTTATAAAAACGCAAATCAAAAATCAGATCTAAAGATATTGAAGATATCTGTATTTTTTATCATATCTTTATTGACTATCTGTGGCGTATCGGCACAGTTGTATGTCAATGAGATGATGTCATCAAATGGCGCCACTATCCTTGATGAAGATGGTGACCCTTCAGATTGGGTAGAATTATACAATGATGGACCGACATCAATCAACCTTTTAGGTTACTATCTGACTGATTCTGATAAACTCCTCACTAAATGGGTATTTCCAGAACAGATGATCGGACCAGGCCAATTTCTTATCGTGTGGGCTTCTAGTAAAGATAAAGTCCCACTCCACACTAATTTCTCGATCAAAGCTGGCGGAGAACCAATACTTTTGACTGCGCCTGATGGTGTGACTATAATCAGCGCGTTTCCAGCTGTCGAATTATCAGATGATGTCTCATATGGTCGTCTTCCAGATGGAAGCCTGACAACAGATATTCTTCCCGCGCCAAGTCCAGGTGCCGCTAATGATGTCCTTCCTCCACCATCTGCTCCTGCATTTTCAAATGATGCTGGTTTTTATGATGCTAGCTTCGCTCTTTCAATGAGTGGTTCATCAGGTTCAACAATATATTACACTCTTGATGGTTCTACACCGACAAGCGCTTCACAGACATATAGCAACCCAATCAATATTATGAACACCACACAATCTCCTAATACTGTCAGCATGGTTGATACAACTTCCCCTAGATGGGAATCTCCTGCTGGCCAGGTTCGCAAAGGGACAGTGGTACGAGCGATCGCAGTAAGAGGAGATCAGACATCAAAAGTGACTAGCGCAACTTATTTCCTCGACGGCACATTCACTATGCCAGTGATATCAATCACTGCAGATAGTGAGACTCTATTTGATTATGATACAGGGATATATACTATGGGTGTCTATTGGGATAATGCTGCTGGCTGGACAGGAACAGACATATTTCATCCGGCGAATTATCAAAATAAAGGTGATGAATGGGAGCGGCCAGTGCATCTTGAGATCTTCTGGAATGATGGCATCCGTGTCGTCGACCAGGATGTCGGTCTTCGGATCAGCAGCCAAGGAAGCAGAGTCCGTCCTCAAAAATCGATGAAGATATATGCCCGATCAGAATACGATGCAAGTTCGATCAAATATCCATTGTTCCCTCAACAAGACATCAATAAATATAAACGATTGTGGATACGTAATGGCGGCGATGATTATCGCGCCACATATATCCAGGATGTGCTTTCGCATCAGTTAGTTGAAGGGACAGAACTTGCTATGGAACCATATCATCCCTCTGTAGTTTTCGTGAATGGAGAATACTGGGGATTCTATCCAATGAGGGATCGTGCCAGCCAATATTTTCTTGCAGATAGATATGATGTAGATAAAGATGAGGTAGTTATATTAAATGACAATGCGGTCATCGATGAAGGCGTAGCGGGTGATGAACTTCCATACCTTCAGATGGTTGAATTTGTCCGTACAAACGATATGCGTGTTCCAGCGAATTATGAACAAGCGACGACTCTTATGGACACTGCTGACTTCGCACGATATTACGCAGTCAATACATTTGTCGCAAACACAGATTGGATAGATCGTAATCTGGTATATTGGCGTTTGAGAACAGATGGCACGGATATGAGTGCGCCTTTTGGACAAGATGGACGTTGGCGTTGGATAATGCATGATGATGACTGGAGTTTTGGTTACCAGCCAGGCACAAGTGCCAGCACTAATATGTTCGATTTTATCGAATCAAAAACCTGGGGCTCGATCTTATGGTCTGGACTTTCAAAGAATGAAGACTTCAGAGATTATTTTGTGGCTTTGAACGCGGATTGGTTGATGACACGTTTCTCTTCAGATTCCGTGATATCTAAGATTGATGCTCTTGCCGCAGACCTTGATCCAGAGATACAACGTCAGCTCGATCGCTGGCTTGATCTTCCTGATGTGGGGAGCTGGAAACAGAATATTGAATCATTACGTCAATTCGCCCGCGACAGACCAGCGTATCAAAGGGAACATATCGTACAATATTTTGGTCTTGGTGGCCTAGTGACCCTTGATGTTGACGTGTCAGGCAATGGCAATGTACAGATCGGTGAGATCATCCCATCGTCATATCCTTGGGATGGCATTGAATTTCAGGATGTCCCGATGACACTTACCGCGATACCTGGACCAGGAGAGACATTCCTTGGTTGGGAAGGTGTAGTCAGTGGTGATTCTCAACAGATCGAAGTAGTGCTTTCAAAAGATTCAACAGTGCGTGCGATTTTCACCCCCAATAGTTTAACTAATGACAGCGCATCATTATGGGTCACACGAAAAGTTCCATCTACAAATGTAGTTGTCAATGATTCAGGTAGCACGAGTTTTTTAGTAGAGATTGAAAACTACGCAAATGCTATCTATCAGACACAGTGGGATCTAGATGGTGTTCCAGTCAAGATGGGCGATCTTAATTTTGTATTGAATAATCCAATGATTGGTGATCATCATCTGATGGTGACTATCCTGTTTGATGGAAAGACAATCACACAAGAATGGAATATCAAAGTAAACCAAGCAGGGCAATTCCAATGTTATACGCCTGCAAAAGAATTACCGGTCTTTTGTGATGGTGGCACTATAACAGAAGATGTATATACGGATTGTCGTTATATCTCCTGTGTCAGTGATCTAGGCGGAGTGTCGGTCTCAGCATGTAATAAACCATCAGATGATAACCCCACCTACTTTGAGATGTATCGTACTTCCTGGAATGGTATCCCACCGATACTTTGCCTTGGTACAACTTGTGTAGGGAATAACGGGTATGCACATGCAAATCTTCCTTTGTGTGTGGCTTCAAATGATGCCAGTTTTAGTCTTTCAATCACAAGTGCACCAAACGCTAAAATCACCATCAATGGGACGGATTATGGAACAACGCCAAAAACAATTTCCTTACCAAAAGGCGAATATGCTATAAGTCTCAGCGCAGCAGATTATGTGACGAGCACGACTAGCCTGATGCTTGATTCAGACAAGACTTTGGATGTGACTCTGGATCTAGCGCTTTCAACTGATGTGTGCTATGATGATGTGCAGAGCATCCCAGCTAGTTGTAGTGGCGGTATGATCATCGATGACAGTGCCAATGGCTGTCGGACGATTGTATGCTCAGATGGCACTGATAGTCTTGGTGTTTTGGCATGCAACAAACCAGGAGACAATGACATCCAATATTTTGAGATGTATAAAGTCGTACAATTTGGTTCAGGGATAGAGATCTGCCTTGGTACAAGCTGTATCGGAAATAATGGGTATGCCCGTTCTGATTTCCCAGTGTGTACGACATCAAATGGTCCAACTGACACAAATGAGACGTTCAGTCTTTCAATCACAAGTGTGCCTAGCGCTAGAATAATCATCAAAGGGACAGATTATGGAACAACGCCAAAAACAATTTCCTTACCAAAAGGCGAATATGCTATAAGTCTCAGCGCAGCAGATTATGTGACGAGCACGACTAGCCTGATGCTTGATTCAGACAAGACTTTGGATGTGACTCTGGATCTAGCGCTTTCAACTGATGTGTGCTATGATGATGTGCAGAGCATCCCAGCTAGTTGTAGTGGCGGTATGATCATCGATGACAGTGCCAATGGCTGTCGGACGATTGTATGCTCAGATGGCACTGATAGTCTTGGTGTTTTGGCATGCAACAAACCAGGAGACAATGACATCCAATATTTTGAGATGTATAAAGTCGTACAATTTGGTTCAGGGATAGAGATCTGCCTTGGTACAAGCTGTATCGGAAATAATGGGTATGCCCGTTCTGATTTCCCAGTGTGTACGACATCAAATGGTCCAACTGACACAAATGAGACGTTCAGTCTTTCAATCACAAGTGTGCCTAGCGCTAGAATAATCATCAAAGGGACAGATTATGGAACAACGCCAAAAACAATTTCCTTACCAAAAGGCGAATATGCCATAAGTCTTAGCGCAGCAGATTATGTCACAAGCACGACTAGCCTGATGCTTGATTCAGACAAGACTTTGGATGTGACATTGGACGTTGTGCTTTCACCGGATGCATGCTTCAATACTATGCAGAACTCACCTGCAGATTGCAGTGGTGGAACAATAACAAGTGATACATTCAACGGGTGCAGGCAGATCATCTGTGCAAGTGGTGGAGATAGCATGCAGATCCTTGCATGTGATAAACCTACAGCGACAGATCCTTCGCACTTTGAGATGTATAAGCAAAATCGTGTTGGAGTTGGTGTGACTAGCATCTGTCTAGGCACTGCTTGCATAGGCGATAATGATTTTGTAAGCCAAAGTCTCCCACCCTGTTCAGGAGACACCACAATACCAGCCAACACGACAAATCAGACGAATGACGTTTCAAGTGCGACAGCAAGTCTGGAGATCGCTCCCTGGTATCCGCAGGGTAGGGATTACATATTTATCTGCAATGCGATCGGTTTTGTGCCAACAGCATATGATTTCACATTTGGTGATGGGCAGAATCTGTTTGACTATGCAGCGAATAATGTATATCACACATATCTCACAGATGGGATATATGATGTGACTTGTACTGCAAAAGGTACAGAGACTGAGGTGGCTGAGCTCGTTGTGACTGTAGTGTGAGCCAGTCATGATCCCAAGCCATAGAAATGTATAAAGAATAGGAGACTGACCATGTTACTTGAATTTGAGATACTCATCAAAGCCGTGATAAATATTATTGCGGCCCTTTTACTTACGTATGTACTTTTTTATAGGAGATATCATAATAAAGAACTGTTTGTCAGTTCTATGCTCCTAAACATATGTGTGTTTTGTGTGATGAGTATCATCAGTGAAGGCAATATCGGTCTTCAAGCCGGTTTGGGCCTTTTCGCCATCCTTAGTATCCTGAGATTTCGTAGTGAGACATTCAAAAAGATGGAGATGGCATATTTTTTTGGAGCGGTCGCTATCGCTGCAGTGAATGGCATCGGTAAGTTTGGTGTGGTGATTGTTGTTGCGAATATATTGATCTTAGCGACAGCATTTATCTTTGATGGAAAATATCTGATGCTTCCGGCCAATCAATTACAGGTTTGTCTAGATTCGATACCAGCATACATCTTTGATAAAGAGCGCACAAAAAAAGAATTAAGCGATCAGTTCAACATCGAAATCATACGTTTTGATATCAGTTCAATCGATTATGTGAAAGATACTGTGGTGCTGGACCTATATTTTAACGAGCGGCACCCGATCCAAGAGATACTGGAACTGGATCCATCCAATCATCCAGCCGAAAGATGAAATCCAAGAAAGATGATAGCATCACTGGCTTTCTTCAAAATGAGATGTTTGAAGTTGTCGACCTTAAGATGCTGAATAAAAGATCTGAACTTCTTTCCAGAGATGGACGAAAATATATTGTGCATCGATCCAGATTGAATGACATCCTTGTCTCACTCACCCCACATTTTGCGCTTCTTGAACATTTTGGTAGACGATCATTCCGATATGAAAGTGTCTATTTCGATGTCGATTACCTGACGTATCGAATCCATCATCAGGGAAAACGAAGAAGATTCAAGATCCGTACCCGTCTCTATTGCGATGCGAAGAAATGCTTTTTTGAGATGAAGATGAAAGGAGGATATCGAGGAAACACAAATAAACGCCGGATCCCATATGAACCAGGATCACGTTTCACGATCAATCATGCAGCACAACAGTTCATCGCTGATTTTTATGATGAGGTGTATGGCAGTTCCTTTGAATTGAAACTTGCACCAGTACTGACTGTCTCAAATGATCGGATAACCCTTGTCGCAAAGAACGGTGGTGAACGACTGACCATAGACATGAATCTCTCTTTTGAGCATCACAAGGATAAGTATGTCACACCAAGTGATTGTGTGATCATAGAGACTAAGACCAGCAATGGTCGTGGGCTTTGCGACACTCTTTTGAAATCTCATGGGTTGCGACCACAACGCCATTGCAGCAAATATTGTATCGGTGTGGCAGGAATGGGGCTGGTCCCAAAGATGAACACATTCCGTCAGACAATGCGAACCATTGAAAGAATCGGAGCAATGACTTATATACCTCATCGAGAAGGATTTGCATAAAAGCAGATTTATCGGTGTTAACTTATTTAATCACATGCGATCAGTATTGGTCAGCGACCGATATCCATCTTTTGTGACGACGACAGTATCTTCTATACGCACGCCAAAACCATGTCTTTTTAGATAGACGCCAGGTTCCACAGTGATCACATCGCCCACTTTCAGCACATCCCTGCTGCCAGGACCGATGTTTGGCCGTTCATGTATCTTTCTCCCGACACCATGACCGACAGAATGCGGGATGCTGTATCCATGCTTATGCAGGAAATCACGCGCGGCTTTATCCACATCGCCACCTCTCACGCCGGCTTTCACTACATCAAGCGCGATTGCCTGTGCCTCTTTTACAAGAATAAAAGCCATCAATTGCTGTGATGTCGGCGACCCGATAAAATATGTGCGCGTTATATCACAGCACCATGGGCCGCCTTTCCCGAGGTATTTAGCGCCCTCATCGACCATGATTATATCATCAGTTCTGATCTTCCTTTTCCCAGGCACGCCATGGACATAGGATGTGCCTCTTCCAGCGACAGATATCGTCGGAAAAGAAAGACCATACCCACGCGTCTTGAAGTGGTCTTCGATGATCTTCTGAAGTTGAAGCTCAGTCATGCCTGGCTTCGCTTTTTCCATGCCAAGCCTCATCGCCTCGTCTGACACTTTGCATGCCATCGTCATGTAACGTACTTTGTCAGGCGATTCGCTCCGCACAGATATCGCTTCGTCAGTACCTGCGAACCGCATCCTCTCTTCATCGCTGCAGCCAGACAGAGATAGCAACGCAGCGCCGACAATATAAATCAACGTCTTTTTGAACATGTTCAAACCTCATAGTATTGTTATCCTCTTTTATTGCATCAAAAAACCAAGTCAAAAATTCTTCAGCAAGCGTCTTTTAGCCGGGATTCTCAAAGATACTTAGGCAGGTTCGCAAAGACAGCAGAATGCACATCTGAAGCGCTTTTACCCATCATCACTTCGATGCCATCATCGATGCTCGTCCAGGTATACAGATTGAACTTGCCATCCATTATGTCAGCAAGCATCTCAGGATCAGATGTGACTCTAAGCAGAAGCTCTTCTTCGTTCTGTCTTGGGATCATGACGCCACAACCATCGACACCTTTTGCTTTTGCGAAGTTATAGAAACCACGTGTTTTCTCATAGACACCGCCGATAGGGCCGATTCTTCCATTATGTCCGACGATCGCCCCAGTCACTGCTATACGTTGATCTATTTCATAGCCAGACAAAGCAGACAGGAGCGCAAGGATGCCAGCACCAGAAGCGCTATTACCATCCATCTCAGATACACTCACAGGAAAGCTTATTGTCGCATCAAGATTACCTACGTTCTTGATACCACTATCAACGCACGAACCATATTTCTCTTTTAGATATGTCTCCCCAATCGCGAACCCTTTTTTCATCGTATGACCAGCAAGCTCGGCCTTCGCTTCGATCAACTGCATGCGACCTTTTCCCTTCGCGACTGTCGCTTCTATATTCTCAGGAAGACCAAAATCATCACCGATCGCAAGATGCAGATAAACAAGACCATTGATGCTTCCCACCTCATGAGGATCAAGACTCAATAGCCCGTCAGTGACGATCCTCTCAAGCCCCCTCTTCTCACGACCGCCGGTCGATTGCTTCTTTTCATCTTGGTACTGCTTAGCATGTTTGAGATTGACGACATCATCCCCACGTTCATCAGCCATTATGGCCATACGTATGATCCGTTGTTCAAATGATCTTAACTCATTTGTGAGCTTCTTTGGGTCACCAGTCCGCGAACATGCTTTGTTGACGAGATATGCGACCAGCTCTTTTGATAGATGCGGCAGATATTCCACTTTATTTGATACACCTTTGTTGTAACGATTGATGACATCGGAACAAAAAGTCGCGATCTTTCTTCTGTTATCTTCTGTGTTCTCCATGTCTGGTTCGAATAAGACTTTGCCGAACCTGTCCGCGATCTGCGGAGATTCTTCAAGCACTTCCAACATATTCTGGTTCGAGTTCATGATCAATTTGAAGACTGCGTCGAATGGATCTGATTCTATGTTCGCGCTAGTGCCGCCGCCAGCAAGACCACGTCCACCGCCGACACGCAATGTCTGGTCCTGAAGCACAGTCAAAAAATAATCTCTCTGTTCAGGATGTCTGAGCGCAGATATACCTTCATCGATGATCAATATGCCACCGTTCGCTTCCATAAAAGCCCCTGCTTTAAGTCGCAGATGTTCAGGCGTCCTGTTGACCGCGTCATGTCCTGCTGTTCCGAACAGGTTCTGGTGACCAGGATTCTCTACGACCACAATAGGTATTCCTTTTGTCTTGGAATTGTCGACAAGGATATTGACGCTATATATATCATACAACGGCACAAGCCCTTGCATCTGAGCCGAACCCTCAAAATCTCTTGTCAATACATCTTTCCTTGCCAAATCGAACCATTCGAGGAGCTTATCGATACCGCTAATGTCATACCCCTGTGATCCTACAAGTTTCTTTGTATATCGCCATTTTTTCTTGAGCGCATCGAAACTCTTCAACCAGGGTATCTTCGTCTCATCAATTTTATGGTCTTTACGTGCCTTATAGTTAGTCTTATTCGTGATATCTTCACGAAGCAATTCAATAAGATCATCAAGATCAGTTAGCTTGGCCTCGACATCAGGATCATCTCGTTCGATATCATACGGAGAATGACCATGCACTTCAGGCAGATTACTACAATCAATAGACCATAAATATTGGTCGAATGAAAGTAGATTTATAAATTCTTGAGCACGCGCGACCGGTGAAAAAATATATTTATTTTGAATCTCTAATGCGAACTTCTTTAATTCTGGATTCGCACTTCCATCAGACAGACTCTTGATTGAACCAGTCACCTTGCCTGATTTCAACGCAGCATTTATCTCTGTTGTGACTTTTGTCATTCCGCGACTTATTGTATCGACAAGGTCATTCTTGATACGCTGATACTCCTCCTCTCTAAACCGGACTTCTTCTTGATCATACTCTGGAACCACAACAGATAAAGATGGTGAAAGATGTACATCATCTAGAAGATCATATTGGATATCAAAATGATATTTCTTAAAATCAAGATAAGACGCTCTTCGTTTATATGTCTTAAGAATACTCTCAAGCACAGGATCCATCCTATCATCAATCTCTCCATCGGGAGAATCAAAAGAGATCTCTGACCCAGTGCCTTTCATAAGCTCGATCATATTGGTCATATCTTCATCAAGTTCAAGACCATAGCCCTTTGGGAGCACAAAAGCATTAGGACGAGTCGATTTCCTGAAATTGAAGAGAGCCACCTGATCATAGAGCATCTGCTTAGCATAAGTCTTCGCCACTTTCAGGGCGATCTCATCATTAGAAGGCGACTCTTCACAAGGCCTCACACATTTCAGTCGTGCTAATTCGAGATCAGCGTATCCTGGATCAGCGCGCAGCTTGATTATCAAGTCATTGAGATAGTTAGATGTCACTTTCGCATTAAAGCTCTTTCCGACACCTGGTGGACCTTGTGTCATGCAGTGATACGCTGGAAGCCGTGTCCGAAAATTCCTAAGGACTTCTCTTTTAGCGATATCCTGACCGATCACTTGTTCAAGGCCTGCGTGTGGCTTTAAGTCTTTTGTAGACTCAAAATCATAATCTTCTGGATTTGCAAACATAAAACTGCGGACTGTCTCTTTAGTGATGACAATCTGCTTTTGGACTCTAAGATCATTTTCCTCTCCCATCAGTATCCCCTTCCGATATCTAGATAATCAATTTTGGTATAATAAATCAGTATATATATTTTACTTACAGAGACTAAAGACTAGCAGAAATACTTTTTTCCAAGATTACACCCAAAAAATCTTAATTCGCGGTGTCCAAATATCTATACTGTTCCTGATTGTTTGCTACTGGTTGCTGCAAGAAATTCAACGAATCGAAAAGTATATAAAATACCGACAGCAGAAAAAGATAAAGTTGGGGTGATTATTTTTGAGCACGTTTTTGAGCAAAAAAAAGAGTGATATCTATAAAAAAATTTCTGATATGCGCGCCGCAATCAAAGGCGCATTTGACACAATGAAAGAAGAGCTTGATGACCACCGTGAGGCCATCAATGAGAACTCAAATGAGATCTCAGCGAACTATGAATTCCTTGTACAGCTTGACAACAAGATAGACAAGCTGTCTGAGAGGATAGATAATATGCAGCTCTCTATCGATGAAGCGACTGGAAAGACACAAAGAAAGATCGAGCTCACACGCACTGAACAGAGAGTCTTCCTTTTCCTATATACTCTCCCAGAAAAGATATCACCTGAAATGATCACTGAGAAGCTTGGTATGAAGGTAGAACAGGTCACAGAAGTGATAAAGAACCTCATCACAAAAGGCGTATCGTTGATACAAGAATTCCATGATAATGTCGCGTACATAAGTCTTGAGAGGGGATTTAGGGAAAAGCATGCTAAAGAGAATCTCGTGAAACTTGATACATCAGTGCTTTTAGAAGAGCTTCAGATTGTGAAGAATAGAGTGACGATCTGATTTTTCCAGATATTTTATTCTTTTTTTAAGAACTCCAACTAGATGGTGCCATAAAATCAGAACATTTCAAGAGAAGTTATTGATCTCCTAAAGGAGGAATTGTTGCCGAATTTTTATGATATCACTTCCCCTCACGAATTTATTGTGACTGAGAGATTATCACTTCAATTTCCTTATATATCTTTGGGCTCAGACGCTTCACCGTATCATGCCATCGCTGACAAACTTTCATTTCGTCTTCAAAAAACTCTTCAGAGAATCCGAAATAATAGAAATAATCCAGAGGAGAACCATCATATGGGCGGTCTTTACTCTTTCGCTTATTAACAAACGCTTCGGTCGCCGTCTTTGGATAACCTAAAACAAGACCGGTCTGTTCAAAATCCCCTGCGCCAAGAAACCGTTCTACCGCTGACTCAGCCTTGCCAAAAACCAAGTTCGCACCCCAATATAAAGATACACCAACCCCATCTTTTTTTGGATCAGAATATTTCAGGTGTCCATAAAAAGAATAAAACAACCCAAGTGTATCCATAAGATCCTCAAGCAATTTGATTTTTGCGATATATTTTGCATAATGAATCTCACCGGTACAAATCGACTCAGAGCAAACCGGCTTCTCTCCAGAATAAACCAGCAAAAGATCCACCTGATATTCAAGATTGATATCCGCACCCTCAATCAGATGAATCTTCTCACACATCAAGATTGGTCACCAGGTTCGCATTGTCCTCTATGAACTTCCTGCGTGGTTCCACAGCATCGCCCATGAGGATAGTGAATATCTGATCCGCCTCGACAGCATCCTCTTCTTTTATCAGAAGAAGCGTACGGTTATCTGGATTCATCGTTGTGTCCCAGAGCTGTTCTGGGTTCATCTCACCAAGACCTTTGTACCTCTGTACATACGATTTATCGCCCAACTCCTTTACCGCGAGATCTTTCTCTTCTTCAGTATAGACATATTTCGAAGTCTTTCCTGCTTTCACACGGAACAAAGGTGGCTGCGCGATATAGATATGATGGTTCTCGATCAAAGGCTTCATGTACCTATAGAGCAGAGTCAGAAGAAGGGTGCGTATATGAGCACCATCGACATCTGCATCAGTCATGATGATGACTTTATGATATCTAAGTTTCTCTATATTGAATTCATCAGCGATGCCGCATCCAAGTGCGGTGACAAGTGTGACTATCTCCTCGCTCTTCATGACCTTGTCGAGCCTTGCCTTCTCTACATTGAGGATCTTGCCTTTCAATGGCAATATCGCCTGGAACTCTCTGTTCCTTCCCTGCTTCGCGCTTCCGCCTGCGCTATCTCCCTCGACGATATATATCTCGCTTACCGAGGGATCTTTTGATGAACAATCAGCAAGCTTTCCTGGAAGCGACCCGCTGTCAAGCACAGATTTTCTCCGCGCGAGATCACGGGCTTTCCTCGCTGCCTCACGCGCTTTTGCCGCCATGACTGATTTTGAGATCACATCACGCGCGAGTTTAGGATTCTCATTGAAAAGATTCTTCAGCCTTTCACCGACGACAGATTCCACAATCCCTTTAAGTTCATAATTGCCGAGCTTTGTCTTTGTCTGCCCTTCGAATTGCGGATTCTGCACTTTCACAGATATGACTGCGACAAGACCTTCTCTTACATCTTCACCAGCAAGCTTGACATCTTTATCAAGCAGATTCAGTTTCCCAGCGAAATCATTGAGCACTTTTGTGATCGCGCCTTTGAAACCAGAAAGATGAAAACCGCCTTCGATAGTGTTTATGTTATTCGCGAAAGAGAATACTTTCTCAGCATACCCATCATTGTACTGAAAAGCGATCTCCACTATATTGCCTTCTTTCTCTTTCTCGAAACGTATGACCTCATGAAGCACATTCTGGTTCTTGTTCAGATGCTCGACAAAAGTCGCTATCCCGCCTTCATATTGGAAATCATGTCGCTTGTCTGTCCTCTCATCAACTATATTGATCTTTAGCCCTTTATTGAGAAATGCAAGCTCTCGTAACCTTGCTGACAATACATCGAAACTGAATTCTATAGAATCAAAGATATCCGAATCAGGATAGAATCGTATTGTCGTGCCGCTTGTGCCGATCGCACCTATCTGTGTCACAGGAGTCATAGGCTCTCCACGCGCATATTTCTGATAATGCTGCATGCCATCACGATTGACCCAGACCTCAAGCTCTTTTGAGAGCGCGTTCACACATGAGATACCGACGCCGTGAAGGCCACCACTAACCCGATATGAATCCTTGTCGAACTTGCCGCCGGCATGCAGTTTTGTCATGACGACCTGCAAAGCAGACATCTTCATTGTTGGATGTTCGCCGACAGGAATTCCCCTGCCGTTGTCGATCACAGTGACAGAGCCATCTTTATTGATGGTGACGCTCACTTCAGTGCAGAATCCAGCGAGCGCCTCATCGATCGAGTTGTCTATCACTTCATAGACAAGGTGATGAAGACCTCTTGGTCCTGTGCTTCCTATATACATGCTAGGACGCTTCCTGACAGCGTCTAGTCCAGATAATACAGTGATATTGCTCGCATCGTAAGCGTTCTTTTTTCCAGATTCTCCACTAGTTCCATCAGCCATATAACGTCACCCTCATATAAATTTGATATAGAAAAAACGCATAGCCTCCGCTTGTTTTTTCAGAGAGAATCAACGGAGTATTCTTTATATATTTTTCGATTGAATTTGTCTGACAGAGAAGCTTAAACGCAAGAATTCGAGGGTTTCATCTACCATTCGAATGGGAGTAGAAGGGTGCAGAGCGCATCTTGTCATTTTGATGGCAATCCTAATGAATCTTCACTTCAAAAGCATCCCTTTTTTATGGTTCAGCCAAAAGTGCTTCTCAAGATGCGTCTCTGCGAAAAACATGAAAACAACATGGAACCGGCAATTGTTCGAAATCTGGCGTGGCTATTAGCTTTATCTTTCCCAAATACCAAAACGGAGGGTAATCATCGCCGATCCATGCTGCATAAGACATAACATCACCAAAGTCATATAAAAGAGCAGATGACCACTGTAGATTAGTGTAAGATTTAAATAAAGTCTGAGCATCCCAACTAATATGACTAGAATCGATATCAGGCAGGCATATCTTGATCTTGTCAAAGCGGCACTCTATCTAGAGAAGATCACATCCAACACAACCATCATCGATTTTGATAATGCATCTATGAATATCCAGATAGGCATGGAGACGCCCAGATTCAAGATGGATCTTGAAGAGCTCCTCTCAATCGACATCTGTTATTCTGCGATCTCACAAAGGACAGAAAGACAGGGAGGGATTATCAGACTCAATGACCAAAAAAAATTGAGATATCTATACAAAAACCTCATCTCCGACATAGAGAGGGTCGATGGATTCGATTCGCCATCAGTCAGATATCTTCAGAATGACATGCACCTGATACTGAATAGAGCGAAATTGATAAAGTATTCATTGTCAAAAGAACGGATCGAGAGATATCTTAAAGAGATACATTCGACCATGAACTGCAAAAGAAGCAACGATTTTTCTATCAAGACATACTTGCAAAAAAAGATCTCACCAAACGGACTGTTAGGTGGATTGAAACAGATCAGAGGATTAGCGAAAAACCTTCATTCCGATGGAGTCAGACACAGCCATATCGAATCAGTATGGGAGATCACTGAACAATATATCTCAGGGGTCACCATCTCAGGTGTGATCGACCTCCCGACTATCGCAGAAGGCTACTCATTGAATAACGTTGAGAAGACAGGCAGGACAAGAAGGATGTGGACCTGGCTCTGTGAAAGGATATGATTCATCTTCTATGTGTCCACTTGTGATCTGAATATCTGGAAGCGATCAATCTTTTTGCGAGCTCGACTTCCTGAGGATCAAGGTTGCTGTGCTCAAGCTCCATCCGAAATTCCCTTTCGAACCCTTTTCTCATGGCAGACGCCACTTCTTCAAAATCAGCATGGCCCATGTGATAAAGCACAGAAGTGACTCGTTTCTTGACGCTCTGGATCATCTTGCCTTTCAATTTCTCATCTGGCACTTTCAGAAGTGTGAACATCTTGTCGACGTCAGTATCAAGTATGATGGTCCCGTGCTGGAGAACCACGCCGCCCCTCCTGGTCTGAGCATTTCCTGAGATCTTCTTCCCATCGACAAGGATATCATTTATCGGAGCGAACTCAGCAGGGATAGATAATGACTTAAGACCCTTCACTACAGCTCCGCAGATCATCTTATAGGAATCAAGTATATCCTCACCGACCATGTCTTTTCCGACCACGATGCTGTATGTGAGCTCTTTGTCATGGAACACTGCGCCTCCGCCAGTGATCCGCCGTATGTAATCTATCCCAGAGTCATCGCATTCTTTTATGTCCACTTCATCATCAAGCGATTGGAAACAACCGATCGAAACAGCTGCCGGCTGCCAGCCATAGAGACGGATAGTTGGCATCTTCAAGATGGGATACAGTTCCATGATAGCTTCGTCGACAGCCATGTTGAAGAAAGCGTCATTGTGACCTGTGAGTATCAATCTCCATCTCATCTTGCCATCATCACCGCTTTCGCTATGTCTTTTGGAGTTATGCCAAATAACGTGAGTCTCTTCGTCTCTACAGTTTGTTTTATCGACATCCGGATATCACGCTCCATCATCCTGATGCCGACCAGATTGGCTTCGATCATCTCCAGACCATCTTCAGGATGCAAGAAGAAATCCCCGCAGATCTTTATTTGATTGATCGAATTATCCAATAGATCAACTTCGATCCGGACCAATTTGCCGCCATCAGGCTTGTAAATGCTTTTCAACATCATCGATTACAGAAAACAAGTCTAAGTTAATATTTATGAGCAATCACTCAGGAATGGTCAAATGGGCTATATCTTATCAAAATAAGGCACCAAATACCTAAAAAAACGATTTTCAAGCTAAATGTATAGATATATATTTATATAGATACCAGTACCGTGCATATAGATGGCGATCAAGAAGAAATCAAGCAAACACAAAAAGCCCATTGTGAAAAAACAAAAAAAACCATCACCACGACTGATCTCTAAAGATACAATCGGAGATAACTTACAAGTAGATTCTAAGAAGTCATATCCTATTGTCGGGATCGGTGCATCTGCCGGAGGCTTAGAGGCATTGATCGAATTCTTGAAACAACTGCCAGCGAAGAATGGCATGGCTTTTGTCATTGTGCAGCACCTTGACCCAAATCACCCAAGCATCCTCCCAGAACTGCTTTCCAGAGTGACAAAGATGGATGTCAAGCATGCACAGAACAACATGAAGATAGAGAAAGACAATGTCTATGTCATACCACCAAATACATATATCACAATAAAGAATCGCATACTAAAGCTCAGTTCAAATGTCAAATCGCAAGGACCACGGATGTCTATCGATTACTTCTTCAAGTCACTAGCAACTGACTTAGGCAATAATGCCATTGGGATAATCCTGTCTGGCAGCGGTTCTGATGGGACTTTTGGACTTGCTGATATCAAGGAGCATGGTGGAGTCGCTTTTGTGCAGGATGCAAAAACCGCAAAATTCAACGGGATGCCACATAGTGCCATCGCGAATGGATCAATCGATTTTGTGCTTCCTCCAAAAGAAATCGCGGATGAGCTTATCAGGATAACAAAGCATGATTATATCCATTCAAAAGCCAACAGCAACACTGTTGAAGAGAACTTGCAACTTACGACAAACAGGGGTCTTGGGCAATTGCTCAGACTGTTATATGACGCACGCGGTGTCGATTTTTCGGGCTACAAACAGACCACCATACTTCGTCGGATCAAGAGACGTATGCTCTTATGCAAAGCAGACACTTATGAAAATTATGCCGCATATTGCACAAAGAACCCAGATGAGATCATAGCCCTGTATCACGACCTGCTGATCAAAGTGTCGACATTCTTTCGCGATCCTGATTCTTTTGACGCACTGAAAACAAAAGTCTTCCCAAACATGATCAAGAACCTGTCTGGCGCAAAGAAATCTCTTCGGATATGGGTGGG
>Ga0210009_1001187_pt1 | contig 23805 bp, 23 predicted proteins | sample CryGeyCG2114_065_FD_185457 | JGI IMG/M metagenome (GOLD analysis project Ga0210009, IMG submission 185457) | Groundwater microbial communities from aquifer - Crystal Geyser CG12_big_fil_rev_8/21/14_0.65 (SPAdes) (version 2) | ecosystem: Environmental > Aquatic > Deep subsurface > Groundwater ... | reverse complement strand
TCCACGACCGCCATTTCGCCTCCGCGACGGGTGCGACCATCCTGCTGGGCAACCTCGGTTCTGTGCTTGCAGCATCGCCACTGGCCTGGGCGCTGGGTTTCGTTTCCTGGCGCACGGTGTTCGTCGCGGTGGGCCTGGCTTCTTTGCTGCTGGCGGCGCTGGCGTGGTGGCTGGTGCACGATCATCCGGGCGAGGCCGGACTGCCCAGCCTGCGCGAACTTGACGGAAAAGCAGCGCACCCGAAGCACGCCGGGCATTGGTACAACGGACTGCTGATCGTGCTGAAGAATCGCGAGACCTGGCCGGGGCTGTGGGTGAACCTGGGACTGGCGGGTTCGCTGTTTGCCTTCGGTGGCTTGTGGGCGGTGCCGTTTTTGCGCGACGTGTACGGCATGGATAGAGCCGCCGCCACCGATCACACCACCTGGTTGCTGTCCGGTTTCGCCATCGGCGCATTTTTTATCGGTACCCTGTCGGATCGTTTCGGACAGCGCAAACCGGTGATGTTCGCCGGGGCGCTGGCGTATTGCCTGTGCTGGCTGCCGCTGTTGTTCGGCATGCAGATGGGCAGCGTGGCGAGTCATGCCTTGTTCTTTGTGATGGGGTTGAGCGCACCGAGTTTTACCTTGAGCTGGTCATGCGCCAAGGAGATCAATCCACCCGCGCTGTCCGGCATGGCGACCAGCGTGGTCAACGTCGGTGCTTTCCTCGGCACCGCCATCATGCAGCCGCTGGTGGGTTGGGCCATCGACCGCGCCCATGCGGGCAGTGCATCGCCGCTCGGGCTGGGGGACTATCAGGTTGGCATCGGCATCATGCTGGGTTTTTCACTCATGAGCCTGATCGCCATCGCGTTCATCCGCGAGACGTATTGCAAATACGTGAACGGGTAACGGCTTAAGCGGCAGGTTTCAGCAATGACCGCGCCGCTTCATCCAGATAGCACCACTCGCTTTCCGCCAGCTTCAGCTCATCAAGCTTCAACTCGCCGATCTGCGTGCGGCATAGTGCCGTGCAATGATTGCCGGCGGCGGCCAGCATGCGTTTCACCTGATGGTATTTCCCTTGTTCCAGCACGATCTTCAGTCGGTGTTCGTCCAGCTGTTCGCACAACTCGGCGGCCAGCGGCGCGGGTTCGTCGTGCAGCTTCACGCCTTTGAGCAACTGCGCGAGCAGTTGCGGGGTCACGGCATCGTGCGTGGTGGCGACGTATATTTTTGGGACATGGCGTTTGGGGGAGGATTGCGCGTGGATGAAGCTGCCGTCGTCCGACATCAGCAGCAGGCCGGTGGTGTCGTGGTCGAGCCGTCCCACCGGCTGCACGTCGCGGTTGGCGAACTGTTCCGGTAATAGCGACAGCACACCGGGGTGATGGCTGGGCTTGCGCGAACATTCATAGTCGACGGGTTTGTGCAGTGCGAGATAAATATGCTCGCGGAATAACCACGGCTCGTCATACACGCTGAATTCAAGGCCGTTCGTTTCGAAAGCGCGGCGCGGGTCGTTGATGATCTCGCCGCCGATCCGCACCTCGCCGTCAACGACCAAGTTGGCGCACCACTTGCGGGTGCCGAATCCCTGCAATTGCAGGATGCGTTCCAGTGTCTGTCTGCTCATGGCTGAACTCTAGCAGCCTGCCGGACTTAAAGGAAATGGGCGGCAAATTCGCCTTGATTTTTCAAGTCCGACAGTCCGCCAGAAGGATTAGCCAAACCTGCCTGTGATGTAATCTTCAGTTTCTTTGCGTTTGGGATTGGTGAATACCGTGCTGGTATCGCCGAACTCGATGAGGTCGCCCAGATACATGTAGGCGGTGAAGTCGGAGATGCGCGCGGCCTGCTGCATGTTGTGGGTGACGATGACGATGGTGAAATCCATCTTCAATTCGTCGATAAGTTTTTCGATATGGGCGGTGGAGATCGGGTCGAGCGCGGAAGTCGGTTCGTCCAGCAACAGAACTTGCGGCTTGACGGCGATGGCGCGGGCGATACACAGGCGTTGTTGCTGGCCGCCGGAAAGGCTGGTGCCGCTCTGCTTAAGCACATCCTTGACCTCACCCCAGAGTGCGGCCTTTTTCAATGCCCATTCGACACGCTCATCCATCTCGTTCCGGCTGAGTTTCTCGTAGAGTTTTACCCCGAAGGCGATGTTGTCGTGGATCGACATCGGGAACGGTGTCGGTTTTTGAAACACCATGCCGACCTTGGCGCGCAGCATGTTGAGATCATGTCTGGGATCAAGAACATTGTCGCCGTCCAGCATGATCTCGCCGGTGGCACGCTGTTTGGGATAGAGCTGGTACATGCGGTTGAAGGTGCGCAGCAATGTTGATTTGCCGCAACCCGATGGACCGATGAAAGCGGTCACCATCTTTTCCGCGATACTCAGGTTGATATCCTTGAGTGCGCGTAAATTGCCGTAGAAAAAATTAAGGTCTTTGACGACGACCTTGGGGTTGATGTTTCTTTCAGCGTGCATGAGTGATTCCCGGTATCAATGTGTCGTTGCGCTTTGACGGAACAGGACGCGCGCCACAATGTTGAGCGTGAGCACGCTTAATGTGATCAGTAATGCGCCGGCCCAAGCCAGTTTCTGCCAGTCCTCATAAGGGCTCATGGCAAACTGGAAGATCACCACCGGCAGGTTGGCCAGCGGCTGGTTAATGTTGGAACTCCAGAACTGATTGTTGAGGGCGGTAAAAAGCAGTGGCGCAGTTTCACCGCTGATGCGGGCGATGGCCAGCATCACGCCGGTGATAATGCCGGCACGCGCAGCACGCAGGGTGACGAAGTTGACAATCTTCCATTGCGGGGCGCCCAGTGCAGCGGCCGCTTCGCGCAGGGTGTTGGGAACCAGGCGCAGCATGTTCTCGGTGGTGCGAATCACGATGGGGATGACGATGATGGCCAATGCCAGCGCGCCGGCCCAGCCGGAGAAATGTCTGACGTGGACGACATAGATTTCATACACGAACAGGCCGATGACGATCGAAGGCGCCGAGAGCAGGATGTCGTTGATGAAGCGCGTAATCGGGGCCAGCCAGCCGCGCTGGCCGAATTCAGCCAGATAGGTGCCGGCCAGAATGCCGATGGGAGTGCCGATCAGTGTGCCGAGGACGCTCATGATCAGTGTGCCCATGATGGCGTTGAGCAATCCACCGTCACTGCCCGGCGGTGGGGTCATGTGGGTGAATACCATGGGCGTCAGCGCGGGCAGGCCATGACTCAGCAGGGTCCATAAGATCCAGCACAACCAGAACAACCCGAATCCCATGGCCAGGATCGAGACCAGTAATCCAGCCACGTTGGTGATGCGGCGGCGTGTATAGAGTGTCAGCATGACAATTATGTGGATTGCCCTTCGCGTTTTCCGAGCTTGTAGAGCATGAAGCGCGCGAGGGACAGCACCACGAAAGTAATGAAGAACAGGATCAGACCCAATTCGATGAGTGCGGCGGTATACAGCTCACCATCGGCTTCAGTGAATTCATTGGCCAGCGCGGATGAGATGCTGTTGCCGGGCATCAGCAACGATCTGGTCAATTCATGAGCATTGCCGATCACGAAGGTGACCGCCATGGTTTCGCCCAGTGCGCGGCCCAGGCCGAGCATGATGCCGCCGACCACACCGATGCGGGTATAGGGAAGGACGATTTTCCAAACCACTTCCCATGTGGTGGCACCGACACCATAGGCGGATTCCTTCAGCATGGGTGGCACCACATCGAACACATCGCGCATGACCGAGGCGATGAACGGGATTACCATGATGGCCAGAATGATGCCGGCGGTGAGGATGCCGATGCCCATCGGCGGCCCGGAAAAGAAGGGGCCAATAAGTGGCAGGGTGCCGATGTGGTCATTGATCCAGGGTTCGAAATGATCGGCGAATAGCGGGGCAAAGATAAACAAGCCCCACATGCCGTAGATGATGCTGGGAATGCCCGCAAGCAGCTCCACCGCGATACCGAGCGGGCGGCGCAAGATACGCGGCGACAACTCGGTCAGGAATATGGCGATACCGAAGCTGACCGGAATGGCGATCAACAATGCGATAGCCGAAGTCACTAAAGTACCGATGATCGGGACCAGTGCGCCATACTCATCGGTAACCGGATTCCATTCCGAGCTTGTCAAAAATCCAAAGCCAAAGGCCTTGATCGCGGGAAGGCTGCCTACGACCAGAGAGAAGATGATCGCGATCAATAATGCCAAAACACCGAAGGCCGACAAACGCGTCATGCCGCGAAACAGCATGTCCAGCCAGATCTGACGCTTAAGGCGAGCTTGGTGCAGGAATGTCGAGTTCATTGTGGGCACAGGCGTTCAGTGTAATTGGGGGGCATGGCGCCCCCCGGATTATAGCTTGAGCGCGTCGCAAGACGCACTCGCGGCTCGATTAATGCCAGATCGCCTTACCCTTGTTGTCTTTGATCTGTTCCTTCCAGGCGTTACGGATCATCGTGGTGACATTGTCCGGCAGCGGCACATAGTCAAGTTCGGAGGCCATCTGGTTGCCATGGCTGTAAGCCCAGTCGAAGAAACTCAACACATCTTTGCCAGTGGCAGCATTGTCCTGGGTTTTGTAAACCAGGATAAAGGTCGCGCCAGTGATGGGCCAGCTATCCTTGCCGGGTTCGTTGGTCAGGATCTCATAGAAGCCGGTGTCAGCACCCCATTTGGCATTGGCAGCGGCAGCCTTGAAGCTGATGTCATTGGGAGCAACGAAATGACCTTCGCGGTTCTGCAGTTGAGCGGCGTTCATTTTGTTTTGCAGCGAGTAGGCATACTCGACGTAGCCGATCGCACCTTTGATGCGCTGCACATAGGATGCGACACCTTCGTTGCCCTTACCGCCCGTACCCACCGGCCACTTAACGGCTTTGTTGGCGCCCACATTATTTTTCCAGTCAGCGCTGATCTGGGAGAGATAGGTGGTGAAGATGAAAGTGGTACCAGAGCCGTCGGCGCGGTGGACCACGGTGATGCTTTGCTCCGGGAGGCTGAGCCCCTTGTTGTCGGCGACAATCCTGGGGTCGTTCCACTTGGTGATCTTGCCCATGAAGATATCTGCCATGGTGGCGCTACTGAGTTTGAGTTGACCATTGGCGATACCCTCGATGTTGACGACAGGCACCACGCCGCCGATGACGGTCGGAAATTGGGTCATACCAGCCAATCCGAGTTCGTTGGGGCTCAGCGGTGCATCAGTCGCGCCGAAATCGACAGTCTTGGCATTGATTTGTTTGATGCCACCGCCGGAGCCGATGGATTGATAGTTCATTTTCACGCCAGTTTCCTTCTTGTAGGCTTCGGCCCACTTGGCGTAGACAGGATAGGGGAAGGTTGCGCCCGCTCCCGTGATATTGCCGGCATAGGCGCCACTCGCACCCAGCAAGGTGAGAGACAGGCCAAGACCACTCAAAATGCGATTCAGTTTGCTCATTTTAGATTTCTCCTAAAGGATTGCTCGTTGTGCTCGACGTCTGTCAGCGAGGTGCATCCTATGCGTGATTTGTTACAGGATTATTACACAACCCGGCGCACGGATATTTTGGAAATTCCAGCGAAAGACTGAGCGTTGCAGGGGGTTTTATTCCAAGTGTTTTATTCCGGACTTGGGTTCATTCCGGCCTCGCCGATTGACCGTTCTTCATTTCGTCGGTACTATCCGCGACCTCAAAACATCGGAAGCAGAGTCTGATGCGACGCAAATTAGTGGTTGGAAACTGGAAAATGCACGGCAATCTGGCGCGCAACAAGGCGTTGCTGGAGGGTGTGCTGGCGGGCGTGAAGGATTTGCGCGGTGCCGACTACGGCGTGTGTGTACCTTACCCGTATCTGGCGCAAGCACAGTCCATGTTGCAGGGCAGCAATATCGCCTGGGGCGCGCAGAACTTGAGCCAGCACGAGCAGGGCGCCTTCACCGGGGCGGTGGCGCCGGGCATGCTGGTCGATTTTGGATGCCGCTACGTCATCATCGGCCACAGTGAGCGCCGTGCACTGTTCCATGAAAGCAACGAGATCGCCGCCGCCAAGTTCGATGCGGCAATCAGGTTTGGCCTGACACCGATCTTCTGTGTGGGCGAGACCCTGCAGGAGCGCGAAGACGGTGTGACAGAACAAACCGTAGCGAAACAGTTGGAAGTGGTACTCAATCATGCGGGCGCGGAGTCGGTGGCCAAAACGGTCATCGCGTACGAACCGGTGTGGGCCATCGGCACCGGCAAGACCGCGACACCGGAACAGGCGCAGGCCGTTCATGCATTTATCCGGCAGCGCGTTGCAAAGTTGGATGGCGCCGTGGCACAAGGCCTGAAAATCCTCTACGGCGGCAGCATGAAACCGGGCAACGCCGCAGAACTGATGGGGATGCCGGACATTGACGGTGGTTTGATCGGCGGTGCATCGCTGGTGGCGGAAGAATTCGTGGCGATCTGTCGCGCTGCGCAACAATAACTGAAGTTTGGAGTCGAGCGTGGAAACATTGGTTTGGGTAGTGCATGTAGTGACAGCAGTGATCCTGGTTGGTCTGGTGCTGGTGCAGCACGGCAAGGGAGCTGACATGGGAGCTGCGTTTGGTTCGGGATCGGCAGGCAGTCTGTTCGGTTCCAGCGGTTCTGCCAACTTTTTGAGCCGGAGCACAGCGGCCGCCGCGACCGTTTTTTTCATTACCAGTCTGACCCTGACTTATCTGTATGCCCAGCCCGCGCAAGAAACGGGCGTGATGGACAGGGTTGATGTCAATACATTGGAAAAGAGTGTGCCTGCCGCTGTTGATGCACCCGATTCGAAGGTCAAGGAAATCCCAAGATAACTGGCAATATGCGGAGTTGGCGGAATTGGTAGACGCGCAGCCTTGAGGTGGCTGTGTCCGAAAGGACGTGAGGGTTCGAGTCCCTTGCCCCGCACCATATAAAATATAAAATCAAATAGAACCGGGGCCTTGCGCCGAAGGTCGAAAAAAAACTAGAGCATCACTTCGTACTCCGCTATATTGCGGACTCATGGAAGGGGAACTGGGGCATGTTGGAAAACTATTTTCCGGTACTGTTGTTCATTTGCATCGCTTTGGTAATGGGTGTCGCGCCCTTGGTTCTGGGCATGCTGGCTGGCCCGAACCGCCCTGACGAAAAAAAATTGTCTCCCTACGAATGCGGATTCGAAGCCTTCGAAGACGCGCGCATGAAATTCGACGTACGCTTTTATCTCGTCGCCATCCTGTTCATCCTGTTTGATCTTGAAATCGCTTTTTTGTTTCCGTGGGCAATCGTGCTCAAGGAAATCGGTACTTTTGGTTTTGTCTCCATGATGATCTTTCTGGCCATTCTGGTAGTCGGCTTCATCTACGAATGGATGAAGGGGGCATTGGAATGGGAGTAGCAGCACGAGCAGGGAGCAGGGGCCCCGCGCAGCGGGGATGTGACCGTCCGCGAGTGCTGCAGAGTGGACTTAATGGAGTGATCTATGGGTATTGAGGGCATCCTGGAAAAAGGCGTCGTCACCACGACGGCCGATACCATCATCAACTACGCGCGTACCGGTTCGTTGTGGCCGATGACCTTCGGGCTGGCCTGCTGTGCGGTCGAGATGATGCATGCCGCGCTGGCACGTTACGACCTGGACCGCTTTGGTGCGGGTGCTTTCCGTCCCAGTCCGCGCCAGTCCGATGTGATGATCGTGGCCGGCACGCTGTGCAACAAGATGGCGCCCGCCCTGCGCAAGGTCTATGACCAGATGGCCGAGCCGCGCTGGGTGATCTCGATGGGCTCGTGTGCCAACGGCGGCGGCTACTACCATTATTCCTATTCTGTGGTGCGCGGTTGCGACCGCATTGTGCCGGTGGACATTTACGTTCCCGGTTGCCCGCCGACTGCGGAGGCGCTGCTGTATGGCGTCATCCAGTTGCAGAACAAGATTAAACGCACCAACACCATCGCGCGATAGGTAAACCATGGCGACCGATCTCGATATCCTGAAATCCAGTCTGACTGAAGCCTTGGGCATCCAGGTGGTGAGCCTTGAGCAACGCCTGGGAGAACTGACTCTGGTAGTCAAGTCTGGTGACATGATCAGCGTATTCACCCGTCTGCGGGATGATGCCGATTTGCGCTTTGAGGAATTGATTGATGTCTGCGGTGTCGACTATTCCACCTACGGCAGTGAAACCTGCGAGGATGGATGCTATATCGCGGATGTTGCGCACGCCGGGCCACGCTTTAGTTCCGACGTAACCCATGAAGCCGGGTTACTCTCCACTGAAGTGGGGCAAGCGGGCATTGCGCCGCATGGCGCAAGCTCGCAAACTCGCAATGCTCGTTTTGCCGCGGTCTACCACCTGTTATCCATCACTTACAACATGCGCTTGCGCGTGCGCGTGTTTGCCGAAGACGATGCCATGCCCATCCTGTCATCGGTGATCCAGATATGGCCGTCGGCGAACTGGTTCGAGCGTGAAGTGTTCGATCTGTTCGGCATCATCTTTACCGGTCATCCGGACTTGCGGCGCATCCTGACCGACTATGGTTTTGTCGGTAATCCGTTCCGCAAGGACTTCCCCCTGTCCGGGACGGTGGAAATGCGCTACGACGCAGCACAAAAACGCGTGATCTATGAGCCGGTTTCCATCGAGCCGCGCGAAATCACGCCGCGCTCGCTGCGCGAAGAACAATACGGACGTAATTGAGGCGACACGAAAAATGGCGGAAATCAAAAATTACACCATGAACTTTGGGCCGCAGCATCCGGCAGCGCACGGCGTGTTGCGCCTGGTGCTGGAGTTGGATGGCGAAGTTATCCAGCGCGCCGACCCGCACATTGGCTTGTTGCACCGTGCTACAGAAAAGCTGGCCGAACATAAGACTTTCCTGCAATCCGTACCCTATATGGACCGTCTCGACTACGTGTCAATGATGGTCAATGAGCATGCCTATGTGATGGCGATCGAGAAGCTGGCAGGGATCGAAGTGCCGATTCGCGCGCAGTACATTCGCGTCATGTTCGATGAGATCACGCGCATCCTGAATCACCTGCTGTGGCTGGGTGCATCCGGCATCGACCTCGGCGCGATGACCATGTTCTTCTATACTTTTCGCGAGCGGGAAGATCTGTTTGATGCCTATGAGGCGGTGTCCGGCGCGCGCATGCACGCCGCCTACTATCGCCCGGGCGGGGTGTATCGCGACCTGCCGGATTCCATGCCGCAATATCGCGCGAGCAAGATTCACAACGAGGCGGCGATCAGGAAGATGAACGAAGATCGTCAAGGATCCCTGCTCGATTTTCTGGAAGCGTTCACCAATCGCTTTCCCGGTTACGTTGACGAATACGAAACCCTGCTGACCGACAATCGTATCTGGAAACAGCGCACGGTCGGGATCGGCGTGGTGTCGCCGGAACGCGCCATGGCCATGGGCTTCACCGGGCCGATGCTGCGCGGATCGGGTGTGGTGTGGGATCTGCGCAAGAAGCAGCCGTACGAGGTGTATGACCGCATGGATTTCGATATTCCGGTCGGGGTGGAAGGCGATTGTTACGATCGTTATCTGGTGCGGATGGAGGAGATGCGCCAATCCAACCGTATCATCAAGCAGTGCATAGACTGGCTGCGCAAGAATCCCGGCCCGGTGATCGCGGACGACTCCAAATTTGTGCCGCCCAAGCGGGAAGGGATGAAGCAGAACATGGAAGAGTTGATCCATCACTTCAAACTGTTCACTGAAGGTTTCCATGTGCCGGCGGGCGAGGTGTATGCCGCCGTCGAACATCCCAAGGGCGAGTTCGGCATCTATCTGGTGTCGGATGGTGCGAACAAACCTTACCGCATGAAGATCCGCGCTCCTGGCTTCGCTCATTTGGCGGCGCTGGACGAGATGGCGCGCGGCCACATGATTGCCGACGTGGTCGCGATCATCGGCACGCAGGATATTGTTTTCGGGGAGATAGACCGCTGATGGATACCTCCAAAAATCCAAACTTCATCCCAGCTGCGGCGTTGCTCAAAATTTTTTTTGCTTGCATATTTTATATATGCGGCGCGGCAAAAATTTTCTCGCACCATGCCGACGATTATGCACGGGCTTTAGCCCGTAGCAGATCGGCGTCCCCTTGTGGGGCATTTGGGCGAACCTTGAATTTTTTGAGGCATCCATAAATGTTATCCCAACAAACCACCGCGCTCATCGACAAAGAGCTGAAAAAATATCCCGCCAACCAGCGCCAGTCTGCCGTGATGGCCGCCTTGCGTTTTGTGCAGGACGAGAAAGGCTGGATCGCGCCGGAAGACATGGCGGATGTCGCCGCCTATCTGGGCATGCCACAGATGGCCGTGTATGAAGTGGCGACCTTCTACCACATGTACAACCTCAAGCCGATGGGCATGCACACGCTGACCGTGTGTACCAACCTGTCCTGCACGTTGTGCGGCGCGGGCGATACCGTTGCCTATCTGGAGCAGAAGCTGGGGATCAAGCTGGGTCAGGTGACGCCCGATGGCAAGTTCGGACTGCGCGAAGGCGAATGTATGGGGGCCTGTGTGGATGCACCGCTGCTGACAGTCAGCAACAAAAAACTGTGCGGTCGTCTGACCACTGAGAAAATCGACCAGATTCTGGCAGAACTGGATAACAAATGAGCACTCCGATCATTTTCAATACCAGACAATTCGACCAGCCGTGGACGCTGGAAAACTATCTCAAGGTCGGTGGTTATCAGGCGTTGCGCAAAGTATTGGGCGAGAAGATGTCGCCGGAAACCATCATTGCCGAGGTAAAAGCTTCCGGTCTGCGGGGCCGTGGTGGCGCGGGTTTTCCAACCGGCTTGAAGTGGAGTTTCATGCCGCGCAACTACGAGGGTGAAAAATACCTGGTGTGCAATTCGGACGAGGGTGAACCGGGAACCTGTAAAGACCGGGATATCCTGCGCTACAACCCGCACATGCTGATTGAGGGCATGGCGATCGCGGCTTATGCGATGGGTGTGAAGAATGCTTACAACTACATTCACGGTGAAATCTTTGAAGCCTATGAAACGATGGAGGCAGCCTGTGAAGCAGCGCGGCAGGCGGGTTATCTGGGCAAAAATATTCTGGATTCGGATTTTGAATTCGATCTGCATAATCATCTGGGATACGGTGCCTATGTGTGCGGTGAAGAGACGGCTTTGCTCGAATCCATCGAAGGCAAGAAAGGACAGCCGCGCTTCAAGCCGCCTTTCCCGGCCAGCTTTGGCTTGTACGGCAAACCGACCACCATCAACAATACCGAAACGTTGGCCAGCATTCCTTGCATTATCAACAACGGCGGCAAGAAATTTGCTGACATGGGTGTGCCGAATAGCGGGGGCATCAAGCTGTTTTCCGTATCCGGCCACGTCAACAACCCCGGCAATTTTGAAGTGCCGATGGGGACTCCGTTCAAGAAACTGCTGGAGATGGCAGGCGGTGTGCGCAACGGACACAAACTGAAGGCGGTGATTCCGGGCGGGTCGTCGATGCCGGTGTTGCCGGGCGAGATCATGATGGACGTGAACATGGACTATGACTCCTTGCAGAAAGCCGGCTCCTATCTCGGTTCGGGCGCAGTGATCGTGATGGACGAGACTACCTGCATGGTGCGCGCGCTGGAGCGGTTGTCCTATTTTTATTACGAGGAATCCTGCGGTCAATGTACGCCGTGCCGCGAAGGCACGGGCTGGCTGTACCGTGTCGTGCACCGCATCGAGCATGGCGAGGGCAGGCAGGAGGATCTCGATCTGCTGCTGTCGCTGTGCGAGAACATCGCCGGGCGCACCATCTGTGCGCTGGGGGATGCGGCGGCATGGCCGGTGCAGGGCATGCTCAAGCACTATCGCAAGGAATTCGAATACCACATCGAGCACAAGCGTTGCCTGGTGTAAGGCTGAACGGAATAGGTGAGTAATGATCAACATCGAAATTGACGGCAAAAAGATAGAAACCGAGAACGGTGCGACCGTGATCGAGGCCGCGCATCAGGCCGGGATTGCCATTCCGCATTTCTGTTATCACAAGAAACTTTCCGTCGCTGCCAACTGCCGCATGTGTCTGGTCGAGGTCGAGAAGGCGCCCAAACCCTTGCCCGCCTGCGCCACGCCGGTAACGGAAGGGATGAAGGTATTTACCCATTCCAAGCTCGCAGTGAAGGCACAAAAGGGCGTGATGGAATTCCTGCTGATCAATCACCCGCTGGATTGCCCGATCTGTGATCAGGGCGGTGAGTGCACCTTGCAGGATCTTTCGGTCGGCTATGGTGCGGGGCAGTCGCGCTATCATGAAGAAAAACGCACGGTGTTGGGCAAGGATATCGGTCCGCTGATTTCGGCACAGGAAATGAGCCGCTGTATCAACTGCACGCGCTGTGTGCGTTTCGGCCAGGAAATCGGCGGGCAGATGGAGTTGGGCCAGGCCTTTCGCGGCGAACATGCCGAGATCATGTCGTTCGTGGCGGGCGCAGTGGAATCCGAGGTCTCCGGCAACATGATCGATCTGTGCCCGGTGGGCGCGTTGACCAGCAAGCCTTTCCGCTACAAGGCGCGTAATTGGGAATTGTCGCGTCGCCGCTCGGTGAGCGCGCACGACAGTCTGGGTTCCAACCTGGCGGTGCAGACCAAGGACAACCAGGTTCTGCGCGTATTGCCGATCGAGAACGAAGACATCAACGAGTGCTGGCTGTCCGACCGGGATCGTTTTGCTTATACCGGTTTGAATTCAGAGGAGCGCCTGACCAAACCGATGGTCAAACAGGACAGCAAATGGCAGGAGGTGGAGTGGCCGATCGCCCTCGATTATGCAGCAAACGGCTTGCGCCAAATTGCCAGCGGTGCGGGGGCGAAACAAGTCGGTGCCCTGGCAACAGGCAATTCCACCCTGGAAGAGCTTTATTTGTTGCAGAAACTGATGCGCGGACTCGGCAACGACAATGTCGATTTCCGTCTGCGCCAGAGCGATTTCTCCGCCGATGCCAAACAGGCCGCTGCCCCGTGGCTGGGCATGTCCGTCGCGGATGTCGGCAAGGCAGACCGTTTGCTTATCGTCGGCAGTTTCCTGCGCAAGGATCATCCCCTGCTGGCCGCACGCATCCGTCAGGCGGTGAAACACGGTGCCCAGGTCAGCATCATCCATTCGGCCGATGATGACCTGTTGATGAAAGTGGCGCACAAAGCCATCGTTGCACCGGATGCACTGGCCGAAACTTTGTCGCAGGTGGCCAGGGAGGTGGTGGCGAAACAGACTGGCGGTATTGCGGGCAGCCTGGCCAGCGGCGAACGCGTTGCCATTCTGCTCGGCAATTTCGCCCAACAGCATCCGCAGGCGGCGCAAATGCAAGCGCTGGCGCAGCAGATCGCAGTTGCCAGCAACGGCAAGTTTGGTTTCATCGGTGAAGCCGCCAACAGCGTAGGCGGCTATCTGGCCAAGGCGATTCCGGGCCAGAACGGCATGAATGCGAACAGCATGCTGGCACAACCGCGCAAGGCTTACGTTCTGCTCAATGTGGAAGCGGAGCTGGATTGCGCTAACCCGCAGCAGGCGCTGACCGCACTCGGTGCGGCGGATACGGTGATCGTGCTGTCCGCCTACAAACATAAAGCGCTGGATTACGCCGATGTGCTGTTGCCGATCGCACCGTTCACCGAAACCTCCGGTACTTTTGTCAGCGGCGAAGGTAGGGTGCAGAGTTTCAAGGGCGCGGTCAAACCGCTGGGTGAGGCACGTCCGGCATGGAAGGTGTTGCGCGTGCTGGGCAATCTGCTCGAGATCGATGGCTTTGATTTTGACACTTCTGAAGCCGTGCGCGACCAGGCGTTGTCCGGTATTGATGCGACCAGCCTCAGCAATACCCTCAGCAATACCCTCAGCAATATTGTTGAAAAACCGCTGGCACCGCTGGCAGGATTGCAGCGCGTGGCAGATGTGCCGATCTATGCGACCGATGCCATCGTGCGCCGCGCGCCGCCGTTGCAGGCGACGGCGGATGCCGCCACCCCCAAGGCATGGATGAATGCGCGGGAAATGAACAAGCTGGGTATCGGGTCCGGTGCCGAGGTCAAGGTCAGCCAGGGGCAGGGCAGCGTTACGCTGTTTGCGATGACTGACGACAGGTTGCCCAATAGGGTGGTGCGCGTGGCTGCAGGCCATGCGGCGACCGCCGCCCTGGGTGCGATGTTCGGAACGATCACGGTGGAGCGCGCATGATGGAGCTGCTGCAAACCTTGCAAACGGCAGGACAGGATTTACTGGGGGCGGCGTGGTTGCCCGTATGGACTGCGGTCAAGATCATGGTCATCATCCTGCCCATCATGGGCGGTGTGGCTTACCTGACCCTGGCGGAACGCAAGATACTGGGCTTTATGCAGATTCGTCCCGGCCCTAACCGCGTCGGTTATTGGGGCTTGCTGCAGCCGGTCGCAGACGGTCTCAAGCTGCTGTTCAAAGAAGTTATCATTCCGACCAATGCCAACAAGTTTCTGTTTCTTGCCGCGCCAGTGCTGGCACTGGTACCGGCACTGGCCGCGTGGGCGGTGATCCCGTTCGATGATGGTCTGGTCCTGACCAACGTGAACGCCGGCATGCTGTACCTGCTGGCGATGACCTCGCTCGGCGTGTACGGCATCATCATTGCCGGCTGGGCTTCCAACTCGAAATACGCATTCCTTGGCGCCTTGCGTTCCGCCGCGCAGATCGTGTCCTATGAACTGGCAATGGGTTTCGCCCTGGTATGCGTGCTGCTGGCGGCGCAGAGCATGAATTTTGGCGACATCGTGCGCGGGCAGAGCAACGGTTACGGCCTGCTTGGCTGGTACTTCATTCCGCTGTTCCCGATGTTCGTGGTGTATTTTATCGCCGGCGTGGCCGAGACCAATCGTGCGCCGTTTGACATGGCCGAGGGTGAATCCGAGATCGTGGCGGGCTTTCACGTCGAATACTCCGGTATGGGATTCGCGCTGTTCTTCCTCGCCGAATACGCCAACATGATCCTGATCGCGGCGCTGACTTCGGTCATGTTCCTCGGTGGCTGGCTGCCGCCGCTGGATATCGCGCCGTTCAACCGGATTCCGGGGTTGATCTGGATGCTGGGCAAGATGTCCTTCATCCTGTTCTTCTTCCTGTGGTTCCGCGCCACCTTCCCGCGTTATCGCTATGACCAACTGATGCGTCTGGGTTGGAAAGTGTTCATCCCGCTGACGCTGGTCTGGGTCGTCGTGGTTGCGGCATGGATGCAGACCCCGTACTGGTTATGGTAAGGGGCGGGGAGAAAATATGAAAAAATTGATCCAGTTCTTCAAGAATTTTTTGTTGCTCGAATTACTCAGGGGCATGTCGGTGACCGGGCGTTATTTCTTCGCCCGTCACATTACCGTGCAATATCCGGAAGAAAAGACCCCGCAGAGTTACCGTTTTCGCGGTTTGCACGCGCAGCGCCGTTACCCGAACGGCGAGGAGCGCTGCATCGCCTGCAAACTGTGCGAGGCGGTTTGTCCCGCGCTGGCGATCAAGATCGAAGTGGCCGAGCGCGCCGATGGTTCGCGCCGCACCACCCAGTACGACATCGACCTGACCAAGTGCATCTTCTGCGGCTTCTGCGAGGAATCCTGTCCGGTGGATGCCATCGTCGAAACGCGCATCTTTGAATATCACGGCGAGAATCGCGGCGACCTGTATTACACCAAGGACAGGTTGCTGGCGGTCGGCGACAAATATGAACAACAAATCGCCCTTGATCGTGCCGCCGATGCCAAGTATCGGTAACTTGAGGAAGCACCATGAACTTTGAAACCATTTTGTTCTATCTGTTTGCCGCCATCACCGTAGTTGCGGCCCTGCGTGTGGTCACCGCGAGCAATCCTTTGCATGCGGTGCTGTTTTTGGTGCTGGCTTTCGTCAGCAGCGCGGGCATCTGGATGTTGCTGGAAGCCGAGTTTCTTGCGATCACGCTGGTGCTGGTTTACGTGGGTGCGGTGATGGTGCTGTTCCTGTTTGTGGTGATGATGCTGGACATCAATCTGGTGCAGGTGCGCGAAGGTTTCTGGCACTGGCTGCCATTCGGTGCGGTGTTGGCCGGTTTGGTGGTATTCGAGATGGTTTGGGTGCTGGGTTCTTCCAGTACGGCTGCGGGCAAGGCAGTGATCAAGCACGCGGCCGATTACAGCAATACCAAGGAATTGGGGCGTTTGATTTATACCGATTATGTTTACCCGTTTGAGATTGCCGCCGTGATTTTGCTGGTGGCGATGGTGGCTGCAATTGCGCTGACTTCGCGCCGCCGCAAGGACTCCAAATCGCAGGTGGTATCCGAACAGGTCGCGGTCAGGAAGGCGGATCGCGTGCGCCTGGTCAAGATGCCCGCAGAAAATCACGCCCAAGAAAAATTGGACAGTTCAGCAGAGGTTGCACGATGATTGCTCTTTCGGATTTTCTGATTCTTGGAGCGGTTATCTTCTGCTTGGGAGTTGCCGGTATTCTGTTCAAACGGAAGAACATCATCAATGTGTTGATGGCGATCGAGTTGATGCTATTGGCAGTAAACACCAATTTTCTCGCATTTTCGCACTATCGGGGGGATCCCGCCGGTCAGATATTTGTATTTTTCATACTGGTGGTTGCCGCTGCCGAGGCAGCCATCGGGCTTGCCATCGTGGTGCTGCTCTTCCGCAATCGGCGGACGATCGATGTGGCCGATTGGAGCGATCTGAAGGGGTGACCCGTCGGTGCGATGGTGATGATGACAACCATGATAAAAAACAGCCTTTTTCTGGACTGGATGAACAACCTGGCGAATAGTAATTTCGCCGCCTTTTCGCTCGCGGAGATGAACCGGATGGCAATATGGAACCACTAATTTCGATAAAGCCTCTTCTGGCGGTACTGGTCTCGGCAATTGCCTCCGTGCTGGTTATGCTTTCTTACCGGCGTCCAAACCTGAGAGAGGGCTGGTCACTTGGTGCAGGAGTCATCAAGTTCCTGATCGTGGTGTCCATGACCCCCGCTATTCTTTCCGGGGTAGTGATCAAATATACGGTCTTCAAAATACTTCCCGGCGTTGAGCTTGCCTTCACGGTGGACGGTATCGGTTTGCTCTTCGCCACCACATCCTCGTTTTTATGGATTATCACGACAGTTTATTCGATGGGCTACATGCGCACTCTCAACGAGCACGCCCAGACGAGGTATTACACCTGCTTTGCCATTGCCCTTTCCTCAGCCATGGGCGTCGCCTTTGCGGGAAATCTGTTCACGCTGTTCTTTTTCTACGAAATATTGAGCCTGTGTACTTTACCGCTGGTTATTCACAATGAAACCGCCAAGGATTGGGATGCGGGGCGCAAGTACCTGCTTTATCTGGTGGGCGCATCAAGCAGCATCCTTCTGGGGGCAATCATCCTGACGTATTCCCTGACCGGCACGCTTGAGTTCAACAAGGCGGGGATGTTCGCGGGAATCGAGGCCACGACGTTCTCGGGGATGGAAATCCCGACGCTGCTGACGGTGATGTATTTCATGTTTCTGTACGGCTTTGCCAAGGCCGGACTCATGCCGATGCACAACTGGCTTCCCTCCGCGATGGTGGCCCCCACGCCGGTAAGCGCCCTGCTCCACGCTGTGGCGGTGGTAAAGGTTGGCGCATTCTGTGTCGTCCGTCTGGTGATTGACGTTTTCGGGGTTCCGCAGATGCAGAGCCTGCATCTGGGTGACTACACGGCCATAATCGCCTCCATCACCATCCTGGCGTCGTCGGCTTATGCGCTGACCCAGGACAATCTCAAGATGCGGCTGGCCTATTCCACGGTGAGTCAACTCTCGTACATCGTGCTGGGGGTGGCGCTGCTATCGGTCAGCGGCATCACCGGGGGCATCATCCACATCGTGAATCACGCTTTCACAAAAATCACGCTGTTCTTCTGCGCCGGAGCAATCTATGTCGCATCGCACAAGACCAACATCAGCCAGATGTCCGGAATTGCACGGAAAATGCCATGGACGATCGCAGCCTTCACGATCGCTTCACTCAGCATTATTGGCGTGCCATTGTTCGCCGGATTCATCACCAAGTGGTATCTCGTCATTGGTACCATCGAGACCAAAAGCTGGATTCTGCTCGGAGTGATATTGACCAGCAGCCTGCTCAACGTGGCGTATTTTGCACCGGTCGTCTATCAGGCTGTGTTTGGGGCTCCTCCGGCGGACGGGCATGAAGGTGTCAGTGAAGCGCCCTACAAAGTCCTTATACCGTTGCTGATTACAGCGGCTGGAACAGTGGTTCTCGGTATATTTCCCGACTACTTCCTCAATTTAATCAAGGTGGGGATTCAGTGATGGATATTGGCAAAATTCTGGAATACATGATGGATAACGCCAAGACGCTGAAGCGGATCGCTTATGCGGTTCTGGCGCTCACGGTCGTGATCGATTTTTTCCTTGAACGGCACCACCACATTTTTTTCTGGGACGATATCCCGGGATTCAGCGCCGTCTACGGGTTCATATCCTGTGTTCTGATCGTCGTCATTTCGAAGGCATTGGGTCACTATTGGCTGGAGCGGTCTGAGGATTACTACAATGATTGACTGGGTACACCCTTCGTTTTTCCTGATATTTGGGGCCTTGTTCATTCCTCTCATCAAGGGAAGGATGCAGCGGATTTATATTGTTCTTCTTCCGGCGCTTGCCCTGGTGACCGTGATGCTGATGTCGCCCGGCGTTCATGGTGTCGTCCACTTCCTCGGCTTTGAACTGATTTTCGGCCGGGCGGACAAGCTCAGCCTTGCTTTCGCGTACGTATTTTCGAGCGCAGTGCTGATCGGGTCGATCTACGCGCTGCATGTCAAGGACAATGGGCAACATATCGCCGCTTTCGTTTACGCCGGGTCATCACTCGGCGTAACGTTTGCCGGTGATTTCCTGACGCTGTTTGTGTTCTGGGAGCTCATGGCGTTCGCTTCGGTCTGGCTCATCTGGTCGCGCCGGGTACAGGCCTCGATCGAAGCAGGCTACCGCTATCTGCTCGTGCATACCGTCGGCGGCGTGGTGCTCCTTGCCGGAATCATGATCCTTTATGTGACGACCGGATCGATTCGTTTCGAAGCCATACAGGTACACGGCGCGGCGTTTTATCTCATCCTGATCGGTTTCATGCTCAACGCTGCCGTCCCTCCGCTGCACGCATGGTTGACGGATGCCTACCCCGAAGCGACGGTGACCGGTGCGGTATTCCTGAGTGCCTTCACCACGAAGACGGCGGTGTATGCGCTGATTCGTGCCTACCCCGGGACGGAGATGCTTATCTGGCTGGGCACGATCATGGCGCTCTACGGCGTGGTGTTTGCCGTGCTGGCGAACGATATCCGCAGGCTCCTCGGCTACCACATCATCAGCCAGGTGGGCTACATGGTGGCTGCCGTGGGGATGGGGACGGCTTTGGCCATCAACGGCGCGGTCGCACACGCTTTCACGCATATTCTGTACAAAGGGCTGCTGTTTATGGGGGCGGGGGCAGTCATCCAGATGACGGGGCGGAGCAAGCTGAGCGAGCTGGGGGGGCTATACCGCTACATGCCCGTGACCTTTGTCCTTTACATGATCGGTGGCTTCTCGATTTCGGCTTTTCCGCTGTTCAGCGGATTTGTGAGCAAGTCCATGGAAGTCTCGGCAGCCGCCGAGCTGGATCTTACCTGGATATGGCTGCTGCTCTCATTGGCTTCCGCCGGGACGTTCCTCCATACCGGGCTAAAGCTGCCTTATTTCACCTTTCTCGGCAAGGATTGCGGAGCGCGGCCGACCGAACCCCCGCGCAACATGCTGGTAGCGATGGGAATCGCCGCATTTTTGTGCGTCTTCATCGGCGTCTATCCCGATTGGCTTTACAACATGCTGCCGAACGATGTCGATTACCATCCTTACACGGCAACCCATGTCGTCTGGGCTTTGCAGATACTGTTGTTTACCGGTTTGGGTTTCTTCATGCTGGTCAAACACCTGGGTGGGTCGCCCAAGATCAGCCTGGATACGGACTGGTTTTACCGGAAGGGAGCAGCCCTATTCATGCTGTTCGTGCGCCATGTGGTAGCTCCCATCGAGGACTGGTTTATTCAGGTGTACCGCCACGTGTTCCACGGCAATCTGGTGCTTGGCATAAAAGGCCTCTGGCTTGACAAGAACGTTATTGACGGGGCAGTCAACGCCGTTGCAGCTATGGTGGTGCGCTGGTCTGGCGCGCTGCGGCAGGTGCAAACCGGACAGCTGCGGCAGTACGCCCTGGTTATGGTGGGATCGCTTTTAATCCTGAGCCTTTATTCACTGTTCTGAGGTTATAGCGTGATGCACGAATCGAATTTACTGAGTTTGCTTATAATTCTTCCGCTCCTCGGCGCGGCGATAATCGGTCTCGCCCCGCGCCATGACGAGTGGACACGCCGGATCGCCCTCGCTTTTTCGTTGCTGGTTTTTGTCGTGTCGCTTCCGCTGTGGTACCTCTTCGATACTTCCTCCCACGAGATGCAGTTCGTTACGCGGATACCCTGGATACCCGCTTTCAACATCTATTATGCCGTTGGAGTGGACGGTATCAGTGTGCTGCTGGTGTTGCTCACCACCCTGATTACCCCGCTGTGCGTGCTTTGTTCATGGAAGGCTATCGATACCCGGGTCAAGGAGTACATGATGGCCATCCTGGTGATGGAGGCGGCGATCATCGGGGTCTTTGTGGCGCTTGATTTGTTGCTATTCTTCGTTTTCTGGGAGGCGGAACTCATTCCGATGTTCCTTATCATCGGGGTATGGGGCGGCCCGCGCCGGATCTATGCCGCATTAAAGTTCTTTCTTTATACGATGGCGGGAAGCCTTCCCATGCTGGTGGCGATACTGGCGCTGTATTTCACGGGTGGCGAGACATTTGACATTCAGGAACTATCGAAAGGGGCCTACAGCGCGACGTTTCAGTTCTGGGTGTTTTGGGCTTTCTTCCTGGCCTTCGCAATCAAGGTGCCGATGTTTCCGTTTCACACCTGGTTGCCCGATGCCCACGTTGAGGCGCCCACCGCCGGTAGTGTGATGCTGGCAAGCGTGATGCTGAAGCTGGGTGTCTACGGGTTTTTGAGATTCAGTTTGCCGATCACCCCCGATGCGAGTCTTGCTTTTGCGCCGATCATCCTGATCCTTTCGTTAATCGCCATTATCTGGGGCTCGTACATGGCGCTGGTGCAGACCGATCTCAAGAAATTGGTTGCCTACTCCAGCGTCGGGCACATGGGATTTATTACGATGGGGATATTTGTCTTTAACTCAGAGGGTATCGAAGGGGCAATTCTGCAGATGGTCAACCACGGGATTACCACCGGGGCGCTGTTTCTCTGCGTGGGGATGATCTATGAAAGAACCCACAGCCGGCTGATTGCGGATTGCGGCGGACTACGGATGACGGTGCCGATTTATGTGACACTGATGGCTATTTTCTCGTTTGCTTCCTTCGGGCTTCCGGGGACGAATTCGTTTGTCGGGGAATTCCTGGTACTGGTCGGGACTTTCAAGAATAACCTCCTGGCCGGGGTAATCGGCCTCGGCGGGGTGGTCCTCACAGTGGCCTATATGCTCTGGATGCTGCAACGGCTGGTTTGGGGGGAGCACAGCCGGAAAGAGGGAACCGTCATTGCCGACCTCAACGGTCGCGAGATCGCAACGTTAGCGCCCCTGCTGGTGCTGGTCTTCTGGATCGGGTTCCACCCGGAACCGTTCCTCGACAGAATGCGGGCAAGCGTAGATCACCTCGTGACGGAAGTGTCGACAATCCGGGGTGTCGGCAATGTCGAAGGGCTTAATGATGCAGTACTTCCGCCGATGCGCGAACTGAGACCCCAGCATGCCGCAGCGGCGAACACCGCCGCAGTGACCCGGACATCAACAGAATCGTGCCTCACATCGCCTTGTCAAATCTCCAACTGGGATCGGAAACAGACGCTATGAACTTTGCCCTATCGGATATATTGCCCGTTCTTCCCGAGGTCTTCGTGCTGACCATGGCGTGTGTGATACTGATCGCGGACTTGTTGATCAGGCAGGACGGCAGACTGGTCACCTACATGCTGGTGCAACTCACCTTGCTGGGCTGTTCGCTGATTATCGTCGGCACCCACGAAAACGGAGTGGTAAATGCATTCCATAACATGTTCGTGGATGATCTGATGTCCGATGTATTGAAACTATTTACCTGTCTGGCGTTGTCCATGATGCTGGTGTATTCGCGCCAATATCTCACCGCACGCGGCCTGTTCACCGGCGAGTTCATGGTGCTGGTCTTGTTCGCCATGCTCGGCATGATGGTGATGATCTCCGCCAATAACTTTCTTACCCTGTATCTTGGTCTGGAACTGCTCTCCCTGAGTCTGTATACGATTGTCGCTTTACAACGCGATTCCTCCGCCGCCATCGAAGCGTCGATGAAATATTTTGTGCTTGGCGCGCTGGCCTCCAGTTTGTTGCTGTACGGCATGTCCATACTGTATGGCGCCACCGGCACGCTGGAGCTGGGCGCGATTTCGAGCGCCATCCAGTCCGGCGCGGCGGACAAGAGTTTGCTGGTGTTTGGTCTGGTGTTCGTGGTCTGCGGTCTGGCCTTCAAACTCGGCGTAGTACCGTTTCACATGTGGGTGCCGGATGTGTATCAGGGTGCGCCAACCGCCATCACGATGCTGATCGGTACGGCTCCCAAATTTGCCGCCTTTGCCTTTGTCGCGCGCATTCTGGTCGAAGGATTGCAGCCCCTGGTGCAACACTGGTCAGGGATGCTGATCATTCTTGCGATTGCCTCGATGGCCATCGGCAACATTACCGCGATTGCACAAACCAACCTCAAACGCATGCTCGCCTACTCCACCATTACGCACATGGGTTTCCTGCTGCTGGGGCTGTTGAGCGGCGGCCTCGAAGGTTACGGGGCGTCGATGTTTTATGCCATTGTGTACGTGCTGATGTCGCTGGGTGCGTTTGGCATGATCATGCTGCTGTCACGCGAAGACGGCTTCGAGGCCGATACCCTTAACGATTTCAAGGGGCTCAGCCGGCGCAGCCCGTGGCTCGCCTTCATGATGCTGTTGCTGATGTTTTCCATGGCTGGCGTACCGCCCACCGTGGGCTTTTACGCCAAATTCGCGGTGCTGAGCGCCGTGGTGCACGCGGGGCATATCTGGCTGGCCGTCCTCGCGGTAATACTCTCGCTGATCGGCGCGTTCTACTACCTGCGCATCGTCAAACTGATGTATTTTGATGCGCCGGAAAGCCATGAAAAAATCTATATCCAACCGGACACCGGGTTGCTCATTTCCGTTAACAGTCTGGCTGTGCTGGCGTTGGGCATCCTTCCCAGTGTATTGATGTCGGTGTGCGCGATCTCCGTGCAACAATCACTGTTGCTGCCTTGATACGCGGCAACATAAACAACCTCTCCCGCTGCGGCGGGAGTTTTTATTTGTAGCACAGGCTGGCACAATGCCAGCCCTGAAAACTAAAAGGAATCCATGATGGATGCGCATTGGACTTGGTGGCTGGCAGCGGTTGCGCTGGTAATTACCGAAATGTTCAGCGGCACGTTCTATCTGCTGGCGGTGGCGCTGGGTTTGCTGGTGGCCGGGGTGGCTGCCTATTTTGGCACCCCGTGGAGTATTCAGGTCGTCATCGCCGCCGTGCTATGCACGAGCAGCGTGGCGTGGCTGTACAACTGGAAAAGGCGTTTCGCCAGGCCGGACGAACACCCCAATCTGGCGAACGATATCGGCCAGGAAGTGCATGTGGTGAGCTGGGCCG
>Ga0210009_1001185_pt1 | contig 23845 bp, 18 predicted proteins | sample CryGeyCG2114_065_FD_185457 | JGI IMG/M metagenome (GOLD analysis project Ga0210009, IMG submission 185457) | Groundwater microbial communities from aquifer - Crystal Geyser CG12_big_fil_rev_8/21/14_0.65 (SPAdes) (version 2) | ecosystem: Environmental > Aquatic > Deep subsurface > Groundwater ... | reverse complement strand
TCTTGTTATTGAATTTTTGCGGCCACAACTCGAAAAAATCACGGAACAGATACTGTTGCAGCAACTGCGAATGCAGCGCGGCGACCCCGTTGACGGAATGGCAGGAAACAACCGCCAGGTAAGCCATACGCACTTGCGGCCGATCGCCCTCCTCAATGATGGACATGCGCCGCATCCGCGCCACATCTCCAGGCCAGCGTAACGACACATGCTCCAGAAAACCGGCGTTGATTGCATAGATGATATCCAGCAGGCGCGGCAACAGACGGCTAAACATACTGACCGACCACCGCTCCAGTGCCTCCGGCAGCAAGGTGTGGTTGGTGTAGGCCATCGTCTCCTGCGTGATACGCCACGCCTCATCCCATTCCAGCCGGTGCTCATCCATCAGCAGACGCATCAGCTCAGGTACCGCACATGTGGGATGCGTGTCGTTGAGCTGAAAGGCGTTCTTCTCGGCAAAGTCGGTGAAGTCCTCGCCGTGCTTGGTCACCCAGCGATTCAGGACGTCCTGCAAGCTGGCTGAAGCGAGAAAATACTGCTGGCGCAGGCGCAACTCCTTGCCGTTTTCGCTGGCATCGTTCGGATAGAGCACCATGGTAATGTGCTCTGCCGCGTTCTTCGCCGCGACGGCCTCGGTATAGCTGCCGGCATTGAATTCTTCCAGATTGAACTCCTCGGTGGCGGTCGATTTCCACAGGCGCAAGGTATTCACCGTGCCGTTGCAATAGCCCGGAATGGGCACATCGAACGGCAACGCCATCACATCCTGGGTGTCCACCCAGCGCGCATGCAACCTGCCCGAATTGCCCGTGTACAACTCGCTGCGTCCGCCGAACTTGACCCTGACCGAAAACTCGGGACGTTCCACCTCCCACGGATTACCGTTGCGCAACCAGTGGTCCGGATCCTCGACCTGCCTGCCTTTCTCGATGCGCTGGCGAAACATGCCATATTCATAGCGCAAACCGTAGCCGGTCACCGGCAACTGGAGCGTAGCGCAACTATCGAGAAAACAGGCGGCCAGACGGCCGAGACCACCATTGCCAAGACCGGCATCAGATTCCTGCTCCTGTATATCTTCCAGGTTGACCCCAAAGTTGCGCATCGCATCAGCCGTTTCCTGCTGCATGTCGAGGTTGAGCAGGGCATTACCCATCGTGCGGCCCATCAGAAATTCGAGTGACAGATAGTAGGCCTGTTTGCCCTCCATCTCATCATAGGCGCGCTGGGTATGGCGCCAGCGTTCGATCAGGCGATCGCGCAGAACGGTGGCCAGCGACGCATAGACCGGGTAACCGGCCATGGTTGATTTGCCCCAGCCCAGGGTGTGGCCGAAGTAGCGGCGAAAATCTTCCATGACGCTGATCGCGTCGGTGCCCAGCGGCGGCTGGCGCATGATGCTGTGCTGTTTCGGGATGTACGGACTGGCGGGGGTATTCACAATAATTTCCTGAAATGGGGATTATGCAGGGTCGCAATTCTACCAAAGAAGCTTGCTGCCGACTTGCCTTGACGATGGCAGACGCTGCAAAACTGGCAAACAGGATCCGATCACTCGGAGCGACGCATCGTTCCCCCGGCAGCCGGGGCACCGCCGCCGATACTGATAACGTGTTGCAGATCGATTGGCGCCGGCAACTTGAGCAAGCGATAGAGGTTGGTCAGATTTTTTCTGAAAAGCAGGTCAAACGAAGACACGCTCTGCGCCGAGTTGTAATCACCCAGCCACCAGAACCAGTCAGAACCTTCGCAATCAGCCAACTGTTCGGTCGCCAGACGCATTTCCTCCGCATTCAGTCGCCCGCTGTTGGTCACAATGTCGTAGCTGCGCTTGGCGTCACACAGCAGATCCCAGCCCCGGTTTTTGTCCGGCGAACCGATCCAGGTGCTGAAAGTGCCATAGACCCAGCTCCCCGCGACCAGTTGTTTCAGGCTTCCAACTGCCGTTTCAGGCTCCCCATTCTCGAAGGCCTGAACACATTCATTGAAAGTAGTGGTGCGAATGAAAGGATGCTGCTCCAATCTGGCATACAGCTCGGACAAAAAGTAATGGGCGTTGTAGGGATAATATTCCCAGGCATTCTCCCCGTCCAAAATGACCGACACCACCGGATTCTGCTCTCCCTGGTGATGGCGATGGATTTCTTCCAGCTGATGAATAAAATCCTTGGCCGCATCATCCCCCTTCCATTTTGCATATTCGAAACCGATGCGGTCGGACAAGTGGTCATCGCGGAAGAAGCAATACACCGGTTTGGCTTCCCCCTCCAGCAGATAGGGCTTGTACAGATAGGTGGACTTATTGGGCAAATCCTTGCCATTGGTCTCCCGCTGCAAACTGTGGGCCAGCACCCCCTGTCCGCTGGCCGTCCATTTGAAACCCTGCTCCCCCAGCAACTTGAGGGTCGCGCGCGATAGACTTCCCTCAGAAGGCCATACGCCTTGCGCGTCCATGCCAAAGTTGGCACGGTGCCTTTCCATTGCGCGCGCCAGATGCGCCTGCGCGCGGCGCAGCCCGCCGGGGTAATAACCGGCCTGCGGCAGCGGTGCGGCTGGCTCGCTCTCGCGTGCAGTATTAAAATCAAGCAGCAACGGCAAGATGGGGTGATTGTAGGGGGTGGTCGACAACTCGATCTGTCCGCGTTGCGCCAGCGCGCGATAGCGGGGAAGAATGCCGCTGATCAGTTCACCGATCAGGTTAAACAGCTCCGTCCGCTCAGCAAAGGTGAATTGCCCCCCCTTGGTCATCAAACGGGCGATGAGCTCACTGCCACGGCGCACCGATTCGCCCATCCACACCAGGTGATACCAAACCAGCAAGTCGGCCAGATACTGCCCCGACAGATAGGTAACCGTCTCCCGCCCGCGATCTTCCATCATTTTCTGCAGATCGTACAGATGCTGGTAAGCACGATACGGTTGCAACATCTTGGTGTGGTTGCTCTTGAAACAGCTATCCAGAATGTGCAGGCGCTCGTGCTCGTTCAGAGTGTCCATTTGCTCGCGGCACAGCATCCTGAGCAGGCCGTCACGGATCTGTCCCGATTTGAACTGCTGCTCATAATCCAGCAACTGTTCGGCCAGGATAGGCACGAAATTCACCACCGCCTTGGTCTGGGGGTGTTGCTCCAGGTGATACGCCATGTCGGTATAGTCCTTCATGGCATGCAGATAGGTCCACGGCAAGACATACTCACCGTTCTGGTAATCACGGTAATCCGGCTGGTGCATGTGCCAGCACAGGATCAGTTTCAGTATTCCTTGTTTTTTGCGATGTGGCATAGCTATTATTGGATTAATTTTGGAAAAAGCGTTTGAGCCACGGATGAACACGGATTCACACAGATAAACAAATGGTTACATCCATTTTTTGCGGCACTCTTTTGGAATTGCGCCAACCTCGCGCATTTTTTTATCAGTGCTTATCCGTGCAAATCAGTGGCTAATAAGTTTTACCTGACGTTATGAATGGACTGTCCGAGCATATCCGGAGTCACCAGGGTGACGCCGCCTTTGGATACGTGGAAACGCTTGGCATCTTCCTCGCGGTTAATGCCAATCTGCATGCCGTCCGGAATCTCGCATTTGTTGTCCAGCACGACACGGTGAAGTTTGACGTTCTGCCCGATACGGCACCCGGATAGAACGACCGATTCTGTGACCACACTGCGTTCGCCGATACGCACATCCGAAAAAAGCAACGAGTGCTGCACGCTGGCACCGCTGATGATGTCGCCGCCGGAAACCATGGAATCGATCGCTTCGCCGCGCCTGCCCTCGTCATTGAACACGAATTTGGCGGGCGGCAACTGCTCCTGATAGGTCCAGATCGGCCAGGTCTTGTCGTAAAGGTCCAGATCGGGCACCACGCTGACCATTTCCATATTGGCCTCCCAATAGGCATCGATTGTCCCCACGTCGCGCCAATAGGCCTGTCCGCCTTCTTTCACGCCCACACAGCTATGTTCATAACGGTGGGCATACACGCGATAACGCTCGATCAGATAGGGAATAATGTCATGGCCAAAATCATGGGTTGAGCTCTTGGTGTCGGCATCGCGCACCAGTTGTTCGTACAGGAACTTGGCGTTAAAGACATAGATGCCCATACTGGCCAACGCCCTGCCCGGTTTGCCCGGCAGCTCTGTCGGGTGCGCTGGTTTCTCGGAAAACTTGACGATGCGATCTTCTTCGTTCACCGTCATCACCCCGAAACTGCTTGCTTCCGCCACCGAAACTTCAATGCAACCGATGGTCATGTCCGCCTCGCTGCGCACATGTTCCGCCAGCATCTCGCCGTAGTCCATCTTGTAGATATGGTCGCCCGCCAGGATCACGATGTATTCCGGGTTGTAACCGCGCAGGATGTCGATGTTTTGGAACACCGCATCCGCTGTGCCGCGATACCACTCCTCCTGGATGCGCTGCTGCGCCGGCAGCAGGGCGACAAACTCGTTGAACTCGCCGCGCAGAAACCCCCAACCCTTCTGGATATGCTCGATCAGAGTGTGTGCCTTGTACTGGGTCACCACCCCGATGCGGCGGATGCCGGAATTCATGCAGTTGGACAGGGGAAAATCGATGATGCGAAACTTGCCGCCAAACTGCACTGCCGGTTTCGCATTCCAGTCGGTCATATTGTGCAGTCGGCTTCCTCGGCCTCCGGCCAGAACCAAAGCGACCGTATTCTTCGTCAGTGCGCTGATGAAGCGTGGTGAATGCATATCCTGTGCCATTTTGCTCTCCCTGTTTAGCGTTCAAGTGTCTTGTTATAAAGCTCGAGGTACAGTTGCGCGCTGTGCTGCCAACCGACATCGTGCCGCATTCCGTTAAGCTGGATTCGGCGGAAGGTGTTCGGGTCGCGGTAACATTCGATCGCCCATTTGATCGTCTGTTGCAGTGCCTGCGCACCCGGGTCGTCGAACACGAATCCGGTTCCGCCTTCCAGGCTGGCATTCACCACCGAATCGGCCAGCCCCCCGGTGCGGCGAACCACCGGCGGAGTGCCGTAGTGCATGCCGTACATCTGGTTCAGGCCGCACGGCTCGAAACGCGATGGCATCAAAAAGATGTCCGCCCCTGCCATGATCTGGTGCGACAACGGTTCGTCAAAGCCGATGGTGACGGATACGCGGCCGGCATGACGCTGCGCCAGTTGCAGGTAACGTCGCTCGAATTCCGCGTCGCCGCTGCCCAGCACCACCAGTTGTGCGCCGCTTTCCAGCAGGGGCGGCAGGCATTCCAGCAACAGATCCAGTCCCTTCTGGTAGGTCAATCGGCTCACCACCCCAAGCAAAGGGGTATGTTCGTTAACCTCCAGCCCCAGACGTTTTTGCAGGGCCAGCTTACCCTGCGTCTTTGGGGACAAATCGTTTGCATCGTAGTGCGCGGTTAGATGCTTATCGCTGGCCGGATTCCATTCATCCTCGTCGATCCCGTTGAGAATCCCAGACAGATGCGACTTGCGCGCCGTGAGCAGCCCCTGCATCCCGTAGCCCATCTCCGTCGCCTGAATCTCATGGGCGTAGGTCGGGCTGACCGTCACGATATGATCTGCATACTGCAAGCCGGATTTTAGGAAAGACAGGTTGCCGTGGAATTCCACGCCGTGCATGTGAAACATGTGCTGCGGCAACTCCAGTGCCTTGATCCAGTCGCGGTCGAAGTTGCCCTGAAAGGCGATGTTGTGCACCACCATGATGCTTTTCGCGTGTTCCCCGCCAGCCGCGTGCAGATACGCAGGCGTCAACCCGGTCTGCCAGTCGTTGCAATGCACCAGTTCCGCCTGCCAGTCGATCGGGGATGCCGCACTGCCCAACAACGCCGCCACTTTGGACAACATGCCGAAACGCATCGGGTTATCCGGCCAGTCGCCGCCAAGATGGTATTGATAGGGTCCCGCCACGCGGCAGAAATACTGCGGCGCATCCAGCACATATACCGGCACCCCGGTGTCCGGCATCTTCGCGGCCAAGAGGCGCACCTTCGACACGTTACTGGCGTAGCCAGCCGTTTGCGGGAGAAGGTGCGATGCGCCCGCTCCCGCACCAGAGGGCTCCGCCCCACCGTGTTGGGGCCGCACCTTGGGCTGCCCCGAGAACACCGAAAAAGTAGCGACCACCTTCTTGCCTTTGAGGCTGTCCAGCACTTGACTATAGCCGGGCAGCAACAGGCGCACATCCTGTCCCAGCGCCTGCAAGGCGGCAGGCAAGGAGGCGCTGACATCGGCCAAGCCGCCGGTTTTGATCAGCGGATGAACTTCGGAAGTGGCGAACAGAATACGCGTCATGATTTTTGTCTAAGCGACTTGTAGTGATTAACGAGGCCGTTGGTGGAAACATCATGCGCGACAACCGGCTGCGCATCCCGCAGTTCTGGCAGGAGGTTGGAAGCCAGTTGCTTGCCCAGCTCAACCCCCCATTGATCAAAGGAATTCACATTCCAGATCACCCCTTGCACAAAGATCTTGTGTTCATACAGGGCGATCAACCGGCCCAGCGTGCGCGGGGTCAGGCGCTCGAACAGGATCGAGTTGGTCGGCTTGTTACCGGCGAATACCTTGTGCGGCAACAGCGTGGCGATCGCCGCCTCGTCCAGGCCGGACGCCTGCAGTTCGGCCCGCGCTTCGTCTGCATTCTTGCCTTTCATCAGCGCTTCGGTCTGTGCAAAATAGTTGGAGAGCAAGGTTGCATGATGTTCACCCAGCGGATACTGGCTGTTCGCCGGCGCAATGAAATCGGCCGGAATCATCTGCGTGCCCTGATGGATCAACTGGTAATACGCATGCTGACCGTTGGTACCGGTGCCGCCCCACAACACCGGACCGGTCGCGTAATCCACCGGATTCCCCTGCCGGTCCACATATTTGCCGTTGCTTTCCATGTCGGCCTGCTGGAAATACGCGGTGAAATATTCCAGCGACTGGTCGTAAGGCAGGATGGCGTGGGTCGCCACATCATGGAAGTTGCGATACCACACGCCGAGCAGCGCGAGAATGACCGGCATATTCTGCTCCAATGGCGCGGTGCAGAAATGTCGGTCCATATCGTAGCCGCCCTGCAGCAATTCCTCGAAACGGTCCATGCCGACATACAGCGCAATCGACAAGCCGATCGCCGACCACAGGGAGTAGCGCCCGCCCACCCAGTCTGAAAATTCAAACATATTATTCGGGTCGATGCCGAATGCGGCCACCGCCTGCGCATTGGTGGAAAGCGCCACAAAATGTTTCGCCACCTGTTGCGCATCACCCGCGTGTTGCACCAGCCAGTCACGCGCGGAACTCGCATTGAGCAAAGTTTCCTGCGTGGTGAAGGTCTTAGAGGCGACGACAAACAGCGTGGTCTCCGGATCAAGCCGGGCCAGCTTGCAGGCAATATCTGCCCCGTCCACATTGGAAACGAAATGGGCGCGCAATTGCGGCGTGGCATACGGTTGCAAAGCCTGGCATACCATCAACGGCCCCAGATACGAGCCCCCGATACCGATGTTCACCACATCGGTGATCGGCTTGCCGCTGTAACCGCGCCATACCCCGTTGCGCACACAGTTGACGAACAAGCGCATCTTTTCCAGCGTATGCCGAATGCCGGTCAATACATTCACGCTCTCCACCCGGATCGGGGCGTGCGCAGGATCGATTGCCGCGCGCAAGGCGGTATGCAACACGGCGCGATTTTCGGTGAAATTGATTTTTTCCCCGGCAAACATCTTGTCGCGCCACTCTGCCACTTGTGCCTGCCGTGCCAGATTCAGCAGCAGCCGCACCGCTTCGTCATCGATCAGATTTTTTGAATAGTCGAGCAGCAGATCATCGATTTTCAGCGAATAGTGGGAGAAGCGCTGTGCATCTTCGGCGAAAGCCCCGCGCAGTGAGAAATCCCGGAGCGAAACTCGATGCTGCTGCAACGCTTTCCAGACTGGAGATTGAGTCAATTGAGACATAAAAAAACCTATCTAATCCTGCTTTGAATTTAACGCATCCGCTCCAGCACGATACCCGCCAGCGGGGGCAGCATCACCTCGATCGATTGTTCCATGCCATTGCACTTCTCGTCGCTGGTGTACAAACCGAAACCGTTGCCGCTATTGGAACCACCGTAGAAATGCGAGTCGCTATTGAATATTTCGCGGTAGCCGCCTTTGCGCGGCACACCGACACGGTATCCGGCACGCGGCACCGGCGTGAAGTTCAGTGCCACGATCACCTCTGAACCATCGCGGGCGATGCGCCGGTAGATCAGCACCGACTGGTCGGCGTTGTTGCAATCCACCCAGGCGAAACCCTCGTGTGAAAAATCCAGCTGATGCAAAGCCGGCACGTCCTGGTACAAATGATTGAGATCGCGGGTCAGCGTTTTCAAGCCGCCGTGTTCATGCCGATCCAGCAGATACCAGTCCAGTTCGGTGCCCACCGCCCATTCACGTCCTTGGGCAAATTCGTTGCCCATAAAATTCAGTTTTTTGCCGGGGATCGTCATCTGATAAGTGAACAGCAGACGCAAGTTGGCAAATTTCTGCCAGGCATCGCCCGGCATTTTGTCGAGCAGGGATTTTTTGCCGTGCACCACTTCGTCATGCGAGAACGGCAACACGAAGTTTTCGGTATAAGCGTAGAGCTGGCCAAAGGTCAGCATGTTCTGGTGATAGCGGCGATGCACCGGATCGAGCTCGATGTAAGCCAGGGTATCGTTCATCCAGCCCATATTCCACTTCATCGAAAAACCGAGACCGCCCAGATAGGTCGGGCGCGATACCATGGGCCAGGAAGTGGATTCCTCGGCCAGGGTCAGGGTGCCGGGGAAATGCTCATGTGTCATCACATTCAGTTCGCGCAGAAAATCCACCGCCTCGATATTCTCGCGGCCCCCAAACTTGTTGGGCAGCCACTGCCCGGCCTGGCGCGAATAGTCCAGATACAACATGGACGCCACCGCGTCCACACGCAAACCGTCGATATGGAACTCCCGCAACCAGAAATGCGCATTGGCCATCAGAAAGTTGCGCACCTCGTTGCGGCCATAGTTGAAGATCAGCGTGCCCCAATCCTGATGCTCGCCCAGACGCGGGTCTTCATGTTCGTACAGCGCCGTGCCGTCGAAGCGCGCCAGCGCAAACGCATCTTTCGGGAAGTGCGCCGGCACCCAGTCGAGGATCACCCCGATGCCGGCGATGTGGCAGCTGTCCACAAAATAGCGGAAGTCGTCCGGCGAGCCGAAACGGCTGGTCACCGCGAAATAGCCGGTCGTCTGATAACCCCATGACTCATCCAGCGGATGTTCGCTGACCGGCATCAGTTCGATGTGGGTATAACCCATCTCCTGCACATAAGGAATCAGGGTCTCGGCCAGCTCGCGAAAATTGTAAAAGCGCCCGTCCCAATGCTTGCGCCAGGAACCGGCATGTATCTCGTACACATTCAGCGGCAAGTGCTGCCAATCACGCACCGCGCGCTCCTCCATCCAGGCGATATCGCGCCATGCGTAGGTGCCCAGCGCGGTCACCCGGGTTGACGTACCCGGGCGCATCTCGAAACTGAAGCCGTAAGGATCCGATTTGGTCAGCAACTCGCCACCATTGCGAGTGCGTATCTCGAACTTGTAGAACTCGCCCAACCCGATGTCCGGCACGAACAGCTCCCACACCCCGCTGCTTCCCAGCGAACGCATCGGATAGACGCGACCATCCCAGCCATTGAAATCACCCACCACACTCACGCGCTCTGCATTCGGCGCCCACACCGCAAAACGCACCCCCCACACCCCTTGCACTTCCATGTGATGGGCGCCCAGCATGCGATAGGATTCCTGCAATTTGCCCTGCGCAAACAAATGCAGATCGTAGTCGGTAATGCTGCTTCCGAACGAATAGGGGTCATGCACTTCCAGCAAGTGATTGAAATAATTCAGCTGCAACAGACAGGGAACGGGCAGCGACTGCTTGCCGCGCCAGGTGAACAGACCCGCCGCATCAACGCGCTCCAGCGGCAGCCAGGATTTGCCGTCATGCACCGATACCGCACTGGCATAAGGCTGAAATACACGCAAAACATATTCGGATTTGGTTTGATGCAATCCCAGATAGGCAAAGGGATCATGGTGACGTGCTTCCAATACGGCAAGCTTGTTCTGACTTTCTGTTGGCATATATCACTCCTGCTCCGAAATATAGCCCTTTACGCCCGGCCTAACAACTTGCAACCGGAGAAAACAGCACATCAGATTGATTGTTTTGGTGCGGAAGACAGGACTCGAACCTGCACACCTTGCGGCGCTGGAACCTAAATCCAGTGCGTCTACCAATTCCGCCACTTCCGCGTGAGAGGCGCGCATTATAGCGGCGAGGTGTTCAACCTGCTGCGATTTCCACCACGGTGCGACCGCGCGACTGCCCCGCAATCATCGCCGGAAAGACTTGCGCCAAGTCGGCCAAGGGTACGCGCCGGATCATGTCGTGCAGGTGCAGCGGACGCAGATCGTTGGCCAGGCGCTGCCAGATCATTTTGCGCAACGGCATTTTCGTCGCCGCCGAATCCACCCCGAGCAGTTTCACGCCGCGCAGAATGAACGGGAACACCGATGTATTGAATTCGACGCCGCCGGCATTGCCGAAACTGGCGATGGCACCGTCCTGCTGCATGCTGCGCAGCAACCAGGCCAGCGTTGTCCCGCCCACCGCATCCAGCGCGCCGGCCCACTGCGCTTTTTCCAGCGGGCGCGTGCTGTTCAGATCGACCGCACTGCGCAACAGGATCTCGCGCGCGCCGAGCGATTCCAGATAGGCGCCTTCGTGTTCCTTGCCGGTCAGTGCCACTACGTGATAACCAAGCTGTGCCAGCATCTGGATGGCCAGACTGGACACGCCGCCGGTTGCGCCGGTCACGATCACTTTACCGCTATCCGGCGTCAGCTCATTCTGTTCCAGGCGGTGAATGGCCAAGGCTGCGGTAAAACCCGCTGTGCCCAGCGCCATCGCCTCAAACAGCGACAGCCCCTGCGGCAACGGCACCACCCAGTCGGCCGGCACCCGCACCTGTTCGGCGAAGCCGCCATCGTGCGCCACCCCCATGTCGTATCCCGTGACCAGCACCGGGTCGCCCGCCTTGAAACGCGGATCGGCAGAACTTTCCACCACGCCCGCCGCATCCACCCCGCCCACACAGGGGAAGCGCCGAATCACCTTGCCCGTGCCGGTCGCGGCGAGCGCATCCTTGTAATTGATGCCGGAATAGACAGTGCGGATCAGCACATCCCCCGGATCGAGATCATCCAGCGTCAACTCGACAAAGCGGCCCTGCGACTTGCCGCCTTCGTCAAAAATACGAAAAGCACTGAAGCGATTCATCCCGGATTATTCATTAGGGCGTAGGTCGGGCTTTAGCCCGACATGTCGGGTTAAAACCCGACCTACACCATTCGTCAAAGATGCGATAGGCACGAAAGCTGTTCATCACAGATCCAGCAGCACCAGTCCCGGATTTTCCAAAAATTCCTTGATTGCGACAAGGAATTGCACGGCTTCGCGCCCGTCGATGATGCGGTGATCGTAGGACAGCGCAAGGTAGTTCATCGGGCGGATGACGACCTGGCCATTCTCGGCCACCGGTCGATCCTTGGTGGCGTGGATGCCGAGGATGGCGCTTTGCGGCGGGTTGATGATGGGCGTGGAGAGCATGGAACCGAACACGCCGCCATTGGTGATGGAGAACGTGCCGCCGGTCAGTTCTTCCAGGGTGATCTTGCCGTCCTTGGCGCGCGTGGCGAAATCGGCAATGCGTTTTTCGATGTCGGCCAGCGACATCTGGTCGGCATCGCGCAGGATGGGCACCACCAGCCCGCGCTCGCTGCCGATCGCCATGCCGATGTCGAAATAACCGTGGTAGATAAAGTCCTTGCCATCGACCGAGGCGTTGACGACGGGGAATTTCTTCAGCGCATACACGGCAGCCTTGACGAAGAAAGAGGAAAAGCCGAGTTTGACGCCGTGTTTCTTCTCGAACCTGTCCTTGTAGCGGCTGCGCAATTCCATCACCGGCTGCATGTTCACTTCGTTGAAGGTGGTGAGGATGGCGGCGTTCGCCTGCGATTGCAGCAGACGCTCGGCGATGCGCTGGCGGATGCGCGTCATCGGCACGCGCTGTTCGCTGCGATCACCCGTGGCAACCAGGGATACCACATAAGGGGCCGGCGCTTCACTTTTGACCGCGTGCAACACATCTTCCTTGGTCACCACGCCATGCTTGCCGCTTCCCTGCAACTGGCTGGCATCCAGCTCATGCTGATGCGCGAGTTTGCGTGCGGAAGGTGTGGCCTGTCCGGCAGTACCCGATGCTGCGGCGGCGGGCGCGGCAGAAGCTTTGGTCACTTGCACTGCGGCAGCAGGTGCGACCGCGGATAAGGTTTGGCTTGGCTGGGCGACGGCCTCCGTGTCGATCTCGGCGATGAGCTCGCCGCTGCCCACCTGGGCTCCGTCCCCCTTGATGATCTTGCGCAGCACGCCGCTTTTGATCGCCGGCAATTCGAGCACGACCTTATCGGTTTCGATGTCGATCAGGTTCTCGCCTTCGCTCACCGCGTCACCGGCTTTTTTGTGCCAGGTCAGCAAGGTGGCTTCGGAAACCGATTCGGACAGTTGCGGAACTTTGACTTCAATGATGCTCATGGGACGCTCCTCGTTTGTTCTTGACATCGAGATCGGGACGGAAGGCGGCCTCGACCACTGCTTTTTGCTGTTCGGCATGGACGGCCAGATAACCGGCGGCGGGCGAAGCCGACGATGGGCGCAAGGCGTAACCCAGACGCATGCCCTGGCGCAGATGGCGCACTAAATAATGCTGGATGCGATGCCATGCGCCCTGGTTGCCCGGCTCTTCCTGGCACCAAACCGCTTCAGTCGCGTTCGGATAGGCCGCAATCTGCGCGGCAAAATCTTCGTGCGGGAAGGGGTACAACTGCTCCAGACGAATAATCGCCATGTCGGCGATGCCGCGTTCGCGCCGCGCCTTGAGCAGGTCGTAATACACCTTGCCGCTGCAGGCGATGATACGCCGCACCTTGGCGTTATCCAAAGTATCGACTTCCGGGATCACCGGCTGGAAAAGACCGTCAGTGAAATCGCTGATGGGCGATGCAGCATCTTTGCTGCGCAGCAGGCTCTTGGGCGTGAACACGATCAGCGGTTTGCGGAACGGGCGCAGCATCTGGCGGCGCAACAAATGGAATATCTGCGCCGCATTGGAGGGCACACAGACCTGGATGTTGTAGTCGGCGCACAGTTGCAGATAGCGCTCGATCCGTCCGGAAGAGTGCTCCGGGCCTTGTCCCTCGTAGCCGTGCGGCAGCAGCAGCACCAAACCGCACAGCCTGCCCCACTTGGCTTCGCCGGAGGCGATGAACTGGTCGATGACGACCTGTGCGCCGTTGGCGAAGTCGCCGAACTGTGCTTCCCACAAGGTCAGACCATCCGGCTCTGCCGTGGCGTAGCCATACTCGAATCCCAGCACCGCCTCCTCCGACAGGATGGAATCGATCACCGCAAAATCGGCCTGATCGTCTGCGATGTGTTGCAGCGGGGTGTAGTCATCCTTGTCCCACTGCTGCCGCTGCTGATCGTGCCACACGGCATGCCGGTGAAAGAACGTGCCGCGTCCGCAATCCTCGCCCGACAAACGCACCGGATAGCCCTCGGTCACCAGACTGGCATAGGCAAGGTTCTCCGCCATCCCCCAGTCCAGCGCCAGTTCGCCGTTGCCCATCGCCCGGCGATCGGCAATGATCTTTTCCACGCGCGAATGCAGTTTGAAATTCGGCGGCACCTCGGTCAGACGCTGTGCCAGTTTTTGCAGGCGCGCCAGCGGCAGACGCGTATCCGCCGGCGTGGTCCACGGGATATCACCGCGGAATTTAGACCAGCTCACCGCAAACTCGTGCTTGAAGTCGGTCAACACCGGCTGCACGGGATTGCGCCCTTCATCCAGCGCGGCGTGGTAAGCCTTGACCTTGCCCTGCGCCTCTTCCGCACTCAACACGCCTTGTTCAACCAGGCGCAGCGCATATAGGGCGCGGGTGCCGGGATGCTGGTTGACCTTGCGATACATCAAGGGCTGCGTCACCAGCGGCTCGTCCTGTTCGTTGTGCCCCAGTTTGCGGAAGCACACCATGTCGATCACGACATCCTTGCCGAACTGCATGCGGTAGTCGAGCGCGATCTCCGTCATCCGCAGCACCGCTTCCGGATCATCCGCGTTGACGTGAAAGATGGGTGCCTCGATCATCTTGGCCACGTCGGTGCAATAGTTCGACGAGCGCGCATCGCGCAAATCGGAGGTGGTGAAACCGATCTGGTTGTTGACCACGATGTGCACCGTGCCGCCGGTGCGGTAGCCGCGTGTCTGTGCCAGATTCAGGGTTTCCTGATTCACCCCCTGTCCGGCGAACGCAGCATCGCCATGCAACAGAATCGGCATCACCTGCTTGCCTTTCAGATCGTGGCGGCGATGCTGGCGGGCGCGCACCGAACCTTCCACCACCGGATTGGCGATCTCCAAGTGCGACGGGTTGAAGGCCAGGGTAAGGTGCAGCGCGCCGCCCGGGGTATCGATGTCGGAAGAAAATCCCTGGTGGTATTTCACATCACCCGAACCGAGATGTTCCTTATGTATTCCCTCGAACTCGGCGAACAGTTCGCTCGGCAACTTGCCCAGGGTATTGACCAGCACGTTCAGCCGTCCGCGGTGGGCCATGCCGATCACGGCCTCTTTCACGCCTTGCGCACCCGCGCGCTGCAACAGATGATCCAGCAAGGGGATCAAGGTGTCGCCGCCCTCGAGCGAAAAGCGTTTTTGCCCGACAAACTTGGTGTGCAGGTAACGCTCCAGCCCCTCCGCGGCCGTCAGCCGTTCCAGGATACGTTTTTGGGTTTCTGCGGGATAAGTGATCACGCCGCCCGCGCCCTCCAGCCGCGCCTGGATCCAGCGTTTTTGCGGCACGCTGGAGAGATACATGTATTCCGCGCCGATGGTGGAGCAGTAAATACGCCGCAAGCGTTGCAGGATCTCGCGCAAGGTCATGCGCGCGCCCCCCACCAACGAGCCGGTGTTGAACGTGTGCTCCATATCCGCTTCGTTCAGATTGTAGTAGGCCGGATTCAGTTCGACTACTTCGGGGGGCGGATTGCGATGCAGGGGATCAAGATCGGCCACCCGCAATCCGAGGAAACGATGCGCATTGATCAGCTGCAGCACCGATGCCTGTTTGCGCATCTCGTCGGCACTCGCCGCAGCGGGCGCGGCAAGCGCCGGCGCGGTGTGCAGAAAACGCTCGCGGATCGGGCTGTGCGCGACATCCGGCTGCGCACCGGCAGCCTGCCACTGGTCGAACAGGGCGCGCCATGCCGGCGGCACACTGTCCGCACCATTCAGATAATCTTCATACAGGCTTTCGACAAAGGCGTTGTTGCCGCCGAACAGAGAGGAAGAATCCTGCATCGCCTGCAGATAGGTTTTGCCATCGGGCGCATTCATGGTGTTGCTCCGTTTAACAAAAATCTCGCGTAGCGAGGGCATACCGTCCCCCTCGCCCTCCGGGATAACCAGCGACTTGCCCGCTTGCGGGCTTAGTCGATTGGCTAGTAGTTTCACCAGAGGGGGAACGGGAGTGGGGGAACGCGCATGGCACCGAACGATTCATCATATTGGAAGCTGTGCCATGCGCGTCAGGAACGTTTGGTCAGCGGCACAAAATCACGGCGCACCGGGCCTTGATACAACTGGCGCGGACGACCGATCTTCTGTTCCGCATCGGCGATCATTTCATTCCATTGCGACACCCAGCCGATGGTGCGCGCCACGGCGAAGATGACCGTGAACATATTGGTCGGGATGCCCAACGCGCGCAGGACGATGCCGGAATAGAAGTCCACGTTCGGATACAGTTTGCGCTCGATAAAATACGGATCAGCAAGCGCCGTTTTTTCGAGAGTCATCGCCAGCTGAAACAGGGGATCGTTCTCCAGCTTCAACTCTTTCAGTACTTCATAACAAGTCTGGCGCATTACGCTGGCACGCGGATCCATGTTTTTATAGACACGGTGACCGAATCCCATCAGGCGATATTTCTTGTCCTTCACCCCCTGCACATATTCTTCGACACGCGACACATCGCCGATCTCTTCCAGCATCTTCAACGCTGCTTCATTCGCACCGCCATGCGCCGGTCCCCACAAGGCGGCGATGCCGGAGGCGATGCAGGCAAACGGGTTGGCACCGCTGGAACCGGCCAGACGCACGGTGGAAGTGGAAGCGTTCTGTTCGTGGTCGGCATGCAAAATGAGGATTCGCTCCAGCGCCCTTACCAGCAGCGGGTTGGGTTTGTATTCTTCGGCGGGTGTGGCAAACATCATATACATGAAGTTCTCCACATAACTGAAATTGTTCTTTGGATACATAAACGGCTCACCGACGTAATATTTGTGCGCCATCGCGGCAATGGTCGGCACTTTGGCCAGCAGTCGCTGGGCCGATACGGCGCGATGTTTGGGATTAGTGATGTCGAGCGAATCGTGATAGAAAGCGGACAGCGCCCCCACCACGCCGACCATTACCGCCATCGGGTGTGCATCACGGCGGAAGCCCATGAAGAAACGGGCTAGTTGCTCGTGCACCATGGTGTGATGCGTGATGCGTGAATCGAACTCGGTTTTTTGTTCAGAATTAGGCAATTCACCATTCAGCAGCAAATAGCACACTTCGAGGAAATCGGATTGCTCGGCCAGTTGCTCGATGGGGTAACCCCGGTAGTAGAGCAGCCCGGCATCGCCATCGATAAAGGTGATTTCCGAGGTACAACTCGACGTGGCGAAGAAGGCCGGATCGTAGGTAAATACACCCAGCTTGCCCAAAGTCCGGATATCGATCACGTCGGGACCCAAGGTGCCCGATAGAATGGGAAACTCGATACTGCGTCCATCATCCAAAGTCAGTGTTGCCACGCGTTTATTTTCCATTTCTTACCTCGACTTAATCAAACTTGCTGCAAACATTCCAATACAGCACGCTGTTGCGGATGTATCGGTTCCTTGTTACCCGTAATCAAATCCCAGAATTCGGTATCCGGCAAATCAAGCAATTCATCAAAAGTCTGGCGCCGTGCTTCGTCCAATGATGAATAATATTTATCGATAAAACGGCCCAGCACGATATCCAGTTCCAACAGTCCGCGCCGACAACGCCAGCGCACGCGCTGCAGATAGACAGGATCGGGAGTGCAGGATACATCCCGCTTGCTCATACCACTCTCTTGACCATCATGTCCTTGATCTTGCCGATGGCTTCGGTCGGGTTCAACTCTTTCGGACATACATCGACGCAGTTCATGATGCTGTGGCAGCGGAACAAGCGGTATGGATCTTCCAGATTATCCAGGCGCTCGGCGGTGGCCTGATCGCGCGTATCGGCGAGGAAGCGGTAGGCCTGCAACAGGCCGGAGGGGCCGACGAACTTGTCCGGGTTCCACCAGAATGAGGGACAGGCCGTGGTGCAGCAACCGCACAGGATGCACTCGTACAGCCCGTCCAGTTCCGCCCGGTCTTTGGGTGACTGCAAACGTTCGGTCTCCGGCGGCGGATCATTGTTGATCAGATACGGCTTGATCGAGTGATACTGTTTGAAGAACTGCGTCATATCCACGATCAGGTCGCGGATCACCGGCAGCCCGGGCAAGGGTCGCAGCTCGATCGGCTGTTTGAGCGAAGACAGCGCAGTGATGCAAGCCAGACCGTTGCGCCCGTTGATGTTCATCGCATCCGAGCCGCACACGCCTTCGCGGCATGACTTGCGAAAGCCAAGACTGTCATCCTGCTGGCGCAACAGCATCAGGGCATCGAGCAGCATGGCATCACCGGCTTGCAGATCGAGGTCATAATCCTGCATGTAAGGAGCCGTGTCAGTTTCCGGATTGTAGCGATAGATTTTGAATTTCATTTTTCAAACCCTAAGAACTTTTGCCCACAGATTACGCAGATTCACGCAGATTAAAAACACGAACCATTCGTTTGTATTCGAGGCTGCGGCTTCCGAAGTTCAACAGCAAACCTTTTTCTTTACCGCTGGCGTTCAAATAATTGAGCAACTGCGATTCCTCGCGAGAAGTCAGGCACTCAATCGCCTTCAACTCAACAACAGTTGATTCATAACACAAAAAGTCCGCCCTGTAACAAGTGGCTAGCTGCTTTCCTCGATAACAGATCGGCAACTCAACTTCTCTTGCAAATGGAATCCCGACATGCTTGAACTCCACCTCCAACGCCTCTTGATACACAGCCTCCAGAAATCCACTTCCAAGTTCCCGATGCACCGTCATAGCCGCACCGATAATGAAGTAAGTTTGCTCGTCCCGCTCCATGTTTTGGTTCTTGAAATCTGCGCAATCTGCGTAATCTGCGGGCAACAGATTTAATAAACCCGCGCCTTGAGCGGGAACGTCTCCACCGTCAGCGGTTTCAGCCGCACCGGCTTGTAATCGAGACGATGCTCCTCACTGTAATACAAAGAATGTTTCAACCAGTTCTTGTCGTCGCGCTCGGGGAAATCGGCGCGGGCGTGCGCCCCCCGACTTTCCCTGCGCGCTTCAGCCGCAGTCATGGTGGCTTGCGCAACTTCAATCAGATTGTCGAGCTCCAGTGCTTCGATGCGCGCGGTGTTGAAGACCTTGCTCCTGTCTGTGATCTCGGTGTGGCGCGCACGCTCCGCCACTTCGCGAATCATGCTGACCCCTTCCGCCATCAGATCGGGAAAACGGAACACGCCGCAATGGGTCTGCATCGTCTGGCGCATCGCGTCGTACACCTCCGCGACACGCTCACCATTCTTCTGATTCTCAAACCGTGCCAGCCGCGCCAATGGCCTATCCGCCGCATCGGCGGACAGGGGTTTGGGATTGGGATTTTGCTTCAGGTCTTCGATGATCTGGCGCGCGGCGGAACGCCCAAACACGATCAGGTCGAGCAGGGAATTGCAGCCAAGACGGTTCGCACCATGCACCGACACACAGGAGCATTCGCCCACCGCATAGAAACCCTGCACCACATCTTCCGGCGCGGTGCCGTGCGGTGCGACGACCTGTCCGTGATAATTGGTCGGAATGCCGCCCATCATGTAGTGCGCAGTCGGCACCACCGGGATCGGCGCTTTGGACGGATCGACATGCGCGAACTTGAGGGCGATGTCGCGGATGCCCGGCAGGCGATGGCGGATTACTTCATCGCCCAGGTGATCCAGCTTCAGCAAGATATGGTCTGCGTTGGGACCACAACCGCGCCCTTCCTTGATCTCGGTTGCCATGGCGCGCGACACCACGTCGCGGCTGGCCAGGTCTTTGGCGGAGGGCGCATAGCGCGGCATGAAACGTTCACCATCCTTGTTCACCAGATAGCCGCCCTCGCCACGCACGCCTTCGGTGATGAGCACACCCGCACCATAGACACCGGTCGGGTGAAACTGGAAGAATTCCATGTCTTCCAGCGGGATGCCGGCCCGCGCCGCCATGCCGAGTCCGTCCCCGGTGTTGATGTAGGCATTGGTGCTGGCTTGAAAAATACGGCCTGCGCCGCCGGTGGCAAACAGCGTCGCACGCGCTTGCAGGATCATCACTTCGGACGTCTCGATCTCCATCGCCACCACGCCCAGCACGTCGCCATCCTCGTCGCGGATCAGGTCGAGCGCCATCCATTCGACGAAGAAATTAGTGTTGGCCTTGACGTTCTGCTGATACAGGGTATGCAGCAAGGCATGCCCGGTGCGGTCGGCGGCGGCGCAGGCGCGCGGCACCGGGGTCTTGCCATAGTCCTGCATGTGCCCGCCGAACGGGCGCTGATAAATCTTGCCGCTATCGAGACGGTCGAACGGCATGCCGAAGTGTTCCAGTTCGTACACGACTTCCGGCGCGGCACGGCACATATATTCGATCGCATCCTGGTCACCGAGGTAGTCCGAACCTTTCACCGTGTCATACATATGCCAGTGCCAATTGTCTTCATCGACATTGCCGAGTGAGGCGGCAATCCCGCCCTGCGCAGCGACCGTATGCGACCGGGTCGGGAAGACCTTGGACAATACGGCGACTTTCAGCCCCGCTTCGGAAAGCGTCAACGCCGCACGCATTCCGGCACCGCCAGCCCCCACCACCACCACATCAAAAGTTCTTTTACTGATAGCCATTAAAGTCCCCACAGAATTTGCACTGACCAGATCGTATAAAGCAACAGCGCAAGAATCACCAATACGTGGATCAGCAAACGGATGCCCGCCGGTTTCACATAGTCCATCACGATGTCGCGTACGCCGACCCACGCGTGATAGAACACGCTCAATAAAAACAGCAGGGAGAACGCGCGCATGACATTGCTGGAAAAAAGATCGATCCAGGTGTCATAGCCGAAAGACCGCTGCCACAGTAGAAACCCGGCGATGACGAGCAAATAGAGCGCCATCAGAACTGCCGTAACACGCTGGATCAGCCAGTCGCGCAGCCCGTAATGCGCGCCGGTGACGATACGATTCACCATAATTTGACTCCCACTACGATGGTCAACAGCAAACTCACGGCCAGCACCCACTTGCCGCTGGCACGTGCGCCCGCCAGTCCGTGCAGGAGATGCAAGTCGAGCGCAAGATAGCGCAGCCCCGCACAGAAATGATGCAGCAGCGCCCAGGCCATGCCGAGCACGAATAGTTTGGCAACAGGATGCGCGAGGTACTCGGTCAGCGAAGTATAAGTCTCGATCGAGCGCAGGCTCTGATCGAATGCGGCCAGAAACAGGGGTAAGGCCAGAAACAGCAACGCGCCCGAGGCGCGATGGAGGATGGAAACAGTACCTGGAAGGGGCAACTGGATTTTGATCAAGTCGAGATGCTTGGGACGTGTTTTATTCATCACTATCATATCTCCCATCAAAATCGAATGGCGCAATCCTACACCTGCACATGGGGGGTGAAAAGCGAAAGGAATATGATGCGGGCGTAATTTAATAATGACTTGTTGCGTTTCCAATACTCCTTCTGGTTATACTCTTCGCGGCATATTTTTTGATAACTTCAAAGTGAGGACAACATGAAAGCTCCCATCCGAGTCGCAATCACCGGCGCAGCAGGACAGATTGGCTACAACATGCTCTTCCGCATCGCCAACGGCGATATGCTGGGACACGAACAACCGATCATTCTGCAATTACTGGACATCCCGCCAGCCCAGCAGGTGTTGCGCGGCGTGGCAATGGAACTGGAAGATTGCGTATTCCCCATGTTGCAACAGGTCATCACCACCGACGATCCGCGCGTCGCTTTCCGCGATGCGGAAGTTGTCATCCTGGTCGGGGCACGCCCGCGCGGCAAAGGCATGGAACGCAAAGACCTGCTGCAGGCCAACGGTGCCATCTTTTCCGAACAGGGGCGCATCCTGAACGAGGTTGCCGCACGCGATGTAAAAGTGCTGGTGGTCGGCAATCCGGCCAACACCAATGCGCTCATCTGCATGAAGAACGCGCCCGACCTCGACCCGCGTAACTTTACTGCCATGATGCGCCTCGACCATAACCGCGCCATCGCGCAGGTCGCACTGAAACTGTTCCAGCCGATCCAGGACATCAAGAAAATGGTGGTGTGGGGCAACCATTCCGGCACGCAATATCCCGACCTGTCGCACTGCGAGATTCGCGGGCGCAAGGTGCTGGAAGTGCTGCAGGACCAGGATTGGATCGAAAACACCTTCATCCCGACGGTGCAGAAGCGCGGCGCGGCGGTGATCGAGGCGCGCGGTTTGAGCAGTGCGGCAAGTGCGGCCAACGCCGCCATCGGACACGTGCACGACTGGCTGTTGCGCTCGCACCATAACGACTGGGTCACCATGAGCATCCCGTCGGATGGCAGTTATGGTATCCCCGCAGGCGTGATGTACGGCTTCCCGGTCACCTGCCGCAATGGTCACTACACCATTGTGCCGGGCCTGCCCATCAGCGAAATTGGACATAAGCACATGCAGGAAAGCTATCAGGAACTCTTGGGCGAGCGGGAGATGGTGCAACATCTGCTGGGTTAAATTCCTGTATCGGCGGACTTGATTTACGCTTGCCCCTCCCTCATATGGCTGCAACACCTTTAATGGGAGCGCATCATGTCCGCCAACCGTCCACCTGCCGTTGCAGGCTCTTTCTACCCCGCCGACCCCAAGCGACTTTCGCTTGATCTGCTTCACTTCCTGGAGGAAGCAAAGCCGGCACGGCTGATACCCAAAGCACTGATCGTGCCGCATGCCGGTTACATGTATTCCGGCGCCATCGCTGCCTCCGCCTATGCCGTCTTGCGCCCCATCGCCGCGCGCATCCGGCGCGTGGTGTTGCTGGGGCCCACCCACCGCGTCGCGGTGCGCGGTCTGGCGCTGCCCGCCGCCACGACTTTCAGCACCCCGCTTGGCGAAGTCAGGCTGGATACCGACGCGATGCGCGAACTGGCGCGCTTGCCGCAGATCGTGGTGAGCGATGAAGTGCATGCGCAGGAACATTCGCTCGAAGTGCAACTACCCTTCCTGCAAACTGTGCTGCAGGATTTCACCCTGCTGCCGCTGGCTGTCGGCGATGCCAGCACCGAGGAAGTCGCCACCGTGCTGGAAGAAGTCTGGGGCGGGCCGGAGACGCTGATCGTCATCAGCTCCGACCTGTCGCACTACCTGCCCGCCGAAGTTTCACACCTGATCGACCGCGAGACTGCCGACGAGATTCTCCGCCTGCGCCCTGTGCCCTCGCATCAGCAAGCCTGCGGCGCGACACCGATCAACGGCCTGCTCGCGGCCGCGCGCAACCATCACTTGCACCCGCATCTGCTCGACCTGCGCAATTCCGGCGACACCGCCGGACCGCATGACAGCGTGGTGGGCTACGCCGCATTCGCCTTTACCGAGGAGACAAATCATGGACACTGACGGCAAGACATTGCTGCAACTGGCACGCGCCGCGATCACGCAACGCCTGGGCGTGGCGACCGACTTGCCGCCGCGCAGCGGCTGGCTGGAAAAAACCAGCGCCTGCTTCGTAACGCTGAAAGCGCGCGGCCAATTGCGCGGCTGCATCGGCTCGCTCGAAGCGCGCCAGGCGCTGTATGACGACGTGGTGCATAACGCTGTGGCCGCCGCTTTGCGCGACCCGCGCTTCTCGCCGCTGACACTATCCGAATTGAACGACATCGAAGTGGAGGTTTCGCTGCTGACCCCGGCCACGCCGCTGGATTACTTCGACGAACGCGATGCGCTGGCGCAACTGCGCCCAGGGGTGGATGGCATTATTTTGGAATACGCTGCGCACCGCGCCACTTTTCTGCCGCAAGTGTGGGAAGACCTGCCGCAGCCGCAGCGTTTTTTCGCTCATCTGAAACGCAAGGCGGGGCTGCCGGAAGATTTCTGGTCGGACGACATCAAGTTGTCACGCTATAGCGTGCAGAAATGGCGCGAGGAGAAATAACATGGACGAGCCCATCGGCATCGAGGAACGCTACCCCGCCCGCTACTGGCACAAGCTGGATGACGGGCGCATCCAGTGCGATCTGTGTCCGCGCGACTGCAAGTTGAACGAAGGCCAGCGCGGCGCCTGTTTCGTGCGCGGCCGCATCAACGACGAAATGGTGCTCACCACCTACGGGCGCAGTTCCGGTTTTTGCGTCGATCCGATCGAGAAGAAACCGCTCAACCATTTCTATCCCGGCAGCAGCATCCTGTCGTTCGGCACGGCGGGCTGCAATCTCGCCTGCAAGTTCTGCCAGAACTGGGACATCTCCAAGGCGCGCAGCTTCGACCGGCTGGCC
>Ga0210009_1001175_pt1 | contig 23980 bp, 21 predicted proteins | sample CryGeyCG2114_065_FD_185457 | JGI IMG/M metagenome (GOLD analysis project Ga0210009, IMG submission 185457) | Groundwater microbial communities from aquifer - Crystal Geyser CG12_big_fil_rev_8/21/14_0.65 (SPAdes) (version 2) | ecosystem: Environmental > Aquatic > Deep subsurface > Groundwater ... | reverse complement strand
ATAAAAAATATATTAATTTCATTAGCAATTATATTTATTAGCTCTAATATTACAGCTTCTCCAAATTTAGAAGCATTAACACTTACTAATAATGCAAATGGTACTCAAACATATTCAGTAACATTTCAAGTATTAGCAATGATGACGCTAATATCTTTTGTTCCAGCAGTAATAATGATGATGACATCTTTTACTAGAATTTTTATCGTATTAGCCATTTTAAGACAAGCAATCGGTTTACCTCAGGCGCCTACTAATAAAATAATAATAGGAATAGCAATTTTTTTAAGTATTTTTATTATGATGCCAGTTATAAATCAAATTAATGAAAAAGCCTTAACACCTTTTTTAGATGAAAAAATTGAATTTACAGAGGCATTAGATAAAGCAAAAGAGCCTTTAAGTAATTTTATGTTAAATCAGGTAAGAACTAATGATCTTGCATTATTTCAAAAGTTATCAGGAACAGAAAAAATTACAAATCCAAAAGATTTATCCCTTTCTGTAATTATACCTGCTTTTGTGACTAGCGAATTAAAGACATCTTTTCAAATAGGATTTATTTTATATATTCCTTTTTTGATAATAGATTTAGTAATAGCAAGTGTTCTTATGGCCATGGGAATGATGATGTTGTCTCCAGTAATAATATCATTGCCATTTAAAATAATGCTTTTCGTTCTAGTAGATGGCTGGACATTAGTAATTGGTACTTTAGCAAATAGTTTTGGAATATAATTTATGACACCTGATACCGTTGTTGAAATATTTTATAGTGCGATAATGGTCGTAATTCTAACCGTTAGTGTGATATTAATACCAAGTTTAATAGTAGGATTAATTATTTCTGTATTTCAAGCTGCAACTCAGATTAATGAAATGACCTTATCTTTTATTCCAAAATTACTAACTTTATTTATCGTTTTGATTTTAACTGGAAATTGGTTATTAGGAAATTTAGTAAATTACTCTGTAGATTTAATTACCAATATACCATACCTTATTGGATGATTGTTTGTTATGAATATAGACCTGGGTGAGTTCTTATCATATATAAATAGTTTCATTTATCCTTTTTTTAGAGTTTTAGGTTTTTTTTTAACTGCTCCAATTTTAAATTTTACTAATATTTATAATAAAGTAAAAATTGGCTTAGCTTTAGTTATTACTTTTGCCTTGGCGCCTATTTTAGGTCTGACTTATCAAAATACTACAGAATTATTTTCATATAAAAGTTATATACTTTTAGCCTTAGAGTTTACCGTTGGATTAAGTCTTGGTTTTATAATGCAAATGTTTTTTCAATTATTTGTTTTTGGCGGCAAAGTTACAGCAACAGCAGCCTTTTTAGGTTTTGCAGAAGTAAATGATGCTAGTAGTGCAGGAGGGGGATCAGGTAATAGCATGTCTTTATTTGGACAAATATATCTAATCATGGTCTATTTAATTTATTTAGCTCTTGATGGTCATTTGTTATTAATAAATATTCTGCAATCAAGTTTTAATATGATAAACGTTGCAGGTTTAACGCTCGATCAAAGTATCTTTTGGAAAATAGTTTCTTTTGGATATTATATTTTTGCAGGAGGATTATTGCTTGCTATACCTGCTGTAATAGCTCTTTTAATAGTAAATATTACTTTGGGGGTGATTACAAAGGTTGCTCCACAATTAAACTTATTTGCCGTAGGTTTTCCTGCAATGTTGATTATAGGTTTGATAATTTTATTAATTTCATTGGGAGGAGTATCTGATTATTTTATTAGATATTCTGGAGATTTGCTGAATGTGATTGAAAATATATTTAAATAAAACATGACTGACAACACCCAAGAAAAAATAGCTCCAGCATCACAGAAAAAATTACAACAAGTAAAAAAACAAGGCTATAGTGCTAAATCCTATGATTTTAGCAACTTTGGTGTTTTATTATGTGGCGTATTATGTATGTTAGTTTATTTTTATTTTAGTCAGGATTTTTATAAAATAGCTAATTTTAATTTTCAATTTAATAGAGATATATTATTTGATAATTATAAACTAATAGAACACTTAAAACTTTCTGTAATTTTAATTTTAAAGTCATTAATCCCTTATTTTTTAATAATGATTATTATTACAGTAATTGCTCATATAGTCCCAGGAGGATTTAATTTTAGTATTGATTCTTTAAAATTTAAAACTGATAGAATCAATTTAGCAAAGGGTATTGCTCGAGTTTTTGCGCCAAAAAATTTGTTAGAAGTAATTATCTTGATATTAAAAGTAATTTTCATGTTATCAGCAATAGTTGGTTACTATTTTTTGTTTAAAAATTATATAGTTAATCTTAGTATTTATAATGTAAATACTAGTATTATAAATTCTATATACTATATATTAATTACTGGATTATATTTAGTAATGTTACTATTAGTCATTAGTTTGTTTGATGTTCCGTATAGAAGGTATAAATTCAATAAAGAAATTGAAATGACATATGAAGAGGTTAAAGAAGAACAAAAAAATAATGAAGGTAGGGCTGAAGTTAAAAGTGCAAGAAAAACAGCTTATAAAAAATTAATGAGAAAGAAAAAAAGTAAATAATAAAGATGAATACATCAAAAATACAATCATATAGTATACCGGTTTTATTGATTATCTTATTAGGGATGTTATTAATTCCTATGTCAGCATTTATGCTAGATTTATTGTTTACATTTAACATAGCATTTTCAATGTTAATTATTCTTGCTGCTATAACGTCAAAAAGAGCAATTGATTTTAGTGTTTTTCCAACTATTTTATTATTTGCAACATTATTAAGATTATCATTAAATGTAGCGTCAACCAGAGTAGTGTTGTTAAATGGCCATGATGGTGGAGCTGCTGCAGGGCAGGTAATCGAAGCTTTTGGTTCTGTTTTAATAGATGGAAACTATGCCGTTGGTTTTGCTATTTTTGCTATATTAATAATAATTAATTTTGCGGTAATAACTAAAGGTGCAACAAGAATTTCAGAAGTTAGCGCAAGGTTTACTTTAGATGCTCTTCCTGGAAAACAAATATCTATTGATGCAGACTTAAGTTCAGGATTATTAACTAAATCAGAAGCTATACAAAAAAGACAAGATCTTAATACTGAGTCTGAATTTTTTGGTGCAATGGATGGTGCTAGTAAGTTTGTAAGAGGTGATGCTGTTGCAGGGATACTAATTCTTTTTGTAAACTTATTTGCCGGTATTTTAATAGGAGTATTACAATTTAATCTCCCTTTGACAGAAGCTATTAAAACTTATAGTTTACTGACAATTGGTGATGGGTTAGTTGCACAAATTCCTGCTCTTTTATTGTCTATAGCGGCTGCAATAATGGTTACTAGAGTTAGTAAAGATGAAGAGTTATCCAATAGCTTTTTTTCACAAATTACCGATAGTTCTAAAGCTATAAATATTACAGCAGGTGTTTTATTATTCTTAGGTTTAATCCCAGGAATGCCAAAGATATCTTTCTGGACAGGTAGTTTATTTTTATTTGGCTACAGTTACTTTTTTAGTAATAAAAATCAGAAAGAAAATTCAAAAATAGCTGATAAAAATAAAAGTTTAGATGCATCTAATGAAGATTCAAATATTCAAGAAACTAAAGAATTTTCTTGGGAAGATATAGATGATCTTGAAGTCATCAGAGTAGATCTAAGTTTTAATGCTTTAAGTGTAATCAAAAAAGATCATAATAATTTCATTAATAAATTAACAAATTTAAGAAAAAAATTATCAAATGATTTAGGTTTTTTAATACCTGCAATTAAAATAAAAGATAATCTTAATCTATCTTATAACAACTATCAAATATACATAAATGGTATTAATGTTTTTTCTGGAAATATTGTAAGGGCAAAAGGATCTAATAATCAAATAGAAATATTAAACAATCTAGGGAAAAATATTATTGCAAATGCACATGATATTTTTGGATATAAAGAAGCTGAAGAAATTTTAATAAAATATAAGAAACAAAGTAGTAATACTTTGCAAAGCAATGTATTTAATAATATACCAATAGCAACTATAACAAATGTATTTAAAGGCTTACTAAAAGAAAAAGTATCAATAAAAGACTCAAGATCAATTTTTCAAGTAATAATTAGTAGTTATCATGATAATGTTAAATATGAAGAGATATTGGCTAAAGTAAGGGTATTGTTAGGGAAATTTATTCTACAAAACATTTATCACTTTGATAACCCAAATAATAAAGAAATAAATGCGATATATTTAGATAATGAAGTTATCCAATATGCTAAATATTTAAATACTGACTATACTAAGTTTAGAGGAGTTATAAATTACATTAAGGAAGAGTTGAATAATATAATAAATAATAATAACAATAAATTGCCAATTATTATAATAACTCCAAATGAAACTAGAGCTATATTTGCAGAGTATTTGGGTAATTATATTAATGGTGTATATGTAATGTCCCATGCGGAGTTGCCAAGAGATATAACAGTAAATATTATTAATAAAATTAATATAAAAGTTAATGAATTGGCATAATTATATAGGATAAACTGATAAGATATGGACGTTAAAAAGTTTTTTGCAAAGGATGCTAAAAGCGCTATACAAAAGGTGAGGGATTGCTTTGGTGATGATGCAATAATACTATCAAATAAAAAAGTCCAGCATGGTATAGAAATAATAGCAGCTAAAGAAAAAAAATCTTCAAAATTAAAAGAAACAGAGATAAATAACAACCAAGAAAATCCTGAAAGATTTTATCAAGCATCTGATGAAAAAATAACCGATAAAAATATAAAAAAACATATAATAGATAATGACACTTCTCATGATCCGGTTTTACAAAAAATGCATGCTGAAATTAGAAGTTTTAAGCAACTTTTAGGACATCAATTACTTTCAGAAAAATATAAAAAAGACCCTGTGAAAGCGGCGATTTTTGAATATGGAAAAGAATTCTCGTTATCAGATGAAATGATTGATAAAATATATAAGAATCTAAAATATAAAGGGTTAAGTGATGATATTACCGAGCTTGATTTAACCCAAGTTTATAAAGATATAGTTTATAGTCTAAAAGAACATATTCAGGTAAAAGAAACTAATATATTAAATAAAAATAGAATTATTGCTCTTGTTGGAACTAATGGAGTAGGTAAAACTACAATGGTCTGTAAATTAGCAGCTGACATGGTTTTAAAGCAGGGTAGTAAAGATGTTGTAATTTTATCTTCCGATACCCAAAAGGTTGGGGCAAGTGATGGTCTAACTAAAATGGCAAATATTTTAGAGATAGAAAATTATTTTGTTGATAATAAAAAAGACTTATTAAAAATTTATGAATTAAATAGAGATAAAATAATTTTATTAGATACACCTGGATTTTCTCTAAATGAGACCTTAGATGCAAATAGACCGCTTAATTTTACAGAATTTGCAATTAAGCTAGGTTTAAATGAATCAATTGTTGATAATCATTTAGTAATTCCAGTAATTTATCAAAATAAAGTTTATAGAAATTTAATCAAAAAATTCAAAGTATTAGATATTAAATCATCTATTTTAACCATGTTTGATTCAGTTACAGATTTAGGTGTTATTTTATCTGATTTAATCTATCATAATATACCTTTAACTTATTACTCAGATGGTATAAAAATTCCTCAAAGTTTACATAGAGTTACAAAAGATCATCTTATTGAAACTTTATTATTTTTAACTAATTCTTCATATAACAAGATAGCTGATTAAGCTATTTTTAAAAACGTAAGGTAAACTTTAGAATTATTTGCTAATATTAATATTAGGAATAAAAAAGTTTCATTAAGAATATTTATTTAAAGATTATGTATACTGAATTACAATGTGAAAAAATAGAAGATGTCATAAAAAAGTATGGCGGAATGGTTAAGCAGATTGCATATCACATGATGCTAAGACTTCCTGATACCGTGCAGATAGAAGATATTATCCAAACAGGTATGATTGGGTTAATGGAAGCTGCTAAAAATTATAATCCAGATAAAGGTGCTAAGTTTGAGACTTACGCTAGTATTAGGATTAGAGGAACTATCATTGATGAATTGAGAAAAGAAGATTGGATTCCAAGGTCAGTTTATAAAAATGCCAGAATGGTTGCTGATGCAATAAAAGTTTTAGAAAATAAATATGGAAAAGATGTCAAAGATACTGATGTCTGTAAATATTTAAATATTTCGTTATCTGAATATCATAAAATTTTATTAAATTCTAATGGTACAAGATTATTTAGTATAGACGAGCTAGGTGTTACTGGTGAATATATCTCTGATAATTTAAGAGATGATAGGGAAGAGCCTTTTTCTGAAGCTGAAAAGTCAGAATTTAAAAAAGAATTAGCGCAAAATATTGCAGAGCTACCTGAAAGAGAGAGAGTCTTACTTGAGCTTTATTATGATAAAGAACTTAATTTAAAAGAAATAGGTCAAGTTTTAAATGTTTCTGAATCAAGGGTATGTCAACTGCATAGCCAAGCCATGTTGAGGTTAAAATCTAGAATGCAGGAATGGCAAGAATGATAAAAATAATAATAATGGAAACTAAAATTTATGGACAATACTTTACTAATAATTATCTTTGGTTTTTTTAACCTAATCTGTTTTTCAGTTATTGCCTATTTTATTCACAAGGCTTTTTTATCAATCGATCTAAACAAAAATAAAATAAGATCTTTTCAGGTTAATTTAGATGTTTTAATGGATGGTAATTTTAATCTAAATCAAAAAACAAAAGATTTATCCTATAATTATGCATCTTTAGTGCAGACGACAAGCAAAAGTCAATTAAATACACTGGATTCTCAAAAAGATCAAAAAATGTATAAACAAGCAAAACAGTTGAATCAAATGGGTGCAAACTCAGATGAAATCAAAAGTTCTTGTAACTTAAGTCAAATGGAAATGGAGTTAATTGAAGAGCTGGGTAAACAAGAGGAGCCTATGAAATAAAGTTAGTTATTATTATGGCTTTTTATTAAGCAAAATGCTATAATTCTGCCTTAAATTAGTTTTTAAAGGCAGTGTATGTATAAAGTTATAGTTTTCATTTTTCTTATTTTACAAATAATTTCAATTAAAGCTTCAAATTATATAACCACTCTACAAGTTTTGGATGATGATTCTATAATTTCAGGTAAGCTTTTAAGTAATGATAATAACTTTATGGTTATAGCTCCTGATCATAAAACAATAAAAAATGTTTCTATAAGTTTAACAGGAAAAACTAAGTTTAATCCAAATGGGACAAATTATAATAATGTGTATGTTAATCCTGTGAACCCAAAAGAAATGTACGCTTCTATAGCTGGAATTCAAGGAGGCTTTTATTATTCTATTAACGAAGGTATGTCTTGGTCAGAATTACACGTTAAAAATCAATATGACTATTATCCATCTTATTATATTGATATAGATATTGATCCATATAACTTTAATAAAATTTATATAAAAACTGTAAATGGTAAAATATATAGTTCAAATGATGGTGGACAAAATTTTAAAAATATAACCAAATCTTTAGATGGTTATTTTTTTTCTACTAAAGTTAAAAATTTATTTGTACATCCTAAGAAAACTAATCATTTAACGATTACAACAGATTATGGTTTATATGAATCTAATAATTATGGAAAGAATTGGTCTTTAGTCAATAGCCGAAATGATTTTGAAGATATTATAAAAGATATTAATAATGATGGTACTTTTTATTTAACTAATAAAAATTATGAGTTAGAAAAAAGTACAGATGGAGCTCATACTTTTACTAAAATTAATACCGATGTAAAAATATTCGGCATATTTCAAAATAATGAAACAGGAGAAAAGTTTGCTTCTACTTATGTTTTAGATAAAAAAGGTTATATTTCTGGAATGGGTGTAATTAAGATAACTGAATCTGATAATAGCTTAGATATATTTATACCTATAAAAGAAGATCAATATATAACTAATATAAGTTTTAATAAAAATGAGCCAAATAAAGTATATATTTCAGATCTTAATGGTATAACTATATTTAATACTATTAGTAAAAATATTATAGAAAATATAAAATTTGATAATAAATCTAGTATTAAAAGCAGTAATTTTTCAAAGAAAAAAATAAAAATCACTGATTTAAAAAGTGTTAAAAACAATTAATTTATAATTAATTGTTTTTACCTTATTATCTACATAATTAATGATATTTAATTTAATGTTACTCATTTAATATATAAGTAATTATTCACCAAAGAAATTTAAATGTATTAAGCAGGAGTTATAGAAATGCTTAAAAAAACTTCTAATTTGATTGAAAATGATTTGTCGCAATTACCAGAAAATGTATCTAAAATCATTGAAAAGGCAAAAAAAACAAATCAACTAAATTTATATTCTGATACAAGCAAAATGTTAATGGAATATGATTTGAATTTAGAATTTATAGAAAGAATTGATGTTATAGATAACGCAATAACAGCAAAAAATTTGGATAAAATTCTTAAAAATGCAAAAAACTTAAAAGTATTGAGTTTTTTTCATTGTCGATTTATTAACGATGAAATTTTAAATGATTTAAATTTAGAGCTATTGGAAGTTGTTTCTTTAAGCAGTAGTAATATAAACTCCCAAAATTTATCTAAAATTCTTAAAAATGCAAAAAACTTAAAAATGTTAGCTATAGAGAGTTGTAGAAATATTAACGGTGAAATTTTAAATGATTTAAATTTAGAATCATTGGAGGAGATTTATTTATCCAGAAACAATATGACAGTGAAAGATTTATCTGAAATACTTAAAAATGCAAAAAACTTAAAAACATTAGATTTATCTTCTTTTGAAAAGATAACTGATGAAATTTTAGATGATATAAATTTAGAGTCATTGGAGAATGTTAATTTAAGCTATAGTCAAATAACAGCACAAAATTTCTCTAAAATTCTTAAAAATACAAAAAACTTAAAAAAATTGGATTTGTGTGGTTGTAAAAATATTACTGATGAAATTTTAGATGATATAAATTTAGAATCATTGAAAAATATTAATTTACTACATAGTAATATAACAGCGCTAAATCTATCAAAAATTCTCAATAAAGCTAAAAATTTACAAATAATAAACTGTCATGATATGACAAAAATAAGTGTTAGAGAGTTAATAGAAGTTATTAAGAATACAAATGTTACTAAGGTATATAGTCGTTTCGATAATGAGGCTCTAGAAGAAGTATTAGAAAAGAATAAACAATTAAGAGTTGATAGACTAAAAGCTTTAGGCGGAATATTATCTAAAAAATCAGGTCAGAGCATTAATTATCCAACAGTTCAAAAAATTTGTGGTTTTATTTACGGTAAAACTAAAGATAGTGGTTTTTATACCGGTGAGGATGGAAATACTTATGATAGAGTTGCTGATGTAGCATATTCTCAAATGGAGTATGAGAAAAAAGAAAAACAAAAGATTTAAATATTATGTAGTTAATGTGAAATTTAATAAAATTAACCTAATTCATAATACGATATTTTTTCTACTCTGATACCACATATTTTTATTAATATTTAAGCTTAATTTAATGTTACTCATATATCATATTAGTAATTGCTCAACAACGAAATTTAAATAAAATTAAGCAGGTGTTATAGAAATGCGCAAAAAAACTTTTGATTTAAGTGAAAATGATTCTTCGCAATTACCAGAAAATGTTTCTAAGTTCATTAAAAATGCAAAAGAAACAAAAAAACTAAATTTACCTCATGACGAGACAATCAAAATATTAACGGAAAATGATGTGAATTTGGAATTTATAGAAGAAATTGATGGTGAATATATTGATATAACAGCACAAAATTTATCAAAAATTCTTAAAAATGCAAAAAAATTAAAAAATTTGTATTTAACAGTTTGCAAAAATATTACAGGTGAAATCTTAGATGATTTAAATTTAAAATCGCTGGAGAATATTAATTTAAAATGTAGTGATATAACTGCGCAAAATTTATCAAAGCTCCTTAAAAGTACAAAAAATTTAAAAAAACTTTCTTTATATTCCTGTGAAAATATTACCGATGAAATTTTAGATGATTTAAATTTAGAATCATTGGAGAATATTATTTTAGACTATAGTGATATAACAGCGCAAAATCTATCTAAAATACTTAAAAATGGAAAAAGCTTAAAAAAACTTTCTTTACATGAATGTAGAAATATTACTGATGAAAATTCAGGTGATATAAATTTAGAATCATTGGAGGAGATTGATTTAAGTGGAAGTGATATAACGTTCCAAAATTTATCAAAAATCATCAAAAGTGCAAAAAAATTAAAAAAATTGAATTCAATTCGTTGCAGAAATATTACTGATGAAATATTAGATGATATAAATTTAGAATCATTGGAGGAGATTGATTTAAGTGAAAGTGAAATAACGTCCCAAAATTTATCAAAAATCATCAAAGGTGCAAAAAATTTAAAGAAAATGAATTTAGTGTGGTATCAAAATATCACTGATGAAACCTTTGATGATATAAATTTAGAATCATTGGAGGAGATTGATTTAAGTGGAAGTAATATAACGTCCCAAAACTTATCTAAAATTCTGAAAAATGGGAAAAACTTAAAAAAAATGAATTTGTTCAGTTGTAGAGAAATTACTGATGAAATCTTCGATGATATAAATTTAGAATTGTTGGAATATATTAATTTAGGTAAAAGTCAAATAACTTCCCAAAATTTATCTAAAATTCTTAAAAATACAAAAAATTTAAAAAAACTTTCTTTACATTGCTGTGCAAATATTACCGATGAAATTTTAGATGATATAAATTTAGAATCATTGGAGGAGATTAATTTAAATAAAAGCCAAATAGCAATGCAAAATTTATCAAAAATTCTCAATAAAGCTAAAAATTTACAAATAATAAACTGTCATGATATGACAAAAATAAGTGTTAGAGAGTTAATAGAAGTTATTAAGAATACAAATGTTACTAAGGTATATAGTCGTTTCGATAATGAGGCTCTAGAAGAAGTATTAGAAAAGAATAAACAATTAAGAGTTGATAGACTAAAAGCTTTAGGCGGAATATTATCTAAAAAATCAGGTCAGAGCATTAATTATCCAACAGTTCAAAAAATTTGTGGTTTTATTTACGGTAAAACTAAAGATAGTGGTTTTTATACCGGTGAGGATGGAAATACTTATGATAGAGTTGCTGATGTAGCATATTCTCAAATGGAGTATGAGAAAAAAGAAAAACAAAGTATTTAAATAAGCATTTCATACTAAATTAGTTACATGCTCTTTTATAACTTACATTAAATCCTCAAGCATTTTTTCAAGCTCTTTTTTCTTTAGTTTCAAATCTTTTAATTTCAGATTTAGAGAAAAAAGAGCATTTTCATGATCCATTTCTAGATTTTCAAAAAACTTTTTATTTTGTAATTTGTTTTCATAATCTTGATTTTCTAAAGCTATTTTATGAGTAATAACTTTTATTTGATGTTCAATATCTTTAATATTTTCTTTTAAGTTTTCTTTTTCATCGTAAGTCATATTATATCCTTATAATATTTTAAATTAATTAGGGTTTTCTAAACTTAATTCACCAGTGTTATAGTCAAAGGCAAATACTTCTGCATAACGACCCCAGTTAATTACAGTTTTAAATATTTTTTCTGCTTCTTGTTTACTAAAGTATTGCTCCAAAGTATCCAGAATAAGATCCTGATGAATAATCTTATTTTCAGAACTATCAATTTCTTTTCTAATGTGTTTAGCCAATGGAACATAATTTATCAAATGCTTTGCAAATATTTTCTTTTTCTCAAGTATATCGGCTTCAGCAAACTTTTTACCAATAACTGTTGCTTTTGCCTTACCTGATGATACTTGAATAAATCTTAAAATTTCTAATATTTCTAAATTAGGAAATAAATCATCTATATCAAGGTGCAAGTCGTCTGCCAGATCGGGTAACTCAATGATATTACCTTGTTCAGATTCTATTGACGCTATTTCTTCTATAAGACCCATTAATTCAGATATTTCCGTATCAGGTAATCTATAAGCAATAGAAATTTCATGTTCTTCTTCAGCTTGTTGAGAAGGTACTGCCCATAGATGAGGTTTTTTGCGTTTTTCAGTCATATGCATATAAATAGTATCAATTAATTTGCCTACCTTTGGATCCTCGGTATTTCTTGGATGAGCAATATTAACTGATAACTCATACTTAATTTTTCCAGGGTTAGAATCAAATATGAATATTCTATCTGCCATTAAAGCTGCTTCTTCAATATTATGAGTTACTTGAATAATACCTTTAATCTTAGTTTGTTTTTCAAACCATAAATCCATAATATCTGTACGTAAGTTTTCAGATGTTAATACATCAAGAGCAGAGAAGGCTTCATCAAGTAATAATAAATCAGGCTCTACAACTAAAGCTCGAGCAATACCGACCCTTTGACGCATACCACCGGATAATTCTTTTGGGTAAGCTGATTCAAAACCATCAAGACCAATAGTATCAATAGCTTTAAGGGCCTTTTTTCTTCTAAGAGTTGGTTCAACTCCTAGAGCCTCAAGGCCTAGTTCTACATTTTCTAATACAGTAAGCCAAGGCATTAAAGCAAAGCTTTGAAAAACCATGGCGATTCCTGGAACAGCACTTTTAACTAATGAGTTTTTAAAAAAATTTTGACCACAACATGGCTGCATAAGTCCAGAGATAATTCTTAATAAAGTCGACTTACCTGAACCTGACTTTCCTAGAAGGGCAATAATTTCACCTTCATGCATGGTGAAATTAATATTATCTAGAACTAATAAATTGTTATTTAAACCTTTTTTAAAAGATTTGCTAATATTTTCAAGTTGCAGCAGGCGATTTTTCATTTTTAGCCTTTTCTTTAAAATTTAAAATGATAATAGATTTTACATTCTTTTAGTCAAATATTATAAGGCATAAAAAAGAATTTTAATAATAAATCATTGAATTATTGAAATTTAAATTTAATTATTATTTATCAAATTCAACTATAATTTTAATTAAGAATTCATAATAAGATAGTATGTTAAATATATAAAGTAACTAGATTACATAATCATTGTTTAGATTATGAAGGAATATATATATGTCACCAAGCACTGGTAGTATTTTAAGTAACTTAGATGTAAAAGAAATGGGCTTAAACTTTTTAAGTGCAATTGGTTTTGGGTTAACTTTAGTCATAGCGCCTGTAAGCAGTATAATATTGCTAGGTGCTGCTGGATTAACATTTGCTAACTCATCTTATCACCTTTCCCAAAGTAAAGATTTAGATTTTTTTCAAAAAGCTGAAGCTTTTATGGACTATTTAGTAGTAAATTATGGAGCACTTCTTCCAGTAATACCATATTTGGCAAGCAATTTAGCTCATCAACCTTTAGCCCATGCAGCAATAGGAATTATGGGGCAGGTTGCCGCACCTTTATTTGCTGTACTTTTTTTTAAACAGGCTTTTAGTTTAATAAAGGAATCTAAGTTAGAGGATAAAAAATTAACCAAAATTATAGACGAAAAGAGAGAATATATTTCAGCATTTGAATATGAAATAACTCAGCTTGAAGAGAGTAATATTGTTTTAACAAAACAAAAAGAAGAAATTTTGGAATTAGAAGACCGTAAATCTAAATTATTAAGAAAAATAAAACAGAGTCCTAATAAAGACGATGAAAATACAAAAGAGCAAATAAAGTATATAAATAGGAAACTTAATCATCTAGATGTAGAAAAAATAGCAATTAAAATAGTAAAAAATAAAGAAGCTATTGATATTTGTAAAACTCGTAAAGAAAGTTGTCATAAAGAAGTAAAGTTACTTGAAAAAAAACAGACTTTAGCACAAAATAAATTCAAATTAGGTTGTGGGTATGTAGCTTTAGGGCTTTTAGCAACAGCCGCTTTTGCTTGTATGTTTTTTCCGCCTGCAGCGCTTGCAGTCACAGGTCTTTTTATAGGAATCACGGTTGGAGTAGGGTTAATGAATGGAGTTTATAAAAAATCTCGTATTGATAATTTGCAAAAAGAAATTAAAAAAGATGAAAAAGAATTAACAAAAGTAGATGAAAAAGTATTAACAGAAGATAAAGAGGAAGGTGAAGGTGAAGGTGAAGGTGAAATTAAACATGAGCATTCTCATCTTAAATTATAATTATTTATAAATTATGTTATATAATAATATTTTTTAGATATAAAATTAAAATCACATGGAAAAAGTTAAATTAAAAAATATTGAATTAGAAAGTATTAAAATTAAAATTGGTATTAGTAGTTGTCTGTTAGGTAATAAAGTACGATTTGATGGTGGGCATAAAAAGAGTGATTATTTAGTTGATAAAATGTCTCCTCATGTTGAATTTGTTACATTTTGTCCCGAAATGGAAATAGGATTAGGGGTTCCTAGGGAAGCTATAAGGTTAATTGGCAATCCTAAAAATCCAGATTTGGTAAGCACTAAAGATCCAAATAAAAATTATACTGATAAAATGAAAAAATATGCTGAGTCTATAGATGAGCAAATTACAAATTTATCAGGTTTTATCTTTAAGACAAAATCACCATCTTGTGGCCCTAGATCAGTAAATGTATACCAAGGCCATGGAAAGATACCTCAAAAAGGTAAAGGAATTTTTGCAGATTCTTTAATTAAAAATTATCCATATTTGCCTTATGAAGATGAAGGTAGATTAAATGATGCTGTTTTAAGAGAAAACTTTATAACTAAAGTCTATACTTTTTCCCGGTTTCAAGATGTTATAAAAAATAACCTAGAAATTAAAAATATAATAAAGTTTCATGAAAGGCATAAGCTTATATATATGGCACATAGTATTGAATATTATAAAAGCATGGGGTCCTTAGTTGGAAATATTAAAAAATATAAACTTGAAAATTTTGTAGAAATTTATCTAAAAGAAATGATGGATTGTTTAAATTTAAGACCAACTAAAAAGAAACATGCCAATGTGTTATATCATATTTTAGGTCATTTCAAAAAGTCTATAGATTCAAATGATAAAGAGCAATGTATTAAACTAATAGAAGATTATAGAAATAACCTAAAACCGTTAATAACTCCAATAACTTTACTAAATTATTTTTTAGTAAAACATGAAGATAACTATCTAAATGAACAATATTATTTAAATCCATATCCTGATGAATTGATGCTTAGAAATCATATTTAACAAACGCATATAAATTTCTATGATGTACTATAATTATAAGGAATAAAAACTGAAATAGCGCATCATAATGGACACAAAAGAAGCCAAAATTATTTTAGAGAACAATCCAACTTGGGATAAATTTATTAGGAAATATTGGCTTGATTTTGAAGAATATGCCAAAGTTCAAGATTATAATCCAGATGTTATAGTTTTAAACCACAAATCTGTAAGAAGAATAGCTTATATTGTATTAGCAGGTGAGCTTGAGGCTTACACTGTAACAAAACAAGATGCAAAATTATTACCGGTATACAATTTTCAACAAGGAATGACTATAGGGGATGTTATAGCAATTTTCAATTCCCCATGGACATTTGGGTTAAGAACTTTAACTTCTACACATTTGTTAGCCATTGACTTAGAGCAAATTGAACATACTACGAAAAATACAGGAATGTATGAAGAGCTATTTGAAATTTTACATTCTGAGTTAGGTGTGTTAACAGCTGAAATAAATTGCAATAGAGTTGATAATAAGATAAATGTTAAAGAAATTTTGCCTGAGTATTTATTTAAAAATATTTTAGATGATATTAGTGATTCAGATTATGAAATCTTGAGAGCTAATTTAAAATTCATTTTTTATAATTCAAATGAGTCAATTTTGTCTTTTGACTCAAAAATAGCTGATATATATTTTATACAAACAGGTAAATTAATAAAAATTAATTCTGTGAATAATAAAGAAATAGAATGCGAGGATTCATTTGGAGAGCAAGAATTTTTTGAAGGCAAAAAAAGTCAATATGAATTATTTTCAGCAACAAAAAGTTTAATTATTAAATTTGGAATTGAAAATTTTCTAACTAATTGTTCTGAAAATTTAAAAAATAGTATCTATAAGATTCTTATGAAACAAACAAATCAAGAACTTGAGGATACCAAAAGAAATTTGTCATTGATAGAAAGAGAGTTGGATGCACAAAAAATTAGAGATAAAAGAATCTCTACATTAAGTATCAAAATGTTAATATTCTTATCACTCGTGCAATTATTTTTTTCAGCAGAGCATGTATTGCAAACTTTTCATGCATATAGACCTTTTTTTCATAGTATAATGATTTTTTGGTCAATATTGACAACTTCATTCATTCTAAAAGAAAGTCATGTAAATATAGCAAGTCTAGGATTTACTTCTCATAACAAAAAGGCATATATTGAATTAGGAATAGTTGTCATTATTTTACTTTTTGTTTCTATTGTCTTTAATGAACTACTTATTGCCTATGCAAAAGATTCTGTTATTAAAATATTTTTATATCCAGCATATCTAGCTAAGGAAAAATTATATACTAGTATTTATTGGTACTATATATTACTTTCTTTTGTTTATATTGTACTATATGAAATAATTTTAAGAGGGATTTGGCAAACTTGGTTTGAATCTTTGTTCAAAGGAACATATTGGGTCAGAGCATGGAAGTCTATATTTGCAGTAAATATAATATCCAGTATGTTTTATCACAGTTTATTTTATGAATTTTATATAGTCATGTTTTTTGCTAGCCTTTGTTTTGGTTATATCTATGCAAAATATCGAAATTTATATGCTGTTATTTTAGGGCATATAATATATGAACTAATCGTTATTACTGAGGTTGGACTGGTAGTATTTTAATTTAAAAATGCTAAAATTATCTTGAAGTTAATAATATAATTAATTTATTTTTCTAAATAAATATTATAAAAAATAGGAGATAATATGAGCGTTTTAACTACTAGACAAGCTCCAGATTTTACTGTACCTGCTGTATTAGGAAATGGCGAAATTGTAAATGAATATAATTTCTATGAAGCCAAAAAAGATAAATATGGTGTTGTATTCTTTTATCCATTAGATTTCACTTTTGTTTGCCCATCCGAATTGATTGCTTTAGATCATAGAATGGATAGATTTAAGGAATTAAATGTTGAAGTTGTTGCTGTATCAATTGACTCACAATTTACTCATAATGCTTGGAGAAATACTCCTGTAAAGCAAGGTGGAATTGGACCTGTAAAATATACTATGGCAGCAGACGTTACTCATAGTATTTGTCAAGCATACGGTGTTGAGCATCCTGTTGCTGGTGTTGCACTAAGAGGTGCTTTTATTATTGATAAACAAAATAATGTAAGAGCTCAAATAGTTAATGATTTACCACTAGGCCGTGAAGCTGATGAAATTATTCGTTTAGTTGAAGCTTTACAATTCTTTGAAGAACATGGTGAAGTTTGCCCAGCTGGATGGAAGAAAGGTGATAAAGGTATGAATGCCTCACCAGAAGGAGTGGCATCTTATTTAGCTGAGAATGCTGATAAGTTGTAAAGAAATAGTGCCCTTCTAGAAGGGCACTTTTCAGGAAGTTTGTTGTAAGGAAGTACCATGAAGTATATAAATATAATAAAAAAAAGCCTATTTAGTTCAGTATTAATCTTTTTCTTTTCATCTCAAACCTTATTTTTAAGTGCAAACCCAGATCAAAATAAAAAAGTTGAAGAAATTAATAGATTACATGATAAAGCTAGAAACTTAGAAGTAGAAGTAGAAAAATTAAAAGTTGAAGTACAAAAGTCTCGTGATGTTAGACGCTCTCGATTACCAGGCGTATCTGGAGGGAAGGTTTCTACAGGTGGATATTTTGGGTTAGGAGCTTATTTTGATGGTAGTAGCTTAATAGTATTGCAGCCAAAAATTCACCGAGATCTTGGAGTTTTAAAAGGGGTACAGGCAATGATCAAGCTTGATGTTGCTGAATGGGGGGATGAGGCAAATAATAATACTATTCCACATATAGCTATCTCAGGATATGTAGAGTCTCAAGCTCAGTTTCAAGATATGAATAATAGTGCGATTAAGTTAAATAACGCCGAATTAGATTTTGCTGGTTGGGTTAGTAAGTGGATGATTGGATATACTAATTTTGGTTTTGATGATAGCCAGACTCCCTTTAGTAACTTTGAGATGTTTTTAGGATTTATCACTATTGGTAATTTAAATTATTCTGATTGGTTTTTAACAGCAGGGCAATTATATGCTCCTTTCGGATATTTTTTAACAGAAATGTCCAATATTGTACCTATTACTAGATCAATAGGTAGAATGAAAGAGCGTACTGTTAAATTAGGATATTATGATAAATATTTAGGACATACACTTTATTTGTCAGGTTCTGTTTATAGAGGCAAGTTACAAAATTCATTTTCTCATAAAGAAATAGATCAATTTGCAACAAGTTTAAAAATTAAAAAAGAATGGAAACATAAACATTCTAGACGAGGGTATGATTTAACTTTTAGTTTTACAAATAATTTGGCAGAAGCAGATAGACTTTGGGATAAGCTTAAAAATCAGAATAACTTTAAATTACGTAGATATGCTCCAGGTATTGAAGCAGCGGGAAATTTTACGGTAGGCAAGACTTCTTTTAAAATTGAATATGTGAACACTCTTAGGAATTATGCTAAATTTGATTTAACACAAAATGGCCATGCAGTTAAACCAAGGGCTTATGCCTATGAAATAAATTATGATACAACGTTTAGAAATAAACCTATTACATGGGCTGCATTATATACAAGTGGTAATGATATAGCTGTAGCAATACCTTATAAAAAGCAATATGGTGTCAGTACTACTTGGCAAATTTATGATTATACTTTGCTAAGTGCAGAAATAGCAAATCGAAAATTTTATGGTAAAAATACAGTAATAGGTGGTAATGCTCTTGATCCAGATGCAAAATCTACATTGATGAAAAGTTTTACTGGCAAAAATGATAAAATAGTATCATTTACTATAGACGTATATTTTTAAAAAATTAGGAATTTTATTGGATATGAAACAAATTTTATTAACAGGTGATACCCCAACTGGTAAATTACATTTAGGGCATTATGTAGGTTCATTAGAAAGTAGATTAAAAATGCAAGATGATTATAATTGTTTTTTTATTATTGCTAATATGCATGCTTTTACAACTAATGTAACGGATCCTAAAGCAATTAGACAAAGCGTGTTAGATATTACCTTAGATTATTTATCAGTAGGGTTAGATCCTAAAAAAAGTACAATTTTTTTACAATCAGAAATTCCTGCAATAGCTGATTTAACTTTCTATTTTTCAATGTTAATCTCCCACAGTAGGTTGATGAGAAATCCGACCATTAAATCAGAAATTCAAGATAAAGGTTTAGGTGATAAATACCCATTTGGTTTCTTATTATATCCAATAGGTCAAATTGCAGATATTTTAGCTTTTAAAGCAAATGTTGTGCCTGTAGGTGAGGATCAATTACCACATTTAGAATTAGCAAATGAAGTTGTTAGAAAATTTAATCACTTATATTGCGGAGTAAATATTACAGAAGATAATCAAGACGCTGATTATGTATCATTAGGAGGATTATTTCCATATGTAAATCCATTAGTGGGCAGAATAAAAAGATTAGTTGGTATAAATGGTCCAGATGAAAATGGCAATTTATTAAAGATGAGTAAATCTTTAAATAATTCTATTTTATTAAGTGATGATGCTGATACGGTTAGTAAAAAGATTATGAAGATGTATACTGATCCAAATAGATTAAGAGCAAATGATCCTGGAACTGTTGAAAATAACCCATTATGGATTTTTCATGATGCTTTCAATCATGATAAAAAATGGGTTGAAGAAACTAAGGAGCTATACCGTAGTGGCGGTATTGGTGATGTTGTTTGTAAGAAAAAATTAGTAGAAGTGATTAATGATTTACTAGAACCTATAAGGCAAAGACGTAAAGAATATGAAGATAATCAAGATCTTTTGATTCAGGTTCTGAAAGAAGGTTCAGATAAAGCCAATGAAGTTGCAGAGAAGACTTTGAAAGAGGTTAAAGCAGCTGTTTATCAAGATTATTTTTAAAGTCTATAATAATATATAAAGGATTATTATAAACTCAAATAAAAACTCTTATGCGCAACATAAATGGAATTAATGCTCAAGTAATAAAAGAATACTTAGAAAAGTCTCAAGGATATATTATTAAAAATCCTTTGGTAGTTCTTATTGCTGTTGCGTGTACAATTACTCTACTTATTACTTTCTTCATCTTAAGTAATTCTGGTAGTTATATTGCATTAGATGCATCTGAGGATGAATTTTCAGAGTTTAACTCCCCCAAACAATTAGCTTCTTGGCTAAAAAATCATAATTACAAATATAAATGGGGAGATGATAACAAAATAATTTATGTTGATTATGAAGATTATCCTAAGATTCATAAGGCTTTAAATTTATCTAATTCTGGTGTAAATACAAATAAAAATCTGATGGGTTTTGAGTTGTTAGATAATTCAAGTAGTTTTGGCAGTAGTCAGTTTATGGAATCTATACGATATAGACGTGCTTTAGAAGGTGAACTTGCTAGAACTATATCAGGTATGTCTAATATCAAATCGGCACGAGTACATTTGGCTATTCCAAAAAAATCTGCTTTTTTAAGAGATATAACTCCTTCGTCTGCATCAGTTTTTATTAAGACTGATTCTTCAGAAGTAGATTCAAGTTTGATTGATTCTATTATAAATTTAGTAGCAACTAGTATTTCTGGAATGAAGCCTGAGCATGTAACCGTTGTTGATCAATATGGAGCTTTATTATCTGATGATTCTAATAAAAATAATCAATTAACCTTACCTATTAAGCAAGAGAAAACAAAATTAAAATATCAGAAATTAATTGAAAAAGAATATACCCATGAGATTAAAAAGATTTTGACTCCACTTTTAGGAAATAATGATTATAAAATAGCTCTAGATATTAACTTAAAATTTATTAAAGCAAATACAAAAGCTCAAAATTTAGAGGACATCATTAATACAAAATATGGTAATTTAAAAATCACGAATGTGACAACTATGGTTTTATTACCAAGTAAAATTATCTCTAATTCTAATGGGACAAAAGTTTTTAAGCCATTTTCAAAACATGAAATAGATAAAATTAAAAAATTAATAAGTACAGTTATTCCTTTTGAAAAAAGTAGAGGAGATATTGTTCTTGTTGATAATTTAGTTACTAATACTAGTATAATCAATAATCCAGACGAATTACATTTTGCTAATTTTAAATTACTTAAAGCTTATTTAAAAAAGAATTATTTATCTATTGTAGGTTCTTTACTAGGGTTATTATTTTTATATTTAGTTTTTCGAAAAATTAAATATGCAAATAAATCAAAATCAAATAGTTCTAATAATTTAAAAGATAATAAAGAAAAATTATCTGAAAAAGAAAATAATTTTCAAAAAGAAATGTCAATTGATAAAATCTCAGATCAAGAATTATTTAATTCTATAAAAAATTCTCATATTCAAGTTCAAACTGTTATTCTTGCAATTATTGAACCTTTTAGGTCAAGTAATCTTTTGATTAAATATAATGACGCAATTAAATTTGATATAATAACTAAATTTTTTACTCTTTCAAAAATTAATAAGGTTACTTTAGATAAAATTTATCATGTAATTGAAAATAAATTAAAATTTAAAATAGTTAAACAAAGCAGTTTCGAAGGTATTGAAATAGTATTGCAAATTATTTTTTTCATGAAGTTTAAAGATAAAAATATAATTAATAAACTATCAAAATATAATGAAAAAATTGGAGCTGAAATAAATAAAAGAATTTTTAATTTTGAAAATTTAGCATTTTTAACAGATGTTGATTTGAAAGTTTTATTAAAAAAAGTTTCTCAAGATGATTTATTTTATGCTTTAAAAAGTAGTGATCCTATAATGTCTAACAAAATCATAAATAATTTAGAACCTGATAAAGCTAAAGATTTAAGAGAAAAACTTGAATCATATCATCCTGTAAAAATATCTGAAGCAGAAAAAGCACAGGATGAGATTTTAAAAATATTTGCTAATTTAATTATCAATAAAAAGCTTAACTTTTCTTTTGTACAACAAAGAAAAGTAGTTTGACCCTTATAATTTATTTTTATGACTAATATTAAGAGATAATATATGAAATATTAAAGCTAGTATACTAAAATATAGGTAGATATTAAATTTTAGGGGTAGTTATGGCTATTAGAAGTAAATCAGTTAATAAAGGGGAACAGTTGTTAATAGCTGTTGATGGTCAGTTTGATTTTTCATGTCTTCAAGAATTTCGCGAGTCTTATGAGAAAAAACAAACTATTGCAAAAACATATGTCGTTGATCTTGAAGAAGCTGAATACATTGATAGCTCTGCACTAGGCATGCTTTTGGCATTAAGAGATTATGCTGGTGGTGAAAATGCTGATATAAAAATTATTAGTGGCTCAGATGATATAAGAAATATCTTTTTAAAATCTAAGCTTTGTGAGATGTTTCATATTGAATAAGTTTTAGTATTATTAACTAACTTTTTTCATTTAAAAAAGGAAAAAATATATATTTGCTTCTCAAATATTGCCTCGGGAATAGAACTATGAGCGAAGCGAATAAATTATTTCCTTTCGTAAAGGAAATGGCGAACTTTAGTTCGCATAAAAGGATTTTAAAGCCTTTCTATGCTAATATATGTTTTGTCTTAAACATATATTTTTATAAGCCATGTCTCAAAGAAAATACTTATCAAAAGTTAAAAACTTCTTTAAAAAAGATGGAATTTTAAGCAAAAATCTTAATAATTATAACTACCGTGATATTCAAGAAAAGATGGCTATTGATATCGCAAGTTCTATCAGCTCTAAAAAAGATATTATTATAGAAGCAGGAACAGGGGTTGGGAAGACATTTGCGTATTTAGTACCATCTTTATTAACTGACAAAAAAATCATTATTTCTACAGGCACTAAGACATTACAAGAGCAGTTATATAAAAAAGATTTGCCAGTTATTAATAAATTATTAGATAACCCTAAACATGTAACTCTTCTAAAAGGCCGTAGAAATTATTTGTGTAAATATCGTTTAGAACAGACATTAGTTGAAGAAAGTTTCGAAACAGAGGAAATGGCAAGGGATATTAAAAAAGTTCTAAAATGGCATGAAACAACTAAAACTGGCGATATTTCAGAGGCTAAAAAAATTAGTGAAAAATCTTCTGTTTGGGGTAGATTAACAATTGGTAAAGATGGTTGTTTAAATAAAGACTGCCCATATTTTAAAAACTGCTTTGTTATGGATATTAAAAAGAAAGCCCAAAATGCAGATGTAGTAATAGTAAATCATCATTTACTATTATCAGATTGGAAACTAATCAAAGAAGATGCTGCTTTCTTGCCAAAATCAGATGTAATAATTTTAGATGAAGCACATCAAATTCCAGATTTAGTTCATGATTATTTTGGAGATTATTTTTCAAGTGTGTCAATAAAAGAGTTCTTTAAAGATATTCTATCTTATATAAAATACAATTCGCTTAGTATTTTGGGGATAGATAATTTAGCCGTAACCGTTGATAGTTATTTAAGTGAAATTTTTAATTTATTAGATGAAAATAATATAAACCGAAATAATTTAAATTCTGTCAAAAGAAATGAAATATTTCATAGGAGTTTAGTAAATATAAAAATTGAACTTGAAAAATTAAAAATTATTTTAGATTCCAATAAAGATAAAAGTAAAGATTTTGAAAATTATTTATCAAGAGCTTTTGAAAATTTAGAATTAATTAAAAAATTTATTGATTATATTGAAAGTAAAAAGTTAGATGATTCTAAAATATATT
>Ga0210009_1001163_pt1 | contig 24101 bp, 15 predicted proteins | sample CryGeyCG2114_065_FD_185457 | JGI IMG/M metagenome (GOLD analysis project Ga0210009, IMG submission 185457) | Groundwater microbial communities from aquifer - Crystal Geyser CG12_big_fil_rev_8/21/14_0.65 (SPAdes) (version 2) | ecosystem: Environmental > Aquatic > Deep subsurface > Groundwater ... | reverse complement strand
CATCGTGTCGTTTTATTATATGACAATTTATTACATCGGTTTCCGCGAGCGCTCGGTTAGAGAAACTGAATTAAAAAATTTAATTACACAAGCCGAGTTAAAGTCTCTCAAGTTTCAAATTAATCCTCATTTTATTTTTAACAGCCTGAACTCGATGAGCGCATTAACTTCAATTGACCCTGAGCGCGCACGAAGTATGATTTTAAAACTTGCTGATTTTTTGCGCTACACACTTGCAAATAACGACAAACAAAAAAACAAACTCCGCGAAGAACTTACTAACATTAAACTTTATCTCGAAATTGAAAAGATCAGGTTTGAAGATAAGTTTGAATATCAAGAAGATTTGGACGAGGAATGCCTCGACCATCCGGTCCCAAATATGATACTGCAGCCTTTGTTTGAAAATGCAATTAAGCATTCTGTTTATGAAGCAATTGAGCCCGTTACGCTTACACTCAAATGTTCGCACGATGAAAAGTTTTTAAAGATAACGCTCGAAAACAATTTTGAAAAAGATGGAACAAAAAGAAAGGGCGCAGGTATCGGATTACAAAATATAAACGAGCGGCTTTTATTAATTTACGGCACGCCAAATCTTATGAAAGTTGAAACTGATGAAAATGTTTTCAGGGTAGTGTTGTTTATTCCCTGCGAAAATATTCCCGATATTAAAAATTTATAAACAAAGCGATTGTTATGAAAGATAAAAAAAACGACAAAATCTTGACACTGCATCCCCAGGGCAAAAAAGGGGTAAACATTTCACTCCATAAGTATGAGCAAATTAAAAATTTTATTTTACAAACAATAAAGAAAAAGGGAGTGATTACTTTTAAGGAGCTTTCAGATACTGCCGTTAAAAAACTAACCGGTAAATTTGATGGAAAAGTTTTGTGGTATGTTGTCACGGTTATATTGGACCTCGAAGCGAGAAACTTCCTCGAAAGAATTCCAAATTCTAACCCGCAAAAAATTAAACTCAAATAAAACCGATTTAAGAAAACGGTGTGAGAATACGTTTTATTGTTGTTATATTAGCAGTAGTATAAAAACAGTATCACTGCAAAATGACAGAACAAATTAATGCAATTATAATTGATGACGAAAAACTCGGCAGAGAAATAGTTAAAAATTATTTAAAAGAATATCCTTCTGTTAACATTGCCGCCGAATGCTCAAATGGTTTTGACGGGATAAAAAAGATAACTGAACTTAAGCCCGATTTAATTTTTCTCGATATTCAAATGCCTAAAATAAATGGCTTTGAGATGCTCGAACTTATAGATAATCCACCGGTTATTATATTTACAACTGCTTACGACCATTTCGCTTTAAAAGCTTTTGAAGTTAACGCCGCTGACTATCTGCTCAAACCCTTTTCCAAAGTTAGATTTGATGAAGCACTTAAAAAAGCTCTCCTTCACTTAAAAGACAAACCAGCGCAAAATTCTCTCGTCAAAAATTTAATTGAAGAAAAAGATAAGCAAGCGGAGTATCTTGAGAGGATTGTTATTAAAGACGGCACCAAAATATTTATTGTGCCGATTGAAACTGTAAAATATATTGAAGCTCAGGATGATTACGTTAAAATTTATTCGGACAGCGGAAATTACCTAAAACAAAAAACAATGAAGTACTTTGAATCTCATTTAAACCCGGAAAATTTTATTCGGATACACCGTTCATATATTGCAGCAGTGGATGAGATAAAAAATTTAGAACTATTCGAAAAAGAATCTTACCGCATTACGTTAAAAGACGCCAAACAGCTCCCCGTAAGCAAAAACGGTTACGAAAAACTTAAGGAGATATTCCGTTGAAAAAAGATCGGGAAGCTTTTTTCAATTATTTTTTCGCATGGCAAACATAACAAGGCGTAGTTTTCCAGCTATCGCCGATGTCTATTGGATGCTTATATTCTATTCCATCCAATGAAAATTCAATTTTGTTATCTGAAAATTCTTGCGCAAGCAGCGTATGACACACATTGCAGTCGTGCGATATTACTTTGCCTTCGGGACTTACATGTTTGCCATCGTGGCATCTAAAACAACCCGGCGCATACATGTGTCCAATTTGATCGGGGAAAGAACGCCAGTTGGCATTCATGTATGGAAAATAATTTCTTTTATATATTTTTTGAACTGTAGTAATCGCCTGGTTTATACTTCCTTTTTTCTCCCTGGCGATTTCGGGATAATGCGCTTCATAAAAATTTTCGATAAATGTTTTAATACTGTCAAGCGCAATTTCTTTTGATGAATATCCTTTTTCAAGAGCATTAACCGCAGTGCTTTTTATGTACGGCAGCCCGGCGTCAATATCATCAACCGACATAAAATTATTTACAGAAACTTTAGGATTATGATAAATATGCGAAGGGCGATTATGACAGTCGATGCAGTCCATTCTTCTACTAACACCGGCAGCTATCATTTTGTCAGAAATATTTTTATCAGTTGTGCGGTATTCGGTTACCTTGCCATCCCGAGCTACCGAACGGACATAAGGAATAACCATCCTTCTTTTGTCAAGACTTGTGTAAGTAATTTCATTGTTGATATTCATATGCCAATGAATGCCGGTAGTAACTCCCGTTTCATCATGCCCGCCCCCTATTTTCATTAACAAAGTCATCGACCAGCGGCTGTTCTCCTCGTTAGAAGCAAAATAAGTGTTGGTAATTTTTTTCTCCCCGTAAAAATGGCTTGGCCAGTGGCATTGTTCGCAGGTTTGCTGTGCTGGGCGCAAGTTTTCAATTGGCGTTGGTATAGGTCTCGCATATTTATTAAAAAGAACTGAATAAACCTGGTAAGAGCCAGAAAGTTTTGCGCGGACAAACCAATCTGCTCCGGAGCCGATGTGGCATTTAACGCAGCCTACTTTTGCATGAGGCGATGTTTGATAAGCGGTGTACTCGGGCTCCATTACTTTATGGCAAACGGTTCCGCAGAACTCGTCGGAGTCAGTATATTCGTAAGCTTTAAAACTTCCAAAAGTTGAAAAGAACAGCAGGATAATCGTGCCTAACGAAAAAACTATAAGCGCTGTGCGTTGTTTGGGGTCATTTAAATTAATAACCGGAAAAGCTTTTCTTGCAGTTATTCCTTTTTTATTTCTTCTGCTCTCCCTAATTGCTCCGAAGGCAATTAGCAGCAAGCCGATAATCAAGCCAGCGGGGAGAACAACAAAAGTTACAATTCCAACGTAAGGTTTAGGATTTTTCTCAAGGGCTTCAAATATGATCAAGAAAATAATAATGCCGAAACTGATTGAAGCGAGAGCCGCTCCCATAAAAGAGATTGGATTGTAAAATATATCGGGGTATTTTCTTTTCCTGATTTTCATAATTCAAAAATGCCTTATCTATAAGAAAAAATCATAGCGTAAATTATCCAAATAATAATAAAAAAGCCGAGAGATAAAGCCGTCCAACCAAAAACTTTGATCCCTCTAATTACAATAGGTTGATATGCTTCAACAAGATGATTCTCTAATTCTCCTTTTTCTACTAACTCTTTATATTCTTGCGGTCTGTCAATTTTAAATTCTTCTAAAGGCATTCTTCCCGTAAAGATAACAATATCCATAGGAAATTTTTCGGGACGAAGATGCGTATTAAAAAAATGAATTGTAAAAATAAATCCGGTTGCAAGTAAAGCTTCATCGCTGTGAATAATTGTGGCTACATTTAAAACCCAGCCCGGCATAAACCGTGTAAAAAATTCCGGAAACCAAAGCGTCAAACCGGTAGAACCAATTACAAACATTCCCCAAAAAACAGCAAAGTAGTCAAATTTTTCCCAATAAGTCCAGCGTCCAAATTCGGGGCGTTCGCCTTTACCCAAAAACCACTTTAGCGATCCGATGAAATCTTCCAAATCTTTTTTATTAAAAAGAATTGAGTCTTTCCCGAAGATTAATTTTTTCCATGTTCCTGCCTCTTTTCTTTTAATTCGGATAAGATCGCCAATATGCGTAATGAAAACACAAATCATAACGAAAGCGGCAAACCGGTGAATTGAACCTGCGGCTTCAAAACCACCGAAGAAATGTGAAAGAGTAACTGCCCAACTTGTATAAGAAAATTTCAAGGACATACCTGTTAGCGATAAGCTAATGAAACTGATAATCATTAAAATATGAAGCCCTCTGTTGAGGCGCGAAAACCTTAAAACCTGGTCTTCTTCTTTAAGCCTTCTTTCCATTTTCTTTCTTGCTTTCAGATAAGTCTGTTTTATTTTCTAAATTCTTTTTATCCTTAATTCTCTTCGCTAATTCACGTCTCCATTTTAACGAACGGGGAAGCCAGAGCAAAGTGTGTACTCCGGCGATGAAAAAAGTACCTACAAGCAAACCGGTCATCCCCCAAAAAGTCCAAAATAAAATTGGATATTTTTGTGGATCGTGATGTGTTGCATGAGTAAAGTAACCGGCAAATTTTCTTGTTGCTCCTTCATGACATTTTTGACAAGTCTTTAAAACATTTTTCCGGCTCAAATGAGATTTAGGGTCCGATGGAGAAAGAATATCGTGCGCGCCGTGGCAATCGTAACATTTAGCAGTTTTAGTATATCCTAATTGAGAAACTTTTCCATGGTAAGTATCAAAATATGTTTTAGCAATTTCAACATGACACCTGCCGCACTGATCCATTATGTGAAGTTTAAATCCTTCAGAATCTGCTCTTTTAATTTTATGTGCGCTATGGCAGTCATTGCACGATGGGAGATTTTTTGAATCGGATATTTTGGGAGAGTGAATGCTCTTTTCAAATTTTTCCTGAATACCGTGATGACACGTGCCGCACGTTGCTGCAACATTTTTCGGATTAACGCTTGACTTTTCATTGGTATGAGGCAATTCGCGATGCGCAGTATGACATGCAGTGCAGGTTGCTGTAACGGTAAGTCCGCTTTTCATTAATCCTTTTCCGTGAATGCTCTCCGTATAACTTTCAATAATTTGATGTTCATGCCCTTTATAACGAACAGCCGCTTGTTCTCCTTCACGGTGACAGGTGGCGCATAATTTAGGAATGTTCGTTGCAAATATTGGAGATGCAGGATTTTTTTTCCCCAGAGTTCCGTGCGTTCCATGACATTCCGAGCAGGTTGGCGCATTAGGATCCTTTTTTGCGGCAAGCATTCCGTGAGTGCTTTGTTTGTATTCATCCCCAACCTCAGCATGGCATGATGTGCAATCCACTTTTTGCTTTATCGTTTCGCAAGGACGAACACTCGAAGCATTCACTTCCGCATGGCACTGGCTGCAAGCAGTTTTATTGTGAATTGAAAGTTCGTATTCATTAATATCAACATAAAGTGAATGACCATCTTTAGAAGATTTAATACTTTCCGCTTGATGACAGGTCATGCAATCTTTATTTGCCATTCCTAATTCATAAAAAACTTTTCTAATTTTATGGGGTTGATGGCAGTCAATACAAGCAGGTAAAATGTGTGATTTTTTTTCCCATAATTCCCCCTTGATAATTTTGCGGTGAACCTCTTCGATCATCACATGACATTTTGTACAAGTAGCGGCAATGTTTTTACGCGCAATTGAAGAAGCGGGATCCGTGTGCGGCAAAATTGAATGCGGGGTATGGCAGGAAGCGCAGTTTGGAGCAACAACCAAACCTTTTTTTAATAAACCTTCGCCATGAATACTTTCTGAAAAATTTTCAATTATATGATCTTGATGAATTGTTCTTTGCTTCTGAACTTTTGTTCCTTCTTGATGACATCTTCCGCAGAGGAAAGGAATTTTCATTGGATAAACAGAAGACTTCGGATTATCTGGGGGAAGAATTTCGTGGCTACCGTGGCAGGTTTTGCAGTTTGGCGCTAAATTGTCTCCGCGCGCTAATGCCTTGCCATGAAGTGATTTTGCATGTTGTTCCTGTTCGGTTTGATGACAGCCGCCGCACTTCGCCGGTTTTAAGTCGTCCTCGTGAGGAAACTCCGCATCTTTCAAATCAACGTGACAGCCTATACAGGGCACCTGTCCATGAACAAATTGTGTGAATTTTTTTTCGCCAACAAACACCGAAATAGTTCTTCCGTTTTTCGTTCCCGTAAGGCTTTCATCATCATGGCAGCCAAAACAATCGCTGTTATCCTGGGCAAGGGTTTGGAATGAAAAAAGGAGAAATAACAGAACTAATGAAGAAAAAAAATTTCTACAAACAATGTTAACGTAAAAATGAAAACCCTGGACTAATCTTGATATCGGTTTTCTAAAAAGTTTTCCACCGATTTTTTTTTTTAACATTGATTTTTTTTATTTGAATTTTTAATGATTTTCAGAAATATTTTTTTTCTTAAGTCTTTCTAATTCTAATGGATGTTCATCCGCCATTTCTTCTTCAGAAATTGTACCCTTTAACCATGCAAGGTTCATCGGGTAAACGTCAGGGTTAAAAATTATAAAATAGAAATGCCAGACAACAATTGCCAAAAATGCAAGCCATGCTTCATAGTAATGTATTGTGCGAGCAACATCCCAGCCGAGCTTGGTTAAAATTCCAATGAACGTGTTATCGAACCAGAGAATAAATCCGGTAGCCGTCATAACCATTGTGCCCCAAACAAGCGCCCAGTATTCTGCTTTTTCAACATAACTAAAACGGTCGAGTTTAGGTTTTGTTTTAGAAATACCGAGATTAAATTTTGCAACACCAAAAGCATCTAAAATATCTTGAAATCTAGGCAGTAGATCAAACACAAGTTTTCTGCCCCGGGCAGTAAAAATGATGTAATAAATATGAAACAAACTCACTGCAACCATAGCAACAGCCGCTACTCTGTGAACTAAACTTCTGTAAGCAAATGCATCCTGACTCAGATCCCTTATATGCGATACCCACCATGCATCCGGGTAACGAAGCATAAATCCGGTAATAACAAGAACGATAAAACTTAATGCCATTGTTGCGTGCTGAATTCTTTCGTTTAACGTCATCCTTAAATAGAGTGCATGTCCGTGAGTTTCATATTTTATCATGCCACGCTGTTTCATTTTACGAATTTTGGCTTTACGGAAGAAATCGAGAATGTTATGTAAAAACATTGCGCCGATTGTTAGAATGATAAGCATAATATAAGTTGAAGATACCCAATATAAAATCGGTTCATCTTCTTTTGCCCTTACGTCTATATGTATTCTGCCAACAATAAAATTCTCGTTTGCGCCGGGATGACATGTGCCGCAAGTTTTTATAAGATTTGATTTATGAATGGTTGATGTCGAGTCGGTTGAAGGTTTAATATTATGAACTCCGTGGCAGCTTGCGCAATTTGCAACCTCAGCCGAGCCGCCTCTTAATGCAAGCCCGTGGTAGCTTACGCTGAATGTTTTAAATCTGGTTGCGTCAAGTTCGTATTTAGCAGCAAGCTTTACCGAACTGTGGCATGGAGCGCATACTCTTTCTGATACATTACTGAATGAAACCGGTGATTTGGGATCATCTGCGTTAAGAATGTTGTGCTCACCGTGGCAATCTGTACAAACCGGAGCGTCGGTATTTCCCTGCATAACAAGCCGACCGTGAATGCTTTCCTTATACTCAACTGTAATTTTTTCATGGCACTTTCCACAAGTATTGGGAATATTTCTTTTATAAACTTTTGAATCCGATCTTTCCGGACCAATAATATCATGCCTTCCATGACAATCTATGCATCCCGCAGCTTTTATATTGCCATTGTTCAATGCAGCGCCGTGAACGCTTTTTTCGTATGCGGTTATAAATCCGGCAGAAGGGGCAGTGCGTGCACGTATATTAGCATCATCAAGATGGCAGGACAAACAGAGCTGTTCCTGGGCAATTTTAACCTTTAAAAAGTCTTTGTTTTGACGACGAGAAATTAGTGGATTGTTATGGCAGTTTATACATGTTGGTGCGCCCTTCAATCCTTTTTGAAATGCTTCGGCATGATTGGACTGAATGTATTTTTCTTTAACATCTCCGTGGCATTGACCGCACGCTTCAGCTAAATTTTCTGTTCTCCATTTGGATTTTGATCCTGATGGACTTGATATATCGTGCGTTCCATGACAGCCTTTGCAGGAAGTTCCTGGTTGATTAGACACACCCTTAGTCTTGAGCATCTGAGGATGAAATTTGTGAAGAGCCTTTGCATCTCCATGACATGAAGTACATTCCACTAATGTGATATTTTCTTTATGTGGAAGATCATCCGGGTTAAAGTTAGTGTGGCAAGATAAGCATTCAAGTGAACCGTGAATGGAATTATTAAATATATTTTCATTAACAAAAAGAGAAATTTCTTTTTTCCCCTTTTCCATGGTAAGTTCGTTATCACTATGGCAGGCAAGGCAGTCGTCGTTGCTTTGCGGAAAGATTACTTGTGAGGAGGTGAGTAGAAGAAGAAAGGTGGAGTAGATAGTTAACCTTTTGATTATATCATATACTTTCTTCTTTTTTTTCGACTGCCCTGCGATGCCATTGTGTATAATCATATGAGTTAGTAATTAATTATTGATAAATTAATAGAGACATTAGTTTTATAAATAATTAGTTTTCCGTTTCCTTCACTTTGAAAGTTAAAAGCCAGTCAACCATTTGTTGTAATTCTTCGTCAGATCCTTTGAAGGCGGCTTTATGTTTTTTGCCTTCTAAACTTTCTTCCTTTTTTAAGTACTTTGTCAAGAAATTAGGAGTGAGATCTGCTGAAAGATTAGAGAGATCTTTTGCATCACTTTTCTTTGATGTTACTTCCGCAACTTCAACCGAGTGGCACATTGTACATTTACTTTCAATAAAGACATTTTTTCCGGGTGCATCAGCATTGGGAATTGAGTAGGCGAAACCATAAAGCGCAATCACTGCGATAACAAAAAGTAAATAAGCAACTATATTTTTCAATGTGTAATCCTTTTCCGTGGTTTAATATAAAATCGAATAGTTAATTACAAACTTTATGCCGAATAATTAATTTATCTTAGCTATCGTTTTGAAGAAATTAATCGCCACTAATCTCCAAATTAAGAGAGTTTTTCAAAAAAGGCTTCTCATTGATGAGAATGCTCATAAATGGGTTGTTGCCGTTTTCAACAAACCAACTCAAACATCATATCTCACAATTTATCATTATCGTCTATTTTTGTGCTGTTGTTCATTTCAAACCATCCGGCAATAATTTCTTTTTCAGCGCCGTCAAATGTTTTATGCCGGAATTCATTTGAATGAACATCGTAATTGTAATCGTTACTCCATTCATTAATATTCGTTACTATTTTATTAATAGCATCAAGCGTAAATAATAATTCTTCATCCGTCATAGTTGGATGAATGGACATTCTAACCCAACCCGGCTTATCAGAGAAGTCACCGTGATTAATTTTTTCCGTAATTTTTCTACTTTTACACAAACTTACATGCAGCAAAAAATGTCCATAGGTTCCTGCGCATGAGCAACCGCCTCGCATTTGAATTCCAAATCTGTCATTCAGAATTTTCACAATGAGGTTGTAATGAATGTCATCTATATAAAAAGAAATTGCGCCAAGTCGGTCTTCAACATTATCGGCAAGTATATGAAGACCGGGAACTTCATTCAGCCCTTTAAAAGCCATCTTCACAAGTTCTTCTTCCCGGTCATGGATATTTTCCACTCCCATTTCTTCTTTTAGTTTAATGCACAAACCTGCTCTTATTGTTTGAAGAAATGATGGTGTGCCGCCGTCTTCGCGTGCCTCAATACTCGAAACAAATTTATACTGTCCCCATGGATTTGTCCAATCCACGGTGCCGCCACCCGGATTATCGGGTACGCGGTTTTTATACAATTTAGAATCGAATATAAGAACCCCTGCTGTTCCCGGTCCGCCAAGAAATTTATGGGGCGAAAAAAATATTGCATCAAGTTTTTCAAGCGGATTTTCCGGATGCATATCAATGTTTACATAGGGAGCGGAACAGGCAAAATCAACAAAACAAAAACCGTCGTGTTTGTGAATAATTTCTGCCATTTGATGATATGGAGTAATAATACCTGTAACATTCGAACATGCCGTGAAGGAACCGATTTTCAATTTTGCATCTTTATGTTTTTCTAATTGCCGTTCTAGATTTTCGAGACTAACAAGTCCATGTTTATCCGGTGGAACGACAATAACATCAGCAATGGTTTCGAGCCATGAAGTCTGATTCGAGTGATGTTCCATGTGAGTGACGAAAACAACCGGTCGTAATTCTTTTGGCATGTGCAGGTAGTCTTTTAATTGTTCCGGAACCTTAAGCCCCAAAATTCGTTGGAACTTATTGACCATAGCAGTCATCCCCGCTCCAGCTGTTATAATTACATCATCATTATTGGCGTTTACATGGCGTTTAATTAATTCATGAGCATGATGGTAAGCAAGGGTCATTGATGTGCCGGTTACGCTCGATTCAGAGTGCGTATTACCGACCATCGGTCCGAACAATTCGCACATTTTTTTTTCTATTGGCTCATACAATCTCCCGCTGGCAACCCAATCGGCATACAGAATTCTTTTTTCACCGTAAGGAGATGAAAAAGTTTGGTTGTAACCAATGATGTTTTTTCTAAATTGTTCAAAATATTTTTCGAGCTTTTCCATTGTACACCTGAGCTTAAATAAGTTGTTACAAAATTAGTAAAAATATGTTTAGTTTTATATCCATTTGGCGTCGAAGACAGAGTGATTTTCATCAACGGCTAACCTTTTACCATTTTATTTAGAGCGTTTATTAATATCTTTGCTTCAAAAATAAATTAAAATAGTATATGAGTTTGATCAATAAAAAATATTATAATTGGTCTATTCAGCAAGGTGATTATTCCCCTGAGCCGGACTTGACAAAGGAATTAAAAAAAGAAGTTCGACTTCAGAAATTAAAACGCAGCGGTTTCCGGATAGCTTTAATAACCATATTAATTGTTGTAGCTATTGCCGGTTCGGCATTTATCATATTATAAAAATAACACGGGGTGCAAAGTCGAAAGTTGAATAGCAAAAAATAGTTTTGAGAATGTTGGAGGAATTGAAATATTAAATACACAAAGAATCATCATCAAACAAAAACATGATTCAAAACTGTAAGTTTGTTTTTTTTAATGAGGCAGAAGTTTAAACTTCTGCCTTTTTTTTGCTATTTTTCCCATCGTATAAATTCAGTCAAATAAAAGATACGAATGAAATATTTAATCGGACTTGACGGCGGCGGAACAAAAACTCATGCTGTAATAACTAACTTAAACGGGGAAAAACTTTACGAATGTAATGGCGGAGCTTCTAACTTTTTAGTTCAGGGAACTTTTACTGTATCACAAACCCTTCTATCGATAATCCAAAAATGTGTTGATGAAATAAGTGCGCAATTGACTGAAGTTGAATGCGTACTGCTCGGAACTACCGGGGCTGGAAGAAGAAACGATGCAGAAAAACTCGAAAATGATTTTACTTCTTTTCTGAGAGAAAAAAATGTATCTCTAAAATTGTTTGTCGTAGAAAGTGATGCAAGAATTGCACTTGAAGGTGCGTTTGCCGGCAAGCCTGGAAGTATATTAATTGCCGGAACGGGTTCGATTATGTTCGGGAAAGATGCACAAGGAAATGTTTACAGAGTTGGCGGTTTCGGAAGATTTTTAGGCGATGAGGGCAGCGGTTATATGCTTGGCAAAAAAGGTTTGGTGGCGGTGTCTAAAAATTTTGACGGAAGAGGTGAAGCAACACTTTTGACAAATCTTGTTAAAGAAAAATTCGGAATTGAAACTCCCGAAATTTTAATTACCGAAATTTATAAAAACAATTTCGATATAGCCTCCGTTGCGCCGCTTGTTATAGAAGCCGCTGAAAAGAGTGATACTGCTGCGCTTAAAATAGTTGAAGAAGAAACAAACGAACTTCTTCTTCACATCAAAACCATGTATAATAAAATGAATGAAGAAGCGCTTAACGTTTCATTTATTGGCGGACTAATAAGCAGCCGAAATTTCTATTCTAATTTATTTAAAAAGAAAATTGCCGTTCAACTTCCACAAATAAAAGTAATCGAACCTATTTATTCACCCGCTATGGGAGCGGTGTTAATGGCGAAAGAAAAAATAAGCAAATAAAAAAATATTTCTAACTTTTTAACCTTTGAAAGTAAATTGATGAGCAAACTTAAACCGACTAAAAGAAATCCATGGGCGTGGATACCTTCTTTGTACTTTGCAGAAGGAATTCCATACATAGTTGTTATGACCGTATCGGTGATTATGTACAAAAGGATGGGAATTTCAAACACAGATATTGCGCTTTATACAAGCTGGCTTTATCTGCCATGGGTTATAAAAGCATTGTGGAGCCCGGTTGTGGATTTGTTAAAGACAAAACGGCTTTGGATTATAGTAATGCAGTTGTTCATCGGAGCCGGGCTTGCAGGCGTAGCTTTTTCAATTCCAGTTCCAAACTTTTTTCAATTCACTTTAGCATTTTTCTGGCTGCTCGCGTTTAACTCTGCAACACATGATATTGCAGCCGACGGATTTTACATGCTCGGTCTTTCAGAACACGACCAGGCGTGGTTTGTTGGTATTCGAAGTACGTTCTACCGCTTTGCGATGATTTTCGGACAGGGCATATTAATTATTCTTGCCGGATATATAGAAAGCAATAGCGGCTTACTTCCGGTAGAGTTAACAATTCATTCCAAACCATCGGCTCAGATTACTCAATTTATTTCTCCTGATGAAATTTCGTTTCCGGAAAGCGCCGGAGAACTAAAAATTTTGGTTTACCAAAATGAAATCGAAATTAATACTAAGGCTGTTTTGAAATCAAAAGTTGATTCGGTGATCAACTTCGCAAAGGACTGGAACTCATCAAATGGATTTTATAAAGCAGGAAACGAAACCAGCACCGAGGCTGCAGTTGAACAAGAAGAACAATCCTGGTGGAGCAGGTACGTTGCGCAAAATCTGGAATCTTTCATAAGAAAATATTTTGCGCCGGCAGAAATAAAAACCGCCAAGACCGATCTAACCGGGAACGTCGGATTAGCTTATTTTAAGTTGTCCGGTGAACCTCAGACAGGTGAAGATGTGGTAATGAACTTCGGAAGGGAATCGGGAGATAACAGCATTTCGTTAGTTGAGGGAACACGATTTGTGTTTAGTAAAGAGAATTGGGAAAAGCCTGCAATGGCAGTAATTCAATTAGACCCAAAACTAAAGAGTGAAACCACTACATATTTCGTGGGAAATGCCGGCAACATCCCTTTAGCGTGGATGATAACGTTCTTTATACTTGCCGGGCTTTTCATCTTATTTTTTGTGTATCACAAATTCATACTGCCATATCCTCCTTCCGATTTACCCGCAGTTAAAAGTGAATCGCCTAATTTATTTTCTGAGTTCTTTAAAACATTTATGCTGTTCTTTAATAAAAAGAAGATCGGTCTTATTCTTGCGTTTATCTTAATATATAGATTAGGCGAAGCACAACTTGTAAAATTAGCAACTCCTTTTCTATTAGACGCTCAGGAAGTGGGCGGTTTGGCTTTAACTACAGGACAGGTTGGATTCGTCTATGGAACAATCGGAATTCTTTTCTTAACTCTCGGAGGAATTGTCGGTGGAGTGCTCGCTGCAAAGCATGGTTTGAAACACTGGATTTGGTGGATGATCCTTGCCATAAACTTGCCGGACGTTGTTTACATTTATCTTTCATATTCGCAAACAACTAATTTCTTGATAATTAATCTCATGGTAGCAATTGAGCAATTTGGATATGGGTTTGGATTTACTGCTTACATGTTATACTTAATTTATATTTCCGAAGGCGATCATAAAACTTCCCACTATGCAATTGCAACTGGTTTTATGGCGCTTGGGATGATGATCCCTGGAATGTTCAGCGGATGGCTGCAAGAAATAATCGGTTACCAGCATTTTTTTGTGTGGGTTATTATTTCTACCATACCCGGTTTTATCATAATAAAATTTTTAGACATTGACCCCGAGTTCGGGAAAAAATCAAAACAGGAAAAGGTATAAAATGAAAAAGAAATTTGGTTTTTCAGTTGTGGTTTTTTTATTGCTGCTTCTAATTTGTGCAAACGGTACGGTTGCTCAGAGCAAATTAGAAAATCCACAAGCAGATTTTACAGAGATTGACAACATCATCAATCAGGGAATTAAAGACACCGCTTTCCCCGGCGCTGTTGTTTTGATTTCTAAAGACGGGGAGAACCTTTACGAAAAAGCATACGGCAATTTTACTTACGATAAAAACTCAAACAAAGTAAAAGTTAATTCAATTTTTGATTTAGCCTCGCTTACAAAAGTGACGGCTACAACTACTGCTGCAATGATCTGTGTCGATCGTGGATTGTTCAGCCTTGACGATAAGGTCGCTAAGTATATTCCCGAATTTGGCGCAAATAAAAAAGAAGAAGTAACAATAAAGAATTTAATGCTTCACAATGCGGGCTTAGTTGCATGGAAACCATTTTTCAAAACCGAAATTAAAACGGCAGACGAATTACTAAACTATATTTATAACAGCGAGCTTCAATACGAGCCGGGCACAAAGACGGTTTATTCCGATTGGGGTTTTATAACATTAGCAAAAATTATAGAGCATGTTACCGGCAAAACTCTTGATGAATTCTGTAAAGAAGAAATATTTGATCCGCTTGCAATGTCGCGAACAATGTTCAATCCATCGGCAGAATTAAAAGATGAAATTTTACCGACGGAAGATGATAAATACTGGCGTAACAGGCTCGTCCAGGGAACTGTGCATGATGAAACGAGCGATATGCTGGGCGGAGTTGCTGGTCATGCAGGTTTATTCTCAACTGTCGGCGATCTTGAAAAATTGCTTCAAATGCTTCTGCAAAAAGGTAAATGCAATGGAAAACAATTTGTTAAACCGGAAACGGTGAATGAATTTATTAAACAGCAGTCAAGTTTAAGCACACGTGCAATTGGGTGGGATACAAAATCTGACAAGAACTCTACTGCCGGTAAATTGTTGAGCAAAGTTTCTTACGGACACACTGGATTTACAGGCACTTCAGCCTGGACTGATCCGACACGGAATCTTATTATTATTTTTTTAACTAACAGAGTTTACCCTACACGCGAAAATTTTAAGTTATTCAGAATTCGCGGCAGCTTGCACGATGCTGTTGTAAATGCAGTTGAGCCAAGAAAGTAGGAATGTTGTAATGTATAATGTACAATGATAATTAGCAGCATGTTGAGTTTAAGTTTTGCTGATTGATTCGATAACCTTGCAGAACACATTTAATCTTAAACTATAGAAGCGGGCAGGTAAGTGCTAACTTCCGGATAATCTCCTATCTCTTATTTCTTATTCAAATACTGCATGTTGATTTTTTAATATTTCAATTCAACTATATTTGCCCGAAACATTTTTAGTAATAAAACCATTGATCTGATGTCGAATAATGTTAATCCCGTAATCTTAACCGCTAAGGAAATTGAAGTTAGTTATGGCGAACAAATAATATTAAACAAAGCTTCACTATCTATCCATGAAGGGGATAGAATTGGATTAGTTGGACGAAACGGCGCCGGAAAATCAACATTCTTAAAAATAATTTCCGGAAATCTTTTGCCAGATGCTGGAGAAATTGCGAAACGAAAAAATTTAACTTCGGGATTTTTAACTCAGGAGTTTTCACTCGATGAATCAAAAAATGTTTATGAAAATATTCTTGCAGGCGCAAAAGCGATAATTGATTTAATCAATGAATATGAATCTACGCCGTTCGACGCGCGTCAGAAGCATATTCTTGAAGAAAAGATTTTGCACGCTGATGGGTGGAATCTTGAAAAAAAAATTGATATGCTAATTCAAAATTTAAATGCGCCCGAAAAAAGCAGTATGATTAAACATCTTTCCGGCGGAGAAAAACGGCGTGTTGCCTTGTGCGCCGTGCTTATTTCAGAACCGGATTTGCTAATACTTGATGAACCGACTAACCATCTCGACACCTCTTTTATTGAATGGCTTGAAGATTTTCTTTCAAATTATAGGGGAACGTTCATCTTTGTTACGCACGATAGATATTTTCTTGACAACATTGCCAACAGAATAGTTGAACTCTCCCGCGGCATATTTTATTCTCATCAAGGAAATTATACAGATTACCTCATAAACAAATCGGAAAGGTATGCCATAGAGGAATCCGGGGAGAATAGAAGACAAAACTTCTTGCGGCGCGAACTTGACTGGGTGATGCGCGGTCCTAGAGCAAGACGAACAAAAGCAAAAAGCCGGCTTGAGCACTACAACGAAATTGCAGCTAAAGGCAGCCCTGAAAAAGAAGTGGATGTCGAATTGATAATTCCGCCTGCTGAACCGGCGGGGAAAAAAATATTGGAATTAACAAACGTTGAAATATCGCTCGGCGGTAAATTGTTATTTGAAAATCTCGATATTCTTTTTGAAAAAGGGAGAAAACTTGGAGTAGTTGGAAATAACGGTACGGGCAAAACAACTTTTTTGAAACTTCTTCTCGGCGAACTTCAATCTTCAAAAGGGAAAATAGAAATCGGAGATAAAACTTTTTTCAATTACGTTGATCAATCAAGACTTTTATTAAATGATAATGATACCGTTTTCGAAGCCATTGGGGAAGGGAACGAGACGATTCAATTCGGTAAGTACAAAATGAATATCTGGACTTATCTTCGCAGATTTTTATTTACCGACGACCGCATCAACACAAAAGTAGAAAGACTTTCGGGAGGCGAACGAAGCCGTTTAACCCTGGCAAAAATTTTAATGCGCGGCGGCAACTTCCTTCTTTTAGATGAACCAACGAATGACCTTGACCTGCCAACCTTAAGAATACTTGAAGAAGCTTTAATCGGCTTCGAAGGATGTGTTGTTGTTGTTAGCCACGATAGATATTTTCTAAACCGCGTGTGTAATGGCATCTTGGCTTTGGAGGGAAATGGAAGTGCTTACTTCAGCGAGGGCAATTATGACTATTATCTTGAAAAAAGAAAAGCCCGCTTAAAAAAATTTCCGGTTGAAGAAAAAATTAAAATCAAAAAAGAAGACACACGTGAAAAATTAAAAGTAAGAAAGTTAACCTGGAAAGAAGCAAAAGAACTCGAATCAATCGAAGAAGAAATTATTGATAATGAGAGTGAGATTGAAAAAATTGAAGCAATATTTTCCTCATCCGATTTTTATGAAAATTACGCCGAACAAACTACTCAACTGAACGCCAGGCTTAACGGAGCAAAAGCAAAAGTTATAAAGCTATACGAACGCTGGCAGGAACTTGAAAAAATAAAAGATGAAAACTGAGTAGCTTGCGTTATTGAGAATCGGTAAGGATTTTATGTTTCACAATATATTAAAGGAAACTAACCAGTAGTCAACAGACAACGTGTTGCACTATAAAATTTAATGAGTCTAAAATGAAATCATCAAACGAAAAAATTGAATGCGGCAGCTGCAAATATGAATTGGCAGGAGACGAAGATTTTTGTCCGAACTGCGGCACACTATTAATTGAAAATGTTTATTGTACAAATCATCCCGAAGATGAAGCGGAAGGAGTATGTGTAATTTGCTCGCAGGCATTTTGCATTGAGTGCGGAAGTATAGTCGAAAATAAATTTCTTTGTAATGAACATGAGAAGTATGAAATTTACCAAAACATGGCGCGGGTTTATGGCAGCAGCGATGAGGTGTCAATACATTACGCCGCCGACTGCTTAGAAAAAGCCGAACTTCATCCTTTTATTTATTCACGTAAAGCTTCGCCTATGCACCTTGGCGGTTCCGATTATAGTTTGTTCCGTTCGGCAGGCGATACTCCCAAACATATCATCAATGAAATAAAACTTCTCGTTCCATGCGGCGAAGTTCTTGAAGCTGTACGAATACTTGGAGAATTAGATATCAACAATTAAAATTATTTAGCCTAATTATTTTGACTATAGATAAGCCGCGCTGTGTTTACTCTGAAATAAGGCATCTCTAAAAATCCGTTAACTAACGGATTAGAAATGCCCGTAAGTTGTTCTCTCATATCAAACTTTTCAACATTTCTCTATCTTTATCAAAACGAAATACTGTTCCAAACTGAGTCAGCTTTAAGCTATAATTTTTCAAAAAGAATTCGAATATAGACTGTAATCAAAGTATTTATAGTTGGTACGCAACCTGTATTATGCTAGCATAACAATTTATTTCAGAGAGATGTAAAATGATTAAAAATTTCCTTACCACATTGTCAGTTCTTCTTTTTGTTTCGATGGCATTTGCTCAAGAGCAGTCGAAAACAATTGAAGAAACAAATTTTCCTCCTCAGTACTTTCAATCACCAAATGGTATTGAAGGAACGAGTGTTGCGAAAGTATTTAGCACTCATAAAGGTGTTAATATAACTTATGCTAATCCTTACACAAACAATCCACAATCAAGTTTTGCCGGAACATTTAACGGCGAAGTAGATGCTAACACAGCAAAATTTTATTGCATTGATATACAGCATAATCTTGTTTATTGGACTTCTGGTCAGCCGAATACATACACAGATGACGGCAGTACCCCGGCACAGATAACCTACATACTCAACAATTATTATCCTTTTAAGTCTTACAGTTATCCGGGCAGCGCTACTACAGTTGAAAAAGAAGCAGCTTCCATCCAGGCAGCAATTTGGTTTTTTAGCGATGGCGTAGATGCAAACACTATTAATATCACTGAAGTTAAACAGCGCGCTCAAAATATCATTGCAGACGCGAATGCAAATGCAGGCAGCGTAATTCCGGTTTCTACTTTATTAATAACGCCTAACACTCAAATGTTAGTTGACGGCGATCCTGCTTCATTTACAGTTTCGGCATTTGATATTAACGGCAACCCTCTTGCAAATATTCCGGTTTTATTAAGCACAACAGACGGAGTTCTCTCCTCTACTTCTGTAACTACCGGTGTGAACGGCGCTTCTCCGGCTGTTAACCTTACACAAGGTTCAGCATCGGCAGCAACAATAACCGCTTCTGCAAATGTTGTTATTCCTCATGGAACCCGTTATGTGCATAGCGTTCAGCCGGATTATTTTCAGAAATTAGTTCTTGCAACTCCAGCAACAGCTAACCTTTCTGTTATGGCTGATGTTGAATGGTACACTCCTGCCGTTTGCGATCTTAATGGTTTCAGAACTCAAACACAGGGTGGATGGGGCAGCCCAAACAATAGCGAACCGGGAACAATTAGACAACTTTACTTTTCATCAGTTTTCCCTTCAGGTTTAACTATTGGCAGCGGCGCAAACACTGCTAAATTTACAACTCCAGAGGCAATAAAAGATTTCTTACCCGCAGGCGGAACAGCAGGCACATTATCAGGCACCGTTGTTAATCCTTTAACAACTTCTGCCGAAGTTCTTGCCGGGCAATTGGTTGCAGCAACTATGAATGTTTATTTTAGTGCCGCCGGTGTTCTTGGAACTAATCCACAGGAACTTGGAAATTTAGTTATTGCATCCGGTGACTTTTACGGAAAAACAGTTTATGAACTTTTGGTTATTGCTAATTCAGCAATTAGCGGCGAATCGTCTCCGTACTCCTTAACTGATATTAATGATGCTCTTACCGAATTAAACGAAAATTTTGTTGACGGTACAACAAATAACGGTTATCTCGATTGCGGTGACCCTTATGCTTCAATAGGGAATAAAGTTTGGAACGATGATAACAAAAACGGAATCCAGGATAACGGCGAAAACGGCGTTATGGGCGTTGTTGTTAATCTATATGATTGTTCGGATTTATTTATTGCAACTACAACTACAGATAATAACGGTATTTATTCGTTCGTCAATTTAACCCCCGGCGATTATTACGTAAAATTTATACTCCCCGCAAATTATGCTTTCACAGATCAAAATGAAGGCAGCGATGATGCGGTTGATTCCGATGCAGATTTAACAACCGGTAAAACTGTTTGTACAACACTTCTTCCCGGTGAAGATGATATGACCTGGGATGCTGGCATTTACAGCGTTACTCCTTGCGTAACAAGCTGGACAGGCACACTCGGAAGTGATGAGTCTGTTTGTTATCCAGAACCACAAGATATTACTGTTAATGGTTCGGTTACGCTAACGCCTAATCCTTCACAAGCTACTCTTCAAACATGGTGGAGAATAGTTTATCCTGAAGATTTAGCTTCTGGTTTTAATTATACAAACACAGAAATTTTAGGAAATCACAATTTCCAAATTACAGCTTCATGGCCTGGAATCAGATATAACGATACTCAGGTGGAAGTTGAATATGGCGTCTCTATCTTAGACTGCGATGGTAATATTGTTGGTTCGGCTATTACTAAAAAAGTATTTTGGAATCCTACAATATGCCCGCCACCACCACCAAACGAAGCTGATGTTAAAGTTATTAAAACAGCCGATAATGCTTCCGTCGCAAACGGCGACAACATAATTTATACACTACTTGCAACAAACATGGGTCCGAAAGATGCAACCGGTGTTGTAGTAACAGATATTCTACCTTCAGGCGTTGTATTTGTATCTTCAACTGCAACCCTTGGTTCTTATGACCAAAACACTGGTGTATGGAATATAGGCAATCTTGCCAACGGAGCTAACGCAACTTTAACAATTACAGTTCAAGTTGATGTTACAGGCTCGGGCACCGGCACATTTGACCTTGGCGCAGCAGAAGGATTTAATGTGTTTGTTCTTTATGATCTTACACAACCATCATCTGACGCAGAAGGCAAAGTAGCTGTCGGCGGAAATGCACAGCTATCAAATTATAGTATTGGCGATAAACTTCCTGCATATCCTTTTGGAACAGAAGATGTTTTTATTGTTGAAAATAATTTAACATTCACCAGCGGACGTGTTTACAACGGAAATGTTGTTTACGGAAACTCAACTAATCTTCCAATATACCCGGTAAGCATAAACGAAGGAGAACTTAGAAAAGATTCGGTAATAGATTTTGATGCAGCCGAAGCTTACTTAAAGAGTCTTTCTGCAACACTTGGCGCATACACAGATAACGGCACAACCACTTATCAGTGGGGAGGAATATTCCTCGAAGGTACAAATCCTGTATTAAACGTATTCCACGTAAGCGGCGCACAGCTTGCTACTGCTAACAACTTCTCGGTTGATGTTCCTAACGGTTCAGCAGTGCTTGTAAATATAGACGGCGTTACAACATCATGGAGCGGCGGTTTAAGTGTAAACGGCACATCTATTCAGAATGTTCTTTATAACTTCTACGAAGCAGAAGACCTAACAATACAATATATCGATGTAACCGGTTCTATACTTGCTCCGTTAGCAGATGTTAATTTTGTCAGCGGCTTACACAACGGTCAGATGATATGTAAATCGCTTATAGGACAGGGTCAGTTTAACAATAAGTTGTATATGGGAAGCATACCTGTTAGCACAACTATTGTAAACGTATCAACCATTGAATCTGCATACCCGACTGATCCTAATTCAGTAAACAATACATCGCAGGCTTCAGTTGAAATTGGCGGAACAGAACAGACTTCGGCTCCGGCAGGTTCATGGACGCAGTTTAGCAGCCTTGGCAGCAATCAGATCATAACTGCTCTTACGCACGATCAAAACAGCGAATTACTCTCCGGTACAATCGGCGGTTCAATTTACCGCACTGAATCTACCGAAGCATGGACACTAATAAACGGCAGTATGAATGTTGATTACATCTGGGCGCTCCTTACTTCACAGAATGGTAATATTCTTGCAGCAACAGAGGATGGTGTTTATTTATCGAATGATAATGGCGCCACATGGGCAGCAAGCGGATTATTCAATAAAGAAGTTCGCGTACTTACAAGAGCAAATGATGGAAGTATATTTGCCGGAACATGGGGCTTCGGTGTTTACAAATCTGTTGACAACGGAAGCACATGGCAAGTAATTAACGGCGGTATCAGTTCGATGAACATCCGCACTATAACAGCTGCAAACAACGGTTATGTATTTGCAGGAACTTTCGACGGCGGTTTATTTAGAACTGTTAACGGCGGTCAGGACTGGATTAGATTGAATATCGGCTACGACTTCATATATTCACTTGGAGTCTCAACAAATGATGTAGTTATTGCTGGCACATACGGCAACGGTCTGTATCGTTCAACTAACTACGGTGATAGCTGGATAAAAGTTAACGCTGGTATTAATTCTAAATATGTTTACTCAATTATTGCAGATGCAAACAATAATGTATTTGTAAGCACATGGGCTGGCGGTGTCTACGTATCGCAAGACAACGGCGCAAACTGGTTACAAGCCGGTATGAGCGGATTCGAAGTAAGTTCGATGACGATTAACTCTTCAGACAATACACTATTTGCCGGCACAGGCAAAGGTTCAATCTACAAAATGGTTGACGGTGTAAGTGATGCAAAAGAAGAAACATCAATTCCAACTGAATTCGAATTACAGCAAAACTACCCAAACCCGTTCAATCCATCAACAAAGATTGAGTTCTCTGTTGCACGTAACGAACGAGTTACAATTACAATTTACAACATACTTGGTCAGGTTGTTAAAACACTTGTTAACGCAGATTACGCACCCGGAAAGTACACAGTATCTTTCGACGGCAGCAGCCTTGCAAGCGGTGTTTATATCTACAACATGCAGACAAACAGCACAAACTTTACAAAGAAGATGATGCTTCTCAAGTAGTCTCAAAAATAATAGATGCAAATAAGAATCAATATTTGAAGCATCTATAAAATCTCTTCTGCCATTTCGTTCCGCTTCAGGCGGGACGGAATGGCTTTTTTTTGCCAGACAAGTTGAGCCATTTTTATGATTTAGCTTCTTGCCATTTGCACAAAGTATTTTACACACTCCTTTTTCTGCAATGATTATTTTCATTCCGTTCTTTTGTAACAACTGCGTTTAGTCATTACTGCAATATTGTATCCCTTGATCTGAACGATGAATCATTCATGCTTTTTCTATTACTCCACTTAGTGCCATCATTAATGCTCTCAGAGTCCTGTAATGCCAACACTAAAATTAGACTTGACTTTATATTTCTTTTTAATGAATTTTTTGCTGTAAATAATATTATCAAAGAGTTGTAGGGAGCTCAATTAATGCTGAAAAAATATTTGTTCCTTTTCTTGTTTTTACTCCTCTCCGCTATACAGGTGGATGCACAGACTGTAATTGGTAAATATGCCGGTGAATTTATGGCTATAGGTGTAGGCGGAAGACCCCTTGGTATGGGCGGCGCTTTTGTTGCAGGCGCTAACGATGTAACTGCCGGATACTACAATCCTGCCGGTTTAGCGCATATAAATTATCCGCAAATTTCACTTATGCACGATGAACGATTCGGAAACCTTGTTAGTTATAATTACGCCGGAGTAGCCATTCCTTATGGAACTGACATGACCTTTGCGCTAAATATTATGCGTCTCGGTATTGACGACATTCCCGATACAAGAGAAGCATTAATAGACAGAACGACCGGGCAGGTTATTTACGATATTTATTATCCATCGGCTCGTTTGGATCCAACCAAAGTTACAAAATTCAGCAATCAGGATTGGGTTGGCTATCTTTCGTTTGCTAAACGTTATTCGGAAAATTTCTACTATGGCGCATCGGTAAAAATAATTTATCGCGATATAGCCGAATTTTCTGCCTACGGAGTTGGTTTTGACGTGGGCGCATGGTATTCACCATATGAAAATTTTCACCTCGGCGCAAACTTGCAGGATATAACCACGACTCTCGTTGCATGGAATACAGGAAGGAATGAACTTGTTGCTCCTACTGCTAAAGTTGGCGCTGCTTACGATTTGTATTTTTTAGGTGGACGACTAACCCCGGCTGTGGATTTTGATGTCAGGTTTGAGAATAGAAGATACGCTTCTATGTTTAATGTTGGTCCCGTTAGCTTTGATGTTCACGGCGGACTTGAATTTAACTTTAAAAATATTTTCGCAATTCGCGGCGGATACAATGACGTAAAGCAATTTACAATCGGCGCCGGCGTTAAACTGCCTAAACTTAATATCGATTATTCATT
>Ga0210009_1001160_pt1 | contig 24157 bp, 21 predicted proteins | sample CryGeyCG2114_065_FD_185457 | JGI IMG/M metagenome (GOLD analysis project Ga0210009, IMG submission 185457) | Groundwater microbial communities from aquifer - Crystal Geyser CG12_big_fil_rev_8/21/14_0.65 (SPAdes) (version 2) | ecosystem: Environmental > Aquatic > Deep subsurface > Groundwater ... | reverse complement strand
TGTCAGGTCTCCAGATTGACCACCTGGAAACTGAAACAGTGACTTTTAATTCCTATAATGAAATGGTCTGGAATACGACAAAAGTCGGGAACGGAATCTATCTGGCCAGAGTAGAATCAAAAGGTCTGGACGGAAGTACCGCCAGTAAAATTGTCAAAGTGATGGTGATCCATTAGCAGTATTTGTTCCCGATTCATGAAATTTAGGATTCAGAACAAACACATTTTCAACCTGAGTGAGCTGGGAATGGCTGTCCTGCTTGGCTTGCCGATGGTTACGACTGGACAGGCGGCTTATAATCATCCTGAGCTAAACTGGCACACCATCGAAGGGACGCATTTCATCGTCCATTATCACGATGGCACGGAATGGACAGCCAACGAAGCACTCACGGTTGCCGAAGATATTTATCCTGCCATTACCGGGCTGTATCACTATGAACCCGAGGAAAAAACCCAACTCATCATTCGTGATACAGATGATTATGCCAATGGTGGCGCTTATTACTTTGATAATAAAATTGAGATTTGGGCGATGCCCCTGGATTATTCATTACGTGGGTCGCATTATTGGCTGCGAGATGTGTTAACCCATGAATTCACACATATCATCACACTCCGGGCGGCGAGGAAATTTGGTGGAAATGTACCGGCCGGGTATTTTCAGATTTTGCAGTTTGAGCCCGAACGACGCGACGATGTGTTATACGGTTATCCCAATGGCATCATGTCTTATCCATTGCCGGGCGTGGTTGTACCCATGTGGTGGGCCGAGGGTGTCGCACAGTTTCAATCCAACGAAAAGCGTTATGATTGGTGGGACAGCATCCGGGATATGATCGTGCGAGACCGGTTGACGCATAACCAATTTCCAACATTTACCGAGATTAATAGTTTTGGTAAGGAAGGTATTGGAAACGAAGCCGTCTATAACCAGGGTTTTAATCTGGTCCATTTTTTGGCGGATAACTGGGGCGAGGAAATTCTGAATCGCATCACGGACAGGTTGCGCTCGCCGACAACTTTTAACTTCTATCAGGCAGTGTCTGCGGAAACCGGGTTATCCAAGCATCAATTTCACACCATTTGGCGTGATAGTCTGGAACAAGCGTACGGGAAAATATTGGCGGATTCTACGGTCACTCCACTTCACTTTATTCAAAAGCAGGGGGCGACGAATTCCCAACCCCGGTGGGCGGCCGGCGACAGCATTCTGGGTTTTATTGGGAATGCCGGACAGAGTTACATGTCCCTCACCAGTCTTTATCTCAAACACGGGGATGCCAAACCTGAAGAGTTAACACCCGGAGCGGAAGGTTTTGACTGGTCACCCGACGGGAAAAGGGTCGTTATCAGTCATAAGAATTTTTACGATGGGGGATTGGTTGCTCCGCCCGCAATGCGTGTGTCCACCTTACCCGGTTCGCCCATCCAACACGATCCGGAAAATCTAAAGCATCAGCAAAACTGCGAGCGTTGCCAGTTCGCGCTCACCGGGTCCCGATTCAATGACCTGTTCATCCGTTCCATTCATCCGGACAGTGTGGAAAAGCAGATCACATTTGGTGAGCGTGCCAAAAATCCTGCCTGGGCACCGACAGGAGATAAAATTGTCTATGTCACGCTCCACGATGGCACCAATAATCTCAAGTTGGTTTATCCTCAATATCCGGATAGCACCGAGATATTGACCCACTTTTCACCAGGAACCCAGGTATTTTCACCGCGCTGGGTGGATTCAACGCACATCGTTTTTGACTATGTCACTGATTACAACCGCGATATTGGCATAATCGATATTCTTGCCAAAAAATCCGGTGAAGGGTCAGAACAGTCCATTAAACCAAAATCATTGCTGGAAAATCGTTGGGATGAACGGGATCCGTATCCGGTCAATGACTCGATATTGGTGTATAGTCACGATAAAACCGGCGTGTTCAATATTTATCAGCGAAATCTCAAGACCGGAGCTGAGGTCGCATTGTCCCATGTTGTGGGTGGTGCATTTCAACCCGAATTAAAAAAAGACGATTTAGTCTATTCCTTGTACGACAGTCTTGGTTTTAACATTGCGCAGCTTGGACAGGATGAATTTTTCAACGATTCCCTGTCGGAGTCTTTTTCCCGGCATTTACCACGTCGGGATTGGAGCGGTCACACCACCAGTTTGGCGAGTGAACCTTACGCCACGCGGTATGGTCCCATGTTCATTCTGCCGCGACTTCAGATTGATATTGATCAGTCGAAACACAAGACCATCGTGAAGCCTGGATTTTTCTTTTTCTCCAATGAAATATTGGACAATTACCTGCTCATGGGTGGCGCAGATGTTGGGTTGAACAAAGATCTGGATCTGTTTCTACTGGCCGAGTATCGCGGTTTTTTGCCGACACTCTCCCTGGAAGTGTATCACATGGCGAGGAATACAAATGAAAAATTGATCTACGATCCTTATCCACCGACCAACTCAGAAATCAAATTCCGACTCACCCAGGCGACCATGAAAGCAAGTGTCAAAATCCCGGATTACCATTACCTGGACATTGATATAACATCAGGAATATACAATACTTATATCGGCGATCATGTCATAACACCCTTTGCCGGAGGCTCAATCGCAGTCGAGGGTTTTGACTATGATTATTTCAAAGGCATTGATTGGGGATTGCATTATCAGTTAGCCGGGTTGGCGGTTCGGCAGGAGAGAAGCATTAATCCTTCCGGCTCGCAGTTGGACGTTTCATTCCGGGATAACTACCACAATTTCATGTCGAATTTTGGTTACCGGGAAGACACTGGAACCTGGGGTGAGATATATAGCCTATTTCATTACCAACGCCTGGACATCAAACATTTTTACGGGAAGCGCCTCTCTGAGAATTCGAAAGCAGTGGTGTCTTTGAATACTGAAATGACCGTGATACCCCATAACGGTCTGGATGACTTCTTCTATGATTTTGCCGGAGGTCTGCCGGGTTTACGCGGCTATCCGTTTTACGGATTGAGTGGCACTCGGAAAGCAGTCATGACCGGAACATTGCGGTTCCCGGTTTTACGAAATCTATACAAACCAATTGCACAATATGCCTTACAGGATGTCTACCTGGGAATCGTCGGTCAGATTGGCAGCGCCTGGATTGGTAATTCAGATGCGTCATTCAGTTCGGTAAGCGATTTTAATCATTCTGTCTGGAATGACCTGGATAATTCCAAATGGCTGAAGGATGTTGGGCTCGAACTGCGACTGGCAGGATTTTCATTTTACGGCTATCCCACGGCAATCGAATTTGCCGGTTATTATGGATTTGATCCTTTGAGCATCACCACAACAGAAACCACCTACCAGTATGGACAGGATGTTCGTTACTATTGGCGGGTATTATTTGGGTTCGAATAAAAGTGACGACAAAAAAAAACAGCCTAAGACGAATCATCATTTTTGGTCTCGCGACGCTTTCGGTAGCATTCGGGCAATTCAATGCAAATTTGGCTGATGGAACTCCGCAACCGATTCCGGCTGCCGTTAGAAAGAATTTTGTCAAATCCCTGATTTTGCCAGGGTGGGGACAGTATTCTGAGGGAAATTATAAACGGGCAGCCGCCTTTGCTTTGATTGAGGCTGCGACCATTTATGGCCATTTTTACAATCTCAATCAAGCAGCGCTGGCAACGACGGATTATGAAAATTATGCCGATTTGCATTGGTCATTTGAGACCTGGGTGGTGACGGAAGAAATTACTGCGTTGGGTACAGAACACTGCGGATTCATCCAGACGCACAATATGGACTATGCATTGATAGATGGGGTTTATTATCCCAACAGGGATAGTCATTATTACGAAAATGTCGGGAAGTACAACGAATTCGTCTGCGGTTGGGATGACATCGCCGATTCAACATCAACATCGCTTGGAGAGGTGCTGACACCTCACAAATACGCGTACAGTCTGATGCGGCGTCAGGCTAACGATTATGGCAAAAAAGCCAAGTATGCAGTCACCATAATCATGTTTAACCATTTGATTAGCGCTTTCGAAGCGGCGATTGGTACCGATATTACGGCCTATGCAGGAAAAAATTGGCATGCGGCCATTCTCCCGGATTCACACATGGACAGACGCGGACTACAAATCGTGGTTACTTTCTGAAATGAAATTGAGTCAAAAAGGAATATTGATTATGCAGAAATGGGTCCGTTTCGGCGGGATATGGCTTTTAATGATTATGTTATGGCAAGGCTGTGCTGCTTCAAAACCGCAGCATGATGTGAAAAATATTGCCGGTGAGTACCAAAAAGGTCTGGACTTCATGGCGAAGAAAAACTGGATCAAGTCTGAAGAGACATTCACCTTCATTGTTTATAACGATCCAGCCGGGGAATATGCGGATGACGCGCAGTATTCATTGGCTGAAACCCATTATTTCCGGGAAGAATACCTCATCGCCATTGATGAATATGACCGTCTGATTCAACGCATGCCGAACTCACCGCTAATTCCCCAAGCCAGTTGGCGTAAGGCTGAGTGTTATTATTTACTTTCACCGGATTATCGCCTTGATCAAACGCTGAGCGAGCGTGCTTTGAAGGAACTGCAAAACTTTGTTGACATTTTTCCCCAGGATGAAAACCGCATACAGGCGGCCAAATATATCGTCGAAATCAGATCAAAATTGGCACACAAACTTTATGGATCCGGCGTGCTTTATTTGAAACTGAGGGAGTGGGATTCCGCAAAACTGTATTTTGATGTGGTACTCGAGAATTATTATGATACCGAGTATTTGGAAAATGCCTTAATGGGCAAAGCCGAAGCTCTGGTTGGTGAAAACAAAGCAGATGAAGCCGAAAGCCTCCTGGCGCAGATCAACCCCGGTGAACTTGATAACGATCAGAAGAAACAATTAGCACGCGTAAATGCCGAATTGACGAAGCTGCGGAAACAGCCAACGGACTAGGAATAGCCCCATGAAAATGTGCCTATTCGGCGGTACCTTTGATCCGCCACATAACGGACACTTTATCATTGCTGAAGCCATTCGCGAGAGTCTTGATTTAAACAAAATCGCCTTCATACCCGCTTATAATCCGCCTCATAAATACGGTCAGAAAGAGGTTACTCCCATTGCACACCGTCTGGCAATGCTGGAGATTTGCACGCGGTACAATGAACACTTCGAAATCAACGATATTGAAATTCGCCGAGGCGGGATTTCATATACCATTGAAACCATTCGCGAGGTAAAAAACAACCTGGGAATGGGTTGCGACGATCTCTATTTCCTGATTGGTTCCGATTCGTTAGTGGAATTTAAAAGCTGGTATAAATGGCAGGAAATCTTGAAAGAATGCAAGATTGTGGTAGCTCGCCGACCCCGATTTGAAAAAGAGGGGATTGATGCGGATTTATTAGAGCAGGTGCTCTTTTTAAATCTGCCCCGTATTGAGGTTTCCAGTACTGAAATCCGGAAAAGATTCGAAATGGGCCAGATGACACGATTCTACATCAACGACGCGGTGTTTGATTACATCCAACAACACAAATTATACGAACGAAAATGACCGGAATATTGAATTCTTACGGAACGGTGGGCAGTTACCTCCTGGTTGTGGTCAGTGTCGGGTTGCTTTTTTATGGGGCAGAATGGCTGGTGCATGGGGGTAGTCAGATTGCCCGGCGATTTGGCATAAAACCATTGGTTGTTGGGCTTACCATCGTTGCTTTTGGCACGAGTATGCCTGAGTTTGTCGTGAGTTTCTTCGCGGCTATGCAAGGTTCGTCCACCATTGCCATCGGCAACATCATTGGCAGCAATATTACCAATATCGGTCTGATATTAGGGCTGAGTACGCTCATCTTTCCCATCATTGTTTCATTCAGAACGGTTTATCTGCAACTGCTGATCATGATTGCTGTGACAGTCTTACTCTATGTATTTGCACTGAATGGTGTGATCAGTCGCTGGCAGGGAATCCTAATGGTTATCCTGCTTATCGGTTACGTCTATTATCTCTACAACAATCCTTCACAGGCTGAGATCGAAGAAATTGAGCTGACTTCTGAAAACTTTATCAGGAGTATCGCCATGGTGATTTTCGGGATTGTGGCATTGACAGTTGGCGCACGCCTCTTCGTTGACAGCGCCATTTGGCTGGCACAGTACTACCACGTGCCGGAAGTTGTCATCGGCTTGACAATCGTCGCCCTGGGAACCTCCTTGCCCGAACTAGCCACCTCCATGGTTGCGGCATTTCGGAAGCACAGTGAAATCTCTCTGGGAAATATTGTGGGCAGTAATATTTTCAATATTCTGTTCATCATGGGTGGCGTCAGTGTGATCAAACCCCTGTATGTCTTTGAAAAGCGTGTCGCTGCCGATGGTAGCATCACACAATATTTTCCGCATTTTGAGTATCTCTTCATGTTGGGAATTTCCGTTGCCTTACTCGTGCTGGCATTGAGGAATCGGATCGGTCGCCTGGCGGGTTTCGTATTCCTTGGATGCTATGTTTATTTTTATGTCTATCTCTATCAACACATGTAAAACCAAAGTGATTATGCCTAAGAAAAAAGATCCTGAAATTCAGTTTCATAGCATTGAACCTTATTCCCGGTTAGCGCCGTATTACGACGATCTCATGGATTACATTGATTACGATCTATGGGTGGAAGATGTCCTGGAGTTTATTAAAGATGACGCCACGGTGAAAAACCTTTTGGATGTATCCTGTGGCACCGGCTCCATGGCAGTCCGATTTGCCCGGGCCGGATTGAAAGTTACCGCCGTTGATCTTAGTCCTGAAATGATTGACCAGGCGCGAAAAAAAGTTGATGCTGACAATCTCACACAAAGCATTACACTGGCTGTAGGAGATATGCGTGAAATTGCATTCTCTGAACCATTTGATGTGATCATTAATCTTCATGATGGGATGAATTATCTCCCGAATATTGAATCAGCAGGCCAGTTTTTAACCCATGCCTATGAGCTATTACGACCCAATGGTTGGTTGGTTGTTGATGTCGTCACACCTCTTTTATGTGAAACGCACTTCAAGGGCTATCGCGAAATTTTCACGGATGAATCCGGTGGTTATGAGCGCGAGACGAATTACGACAGTCAATCGCGAGAGGCATTAACCAAATTTACTTTTGAGGTTTCACCCACGGAATATTTAGTAGAAGAACACCGCCAGCAGGCTTACGATCTTTCGGATGTACGGCAGATGTGCGAGAACAGCCCGTTCAATGCCTGGAAAATTTTAGATGATGAAGATTTAAGTGAGGCGAATGCTTCTTCGGAGCGTTTTTATGTTATCTTTCGGAAGACATGATCACCTTTAAAGATGTAAGCCTGAGATACGACCGGGGCGCCGGAGTTAAAAATATTAACTTCAGTGTCCAGCGTGGCGAATTCATTTATCTCATTGGTCCATCCGGCGCAGGAAAATCAACGCTGCTGCGAATGTTATTCATGGACATTTTCCCCAATACGGGTTCGGTACAGGTGGATCATTTCGATTCCAATACCATCAAACGCAGGCAGATTCCCAAATTGCGGCAAAAAGTTGGGATGATCTTTCAGGATTATAAACTTCTGGATGATCGGGATGTTTTTAGTAATGTCGCACTGCCTCTACAGGTAATCGGCGTCAGCACCCGCGAAATTGAGAGACGGGTCACCAAAACTTTAGAGGAAGTCGGGTTGACGCACAGGCGACTTTACTATCCTTCTGAACTTTCTGGAGGTGAACAGCAGCGAGTCTCAATTGCAAGGTCCATTGCCAAAGATCCTTTGGTGCTCCTGGCTGATGAACCGACGGGGAATCTGGATATGGGTGTCGCACTCGAAATCCTGAATCTTCTCTGGCGTGTGAATGCCAAAGGCACCGCCGTAATCATGGCGACCCATAATATTGAACTGATTAAAAATCGGCCCTCCCGCACGTTTCGGCTTAGTCACGGTGAATTCAAAGGTGAGTTGCTCCCGTGAATCTATCCTTCATCTTTAAAGAGGGTTTGAGTGGATTCAAACGGGCAAAATTCCCTTTCATCGTCTCCGTTGTGACGCTTTCTATTTGCCTGACTCTGATTGGTGTAAGCATCATGATTGGTGATAATATTTTCGGATATTTCCGGGAAGTGCAGTCGGATTTTGATGTGCAAATGTTTTACAACCCCCAGGCATCAAATAGTGAACAACATGCTGCCTTGGAATATTGCAACACCTATCCCGGTGTCATGACGACGGTTTACATCTCTCGGAACGAGGCTGTGGCCTTATTTCAGGAAGAATTTGGCGAAAATATTTTTGACATATTGAAGGATAACCCATTTCCTGCTTCCGTTCGCATTGGGTTTGATCGTTACCACCAGAATGTCGGCTATATCTCAGGGTTTAAAGCGAGTCTGGAGCAGTTGCCTGGTATTGAGACCGTCACTTTCCATAAAGCCTTGTTTTTAAAATTAACCGCCATTTTACGGGTTCTCACCATGGTTGGCGGAGCGTTTGTCCTGCTCCTGTTTATTGCGTCAGTGCTGTTGACTTCCAACACGATAAAATTAATCATCCTGGCGAGGTTTGATTGGATTGAGACGATGCGACTCATAGGTGCGTCCGACTTTACGATACGGTCTCCTTTCCTGCTCGAAGGCGCTTTTCAGGGGATTTTGGGTGCTATCCTGACTTTAGGAGCTGTTCATGGGGTAGAGGCCGGTATTATGAAATTGACGAATCTGGATTTAAACTCCCGGCTCATGCAATTTCCGGAGGTGATTATTTTACTCTTCACAACTGGTATTATTTTGGGAGTATTGGGAAGTTATCGGGCGGTACGCAGATTTATTTATATGGTTGTTTAAATCCGAATAACCTCCAATCTATCAACCATTTACAGATTTATACCTTGACCTCCGGAAGGGCCAAAATTATTTTTGCGAGCCATGAAAGGATCAATGGAAATTCGACCTAAATCGTTGACTGAGCGTGAAAGTTTGGTTCTGTGCTCCGTCGTACAAAAATTCATCCAGGATGGGGTGCCGGTTGCATCACGTAATCTGGCAGAAATGCCCGAATTGAATGTCAGCAGTGCCACAATCCGAAATATTCTTTTTCAACTTGAAGCCTATGGTCTTTTGACACACCCACACACCTCCGCCGGCCGCATTCCTACGCAGGAGGGGTATCGCTATTATGTTGACCATCTCATGTCGTTTAAGGTGCCGGGTAAAGATTTTCAGATTGAACTGGAGACGCTGGTCCATCAATTTGCCCGTGATCTGGAAATTCTGATTGATAAGACGAGTCATTTCCTTGGTGAAATGTCAACCGCCCTGGTATTGATCAGCCTGCCGAATTTTCGCCACGCCAAAGTGAAGGACATTAATCTGGTTCAGCTTGGGAGTCAGCGGATTTTACTGGTTGTTGAGATGACCGCCGGACCAATCAAGACTGCGGCACTGCAGATTGACAGCCAACTTTCACCAAAATTGCTGAAAGACGCCGAAGCCATTTTACGAGACCTGTTTGTTGAAAGAACCTTGGCGGACATTGTCGATCAACAGTTGCAGGAGATGCCCAAACTGGGTCCGGAATTTCAATTCGTCCAACAAATCCTGGCCAATGCGTTCAACATATTCAATGGTTTAAACAGTACCGAATACAAGTCATACGGTACCCACCAGCTTATTCAATACCCGGAATTTGCAAACGCCCGGGAGATCGAGCCGGTGTTGGAGGCTGTTGAGGCGGGACGCGTTTACCAATTACTACCGGCAACACGCATCACCGGCAGTCCGCGAATCATGATTGGTGGCGAAATCGGTTTGGCTGCATTGGCACATTTTTCATTGATTTCACGGAAATATCGTAACCCTTTCATCGAAGGGAGTATCCATATACTCGGCCCCACAAGAATGGCTTATGATAAAATCTGCGGGCTGGTGGAATACACCGCCGAAGCAGTTGCAAAAAATATAGGAGTGGAAATAATCGGATGACCTCTGAAAAAGAGACCCATGATCAAATAGACCATCAGATAAAGGATGCAGTTGAATCAACTGCCGTAGAAAAGACCAAACCAAAGGAGAAGCGATTCTCCCGAAAAAAACAGACACCGAGTGAAGCTCATATTCAAAAGTTGGAAGAAAATATCGCGGCGCTGGAGGGTGAAATCACCATTCTGATTCAGGCCAAATTAATGGCAGAAGATAAAATGAAGCGCGTTGCCGCTGATTTTGATAATATGACCAAACGTAAAGAACGCGAATTCAACCGGACACTATCATTTGCCCGGGAGAATCTGGTGCGTGATCTATTGCCATTGCTCGACGATCTGGAACGATCAGCCCAATTTGACGAATCCTCAAACAACTCAGAGAAAAATACGGATCCGGAGGTGAAAAACACCCAACAAACCGGAATTCGTATGATTTACGAACGCTTCCTTAAATATTTGCAGGAGACAGGTGTAGAACGATTCGATCCGACGGGTGAGGCATTTAATCCGGATATTCATGATGCCATGTTGACGCGGGCGGTGGAGAACACCAAGCCAGGCATCGTTTTGGAATGCTTTCAACCCGGTTATAAACTGGGCGACCGAATTTTGCGTCACGCCAAAGTCATTGTCAGCGAATAAAGAAAACAGGTAAAATGGCCAAAAGAGATTATTACGAAGTTCTGGGCGTCTCCAAGGATGCGACCAAGGACGACATTAAAAAAGCATATCGAAAATTAGCGATAAAATATCATCCTGATAAAAACCCGGGAGACGCGACAGCCGAGGCGAGTTTCAAAGAAGCTGCTGAGGCATACGCAGTCTTGAATGATGAATCAAAACGCACCCAATATGACCAGTTTGGTCATGCCGGGATGCAAGGTGCCGGTGGCGGTGGATATTCCGGATTTGGGGGCGGAGGGATGTCCATGGAGGACATCTTCAGTCAATTTGGGGACATCTTTGGTGGTCATTTTGGCGGATTTGGTGATATTTTCGGCGGTGGTGGACGACGAGGCGGTCAGCAAAATCGCGGTTCCGATTTAAAAATTCAGCTTAAGTTAACCCTGGAAGAAATTGCCACCGGCGCGAGCAAAAAGTTAAAGGTGCGGCGCTGGGAATCGTGTGAGTCATGCAGTGGAAGCGGAGCAGAGCGGGGCAGTGAACTAAGAACATGTCCGACCTGTCAGGGTGCCGGAGAAATTCGGCAAGTGCAACGATCCATCCTGGGTCAATTTGTGAATGTGCGCCCATGTACCTCCTGCGGAGGCAGTGGACGAATCCCCGGAGTCAAGTGCAAAGCCTGTGATGGCGAGGGTCGTATTAAGGGCACGGCCAATATTAATGTAAATATTCCCCCCGGTGTGACGAGTGGCAATTATATTACCATGCGTGGCGAAGGTAACGCTCCACAACAAGGTGTACATAAAGGCGATCTCATCGTTTTAATCGAAGAAGCCGAGCATGAAATCTTCATCCGTGATGGTGACGATATTTTGTTGGAAGTTGAAATCAGTATACCGCAAGCAGTGCTGGGTGATCAGGTTGAAATCCCCACGCTCAGTGGTAAAGTCAATATGAAAATTCCCAGTGGAATTCAATCCGGGAAGATGCTCAGACTCAGGAATAAAGGGATTCCGCGGTTGAATAGCCATTACATCGGGGATCAGATCATTAAAATCCAGGTAAAAACGCCTGAAAAATTATCGAAACAAGAGCGCGAGCTTTTTGAACAGTTGGCTCAACTGCACGGACACGGAAGCAAAGGTTCAGGACTCTTTAGAAAGATAAAATCAGTTTTATAATGGCATTCGCAAATTTCACGACACAGGAACGGCTCGTACTTCTTTTTCTTAGTACGACATTGGTTGTTGGCGGAATCGTGAAATGGACAAAACTTCAAAATACACCAGTGCTTCAAATCAAAACCAGCAGTGTTAATGCGGAAATGCAAGCGTTTGATCGTGCCAGTCATGAGTTAAATGCAACCGGGACTGATCTTGATTTGGTGAAAACGGATGTTCAAGCTGAATCGAATCAGGTTAATGGTAAAATAAATATCAATCAGGCAACCTCAGTAACATTACAGGAATTGCCGGGTGTCGGTCCGACACTTGCAGACCGTATCATTGCTTATCGTACAGAACATGGCCCTTTTACCCAGGTTGAGGATTTGACTTTGGTGAGGGGCATTGGCCCAAAGATGTTTGAAAAAATTGCAAAGACTATCAGCACCGATTAGGTAGGGAGGCTCTGTGGCTGGGAATAAATCAAATATTCATACGATCAACACGATTGTCATTATTATTCTGGGGTTGATGCTGGTGGCAGTCATCTGGATTCCAAAAAATATTTGGGATGATGAAGCCAGGATGCGCCAACTTTCGCAATCTCGTATGGTCGCAGTGAATACGGCTGAGAAAGCATTTTATGTGCTCTCTGAGTCTTACACTCCCGATTTGGATGTTCTTTTTAATGTGGTTAATGGTGTGTATGACAGTGTCAGGCGGGCGGAGACAGATACAAATTACACCTTTGTCGGTGAGAAGAGCTTCATTTTTCCGCAAGCACCCGTCACGGTGAATGTCACACCTGAATACGCTGCGCTTTATGCCGAACTTCACCGACAACTATTCGAAAAACTCGAACCGAATCATTACCTGCCTGCTGAGTCGATTGGTGAATTTATTGAGGCAATCCGGTCAAATTTTAAAAACGGGAATTATACGGGTACACAGAGTTTGAAAATCGGTACTGACAGTCTGAAATTCACCGTGCCGGAGCGTTTTGATATTCTTTACCAGAATGCCAAGTTCAGAATGTTTAATGTGCTGACGGGCTCCGCAACGAAAGATGAGAAATTTGCCAATCCATTGGTGGATGCAGTCCTGGATACACTCAGGAAAAATGAGAACCTCCGGGGAGAATTGACCTTCCATAACCTGTATAACACCATTCAATTTGAGTATACGGTTGACCCTGAGTTTGCAGGGCTGTTGGAAGAATCAAAAATTAAGTTGCGTAAGTTCATAAAATTTTCAGAATCAGATTCCATTACTTTCGGTGAACGGATTTACGCTGAGGCCGTGGAAACGGTTTTATCAGGCATTGAAATACCAATTGCAATAGAGGTTCATGTTCTTGACTCACTTGAAAACGATACCGCTCTCACAGCCAATATTGATTTTGAAGGCATGCAAAAGGGGATCAATGATCGTCTCAATACGCTCTACAAGAAACTTTCCGGTAATTACAAAGAGCCAAATTACAAATTTGCCCAGTTAATCATTGATATTGTAGCGGACTCAATTAAACAGAATCCCAATTTCATGGGTGTCAAAAACACAGTCCTGGATCTGAGTGATGTTGCATTTACGGTAAATATTAACCCCAGTATTCCCCTGAATCAGGTCAAGTTCAATCGGGATATTTATGTTCAGTTACGACCCAGATTGTTCGACATGGATCTGGACGCCGCTGCCGCGAGTTTGGTGGAATTGGTAGCGGACACATTAAGGAAACGAAACGACCAGGTTGATTGGCAGGTTTATCAGATCCCTCAGGATCGCCTGAATGTCAAAATTCCGGCTAAATTCCTGCGGGCCTACGATAACATGAATATGGAATTATTCCAGAACCTGACTGGGAATTTTGACAACGTGAACACCCGGGTGAACACCGTCATCCGTCATGTGGCCAATCAAAGTGCGATTGACACCATTGACTTCACCGGCAGTCAGATAATTCCTTTGGACACCGTTAATGTCAACGTCACGGTCAAGCCAGACTACATCGCATTTTACGACTCGATCTTTGTGAACAAGATTGATACCGTTGTGGAATTTTCGGACAGTTCATTTATCGGAGTCTGGGCGCGTGGTACAGCAAATCTGGCGATCATAACATCCCCCAGTGAGTTACCATTCATTGATACAAATCCCCAGGGATTGCTGGTTTATCATGCCGGGAAAGCTGACTCGGTGAGGGAATATCATCTGGTTGAACTTGAAAGTGAAGATCGAACCGAAAAAGCGTACCTGAACGATGGTTCTTTTGTCGTTCAGTTCAAGTCGGACAGTTCGTTGACGGCGCTTTATCAGGTTGATGCTACAGGCAGTGACACAACAGCGCTCACCTACACAGTGGTCTCTTCCAAGTTTATTGTGGGTATCCAGGAAAAACAGTTCATCATGGAAAAAGACTCATTTGCGACTTGGGTTGACACGACCGTTGCACAAAAATTCAAAAAAACTGAAAAGAACTATCCATACAAATTAACGGATGAGATGAAGTATGACTCGGTAACAGGACAGCCCTTCCGGGTAACTGTACGGAATCAGGTCAATCTGCGGATCGAAGCTCCATATGAGAATAAAACCATTAAAACACGGCGCTATCTTGTCTTTACGCAAAAAGACACCACGGCCGGTCGCATCATTGATGGTGAACTAAGCTGGTCCACTCAATAAAAACATTAAAACAGATTGGGTAATTGTTCCCAATGATAGTCGCACAATTTACTGATGGTTTAGTGCGTTACGCGCAACTGGTTGATTACCAGGGGTTGCCGTATATCGAGGCACTGGGGAATTTTCAAACTCCGATTGATATGAATCCCAGTAGATGGATGCGCACCAACATCCGTTATGAAATTACGGAAATGGTGGAAACGATTAAATCGAAGGTTGATTTCCCTGACCGACAGGCAGTCGCTGTCGTTGAAGGTAAATGGTTTCCCCATCTGTTTCAAAAAGTCGATAGCGAGTTGCCCCTTGAAGATCGTGAAAAGTTTTTAGACTGGCAGTTCAGGGAGACGTACGATCTTGCGCCGGATTCAGCACACATTGTTCACCAGCGTCTGTCCGGTCATTTCATCGGATCTCAATTAAACTACTTTTCTATCGCCATTCCTGAGGAATTTCGACAGGCGTTTTCGGTTGGTTTTGATAAAGCCGGGCTCACCTTGACCCGGATTGAACTGGATGCTTTTGCTGCCGCTGATATGTTGTCATACGCGGGTAATATGCGACACCTTGAGCGTATTTTACTCATCGGTTGTGAGGCAGTGGAATACCACATGAATCTCATTGAAAAAGGTGAAATTGTAGGGATCGCAGATTTTACGATTGGTCATAACAGTGAAATTGGAATTGATGTTTTGCGTGGTGACTGGAGCGACATTGATCGAATTATTATCTTCCTGCAAACACTGTTAAAAGGCAATCCAAGACGTACCAGCCCGGTTGATCATACCTACATTTATGGTCGGCCACTTGAACTGGATCGTTGGGAACGCCTTTTAAAAGGACCTGAAGTTTCACTGTTTAACCCGGCTCAGGCTTTTCATTTACGCGAGCCCAAAGTCCGGAACAGCAGCCAGTATACTGAACTGCTGGGAACCACCAGTAACCTTATCCGGATGCGATTCAATGAGGATTGATCTTCTTCACGATAAGGGGTTACTGGATGCATACGAGTTTCCAGAACGTGTTGCCCCAACGATCCGGCCGGAGACAGACATTGAAAAAACGGCTCGTGAACATACACCCGTCCCCAAAGCGCCTCAGGTTCAACCCGCACGACCAACACCACTTTTTTCGGTAGAAGCTCAACAATCTCCAAAAGGATTGTTTATCGTTCTGGGGATTTTGGCGGTGATTATTATTCTTGGTTTTCTGTTTAAAAAGGGCACTCTTGATCCAGTCGTTTCCACTATTGCGAAAATTGCTGCAAAAACCGATACCATCGCCACCGATACGAACAACCTGAGCACCCTGCTGCGCGAATTGGATTCAATCGAAGCAGCTCGAATTCAGGATAGTCTTTCTGCTCTGTTGGGAGATTCGGTGCTACCCCAGGACATTTTTGAGCAATTTTTACCTTTAGCCAGCACCCATGTTTTCCCTGATTCTGAAATGCTGACGGATAATGACTCGGTGAACGCTGAGGATTCACCCACCGGGGACGGCGTTGCGATCATTACAGAATTCCCAACGGAAGAAATTGAGACACCGACTGATTCAGATGTCCCGGCACTAGTTGCGACAAAAAATGATCAAATGGCTTTGAGCGATACAATCGTTCAAAGCCCTCCGGTTCAGGCGAAAGAATACTCCAAAACCGAACTTGAGTTCATTGCCAACGCAACCATGCTCAAACTGGCGTCTCAACTGCTTGAAATTGTTGGGATTGGCAACTCCGATGCAAAACTTTCACTGAATAGGGAAAAGCTGGAACTGGAGACTAAAAATCCGAGCCAGATTTCTCGCGATGCCATTTTTGTGACCTTGAAAAATGTCTCCACAATCAATCTGAACAGTACTGCTCAGGCTGGTCGTTTTATACTCACATGCAATTACGAGAATAAAACTGACTTACCGCTACAGTTCGGAGTGAATGCTGGCGATGTTTACCATAATCTTGACGGATTGGTTGGGTCATTCGAGCATTATCTCTCCAAGATAACGATTGATGTCAATCGCAATGTCGATAACAATCCGGTGAAAATGGTATTTGCAGGGAATCGGTTTATCATCAGGAGCATTTTGCAAAATTGGGCTGAGTTTCATTCCAATTATATTCTGGAAAACCTGTCGCTCCAGCAGCAATCCGATGCGATCACATTGATTGCAGATTTAAAATTCATACAATTCGACGCGGATAAATGAGCAGGATTATAGCAGGGCAATGGAAAGGACATGCGCTGCCGATTTTTAACCGCGGACCTGTGCGTCCAACCAGCAGTAGGACGCGTACCGTTTTGTTTGACACACTCGCACTCCCAGAAAATGCCATCATTTTAGATTTGTTTAGTGGTACCGGCAGTCTTGGTTTTGAGGCTTTGTCGCGGGGCGCTTCCAAGATGGTTTCTGTAGATAAACAAGCCCATTACATTCACGGTCAAAAAAAATGGATCAGGACTCACGAGGCTGATGACCGGTACGAGGGTTTTCCAATTGATGTTGAAAAGTTCATTGGGAAAACCGATCAATTTTTCGATGTCATTTTGATGGATCCGCCTTACGATCTTCAATTTAAGTCTGACTTCTGGGAACATTTGGTCCAGCATTTGAATGACCAGGGCTGGCTGGTCTACGAATGTGCACGACGTGCAAATTTTGAAATGGCGGTTGGGATTAACCTTTCTCTCTACAAATCAAAACAGATGGGAGATAGTATGCTTAATTTTTACAGACGAGGCGATGTATGAGTAGTGTTAAGCGGGCGATTTACCCCGGTACTTTTGACCCGATCACATTGGGTCACATTGATATTATCGAACGGGCAGCCTTTCTTTTTGACGAAGTCGTGGTCACAGTTGCCCGGAATATTGGTAAAAAACCGCTTTTCACGGTAGAAGAACGGATGGAGATGATTCGTGAGTCAGTACGCCATTTGCCGGGAGTTAAGGTGGACAATTTTAACGGTCTGATTGTGGATTACGCCAAAACAACAGGTGCTCAGGCCATGATTCGAGGATTGCGCGCCATGTCCGATTTCGAGTATGAATTTCAGATGGCTTTGGTAAATCGCACCCTCTATCCGGATATGGTACAGGTTTTCCTCATGCCGCATGAAGCTTATACGCATTTGAATTCCACTGTCGTGCGTGAAGTTGCCAGCTTTGGAGGTGACATTTCACCTTTTGTGTCCACTGCTGTCGTTAAAAAACTGAAAGAAAAGTTCGAGAAGAAATCATGATGCTCACCGAAAAATTTCAAGCTCAGGCAGCTCAACTTGGCAAGCACATTGTCCTACCCGAAGGAAACGATCCCAGAACGCTGAAGGCCGCCAGGGAACTCGTTGATAAATCCATTTGTGCCGTCACGGTTTTGGGCGGAAAAATTGAAATTGCCCAGACCGCGAATGACGCCGGCGTTTCTTTGGATAATATTGACATCATCAACCCCGTGGATCATGAAATGTATGAAGCCTGGGCTGAGGATTTTTTCCAGCGGCGGCAACATAAAGGTCTGAAACGATCAGAAGCTCTGGAGCAGACCGGGGATCCCGTAAATTTTGGATCAATGATGCTACGCCATGGGAAAGTAGATGGTTGCGTAACGGGTGCAACCCACGCCACATCACATGTGATCCGTGCTGCGATTCTGAATGTGGGAACCCAGCCGGGGATAAAAACCGTTTCAAGCTCGTTCATCATGGTTAGTCCGGATGGTGACCATATTTTTGGTTTTGGTGATTGCGCAATCATTCCGCAGCCCACTGCTGAGCAATTGGCGGATATTGCCATGGCAACGGCGGATACTTTTCGCAAGTTAATTGGGCAGGAGCCCCGGGTAGCGCTGCTTAGTTTCTCAACCAAGGGTAGCGCGAGCCATCCCGATGTTGACAAAGTTTTGAGTGCATTGGATTTGGTGAGATCAAAAATGCCGCATCTGGCTATTGATGGCGAGCTCCAACTGGATGCAGCGATCATCGCCAGTGTCGGTAAGAAAAAAGCGCCTAAAAGCGACATCGCAGGAAAAGCGAATGTCCTTATTTTTCCTGATTTGGATGCAGGGAATATTGGGTATAAACTGACACAACGGCTCGGTGGATTCGAAGCTTTGGGGCCATTTGTCCAGGGCTTGGCCAAGCCTATGCACGATTTGTCCCGGGGGTGTAGCCCGTCAGATATTGTAAATGTAGCTGCTGTGGCCTGTATTCAGGCTTCAGCAACATAAATAAATATTGTCAGCACGTTAAGGAGAATTGGTGCATGCCCACCTACGAATATAAATGTGAAAAATGCGGTCATCGTTTTGATGTCTTTCAAAGAATGACGGATGAAGCGCTCAAAACCTGTCCGGCAGGAATGTGTCTTGAAAAAGAATGGGGGCAAGGTGATGTAAGGCGATTGTTGAGTGGTGGTGCCGGCCTCATTTTCAAAGGTTCCGGCTTTTATATCACGGATTATGCCAAGAAGAATTCATCCGCCGCAGCCAATTCGAATTCAAATACTGGCGCATCCGGCGGTGAAAAAACCGAATCGAAAACCAGTACTGAGCCTGTCAGTAACAAAAAAGAAGCGCCAGTCGCATCCGGAACAAAGTCTGATAACAGTCAATCCGGTAAATCATAAATAAATAACTAAATCCTAATCAATTATTAAAAGGGGAGCGAATCCGAATGTACAAGAACTTGACACCGCCCACGACAGGCGAAAAAATTACGTATGAAAATGGGCAGATTCATGTGCCCGACCAACCCATTTTACCCTTTATAGAGGGCGATGGAACCGGACCGGATATTTGGCGTGCTTCTCAGCGTGTCCTGGATGCTGCCGTTGAAAAAGCCTATCAGGGCAAACGAAAAATTCAATGGTTCGAAGTATTCGCCGGTGAGAAAGCCTTCAAAGAATTCGGTGAATGGTTGCCGGAAGATACGATCACCGCGTTCAAGGATTATATGGTTGGCATTAAAGGTCCGCTGACGACGCCAATTGGTGGTGGGATTACCTCTTTAAATGTTGCGCTGCGCCAGAAGCTTGATTTGTATGTCTGTCTGCGCCCCGTGCGCTACTTTGAAGGTGTGCCTTCACCCGTTTGCAAACCCAGCGATGTTGATATGGTGATTTTCCGTGAAAATACGGAAGATATTTATGCCGGTATCGAGTGGGCTGAAGGCTCACCCGAAGTGAAAAAGGTCATTGAATTTCTTCAAAAAGAGATGGGTGTTAAAAAAATCCGTTTCCCCGAGACCAGTGGCATTGGCATTAAACCCGTTTCAAAACAGGGAACGCAACGCCTGGTTAAAGCCGCGATTGAATATGCATTGGAGCATCATCGTAAATCGGTCAATCTGGTTCACAAAGGCAACATCATGAAATACACGGAAGGTGCCTTTAAGAGCTGGGGATATGAAATTGCTGTAAGCGATTATCGCAACGAGGTGGTTACCCAACGCGAAGCTTGGATTATCGAGAACCAGGACAACAGTCCCAACCTCACTATCGAAGAAAATGCGCTCCAGATCGAGCCGGGTTATAGCATGATGTCTCCGGACAAACAAGCTGAAATTTGTGCGGAAGTGAAAGCAACATTGACACTTATGCCGACTCATGGCAACGGTCGGTGGAAAACCAAACTCATGATCAAAGACAGCATTGCCGACATCACACTGCAACAAGTCCTGACCCGCGCCAAGGAATTCGATGTGGTGGCGACCTTGAATTTGAATGGTGATTACCTGTCAGACGCTCTGGCCGCACAAGTGGGCGGTATCGGTATCGCGCCGGGAGCTAATATCAATTATACCACCGGGCACGCGATTTTCGAGGCAACCCACGGAACAGCGCCTAAATATGCCAATTTAGACAAAGTGAATCCCGGGTCGGTGATTCTTTCCGGAGTGCTCATGTTACAACACATGCGGTGGACAGAAGCCGCTGACTTGATTCTCGATTCAATGTCCAAAACCATCGCAAGTAAGGTTGTGACTTACGATTTTGCGCGATTGATGGACGGTCCTACCGTCGTGAAATGTTCTGAATTTGGAACCGCGTTGATCGAAAATATGTAATCAACCATTCCTAAACAGCATACTAATCAAGCGCCCCATGGAAAATTGGGGCGCTTGTGTATCCTCAAATATTAAAACTGATGAATCAGTTTCGCCTCGTGTGCTGGATTATTATGCCGGCCCTAAACCAATGCGCTGCTCCGCGGCCTTCAGAATAAGTGCAATCATTTCCTGGTAAGAGATTCCAGCAAAGGCAGCCATTTTTGCCAAATGACCATCCCAACACCAGCCCGGATTGGGATTGGCTTCAAGTAGTTTGGGTTCACCCACTTCATCCAACCGCCAATCGAAACGTGCGTAATCGCGACATTCCAGTCGTTCGAACAATTTTAGTGAACTTTCTTCCAATAATTTCCTCGTCGAATCGGATAATTCAGCCGGAATGGAGGTGATTTTCCCATAGGGTGAATTGGGCAGCCACTTCGCTTCGTATCCGCAGATCTGGGGCAAGTCCGATGGCAGACTGCTGTAATCTTCCTCGATAATCGGTAAAATCGTGTAGGCATCGGGTGGATTACCGATAATTCCGACGCTGATGTCCTTACCCGGCAGGAACTTTTCGACAAGGATCGGTTTGTCGTACCCCACATTTTCACGAATATTGGAAATGGCAGTCACCAATTCTTCCAGAGTTGTCGCATAACTGTGTTGTGTGATTCCAAGGCTCGAATCGCCAAAATTGGGTTTCACCAGGACTGGGAAATTGAAGGGCAGTTCGAATGATGTGTCTTCGGGTTTAATGAAAAACGCCCCGGGGACCGGGATGCTCATCTCCTGAGCGATACCACGCACCAGGGACTTGTCGTAGCAGTACGCCAGACATTGTGGACCTGATCCGGTATAAGGAATTTTGAGCATTTCCAACAGCGCTGGTACATGGAGTTCATGTCGGGCATCATTCCCGAAACCTTCATCGCAAAGATTGAAAACGAAATCAGCTTTCCCCTTCAATTTCGCCAGGTCCTGGATGAGAGAATCGTGATTGTGAAGATATTGAACCTGATATTGAGGTTGTGTTTTAAGGGCAGCTTTTAATTGATCAACCGTATAGATGTCATCTTCATCAAACACAGCGTCAGGCTTAATAATGTCCGGTTTTCCGGGATCGCCCAAAAGCGTGACCAATGTTCTGACAGCCAGTTTGGGTTTGCGGCTGACGGGCGTCCATTCTTTATGCACAGCCGCAGTGACAATATGCCGTGCAGCCATCATCCCCAAATCCTGGTTTCGTTGGCTATTGGGGCTGATCTGGCCATGGAAAATCACATCAGAAAATCCGGCTTCAATAAATAGTGCTGTTAAGCTGTCTTCAGTATACAGCCGTTCAGCGTAAAACCGATCCTCGATGACACCCTTATCCACATGGGTAATGACTTCTCGGGAGATCAGTCGTTCACCATCGTGGGAGAGTGAGCGTTCACGACATACAAAATAATTTTTATCAATCCACTCCCAGGAGCGGGGTTGATAATTGTCGCGCAGGAATTGACCATTCGTCACATCAACCAGAATGCGTCCCAATGGTTTTAAAACCCGACGAACCTCCTGTAAAACCTTCTGATCTTCATTGGCACTTTCAAAATAGCCAAAACTATTTCCCAGGATGAGTACCACATCTAAGGTGTCCGTTGGTAAAACGATTTTCCGAACATCACCTTCACGGAATTTGACATTGAGATTTTCTTTTTTGGCAATCGAGCGTCCACGCTGAATGAGATAATGGGAACGATCAATTCCTTCGATACCCGAATAACCACGACGTGCCAACTCTAAGGCGTGGCGACCCTGGCCACAGGCCAAATCCAGAATACGGGCGTCATGGGATGGTTTCAAAATGTCAAGAAACTTATCGATCTCTGTTTTGGTAATGGCCTGATCTTCAACGACATCCGCGTCAGTTTTTAAATACAACGAATTGAAAATACTGCGCCACCAATCAGGTCTCACATGTGCTTCGAGATCTTGCACGGGACCAAGGAATCGCCGTTGGGGGCGTGGATCCTTGGGTTTGGGATTAGATTGGCTCGGGTTTACGGGTGCCAGCGGGGTGGGCGGCTTCATGAGAATCCTTTTTTTGGATACTTTGCATCACGGAAATTCCTTCCCTGAGCAAAAAATTGGTTTAGCTAAAATTAATAACAGGCGGCAGGAACAATCGGTAGAAAATATTTTGCAGAATATTTACGCGAGCTAAGAGTCTAAACGCACTGACAGACAGCAGATTAGAAGAATATATAGAATGAACTGTTGAACTATTTGGCCGGGAATTAATACTTGTTTTGATGTCTATTTTGCCCCTGTTTATTATGACGATTCTACAACAAAATACAGGGTTAAAAAATAGAAATATTCAGAGAGATAAATTTATCTAAGAGCCTATAAAAATAATCACATATATCAAATAACGGTGCCTGTCGGGTTCTCATGAACAGAAGTGTGAATTGCAATGTCCGAATACCGATCCCAAACAAGGCTGGATCGCCAATTATCGCAACAGATTTCTGTCCATGTAGGGTATTTTCCATTTAACCAGATTGTAAAGGGATTAGCGCTGCATTTTTCCTGGCCGCAATGCCAGTGAAAGTTTTGCTTGGTAAAGTTCTTCCGGTACCCTTGATTGTCTTTACATATGAATTCAGTCAACCAAACACCCGTTGGACTCTATTTCCACATCCCGTTTTGCAAAGTGAAATGTGTCTATTGCGATTTCTATTCCATCCCTAAACGGGATGAGGCGATACCGGCATTCATGCAAGCCCTCATCGCTGAATTTCAGCAATTCGCGCAGAAAATGGATACCACCCATTTCAGACTGTCCACCATTTTCCTGGGTGGCGGTACACCCAGCTTACTCATGCCAGCCCATGTTGAAGCATTGCTAAATGAAATTCAGAACTATTTCACAATCAACGATCGTGTCGAAATCACCATGGAAGCGAATCCCGGTGAAGCGCCTTTTGAAAAACTTCGTGCTTTTAATGACTTGGGTGTGAACCGCCTGAGCATGGGCGTCCAGAGTCTGCAACCGGAATTGCTGCGGTTCATGAGCCGAATTCATACGGTCGATCAGGCGAAAATTACGTTCGATGCCGCCCGGGAAGCCGGATTTACCAACATTAATACCGATCTGATATTCGCTATTCCCGGACAGTCTAAAGCTGTGTGGCTCAGTGATTTAACTGCAGTGATTGAATGGAATCCGGAACACATTTCGGCCTATAGTCTCACCGTGGAAGAGGGGACAGCGTTGCATCGTTGGGTTTCGAACCAACAGGTGAAAATGCTCCCGGAATTGGATGATGCAGGAATGTATCTGGAAGGACGAAATCTTCTGGCGGACAACGGATATAGACCCTATGAAATTTCTAATTACGCCAAACCCGGATTTGAATGTCGCCACAACCTTCACTACTGGACTCAGGTACCGTACCTCAGTTTTGGACCCTCAGCCCATTCCTATTTTGAGAACCGTCGCTGGTGGAATGTCCGTAGTTTGGACGAGTATCTGAAACGGATGGCATTGAAAATTCCGGTTATGGAGAGTGAGGAAACATTGACCCTCGAACAAACTCGGGCTGAGTACATTTTTACGCGTCTCCGCTTGTCTGATGGCATTTCCCGAAGGGATTATCACAAGCG
>Ga0210009_1001144_pt1 | contig 24351 bp, 29 predicted proteins | sample CryGeyCG2114_065_FD_185457 | JGI IMG/M metagenome (GOLD analysis project Ga0210009, IMG submission 185457) | Groundwater microbial communities from aquifer - Crystal Geyser CG12_big_fil_rev_8/21/14_0.65 (SPAdes) (version 2) | ecosystem: Environmental > Aquatic > Deep subsurface > Groundwater ... | reverse complement strand
ATCAAGGATGTCAACGGCGAAGTGTTGATTTCACGCATCACCGAGGCCGGCGGTGAGAAATGGATCGGTGGCGCACGGCGCGCGCCGTACCAGGTCACAATAGGCAGAGCTGGTGCGGTACGCCTTTATTACAAGGGTAACGAGATCGATCTGTCTGAATTTAAACCGGATAGCGTTGCCCGTCTGGTCCTGGAGTAACTCATGAGTTTTCTGCATCCCTTGCGTCGTGCCACGCAACAAGTCCGTGTTGATGACATCCTGATCGGGAGCGGGGCGCCCATCGTCGTGCAGTCGATGACCAACACCGATACCGTGGACATCACGACCACCACTAAACAAGTGCACGAACTGGCTCAAGCCGGCTCCGAACTGGTGCGCATCACCGTCAATACTTCTGCCGCCGCTGCTGCCGTGCCACATATTCGTCGGCGGTTGGATGCGCTGGGCTGCACCGTACCCTTGATCGGCGACTTCCACTACAACGGCCACCGCCTGCTCACTGAATATCCGGAATGCGCACAGGCGCTGGCAAAATATCGCATCAATCCGGGCAACGTCGGCAAAAATCGAAAAGGAGAGGATCAATTTGCCATGATGATCGGTGTCGCCAAAAAGTACGACAAGCCGGTACGCATTGGGGTCAATTGGGGTAGCCTCGACCAGGATTTGGTGGTGGGCATGATGGATGAGAATGCAAAACTGACGCAGCCAAAAGAGGCCGGTGAGATCACGCGCGAGGCGCTGATTGTATCTGCGCTGCAAAGTGCGCAGCGCGCCGAAGAACTCGGCTTGCCCCACGATCACATCGTGCTTTCCTGCAAGGTGAGCGATGTGCAGGATCTTATCGCGGTATATCGTGAGCTCGCCCAGCGTTGCGACTATGCCTTGCATCTCGGACTGACCGAGGCGGGTATGGGATCGAAAGGTATCGTCGCCTCCACCGCGGCACTCGCCGTGTTGTTGCAGCAAGGCATCGGCGACACCATTCGCGTCTCGCTCACGCCTGCACCCGGCGGCGCGCGTACCGAAGAGGTCGTGGTGGCGCAAGAAATCTTGCAGACCATGGGGCTGCGTGCCTTCGCACCCATGGTTACTGCCTGCCCCGGCTGCGGGCGCACCACGAGTACGGTATTCCAGGAATTGGCGCAAAGCATCCAAATTTACCTGCGGGCGCAGATGCCGCTGTGGCGCGAACAATACAGCGGTGTCGAAAACATGACTGTCGCCGTTATGGGTTGTATCGTGAACGGACCCGGTGAAAGCAAGCTGGCCAATATTGGCATCAGTCTGCCCGGGACCGGCGAGACTCCCTCCGCCCCAGTCTATGTGGATGGTGAAAAGACCGTCACCCTGCGCGGCGACAATATTGCGCAGGAATTCCAGCAGATCGTGGATGATTACGTGGCAAATAACTACGCAAGAAAAATCGTCTAATCCGAACCGGAAGTTGTCATGCAGACAGGGCTGCATCGGGCACAAACCCGTGGAGCGATACCCTTGGGCTGCGTATAGGTGCATTCACCTATGGCGCCGTCTTGGCTACCAGAAACAGCCAACATGGGTTGCCGAGACAGCTATTGCCGTTTCTGGTAGTCCTCTTCCCCATGCTCCTTGGCAAACAACACGGCTGCCTTGACGCGTGAAGATAGATTCAGCTTATTGAGGATGTGCCTGACGTGCTGTTTTACGGTGTCATAGCTGATATGTAAGGTGAGAGCGATGCCCTTGTTGCTTTCACCCAGTGACAACAATTGCAGTATCTCGCGCTCGCGCTCGGTGAGCAATTTGAGAGAGCTTTTAGCTTCTTGCTCTGGCGTATCACCCTTGAGCAGTTCGATCATTTTTACCGTCATTGAGGGCGCAACGACCAACTCACCGGCAGCGACCCGTTTTATTGCTTCGACCACTTCATCTGGAGCCATATCCTTGAGCAGGTAACCGCGAACTCCTGCGCGTATCGCCTTGCTCAAGTCCGTCTCCGAATCGCTCATGGTCAGCATCACGGCGGGAATGGTGCAACCGTTTCTGCGCAATTCTTCAATCATTGAAATACCATCCATCGGCTTCATGCGCAGATCAATAATGAGCAAATCAGGCTTTAGTTCGATCAGTTTCTGCAATTCTTCCAAAGAACCAACCGCTCCCAGCACCTCAATGTCGTAGCAATTGGAAAGCAACTCGCTCAATCCGCTGCGGCACAGGCTTTGGTCATCGACCATGGCAACCTTCAACTTCTCACTCATGCAACTCTCTCCAGTCAGCTCCCGGTTCGGGAAAATATAGTTGTACGCAGGTTCCCAATCCTTTGGTGCTTTCCACCCGGATTTCGCCCCCAATGTATTGCGCCCGTTCACGCATGATGGTGATTCCATAGTGTCCTTCAACGGGCGTGAAGGTGCCGACACCATTGTCCTCGATGCTGAAGACAAAGAAACCGCACAATTGATCAACGATCAGACGGGCATGACTGGCATTCGAATGCTTGGCAATGTTGGAAAGTGCCTCGCGGACGATGTTGTATACCTGAATTTCATGTTCAAGGGGCAGATCGAGATCGGCGACATGAATTGAAAATTCGAGCACGATGTCGTATTTTGTGCGGAATTCCGCCATAAATGTGTGCAGCGCTTTGAGCAGGCCAGCCGGATCCATTTCGCTGCGGAAGTCGGTTATCAACGAGCGAACCGCTTTTTGACTGATTTCGAGCGCATTATCCAGTTCGCCGGTATATTTTTTGACCATCAACTCGTTTTTGTTGCGGACTGCTCCGTCCAGCAGTCGTGTGCTCATGCGGGCAAAGTTGAGCGTTTGTGCCAGTGAATCATGAATTTCATTGGCGATTGTTTGCCTTTCCCGCAGCAATTCGGCGCGTTTCCCCTCGCGATTAGACTTTACATATTCGATCAGCGAACTGAGTAATTCGGCAAATACGGCAGCCAGACTGGCCGTTTTGCCGGAAGAGGATTGGGGTGAATCAAAGAATAAGGTGAAAACACCCAGCAGGATACCGGGTGAACTGGCGCTTTCCAGCGGTATTGAAAGTGCGGAGCGGCATTTTTTGTGCGATGTGTCGCTTTGCATCGATTCGCATATTTCTACGTCAGTCGAGCACAAACCACGGCGGAAAGCGTTCTGGCCACAGTTTTCGCAAGATAGATTGGCTATCGACTCCGGCCCGGTTTCTTCATCAGTCAAACCCACTGCGCTGATAACTTTGAATGTTTGCTCGTCGGGAAGGAGCACACGAACCACCCCGGCCCCAGCCTGTGCCAGATTAATTGCCGATTCAAGATAGGTGTTCAGCAGTTTCCTGAAATCATTGGGGCGCGCAGTCTGAACTTGCTCTTCAACACAGCCATCAATGCCACCGTTCAGTCCGGGCGGGTGAAATTCTGGCTCACGCGTCCAGGAAAATTCTATACCGCCTAGTTTCTTCAGCTTTCTGCTCATTTTCTCTGGCGTAGTCGTCCATGTTGTTGGATTATTATCGCTGGTTCCCGTGAAAGGGCAGGTACCCTGCGGGTTATGGTGCTTTGCCTAAAATTTCAAGTGATAGTCCTGCATCTGAAACTTGCTCACTCCCTCTTATTACAGTTGAAGCTGTTCCTGCATAGCCTGAACGGGGTCTTATTATACTACCCGATGTAGCTATAGACATGGGATGCCTAATTTTTGCCTAATAACACGCGTTACACAACGCAAACAAGGTATGAAAATCTGCATCGTCTCCGACAGTCATGACCGCTCTGATGCACTCGTTGCGGCCATTTCGGAAGCGCGTGATGCGGGTGCGGAGGCGGTGATTCATTGTGGTGACCTGATTGGTGCCAACACCCTGCGTGCTTCCCTGAAACTGGGTCTTCCCATTCACGCCGTGCACGGCAACAACTTGGGGGATGTCGCCGCGCTGTATCGCATGATGGCCAATAATCCCGGACACTTTACTTATTACGGAGAAGAGGCAGTACTGGAGATGGTTGGCCGAAAAATATTTGTTACGCATATGCCGCATCACGGACAGTCCTTCGCCTGCACCGGCGACTACGACTTGGTCTGCCACGGTCACAGCCATACTGCCCATGTCAATAAACAAAAGCATATCAAGAATGGCGAATGCTGGTTGGCCAATCCTGGTTCCGTGGCGGGTATCGACGCTCCCGGTGTGAATGCCATCCCAACCTGGATATTGGCCGATCTGTCCAGCATGACTTTTGAAATACGTAAACTACTGGAGGCTTGATGAGCGCTTCTATCGCAACCAACCAAACCATCCTTGTCGTCGGCGGCGGCATCAGCGGCGCATTACTGCAGCGCTGGAAGCAGCCGAATGCGGCAAACAGGTGATCCTCGCCGAGCGTAATACCAGCCTGGGGGGCCATACCGCATTGCTGTATCGCTATTTTCCCAAGATTGTGCCATCCCACCTGCGGGCTGGAGATCAACCTGCGCCGCCTCAAGGGCAACCGCAACCTGCGGGTGATGACGCAGACCGAGGTCATGTCAGTGAGCGGGCAGCGCGGCGATTACAGCGTCACGTTAAAGGTCTCGTCCGCTATGTGAATAGAAACTGCACCGCCTGCGGCGAATGCGCCAAAGTGGTCGAGGCCGAGATCGACAATCCTTATGAATACGGCCTGGCCAAAACACGCGCTGCCTACCTGCCGTACGCAATAGCCTATCCACAACACTATGTGCTTGATCCTTCCATCGTTGGCAGGGCGGAGGCGAGAAGGCGAAAACAGCCTGCAAGTACGATGCCATCGATCTTGAGATGCAGGCGGAGACGGTCGAACTGAAAGTCGGCGCGGTGGTGTGGGCGACCGGCTGGAAGCCTTACGACGCGGCGAAGATTCAACCTTATGGTTACGACCGTTTCAACAACGTCATCACCAGCCTCGAATTTGAACGCTTGGCTGATCCGCACGGTCCCACCGGCGGCAAACTGCTGCGCCCGTCGGATGGCAGGGAAGCGGAAAATATCGCCTTCATCCAGTGCGCAGGGTCGCGCGACGAGAACCATCTGCGCCATTGCTCGCGCATCTGTTGCATGGGTTCGTTGAAGCAGACGCAGTATGTGCACGAGGCCTACGGCGAGGAGGTTAAGTCTACCGTCTATTACATCGACATCCGCTCCATCGACCGCCTGGAGGATTTCTGAAGGTACTGAACGACCCAACGGTGAAGTTTGTAAAATCCAAGGTCGCCAATATCAAGCTGCATGAAGCCACGGGCGATCTTGTGCTGCACGGCGTGGATACAGAAGGCTATCAACACTATGCCGAACAGCACAATCTGGCGGTGCTGGCCGTCAGTATGGAACCGGAAAGCAATGGCATTGCGCTCCCGCCAGACCTTATCACCGATTCGTCCGGCTTCATCGAGGGTGCGACCAGCGGCGGGCAATTTGCTGCCGGTGCGGCCAGCAGTCCGCTCGACGTGAACCGTTCCGTGCAAAGTGCCACCGCCGCAGCGTTGCGCGCGATCCAGGTGGTGCACAAGACCTCCGCTACTGAAGGAGCACAATAATGGCTGAGATGAAAACTGCTGCGTATATTTGCAGCGGCTGTGAACTGGGTGACAAACTTGACGTCGCGCAATTGAGCAAAATTGCGCAGAAGGAAGGCAAGATGGCGTTGGTGTGCGAGCATGCGTTCCTGTGCAACGAAGAAGGCGTGCAAATGATCCGCGATGACATCGAAAAGGAAGCCGTCACGCATGTCTGTATCGCGGCCTGTTCGCGTCGTGCCAAGACCGAGGCGTTCAATTTCACCGATGTCGCCATGTCGCGCGCCAACCTGCGCGAAGGGGTGATCTGGGTAGTGGCGAAAGGCGAACAGCACGACGAAGTGCGGCAGGAAATGGCCGACGACTACGTGCTATGGCTTGTGCCGAACTGAAGAAGATGAAGCTGCCGGAGGGCAATCCCAACCACACCAACAACAAGCGTGTGCTGGTAGTCGGCGGCGGCATGTCGGGGCTGACGGTCGCACTGGAAACCGCGGAAGCAGGATATGAAGTCGTCATTGTCGAAAAGTCAGCACAGCTCAGCGGTTGGGCAGCCAAGTTGTGGAAGCGCGTCCCATTCAAGGCTCCGTATGCCGAGCCGCAGGATACTGGCGTTGCCGATTTGGCCAATAAAGTCAGCTCACATCCACACATCACCGTGCATTTGAATTCCAGCGTAGCTGAAACTGCCGGTGCGCCGGGCAGATTCAGCATCAAGGTAGCCCAAGAGTCGGGTACGATCACGACCGAGGAGGTGGGTGCCATCGTGCAAGCCAGCGGCTTCAGCACCTACGACATCAACAAACTCCCTGAACTCGGTGGTGGCAAATCCGCCCACGTCATCGATCAGGCCGGACTTGAGGCATTGGCGATGCAGGCCAATGGTGGTGCGATTAAACGTGCTGACGGCAAGGAAGTAAAATCCGTGGTGTTCGTGCAATGCGCCGGACAGCGCGACGACAGTGGCAAACATTTGCCGTATTGCTCCGGCCATTGCTGCGCCACCAGCGTCAAACAGGCGATGTATTTCAAGGACGCCAACCCGCAGGTGGATACAGTGGTGATGTACACCGACCTGCGGTTGCCGGGGATGGGCGAGGATTTCTACAGGAGCGCGCAACACAAGGGCATGACCTTCACCAAGGGCAAGGTTTCTGCTGTTGACCATCGGTGCGCGCAACCTAGCGCTGGCTGAGCAGCACTTGCCGGGTCAGGATATGGTTTCCGGCATGCCCGGCATGCTGGCTTGCCTTGCGCGAGATGGCAGAACGACTCAACAAATTTGGCGATCTCATGGCAGAAACAAACGAAGCGCTCAAAGAGGTCGGCTTGAATTTCAAGGGCACGGTCAAGACGCGCCACAGGGTCGAAGTGCTGGTCGAGGGTATTGGCTTTGCCGGCATGAAGCAGGCGGTGGTCAAGCCGCTGCAAGGTTTGAAGATTGCGGGTTATGTTGGTTGCCAGACCAACCGCCCGTTCGGCATCGCGGGCGAATCGTTCGAGAATCCGCAATACTTCGACAAGATGGTGGAAGCCGTGGGTGCGGAACCTATTGCCAGTTATGACCAGAAAATCACCTGCTGCGGCGGTGCACTGGCTTTCTCCGAACTGGACAAGTCGCAGAAACAGATTCGTGACATCGTGGAATCAGCCTATGACCACGGCGCGGAAATGATCGTCAAACCGTGCCAGCTATGCCAGGCCAACGTAGAGGTCTACCAGTCAGAAATCAACAAGAAGCAGGGCACCAACTTCGCCCTGCCCGTGGTTTATTACTCACAGCTCTTGAGTGTTGCGTACGGTGCAAGCGTGAAACAGTCCGGTCTGGACGGGCATGTGATCCAGCCGAAGAAATTGCAGGACATTGCCGGGAAATGATGGGGTTATAATCCACACCCTTGAAACTGAATAGTTAGGAGCGACCATGCAACATCTTGACCCCAAAGAAGCCTTTGACTTTCTGCAAGCGAATCCCGAAGCGGTGTTCATCGACGTGCGTAGCGAGATGGAATACATGTTCGTCGGCCACCCGCGCGGTTCTATCCTGATTCCCTGGGTGGATGGTCCGGACTGGGAAATCAATCCCCTGTTCGTCGCCCATGTGCGCAAGGCAGCCAGTGTCAACCGTCCCGTAGTGTTGATCTGCCGTTCCGGTCGCCGTTCTGCTGATGCCGGTCTGGCGCTTGAGAATGCCGGAATCAAAGATGTTTACAATGTTGAACATGGTTTTGAGGGCGACCTCGACGACACTCATCACCGCAACTCTCACAACGGCTGGCGCTTTGATGGTCTACCCTGGGCGCAGACTTGATGAGCATCGAGGATTTCAGCGTTATCGAACGCCAACAAGTCTCGGCTGTTTTGTTTGAACGTTGCGGCAAATTCGTTCCGATCCAGCTGGCTGATAGCGAGCTTCAGCTCGATAGCGACCCGGGCGACCTCAGTCTTTGTCCGACGATCTACTGGAACGAACGCGGCGCACATTTCATCCTGTGCAAAGTTGGATGAGCGGCGGTATCGCTGCCAGTTCTTCTATTCCGAAGCTGAACAGTATGGCACCGGGCACGATGAATACGAGGAACTGGAGACCTGTGTCATCACCTTGTTGCAGGTGCAGTCAGATCATGAAAGGCAGCTTGCGAACATTTCTGCGGGGGCTACCGCCGCCAGTTTCGGCAACGAGAATTACGAAGGTCCTTTGGTAATTTAAGCTTCAGCTTGAAGACCCAGAGCGGAGCGTTCCGCATATTTTCGGGGTTCAAAGCCGTTTGCTGACTTGCATGATGCCAGCATCCTCCGCATGCGGTTTGATGGCAAAACCCATGCGGTTCATCAGCTTGAGCATGTTGTGGTTATGACTCAACACCTCCCCTTCAATAACCTCCAAGCCCTTTGAGCGCGCGGCCTCCATCAAGGCGATCATCAGCCGCTGCCCTAAACCTTTCCCGGTAATATTATTGGCAACTACCAGCGCGAACTCGCAACTCAATCCGTCGGGATTGATGGCATAACGTGCGACCCCCAGTTCTGTTTCGGGTGACTGATCCTGAGTCACTGCAACCAGTGCCATTTCCCGGCTGTAGTCGATTTGAGTCAGTCTGGCCAACATCTCCTCGGTCAATTCCTGCACGCTATTCATGAAGCGGAAGTACTTCGCTTCGTCTGAAAGGTCGTGCACGAAGCGCTTGACCAAGTCTGCATCTTCCGGACGGATGGGGCGAATCACGATGTCCGTGCCATCGGCCAATTGCCACGGGTTCACCAAATGGGTGGGGTAGGGATAGATTGCCATATGGGCATAACGGTCGGTGCCGGGTTGGCGATATTCCACCACCACCCGCGCATCGGCAGCCAGTGCGCCTTGCTCATCCAGAATCAATGGATTGATATCCATTTCCTTCAGCAACGGGAGCTCGCATACCATTTCAGAGACACGCAGCAATACATCTTCCAAGGCTGCCATATTGGCGGGAACCATGTTGCGGAAGGCTCCCAACATCCTGACGATTCGAGTGTCCTGTATCAGTTCGCGCGCCAGAAAATTATTCAAAGGCGGCAGTGCGACCGCGCGATCACCCATGATCTCAACCGAGGTTCCTCCCGCACCAAACGTAATGACCGGACCGAACACGGGGTCGGTGGTGACACCAATCATGAGTTCACGGCCATTGGCTTTTACGATCATCGGCTCGATAGAGATGCCGTTCACTCTGGCGTTTGGCCGGTTGAGTTGCACGCTGTCAATCATGTGCTGGTAGGCGGCACGTATTTCATGTGCATTGCGCAGGTTGAGCATCACACCACCGGCATCGCTTTTGTGTGTGATATCCGGTGAATTGATCTTCATCGCCACCGGAAAGCCGAGCTGCTGGGCGATCAACAGTGCCTCGTTCGGTGAATGGGCGACCATGGTGCGCGCCACAGGAATATTGAACGCGGACAGCAGCGCCTTGGATTCCATTTCCGACAGCACCTTACGATGCTCCTGCATGGCAACTTCGATGATCAAACGCGCACTTTCCACATCCGGTTCATCATGATGCGAGAAAGGTCCGGGCATCTGCATCAACAGCTTCTGGTTACGGTAATAGGCGGATAAATGGGAAAAAACTTCCACCGCCGGTTCCGGTGTGCGGAAGTGGGGCCGATGCGCCTTGGCGAAGGCTTCACGCGCCTCTGCCACCTGAATTTCGCCCATCCAGCAGGTCAAGAGCGGTTTGCTGTGACTGTTGGCCAGTTCGATCATCGCTTGTGCAGACTCAAGCGGTTTAGTCATCGCCTGCGGGGTAAGGATAGCCAATACTCCATCCACATTCTCATCATCAAGACAGGCTTTGACGGCATGGTGATAGCGGTCAGCCTGGGCATCTCCAATGATGTCCACTGGATTGCCGTGCGGCCAGTTGGGAGGCAGGTGCTGGTTCAGGTATTCGGTGGTGGCCTCTGAAAGTGTGGCCATCGCCAAACCCAGATCGGCGGCACGATCGGCCGCCATCACGCCGGGGCCGCCCCCGTTGGTGACAATGGCAAGCCGATTACCGACAGGACGAAAACCGCATGAAAGTGCTTTGGCAGCGGTAAACAACTGCGTGACGGTTTGTACTCGCACCACACCGACACGGCTCACTGCCGCATCGAACACATCATCTGCGCCAACCAATGAGGCAGTATGTGACATCGCCGCTTTGGAGCCTGCCGCATGCCGTCCGACTTTGATCAGGATCACCGGCTTGATGCGGGCTGCGGCGCGCAAGGCACTCATGAAACTGCGCGCATTGCGGATGCCTTCGATATACATCAGGATGCTGCTGGTAAGCGGGTCCGACACCAGATAATCAAGGATTTCACCAAAATCGACATCCGTCGAAGAACCCAGCGAAACGACACTCGAAAAACCGACATCGTTGCTTTGTGCCCAATCCAGAATCGCGGTGCACAGCGCGCCGGATTGGGAGACGAAGGCGATGCTGCCCGTGTTTGCCCCCCCTTTGTTGAAGGTCGCATTCAAACCGATCGAGGGGCGCATGATGCCCAAACAGTTGGGGCCAATCAGGCGTATTTTGAAGCGACGAGCCACCTCAACCAGCTCTTTTTCCAGCGCCGCACCCTCTGGCCCGGCCTCGCCAAATCCGGCGGTGATGATGATTGCCGCCTTGACTCCATGCAATCCGCATTCCTTCAGAATGCCGGGGACGGTCTGCGGGGGGGTGGCGACTACAACCAACTCTACCGGCTCGCCAACATCTCCAATTGAAGTGTAAGCTTGCTGTCCCTGTACTTCGGCGTTCTTTGCATTGATCGGGTAACGCTTTCCCTTGAACCCGCATTGCAGCATGTTCCGAAAAACAATCTGACCAACCGAATCTGGTCGGTCACTGGCGCCAATAACAGCGACTGATTGGGGTGCAAAGAGTGGATTGAGATAGTGTTTGCCCATAAGTCGTTGTCATGAAGTTGGAGGTCTGCTGATACGCCGCTATGATAGCACTGGAATATGACTGCAATTTAACGGAGCCACTTGTGCAAACAGCCTACATCAGCCATCCGCTGTGCTTGAAACATGACATGGGCGCCCATCACCCGGAATGCCCAGCCCGTATTCACGCGATTGAGGATCAACTCATCGCTTCGGGGTTGTTCGGGTACTTGCAACATTACCAGGCGCCCGAGGCAACCCGCGAACAGTTGCTCCGTGTGCATACCGCTACCTATCTTGACGACATCGCCACCGCCGCACCGAAAGAAGGATTGGTAGTGCTGGATGGAGATACCCTCATGAATCCCTTTACCTATCCCGCAGCGCTCCGTGCCGCAGGTGCCGTGGTGATGGGTGTAGATCTGGTGATGGCGGGACTGGCGGAGAATGCTTTCTGTAACATCCGCCCACCCGGGCACCATGCCGAACGGGGGAAGGCGATGGGGTTTTGCATTTTCAACAACATCGCTGTCGGTGCAGCGCACGCCATCGCACAACAAGGACTAAAGCGTGTCGCCATTGTGGATTTCGATGTGCATCACGGCAACGGCACCGAGGATATCTTTGCGACAGATCAACGCATCATGCTGTGCTCGACCTTCCAGCATCCGTTCTATCCTTACAGCGGTGCAGAAAGCGCGAGCGATCACCTCATCAACGTGCCCTTGAAGGCGGGAACCGGCGGCGCAGAATTCAGGACTGCGGTCACCGAATACTGGTTACCCGCACTGGAACGGTTCAAACCTGAACTCGTCATGATCTCGGCAGGCTTTGACGCACACCGCGAAGATGACATGTCCTCACTCGGCCTGGTGGAAGCCGACTATGCATGGGTAACCGAACAGGTAAAAAATATCGCGATCCGGCATGCGAGCAGGCGCATCGTTTCGGCGCTGGAGGGGGGGTATGAACTGCATGCGCTGGGCAGGAGCGCGACCGCGCATATTAAACAATTAAGCGGACTCTGACTGAGGCCGCCCATGCTGGCTTAATTACTTGGCAACCTGCTTTTGGCTTCGACATCACGTTCGCTGCGCTCATGTTAGTCTGCGCCGAAAGCAGGTAACCCACTTATGCTGCTTTTGGCTTCGACATCACGTTCGCTGCGCTCATGTTAGTCTGCGCCGAAAGCAGGTAACCCACTTATGCTGCTTTTGGCTTCGACATAACGTTCGCTGCGCTCATGTTAGTCTGCGCCGAAAGCAGGTAACCAGAACTTATTTGGCTACCTGCTTTTCGCGGATCTCATCCAATGTTTTGCAGTCGATACACAAAGTTGCGGTCGGGCGAGCCTCCAGTCGGCTCAATCCAATCTCCACGCCACAGTTGTCGCAATAGCCGTAGTCATTGGTATCAATTCTCGCCAGCACCTTATCGATGTTTTTAATGAGCTTGCGTTCCCGATCGCGATTGCGCAATTCCAGGCTCATGTCCGATTCTTGTGTTGCGCGATCATTGGGGTCGGCGAAAACCGTGGCTTCATCCTGCATGGTGTGGACGGTGCGATCGATATCCAGACCCAGACTTTCCTTGATTCCGGTCAGTATGGCGCGGAAATGGGCCAGTTGTTTCGGACTCATGTATGCCTCGCCCTTTTTCGCTTTATAGGGGACGGCTGTTTTGTTCGCTTGCACTGGCATTTGCTTAATCTCCAAGAAGGGCTTCTTAATTTTTCGAGCGCGCTTTAATACCAGAAAGCGTTTGCCATCGCAACATTAAAATTCGCAAGAATCGAAGCTATATGACATTAACCCCTTGTTTTTCCAGCATATCGACCAGAACAATCAAAGGTAAGCCAATTAGCGCATTCGGGTCGCTGCCCTCTATCCGTTCGATCAGGGCGATGCCCAGCCCTTCCGATTTGGCACTGCCGGCACAATGGTAGGGTTGCTCCTTGTGCAGATAGCGCTCTATTTGCTCGTCGGTCAGTGGACGAAACTTTACGCTGGTTTCGATGACCTCTGTCTGTATCTGGTCAGTCGCAGCGTCAAGCAAACTCAATGCGGTATGAAAGATGACGGTATTGCCGCGCATGGTCTGTAGCTGCCACACGGCATTTTCGTGTGTCAGGGGCTTGCCGAGTTGCATGCCGTTCAGGAGCGCCACCTGGTCGGAACCGATAATTAAGGCATCTGGGAACCGTTGAGCGACAGCACGCGCCTTCAATTCAGCCAGCCGTAACGAGGTCTGTCTTGCATCTTCCCCGAGTAGTGGGGTCTCCTCAACTTCCGGTGCAGCTGTCAGGAAGGGAATTTGCAGGGTTGAGAGGAGTTGACTCCTGTATATGGACGTGGAAGCCAGGACGATTGTTTTGCTGTTCAAGATATTCCTTGTTACGTGGCTTTGACAGAGAGGGGGCGAATATATATCATGCGCGCCTCATGTTTGCACGGCCTTCGATCGATGGCGTGGACTTCGCCTTAAATGGCAAGGAGTTACGCGGAAATGTGGCGCTTGATGCGCTGCCCAGGCTGGGAGATGTTCTGGCGGACTCGTGCGGAAACATTGCGTTTGCGTTGCGCGGTTTAAAAGATGGTGATCGCCTGATGCTCAAGGTTGAGCTGGTTGGTGATTGCCGTTTGCGTTGCCAACGTTGTCTCGGAGAACTGGTTTATCCGGTTGCCATGACAGCATCTTTGCGCTTGGTACCCGCTGGACGGATTGAGGAAGTTGATACGGACGACGAAGTTGAGTGCATTGAGGCATCGCCCCAGATTGATGTGCTGTCACTTGTCGAGGATGAGTTGTTGTTGGGGATTCCTTACGCCCCCAGGCATCCCGAAGGTGAATGTGTGGCAGAAGTAAATGAGTTAAAGCAGTCTGCCAACCCGTTTGCGGTGCTGGCAGATATAAACAAGAAGCAGTAATAGATTTTTTTGAGGAGTTACCATGGCAGTTCAGCAAAATAAAAAATCCCCGTCCAAGCGCGGCATGCACCGCTCGCACGACTTCCTGACCAGCCCCGCGCTGGCGGTCGAGCCGTCCACCGGTGAACCGCACCTGCGTCACCATATCAGCCCCAGCGGTTACTACCGTGGCAAGAAGGTAGTCAACACCAAAGGCGAATAAGCCTTTTGCAGGATTTTCAAGCCGCGTTTTGCCAAGTCCGGGTGCGGCCTGCCTTGTATCTTCCCTCTCCAAGGAACGCCAAGTGGATGTAACAATCGCCATTGACGCCATGGGCGGCGACCACGGCGTGTATGTCACCGTCCCGGCGGCGGTCTCTTATCTGCGAAAACATCCATCCGACAAGATAATTCTGGTCGGCTTGGCTGACGAGATCGTTGGGGAAATACGCACCGCCGGGATTATCGCGGATCATCCTCGTCTGACTATTCAGGCGGCAACGGAAGTCGTTGGTATGGACGAGCAACCTCAATCCGCGCTTCGCGGCAAGAAGGATTCTTCCATGCGGGTCGCGATCAACCTCGTAAAAAATGGAGAGGCTGCCGCTTGCGTCAGCGCCGGGAATACCGGTGCGCTGATGGCGACTGCGCGCTACGTGCTGAAGACACTTCCCGGTATTGATCGTCCCGCGATTGCCTCTTTCCTGCCGACCCGGACTGGCCAAGTCTGTATGCTCGATCTTGGCGCCAATGTTGACTGTACCGCCGAACATCTGCTGCAGTTCGCGCTGATGGGCAGTACGCTGGTCTCGGCGCTTGAACACGGCGAGAACCCGAGCGTTGGGCTACTCAATATTGGCAGTGAAGCGATCAAAGGTAATGATGTGGTCAAACAGGCTGCAGAATTGCTCCATAACAGTGACCTGAATTTTTATGGGAACGTCGAGGGAAATGACATTTTTAATGGTGTCACTGATGTCGTTGTCTGTGACGGTTTTGTCGGGAATGTGGCGCTCAAGACCGCTGAAGGCGTGGCAAAGATGATGGGAGGATTCCTCAAAGAAGGATTCAGTCGCAGCGTGCTCACTAAAATCGCGGCACTGGTTGCGTTGCCAGTTCTCAAGGCCTTCAAGAACAGGCTGGATCATCGGCGCTACAATGGCGCAAGTTTTCTCGGATTGAAGGGGATCGTGGTAAAGAGTCACGGTTCTGCGGATGAGTTTGCTTTTTTGTGTGCCATCGAGCGCGCTGCGGAAGAAGCGCGCGGCGGGATGTTGGTTCATATCAGCGAGCGCGTCGAAAAATGGCATCATGCACGCCAGTCAAATTAGGAGAGCACCTTGAATTACTCCAGGATCATCGGCACCGGAAGCTACCTGCCTGCAAAAACCCTGACCAATTATGACCTCGAAAAGATTGTCGAGACTTCGCATGACTGGATTGTGTCCCGCAGCGGGATTGAGGAGCGTCACTTTGCGGCTGAAGGCGAAATGGCCAGCGATCTGGCACTTCATGCCAGCCGCAAGGCAATCGTGGCGGCGGGCATCAGTGCAGACGAAATCGACCTGATTGTTGTCGCCACCACCTCACCGGATATGCCATTCCCCAGCACAGCCTGCATTTTGCAGGATAAGCTTGGTATCAAAAATGGGTGTGCGGCCTTTGACATGCAAGCAGTTTGCGGGGGTTTTGTCTTTGCCTTGAATACGGCTGATCTATATATTCGGGGGGGGCAGGCGCGCACGGTACTGGTTGTGGGGACTGAAGTGCTGTCTCGCATGCTTGACTGGAAAGATCGCACCACCTGTGTACTGTTCGGAGATGGGGCCGGTGCTGCCATTTTGCGTGCTTCGGGGCAGCCAGGAATCATTGCCGCGAAACTTCATGCCGACGGTTCATACCGCAATATGTTGACAGCGGACCCCTTGATCAGTATGGACGGTAAATCAGTATTCAAGTTTGCAGTCAATGTGTTAGCTGATGTTGTTGATGAATTACTGGAAGATCAGAAACTGGTTGGCGCTGATATCGATTGGCTGGTACCCCATCAAGCCAATATTCGGATCATTGAAGCCACCGCCAAAAAACTGGGGCTGGGAATGGAGCATGTGATCGTAACCGTCGCCAGTCACGGCAATACATCGGCAGCTTCAATTCCGCTTGCTTTGGATACCGCAGTGCGCGATGGCCGGATCAAACCAGGGCAAAAGGTTCTGATTGAAGCCATAGGTGGTGGTTTCACCTGGGGTGCCGCGCTTATTAATTGGTAGAATCAGATATGACACGATTCGCATTTGTTTTTCCCGGTCAGGGTTCGCAGTCGCAAGGCATGATGGACGGCTATGCCGAGTTTGGTGCAGTGCGCGACACTTTTACTGAAGCTTCTGATGTGCTGAAACAGGATCTGTGGCAATTGGTTACGACCGGCACCGATGCCGACTTGAATGCTACGGTGAACACGCAACCGCTCATGCTGACTGCCGGTGTGGCAGTTTACCGTGCCTGGCTGTCCCAGCACGGAGCACAGCCAGCCATCATGGCCGGACATAGTCTGGGGGAATACACTGCACTGGTTGCTGCGGGCGCGTTGAGCTTTGTCAATGCATTACCTTTGGTTCGTTACCGCGCCCAGTGTATGCAGGAAGCCGTGCCAGAAGGCAAGGGCGGTATCGCTGCTATCCTCGGGCTGGAGGACGATGTGGTGCGTGCCGTGTGTGCCGAAGGTGCGCAAGGCGAAGTGCTGGAAGCGGTCAATTACAATTCACCGGGGCAAGTGGTGATTGCCGGTGATCGTGCTGCTGTAGAGCGCGGCATGGCCATCGCCAAAGCCAAGGGCGCCAAACGCGCCTTGATGTTGCCGATGAGCGTACCGTCCCATTGCAGTCTGCTGCGAGGAGCTGCAGAAAAATTGCGCTCCTATCTGGAGGAAGTGGCGGTTCATACACCATCTATTCCAGTTGTACATAACGCGGATGTCACTACGCATAGCGATGCTGCCTCCATCAAGGATGCGCTGGTGCGCCAGCTGTTTTCGCCGGTGCGCTGGGTCGAGACTATCCAACTCTTCGGCCGGCAGGGAATGACACATAATGTCGAATGTGCGCCTGGGAAAGTGCTGGCCGGTTTGAACAAACGCATCGACACCACCCAACAGGCGTTGGCGATCAATGATGGCGGTGCCCTGAAAGCCGCACTGGTCGCACTGGCTTAAAGAGGAGAGGCAAATGACACTGCAGGGGAAAACCGCATTAGTCACCGGCGCTTCACGCGGGATCGGTCAGGCGATCGCACTTGAACTTGGCAAGCAGGGGGCCACCGTCATCGGTACGGCGACCACCGAGAAGGGTGCGCAAGCCATCAGTGATTACCTGGCCCAAGCCGGTGTATCCGGGCGGGGGCTGATACTCAATGTTAATGATTCGGTGCAAATCGAACAGGTGCTTGTCGCTCTTCGCGCGCAATTCGGCGAGGTAGCGATTCTGGTGAACAATGCCGGCATCACCAAAGACAACTTGCTCGCACGCATGACCGACGAAGAGTGGGATGATGTGCTGGCGACCAACCTCAAGTCGGTTTTTCGTCTTTCCCGCGCCGTACTGCGCGGGATGATGAAAGCCAGAGCGGGGCGTATCATTAATATTTCTTCCGTGGTTGGCAGTATGGGAAATCCAGGACAAGCCAACTATGCCGCCTCGAAGGCCGGTATGGCAGGCTTTTCCAAATCCCTGGCGCAAGAGATTGGCAGCCGCAATATCACGGTGAACTGTGTGGCACCCGGTTTCATCGATACCGATATGACGCTGGCACTGGGTGAGGAACAGCGCGCCAAACTGGTGGAGCACGTCCCCCTGAAGCGGCTGGGGTTGCCTGCGGATGTTGCAGCAGCGGTGGCTTTCCTGGCGGGCCCGGGTGCGGCCTACATCACGGGAGTGACCCTGCACGTGAATGGCGGAATGTATATGGAATAGGGCAGTTTGGAATTCGGTGCGAATTTGGTAGAATGCCCGCGCTTTTTGTACTTTAACTTTAAGGGAGTCATGCAATGTCCAACAACGAACAACGTGTCAAGAAAATCGTCGCAGAGCAATTGGGTGTGAACGAGTCGGAAGTAAAAAACGAATCCTCGTTCGTGAATGACCTGGGTGCCGATTCCCTGGATACGGTGGAACTGGTGATGGCGCTGGAAGAAGAGTTCGGCGTTGAAATTCCTGATGAAGATGCGGAAAAAATTACAACCGTCCAGCAGGCTCTGGATTATGTAAATACGCATTCCAAGTAATTTTGTAGAATTTTCATGAATATCGGAGTCCAGTTTGACTAAACGCAGAGTCGTGGTAACCGGCCTTGGAGCCGTTACACCAGTCGGAATTGGTGTGGCGGCAACGTGGAAGGGTATCGTTGCCGGGAAGTCCGGTATCGGTCGTATCACTCATTTCGATGCATCGGCATTTGCCTGTCAGATCGCCGGTGAAGTCAAAGACTTCGATGCCACCCAATATATCCCCGCCAAGGATGCGAGACGCATGGATCGGTTCGTGCATCTCGGTTTGGCCGCCGGCATCGAGGCATTCAAGGATTCCGGGCTGGAAGTCACTGAAGCGAATGCTGAACGCATCGGTGTTTGCATCGGGTCCGGAATCGGAGGATTGCCTTCCATCGAGGAAACCCAGAATGATTATCTTGCCGGAGGCCCGCGCAAGATTTCCCCGTTCTTCATCGCCGGCACCATCATTAACATGATCTCCGGCAATCTCTCGATAATTTATGGCCTGAAAGGCCCGAACTTTGCGGTGGTATCGGCGTGTTCGACCGGCACCCACAGCATTGGCGAAGCCATGCGCATGATCCAGTACGGGGATGCCGACGTGATGGTGGCGGGTGGCGCAGAGTCTTCCGTTTCTCCCTTGGCCATTGGCGGATTTGCCGCGTCACGCGCGCTGTCCACCCGCAATGATGATCCTGCAACAGCCAGTCGTCCGTGGGATAAGGACCGCGACGGTTTCGTACTGGGTGAAGGGGCGGGCGTGCTGGTACTTGAGGAATATGAACATGCCAAAGCACGTGGCGCAAAAATATACGCCGAGCTGGCCGGTTACGGGATGAGCGCCGATGCCTACCATATTACGGCGCCCAATCTGGATGGTGCCAAACGCAGCATGCTCAATGCGCTACGTGATGCCGGGATGTCCCCTGCGGATGTTCAATACATCAATGCCCACGGTACTTCGACACCACTGGGCGACAAGAATGAAACCGAGGCGATCAAAGCCGCCTTTGGCGAGCACGCCAAAAAGCTGGTGGTGAACTCTACCAAGTCCATGACCGGGCACTTGCTGGGGGGCACGGGTGGCGTTGAATCCCTGTTCTGTGTACTTGCCCTGCACCACCAGATATCACCGCCGACCATCAATATCTTCGAACAAGATCCGGACTGCGACCTCGATTACTGCGCAAACACGGCGAGGGAGATGAAGATTGACGTGGCCATGAACAACAACTTCGGGTTTGGCGGGACGAACGGTACGCTGGTGTTCCGCAAGATTTGATACACGACCGCGATGCTGGTCAACGGACTGCCGAGCAACTGCATTCATGCCGAAGACCGTGGCCTGTCATATGGTGATGGCATATTCCGTACCCTGCGCGTACGCCAAGGCAAGCCACTGAACTGGCAGCGTCACTTTGCGAAGTTGCGGCATGACTGCAACGCCATGGTCCTCGATTACCCTGACCAGGATATTCTCCTGAATGAAATCTGTCAGTTATCCGCAAACCAGGCGGAGGCGGTCGCAAAGATCATCATTACCCGCGGGTGCGGCAAACGCGGCTATGCCGCACCTACGACCGGCAGCCACACCCGGATCGTCGATTGTCAGCCTCTCCCCCAGTATCCGGCGGAACTCTATGTTGCAGGCATCCAGACCCAGGTCTGCAGCCTAAAACTGGGGCACCAGTCCGCCTTGGCTGGAATCAAGCACCTCAACCGTCTCGAAAATGTATTGGCCGCCTCAGAATGCCAGAAAGCCGGACTACCCGAAGGTTTGCTTGAAGACGAAGAAGGGGCAGTAATTGGCGGAACACGATCGAACCTTTTTCTTGTGCGCAACGGAACCCTCTACACCCCTGAATTGAGTTTGTGCGGAGTGGCCGGCGTGCAACGGGAACGGGTGCTGGACTGGGCTGATACGCATGGTACCGAATACAAAATTGAGCGCTTGCAGATTACGGACTTGCTGGCTGCTGAAGAAATCTTTCTGGTGAATAGCTTGTTCGGATTATGGTCGATCCGGGAATTTCCCGGATATCTTCGCACCGAGCATCCTGTTGCCGGGCGGATTCGGAATTGGCTGGATAAAGATGAAGCGTAGCTTGAAAGTTACTATTGGACTCGCGCTTGCCATGCTCGTATTGACGGGTATTGCGCTTGATTTCGCCTATTCACCGATACAGTTGCCGCGAACACCGCTCGAATTTTCACTCAAATCGGGAAGTAGCTTGAAAAGTGCTGCCGCTCAGATGAAGCAGGCAGGTGCCCTCGCAGACGACACCTCGTTTGTATTGCTTGCCAGGCTGCTCGGCAAGACACGGCAGATCAAGTTCGGCAACTACCAATTGGACAGGCCACTTTCCCGCCTTGAATTGCTGGATATGATCAGCTCCGGCCGTTCCGAGCAAAGTCAGTTGACGGTCATCGAAGGGATAACATTTCAGGAATTACGTGTGTTATTGAACACACATCCCAAGTTAGGGCATGACAGCGTGAACCTGTCCGAGCAGGAGTTATTGAAGCGCATCGGTGCAATTGAGAGCGTGGCGGAAGGCCTCTTTTTTCCAGATACTTATAACTTCTCTAGCGGAAGCAGTGACTTGCGTGTACTGCAACGCGCCTACCAGCTCATGCAGCAACATCTTGCCCGCGCATGGGAACAGCGTGATACTGACCTCCCTCTCGCCACCCCTTATCAAGCCCTGATTCTGGCTTCGATCATTGAGAAAGAAACCGGGCGAGAGGAAGACCGCGCCATGATCGCTGCAGTTTTCATTAATCGCTTGAAAATCGGGATGCGTTTGCAGACTGACCCAACAGTCATCTACGGAATTGGTGAGGGATTTGACGGTAATTTGCGCCGACGCGATCTGACTGCCGATACCCCGTACAATACCTACACTCGGAACGGGCTGCCGCCGACCCCGATTTCCATGCCGGGACTGGCATCTTTGCAAGCAGTAACCCATCCGGCGCAGAGCAAGACACTATATTTCGTGGCGAAGGGGGATGGCAGCTCCCATTTTTCAAACTCTCTGTCTGAACACAATAAGGCAGTCAATCGATACCAGCTGAAATGAACAAGGCAAAATTCATTACTTTTGAGGGCGTGGATGGGGCAGGGAAGAGCACTCATCTTGCGTGGTTCACCGAGGCCTTGCGTCAGCGCGGCATCGACCTGTTGCTGACGCGTGAACCCGGCGGTACCCCGCTAGGCGAAAGGTTGCGGGATATCCTGCTGCATGAACCTATGCACGCCGAAACCGAGGCGATGCTGATGTTTGCTGCGCGGCGTGAGCATGTTGCGCAGGTGATCCGTCCTGCCCTTCGACGCGGCACTTGGGTAATCTCCGACCGTTTCAGTGATGCCAGTTTCGCCTATCAAGGTGGGGGCAGGGGCGTATCTATCGCCAAATTGGAACAGCTCGAGCAGTGGGTGCAGGGCGAGTTGCAACCCGATCTTACTTTACTGTTCGACATTCCGATCGAGGTGGCGCGCCAGCGGTTGGCCAACAGCTCCAGTTTGGATCGCTTTGAGCAAGAGCAAGGGGAATTCTTTCAGCGCGTCCGCCAGGCTTATCTGGATCGGGCCGCAAGAATGCCACGTCGTTTTGCCATCATCCATGCCGAAAACACCATCCACGAAGTTCAACAAGAACTTTCAAGAATTATCTCAATACTTTGATATGAAACAACTCTATCCATGGCAGCTGACATCATGGCAGACGCTGCAAGGGTTGCGCAAGCGCTTGCCGCATGCCTTATTGCTCAAGGGCGCACAAGGTATAGGAAAGCTGGACTTGGCAATGAATTTTGCTCTTTCTTTGTTGTGCGAGCACCCGACTGGCGACGGTATAGCCTGTGGGATGTGCAATTCTTGCCGCTGGTTCGAGCAGGACAGCCACCCCGACTTTCGATTGATTCAGCCCGATGCGTTGAGTCTCGAGGACGAAGGAGAAGTTAAAGCAAGCGGGAAAAAGCCTTCCCGAGAAATTTCGGTCGACCAGATTCGTGATTTGGCGAATTTTTCCAATTTGTCTTCACACCGCGGTGGCTACCGTATTATTCTGATTCATCCGGCTGAGGCAATGAACAGCAATGCCGCCAACTCGCTGCTCAAAACCCTGGAGGAACCGACAGACAATCTCTTGTTTTTGCTGGTCACGCACAAACCGCAACAGATTTTGCCAACCATCCTCAGTCGCTGCCAGAGCGTCATCCTCCCCACGCCAACGCGTGATGCGGGTATTGCTTGGCTTATCGAGCAAGGTGTGCATGATCCCGAACAGGCGCTGGCACAAACCGGATTCGCCCCCTTGCAAGCATTGTCATGGGCCGAATCGGGCGAGGGGGCAGAAGAGCGCAAAATTCTGCTCGGCGCCATTCATCAGCCTTCCCAATTGGACCCCTTATCCCTAGTCGAGAGTCTGCAGCGCAGTGCGCCAGTTCATATTATTCATTGCTTACAACAATGGTGCCACGACTTGGCCAGCGCGAAACTTGCTGGTTGTGTGCGTTACTTTCCCGATCGCTCATCAACGATTCTAAAATTGTCTGGCAGTGTTCCCGCAGCCAGTTTACTGCGATATCAGAAAGAGTTGCTGGTTGCACGCCGGGCAGCTAATCACCCGTTAAATCAAAGGCTTTTACTGGAGACACTGTTGCTGTCGTATCGACAATTGTTCATGGCCTGATCGTCCAATGTTTATCGATTCCCACTGCCATCTCAATTTCCCCGGTTTAAAGGAGGATATCGATGCCATTCTGGCCCATATGAGGACCAATGAAGTCTCCCATGCCCTGTGTGTCTCGGTTGATTTACCTAGTGCGTTACAGGTTGTCGAATTGGCGGACAAATATGAAAATCTATATGCGTCGGTTGGCATCCATCCTGATTACGAGCTAAAGGTCGAACCAACCCAGGCAGACCTGGTTCGTCTGGCGCAACACCCCAAGGTCATTGCCATCGGTGAAACCGGGTTGGATTACTACCGACTAACCGGTAATCTCGATTGGCAGCGTGATCGTTTCCGTACCCATATCGGTGCTGCCATTGAATGCGGCAAGCCACTCATCATCCACACCCGGTCGGCAGCGGAAGATACTTTGCGCATCATGCAAGAAGAACGCGCGGGCAATATTGGGGGGGTGATGCACTGTTTTACCGAAAGCCTTGAGGTTGCACAAGCCGCAATCGATCTCGGTTTCTACATATCTTTTTCCGGTATTTTGACTTTCAAGAATGCGACCGCCATTAAGGAGGTCGCACGGCAGATTCCACTGGATCGGATATTGATTGAAACCGACTCTCCCTATCTCGCACCAACACCTCATCGAGGCAAGATGAATCAACCGGCCTACGTCAAATACGTAGCAGAAGAAATTGCGCGGTTGCGAAACATCGATGTCGAACACGTAGGGCGTGCTACAACAACCAACTTTAGTCGCTTATTCCTAACTTCGGCGCATTGAACTCTATTTCAATTGTCGCATAATGTATATTATGTTAAATTTAAAAAATTCAAATATTGGTTTGCAAGCACTGCCTAAAAGCAAAAAGCCTGCACCAAGGCAGGCTTTGTAGTTGGTGGGCCGTGAGTGATTCGAACACTCGACCAATGGATTAAGAGTCCACTGCTCTACCAGCTGAGCTAACGACCCGAAAGAGTCGCGCATTTTATGCGAGCATCGAAATTTGTCAAGGCATAACGCGGTTGGGAACCCACCGAGTCTCTCCGCAAATGTCGGAGTGGCGCGAAAAACATCTTATTTTGAGGAAAGAGTCTTTATGTCTTCGTTAAGACCATTAGTATCAATCCGTCCGGTTTTCTAGTAAGACTCAAGTCAGGAAGACTGGCTATAGTTCTGCAACAAAGCGGGGAAAGCCTGCTCGCACCTGTCGTTAAAGTCTTCTTTTCGACCAAATCGAATGCGCCGATCATGCCCGAAATGCTAGACTTGGGCCGCTCGCAGGAAACCATCATACGCGCTGAAGACCCCGCACAGTGGGGTTTTGATCTAAAGAGATTCACAGGAACTTGAAATCATCAACAACGCACCCAGGGAGAAAGTGATGTCCAATATCCAATCCATACTGAATGAAACTCGGGTTTTCGCCCCAACCGATGCCTTCGTCAAACAAGCCAATGTCTCCGGAATGGCCGCCTACCAAGCGCTCTGTGCTGCTGCGGAAAAGGACTATGCCGGCTTCTGGGCAAAACTGGCCCGCGACTACATCCTGTGGAAAAAGCCATTTA
>Ga0210009_1001142_pt1 | contig 24367 bp, 17 predicted proteins | sample CryGeyCG2114_065_FD_185457 | JGI IMG/M metagenome (GOLD analysis project Ga0210009, IMG submission 185457) | Groundwater microbial communities from aquifer - Crystal Geyser CG12_big_fil_rev_8/21/14_0.65 (SPAdes) (version 2) | ecosystem: Environmental > Aquatic > Deep subsurface > Groundwater ... | reverse complement strand
TCTCGAAGCGGTCATCAAACGAATTCCAGCACCGACAGGGAATGAAACAAAACCGCTACAAGCGCTTATCTTCGATTCTGTTTTCGATCAGTACAGAGGCGCTATCGCATACATACGTGTTTTTAATGGAACACTGAAGGAAAAACAGAAGATAAAATTCTTTGCGCACGATAAGGAATACGATACTGAAGATATCGGCATTTTGGGAATGAAGAAGATCAGGACCGGAGAACTTTCCGCCGGAAACGTCGGTTACATGATCACCGGAATTAAAGATGTGAACGATACAAAAGTTGGCGACACCGTCACTTTAGCCAAACATGGCGCGACTGAACGGCTTCCCGGATATAAGGAAGTTAAGCCGATGGTTTACAGCGGATTGTATCCAACAAACACTGAAGAATTTGAAAATTTGCGCGACGCACTTGATAAATTCCGCTTAAATGATTCCGCGCTTGTGTACGAACCGGAAACTTCTGCCGCTCTCGGATTCGGTTTTCGCTGCGGATTCCTCGGACTTCTCCACATGGAAATTGTGCAGGAAAGATTGTACCGGGAATTCAACCAATCAATTATAACAACGCTTCCAAACGTGGAATATATTGTTTATAAAAAGAACGGTACGAAACTTACGGTTGATAATCCCGCAACAATGCCGCCAGTTGGCGATATTGAATTGATCGAAGAACCTTTCATGAAAGCGCAGATCGTTACTCCGAGCGAGTACGTTGGCAACATTATGAAATTGGCGATGGACAAACGGGGCGTTTACAAAAACACCACCTATCTTGACCCGACCCGCGCCGATCTTCAATTTGAATTTCCACTTTCGGAAATTATTTTCGATTTTTACGATAAGCTTAAATCAACTACACGCGGTTATGCTTCGTTCGATTATGAATATATCGGTTACAAAGAAGCTGATCTTGTAAAACTTGATATTCTGCTGAATGGTGAAACGGTTGACGCTCTTTCGATGATCGTTCACCGCAGCAAATCTTTTGATTGGGGAAGAAAAGTTTGTGAAAAGTTAAAAGATCTGATCCCCCGCCAGTTGTTTGAAATTTCAATTCAAGCGGCAATCGGCGCTAAGATCATTTCACGATCAACCGTAAAGGCGATGCGGAAGAACGTACTTGCAAAATGTTACGGCGGTGATATTTCGCGTAAGCGGAAGTTGTTGGAAAAACAAAAAGAAGGAAAGAAGCGAATGAAGCAAGTCGGGAATGTGGAAATTCCCCAGGAAGCTTTTCTTGCCGTTCTCCAAATTGAAGATTGAGATAAAGGAAGTAGTTTATGAGAAAAATTATCTTTGCGATCTGCGTTGTTGGCTTAACAACCTTTTCGATTTACGCCCAGCAGAAGTATATGGTTTATTTTAAAGATAAAGGAATGGCAAATCAAACTTCTTTGCAGAAAACCTCACAAGCTTATACTGAAACAGTTCAATCGCTTTCCAAAAGAAGCATCCAACGGAGAATAAAACACCGCGGCGCAGATAATTTTGTAACGTTTGAAGATGTTCCTCTTTATCAACCATACATTACCGAACTCGAAAACTCCGGCGCGAAAATCTGGAATAAATTAAAATGGTTCAACGCCGTTTCACTTTATGCTGATAAAGATCAGATCGCAAAGATTTCTTCACTTCCGTTTGTTGAAAAAGTTGAAGCCGTACAAACTCTTTCTTATAAAAAAGATAAGATAGAGGAACAATCTCCTAGAAGTTTTGAAAAAACTTCTTTAGATAACACCGGACTTGCTTACGATTACGGCAGCTCTTTAGGGCAATATGCGCTGTCTGATATTCCCCAAGTACACGCAAAAGGAATCACGGGCGACAGTGTTGTAATCGGAATTTTAGATTCCGGCTTTCGCTGGAAACTGATTGAATCGCTCGTCTCGAGAAAAGTTATTGCTGAATATGATTTTGTCTTTCACGATAACAACACCGCGAATGAAGCCGGGGATGTTGGTTCTCAAGATAGTCACGGCACTTCTATCTTTTCCCTTATCGGCGGATATAAAGAAGGGAAGATTGTCGCTCCGGCATTTAATGCCTCTTTCATTCTTGCAAAAACGGAAGACATTGGAAGTGAAACGCATGTTGAAGAAGATAATTATGCCGCCGCATTACAGTGGATGGACAGCATTGGAGTTGATATTACCACAAGTTCACTGGGTTATAACGAGTTTGATCCTTCAACGTTTTCTTATGCTTATTCCGATATGAATGGGAAAACCACAGTAGTTACAAAAGCAGTCGAACTCGCATTTACTCAATTTGGCATTTCAACTTTTACTTCAGCTGGAAATGATGGAAATAGTCCGTGGCATTATATCGGCGCTCCGGCAGATGGGTTTAACGTTATCGCTGTTGGTTCTGTTTCAAACAGTAATATCAAAGCAGGCTCCAGTTCCTTTGGACCTTCTTATGACGGGAGAATAAAACCTGAAATAGTTACCCAAGGCGTTTTAGATTATGTGGCGAGTGTTTCCGGTACTTCAACAAGCGCGTATGGTACAGCAAGTGGAACTTCCGCAGCCGCGCCGATTGCAGCCGGAATAGCTGCTCAGCTTCTCTCTCTTTATCCTCATTTAACAAATGTTCAAATAAGACAAATTTTATTGGCAACTGCCGGGAATGCTGCTTCACCCAATAACGAAATCGGTTACGGACTTCTTTCATCGCTTAAAGCGATTTCGTATCCAAACCTAAAAAAAGTTGATCAGAGTTATTCTATCAATAAATGTTTTGAAGGCGAAAATATTTTATCGCAATCGGTTGTGCTTCATCTTGTCCAAGGAGTACAAACGGTTGATCTGCCGATGAGCATCGGGCAAAAAGGAGTTTATTCAACAAATCTTCCCTCCTACAATGAGGGTGATGCGCTCGAGTTTTATTTTACCTATTCTGATAGTAATCTAACTTCGGTAAGAGAACCGGCGGTGGGGAAGTTCAGCCTCACTTCAATCAAGTACGAGACACCAAAAGCGTACGGACTTGAACAGAATTATCCGAATCCTTTTAATCCGAATACAACCATTTGGTATTCAATTCAAAATAGCCGGTTTGTAAGTCTAAAAGTTTATGATCTGCTTGGTGATGAGGTAACAACGTTAGTGAATGAAGAGAAGACTCCGGGAAGCTATCATGTGGAGTTTCAAGCAAAGTTAGGGAACAGACAATTAGCCAGCGGTGTTTATTTTTACGTTCTAAAAGTCGGAGAGAAAATTGAAGCAAAAAAAATGATGCTGCTCAAATAATCATTCAGATTCCGTTGAAACGTATTCTACTCTAAATAAATATTTGAGATTTCATCTGAACGTGTTTTTTCATTTACTACTCAACCTCTGTTAATGATTTCCAAAATTTATTAAGGAAAAAATGATGTCAGGAAGACCCTACGTTCTCGCAGAAACAAACTGGAAAACCGTAAAAGAAACAGATTATAAAGTTGCTATTCTTCCCTGGGGAGCTACTGAGGCACATAATTATCATTTGCCTTATGCAACTGACAATATCCAATCTGAATACATCTCTATAATCGCTGCTGGCAAAGCATGGGAGAGAGGAGCAAAAATTGTAGTGCTTCCCTCCGTTCCGTTTGGCGTTAATACCGGTCAGATTGACATCAAACTTTGTATTAACATGAATCCCTCTACACAACTTGCTTTATTAAAAGATGTTGCCGATTCACTAACGCAACAAGAAATCTATAAATTCGTTATTATCAATGGGCACGGTGGCAATAATTTCCGTCAGTTGATAAGAGAAGTCCAGCGGCTATTTCCCATGATTTTAATTACTGTTATCGATTGGTATAAAGCTCTTGATACTAAAAAGTATTTTGATCAACCGGGCGACCATGCGGATGAAATGGAAACAAGTAACATGCTGGCTATCATGCCGGAGTTAGTTGCTCCTTTAATTGAAGCTGGAGACGGCAAAGGAAAGAAATTTAAGATTACCGGACTTCGCGAAGGTTGGGTTTGGACAGAACGCAAATGGAAGAAAATAAGCGAAGACACTGGTGTAGGCAATCCTAAAAAAGCGACTGCTGAAAAAGGAATAATTTATTTAAAGGATTTGACAGATAACATCACCCAATTTTTAGTCGAGTTCGCCGCGTGTGATGTGAACGATCTTTATGAGTAAATGTTTTCTGTGGTTTTATTTTCGTTACAAATTTTGCTTGATCAATTCTAATGATACAGAACCGGAATCCGCACACTTTAGCATAACCTGTCACATCTCAACCTATCCTGCTGCTTTCATTTCCTTTCTCGATTCCTAATTCGTAATTTTTAATTCCTAATTCTCTTCAACTCCACACCATAACCATCGCGCTCTGGTAATTAGGCATTGGGATAACTAATTCTTTAATAAAAAAGTCTTTTTTATAATTCCGGTCATTTAAGAACCATGCATCTGCTAAAATATTTTCCGGCTCGTCCGGGATTTCCTTCCCTTCAAAAAATTCAAATGCATAAGAAAAATTGGAAACTTTTGTCCCGATTGGTACATAACCAAAGGGGAAAGAGGGATTAAATTTACACCATCGCACTTTTCCATCAGTAACAAAAATAAATCCTGCGGGATAATCTCCGAACTCTGCATAACGCATTGCGATAGCGCTCAATCCAACACCGAAACAACCGGTAATCTCATCAAGTAATTTTTTACTTAATGGTTTTTTCTTTACCAATGTAATGAACCATTCTTCCGGCATCAGAAGTTCGGTTGCAAATTCATTCGCTTCATGCTCGTGGATGTTTTTCATAAATGGATTGTAGAGATATTCCGAATGACAAATATAAAATAACTCTCTGCCTGAAAACTCATTGCAGTAATGCCCCAATTCGTGCGCAATGATGAACCGCTTCTGACTCTCTAATGATACATCACCTGATATTGTAATTACTCCTTCACCGCCGCTGTAACAAATCCTTCCTAACGCTTCTCCCGGTTTCCCTTTTTGCACATAGATCGATTCAAGATTCGCAAGCGCAACCACATCAACTCTTCCCGGTTTTTGGATCCCGTAATTACGCAAAAATTTTTTTGCGTTAGCTTTTGCCAGTGCCATTGTTTCCTTCATCCTTTTTTATCCTGGCTAATAATTCCATATCCCTTTGTCGTGCTGAATCTTCAATTTCTTTTCCGTCTCTTGCTGCCATTTTGAATATCGGTTGTTCGGGATCCTTAATTTTAGCAAAAAAATCTTTTTCTAACATCGCCCCGATTCGTTCCTGCCTCTCCAATCCCTTTTGTTGTAACATGCTCCATTTTTGTTCCGCAAGAAAATCTTCTACTTCTTTTTCATACGCTGCGGTATCAACTCCCATTTCTTCTAGATAAATCTCTGCCGATTCTTCATCTTCGTAAACGGGGTCTAAATAGAACTCTATCAAATTTTTAATTCTGTCGTTCGACATAAAACTTCCTTTTTATAATTTTTTTTTCTTCGACTAGGAATTACTTTGTTTACAACTCTTTTAATTCTTTTTTTTGCGTTCTCAATTTCAGAGACAGGTTTCTCCATTAAATCGCTTATCTCCAGTGAGGAATAACCGTCAAACATAAATTCAAATACAATTGATGCTTCCTCATCATTTTTAAGCATTATCCTTATTTCTTCAAGCATTTCTTGATAAATCAACTCATCTTCTACAGAAAGGACAAGTCCAGGCTGTTGCTCAAGAAAGTATCGAACCTCATCCTCAACATCCTCTTCAATATCAGCAATTAGATGTACCTTCCCCCGGTGTATTTCTTCTTCGTCTTTTTTGATTTTGTTTCTGATTACACTTTTTGCCAGATTGGTAAAATACGCTTTGAAATACTCACATTTTTCTTTGCGGAATTTCTTGCTTGTAAATATTCGGCGGCATATCTCCCACAATATTTCTTTAGCAAGTTTGTCGGTTATTGGTTCACGTTTGAATTGAAAGCAATCGAGAAGCTTCATTATTTTTGATAAACAAAACTTCTTATTCGCCAATAAGGATTTTTCAAATATCGGATAGTCTGGATTTTGAGTTAGCTCTTTCATAGCCCCTCGGCTTGTTATTGTGATAAAAAATATTCGGCTGTCGTAATAATTGCAATGGTTTTTCTCCTTGTAAAGTTGTTTCCTATATACTAAACTCTGTAAACCGGTACTTTTGCCGCCAGGGGAGATATTTTTTTTAGATAAGATTTCTCATGGTCAACTTTTCCCCAAAATACTTTTTAATTCTCCGCCGGGGTCCACATAAGCAATTTTTAGCTCGTCACTTAATTCTTTAATAATTTTGTTCCTTATAAGGGCGGTTCTTTGGCTGCTTCGTTTTACTTTTTCGGTAAAGGGGGAAATGATTAATATCCGGTTTTTCTGAATCGCATCTGCTAATTCCGGCTCCCACCGTTTTTTCAAACTTCTTGCGAGAACTAAAATTATCGGTTGCGTGCCTTTTAGAAGAAAATGGAAAACATCTTTCTCGATTTTTGAATGGAATCCGGAAACTATACAAACTCCTTTCTCTCTCTGCTCAATTGCCCAATCATATGTTTTGAGAATTATGTTTGAGGGGACTTTACGTGAGCAAAGAAAACCAATTTTATAATTGTTTAATATTTCTTTGTCACCCAAAAATTCCATTATTTAAATAAAATTGGGAGTGTAAGAGGGGGAATATTCATTCTTGAAGTGAGGTTTTGAACAAATTCCCTAAAATAGGGATAAACAATAATATGAAGAGTTGTATTTTTATAGATATTCCAAAATTCTTTGCTCATTTTTTCAGTTTTAGCGAGGGTAATAGAATACTCAGCTTTAATATTAAGGAATGGAGTGCCACTTTCCTGAAACTTTGCATTTAAAGACCATTTATTATAAATATGAACAGTCTTTTCATTTTCGAAAACTTTTGCAGAATCATTCAATTCAATAGTAGGAAATTCCTTAGCATTAAGTAATGTATCTACCGAAGTTAAAATTAAAAAAGATGTAGAATTAAAAAGTCTAATTTCTACAAGATCAATCTTAGATTGCAGTTTTCTATACTCTTCAGGTGTAATTACTAAAGATGAAGGTTTAATTCTGTTAATTTTAGTTTTTGATGCCATATAATACTTCTTCTACATATGAGTTATAAGGGTTTTGTTTGTTGCTGTTAGGGAGAATTTTTGTTGTTCCCCATGAATTTGGAAATGAAAACATAAATGTTTTTGGGATAATATGTCGTGTTTCTACTTCAGGGAGTTTACTCAACCATTCTTGCACGACTGAAAACGCTTTTGTCTCGCCAACATGAGAAGAAAGAACAAACGCTACATATTGATTTAAACTAATATTTTCTTTTTCGGCAAGGTCTTTAATTTTTTTGTGTAAAGTTTTTGGAACTCTTAAGACAAATTGACCACTTGGTAAATCTTCAGTTTCAAATACAGGTTCGGGAATTTCTTTCTCTTCGTTTAAGGCAAATTCAATGATGAATTTTTTTTCTTCTTCAAGAAGTTGAAGAGCTTCATCAATAGACACACCTATGGCATAGCAGGTACCGCTACCCAATTCAGGATGTGCTGCAACCCAAGTTTTATCACCGGGTTCAAAGTGAAGATCGATTTTGTAGGGTAAGTTTAGGTAATATCCGAGAGATTTATTTTTTTTCATTTTCAATGTATGTATTTAGTGCATTGATCAATTTTTTTACGCTATCAACTAAAATAATATTTTTTTTCCCTTTCCCATGACAGACCGAGAGGGAAACAATTCCAAATTTAAAATAAGGTTCATTGGTTAACAAATGTTTGTGAGACCATCTAAATGTTGTGTGTTTAGAGTTCTTTCCTTCTGACTTAAAACCAAGACCTTCAAGAACATCCCAAACATCTTTGGGAATTAGTTCCGGTGGTGAAGGTTTTTGGTTTATCCAAATTTCAGCTTGTTCTAACGCTTTTGTTTTATTCAATTAATTTTCCTCCGAATGATACTACATATAGTATCAATTGTCAAGTAAACCTCAAATTTAATTTTCATTGTCAAATTCTGTTCTTAAATATTCTTTTAGAATAATTGGTTCTAACTCAATGTCTTGATCTATTTGTAATTCAGTCATAAATAAGCTCAATGAAGATATTTCATCTTCTCTTAATTCACTCATAATAATTTATTTCCTATCAAATTAATATCTAATCAAGTTTAATTGTTCCATAAAATTCCTTGTTTATTATTGAACTGAATATTTGTATCGCTGATCCTAATTGTTTCATTCCCACTAAGCATTATTTCTGAATCTATCATGTTACCATTAACAAAGGTTCCAGAATAACTTCTCATGTCTTTAATCCAAATATCATTTGAGAAATTGATTAAAATTGCATGAAGTCTGCTGACCGAACTATCTTTGATAACAAAATCACACAAAGGATCACGACCGATTAGAACAATATGTTTGTCGAACTTAAAATCATTTAGAAATATAGAGTTTCTTATTTTATAAGAAGAAAAGCGGAATTTTTGAAAAAGCAGTTTGTCTTTTAAAGTGGGCGAACTCTCATTATTCCAAATTTTATTTGATTTTGCAATGAGCGTATTATACATTATGAAAGGATTATTCTTGAATCTTATTACAAGATCAGCACAATATTTTTTATTTAATTTATTTGCGGCAGCATTGAAGACTAATAGGTTATTAAAGAGAATATCTTTTTGATGATACTGTAAAATTTCTGTAATAATATCAATACCTTCCTCGTAGTGTTCAAGATAAAACAGAGCTTCTAACAAAAAAGTAATTGCTTCTAAATCTGATGGGAACCGTTGAATATGATCTGAAAGAATTGAGACGGCTAATGCTAATTTATTTTGTTTTAGATAAAGGTCTCCAAGTTCTTTATAGATGTCTAACCTTGGATTGATTTTTAATGCATTGTTAAAGTAATAGAGGGATTTATCTGTTTCATTTAGCTTTAAAAAGTATTTACCAAGAGCAAGCATTACTTGAGGAGATTGAGCGTTGATATTTTCCTCAGCAAACTTTAATAAAGTAAAACATTTTTGCCACTGTTTTTTCTTAATGAGCGATTCAGCTTTTTCGGCAATATTATTTGCTTTTATTAAAGATTTATTAAGAGTAGGCGGAATAGTTCGGTTGATTAATGAGTTTCTAAACTCCGCAGCAGTTTGGAAACGATTGACTTTATTTGGGTGAGTAGCTTTCAAAATTATTTGTAAAAGCCATTTAGGAATGTCAGATGAAATAAATGATTGATCTATTTTTTTAGAAAGTCTTTCACGGAGCGACAAATTAAGTAACGGGTTTTCACCTAATATCATTTCAAGAAGAGTTATTCCTACTGCGTAAATATCTATTCTTGCATCCTGGCTAAAATCATCCTCACCTAAGATTATCTCAGGCGCGAGATAGGCATTAGTCCCAATCTGTGAATTTGCTACACCAAAATCTCCGATTTTGATTACTTCTTGGTCATCAAACAAAATGTTTTGTGGTTTTATATCATGGTGAACAAAATTATGTTGATGTATAAATTCCAAACCTTCACAAATTGAGATACAATATTCAACAGCGGTTAAATGATCAAGTTTTTTCTCTTGAGCGATCTTGTCAGAAAGATTACCGTTTGAACAATATTGCATGACAAGAAATAAACGGTTTTCATGGAAAAAATAATGATGATAGCTTACGATGTTTTTATGATACAACTCGGCTAAAATTTTAATCTCTTTGATTAAGGATGATTCGAGGTAATTTTTATCAGAATGAATCATTTTAATAGCAAAATACATTTCAGTCATTACTTCTTGAGTGAGATAGACTTTACCATAAGCCCCGCTCCCAAGTGTAGCGACTATCTCATATTTGCCGTCTAAAAGTTCCAATGTCAACTCACTTATCTAAATAACAATTGAGGAATTTTTTATCAATGGTCTATTTTCTTAATGCCATAGTTACTATGATCTAAAAATACTCTAAAATTAAAAATCTCTAACTGAGTAGTTTTGCTCCCGACATTAATGTCGTTAGCAAACTGTAACATTATTTTTTTTAATAACTTACCCTTAATTAAAACGTAACCATTATGCGCTTGGCGGTATTTCAAAAAGAGTTTCATCTTTCCAATTAAGTGGAAAGCCCATTGGTGCTAAATCAACCATTGGATATTTTGCCAAGAGATCGAATAATTTTTGCTTAAAATCATTTTCATTATTGATAACGGATAAAAAATAAATGATAATAGAGATAATCATAAAAACACGATCGTTTTTAATCTCATCAGAATTTTTTAACCAAAGAGCACCAATAGATTTTGGGAATGCGGGTTGTACGCGAAGTTCGCGGTTCCAAATTCTGGCATGATGCGCACAAACATTTCTGATATAAACTATTGAATGAACCCAAGATGTAAAGACAACTTGATTTAAACCATACCTTGCCGAAATCTCTTTTCTATCTTTAGTTGAATTTAAATTTTGATAGAAAAGAGAAAGTAAACCGAAAGAAGTTATTTCAAGAGTCATCCAAGCGGGAGGAATATTTTCGGAATATTTGGAAAAGTAGTGTTTTATAAATATTTCATCTGATCTTTTAATTTCTTCGGTGAGTCTTTCGAAATGGGATTGATAATTATCTTGATTAAAAAAAAGTTCTTTCTTAATTAACCAGAAGGGACCATGCTTTTGTGAAAGGACGTAAATAATATTTGTCCTAATAGATACCTCGATTCTTTCTATTGCATCGAGTAATAATAATCGTAATTCACGATCGAAATTATAAATATCTATTACATTTTGAAATGTGACATTTTCTTTAAATATATGTTTCTCTTTGTAGGTATGGTCTTCATTGTCTAAAAGAAATGGATAGATATAGGCGCTAAGACGGTAATAGTTTATGTGGGATAAACAATTTAAAGCATACTTTTCGTCTTCAATGATTAAGCCTCGCGATTGCAGCAATGAAATTTGTTCGCGAAAAGAGAGGGTTGGTTTAGAGTAAGGGATTTGCATTTGTTTAAACTAAAAAACCCAGCGATTTGAGCTTCTGCGAGAGGCTTGCCGGGCTTGTTGATACAAAAATAATACTTTTTTAATTAATTGCAAAAACATTTTCATTCTTCCTCCAGTTCTTTACCCATGCGGTATTTTATATCGTAGTTTATTATAAAATCTAATTCTTCTTCTGTAAAACCGTAGTGCTCAGCTAAGATTTTGTCGATTTCATCGATAATTGACTTTGATTTCATTGGGTAAAATTGTTGGAATTTAACCTTACCAGTTTGAAGATTTGCTATAATAAATTCTGAGTTGTTTTCAAGATCAGACATCAGTTGATCATTTAATTTTGCAAGTTTATCTTTTCCCTTTAAATTGAAGCGAGCTAAATCAATTGGAAAATCCTTAAGATCAGATGGATTATTTGTTCTTGCGTCGGAATGCATGACATAATACCAATAGAAAAAAGAGCTATTGAAGATGGCTGTAATTATTTTTTTTTCTAATTTTGTATTAAAATAAAGATAACTTTCTCGAGAAGAAATTCCTTGTTTCCCCTCCAAGAAGAACTGCGGTTGAAAATCTGTAATAATTTTCCAATACCTTCCCCCACTATTGCGATAATATAGGATATGTTCGCTTAGCCGCGAAGCTAAAATAGTATTAACAGAATTTTTTATCTTTCTGAAGTTTTTAAGAATATTTGATTCTTTTAGCGTGCTCACTTTTGGAATAATCCCATACACATTAGTTCCATTCGCCGAAAAGTAGGAAATATTTTCAAAAAGATATTTTCTAAACTCAGCATTCCATTTATAATAATAAGTAGTAAATAAATCGCAATTTGTTTTTGGTTCTCCAAGTTGCAAGATTGAGATTGTCAAATTTCTTTCAGCGCCCAAGAATAATTTACTTGGTCTTTCAGCAAAATTACTCAGCCAGACAAAAGAAGAATTTGCAAACTCATAGTTCTGAAAAACATCCATTCTATCTGTACAATAAGCGCTTAAAGGTATTATCATTCCATTGTAGGACCCAATCTTCTGTATATGAATAGCCCTTTCTATCACGTAAGCATATAAATTTCCAGCAGAAATAGTTTCATAACCTTTAAATGAATATGTTTTCTTTGTCGCTGAATATTCTACATACGGTGGATTTCCAATAATTACATCAAAACCGCCAGATTTTATAATTTCATAGAACTCAACGAACCAATGAAACGGTTGGTGAGAAGTTTTCCAAGTTTCATATTCTTTCTTTTTCTTCGGGTCAATACCATACAGGCGGGCTTGGTAAATGTTAAGCTTGTCGTTAAGCGATTTTAGCCGGTTATTTAATTCTTGTTTAGCCTCAATGTGCTGGTCACTATTTTTTTCGCTAATAAGTTGTGCATCTTTGTAACGCTGAAATGCCATGCTTACTACTTCAGCTTCTTCTTTTACTTTCTTTATCTCATCTTTTAAAAAAGTTTCATCAAACGAACCTTCAACAGACTTATCAACATCGTCAGCTTTTGCAAAACCAACAAGTGTATTACCGGAGCGAATGTTAAAATCAATATCGGGTAAGGGTTCTAAACCAAGGTTATTTTTTTTATAATCAACTTCTACTTCAGCTACAAGTTTTAAGAAGAGGCGGAGCTTTGCAATCTCGGTTGCTTCTTTCATTATGTCCACACCAAAAAGGTTTTTAAGAATTATGGACTTGTAGATAAAATATTTTTCGTTAGGGTGGTGGTTAATTTCCTCAATTACTTCTCTAAAATATTTGAATTTTTTTCCACCGGAGAGATTATCTTGTTCAATGAATTCAAGCATACGGCTTATACACGTTTCATAAACGGGTTCAAGAATGTTAAGCGCTGCAAAAAGGAAAGCGCCGGAACCGCAAGTAGGATCAAGAACAGAAATTTTAGTTACAGCTTTATAGAATGCATTAATAAAATCGCTTCCTTCATACTGTTCAACAGCATCTTGGGCAAATTGTCTAATATCAAGGTTGTAAGTAATAAAGTCATTTATTTCTTTAATCTCACCGGACTCAATTTTATTTCTAATATCAAAGTAACGGCTGCGGCGTTCAACAACTTCACGCCATATTTCAGTGGGTAAGGCATATTCCGGCGGAGCTTGTTTGTTCCATTCTTTTCTCAGTTCAAGAAGCTGCGGAGGATTGTTTTCTACATCTTTTACAAGCTGTTGAGCAACTGTGGGGTTTATTCCTTTTTGGATTTCGGGAGGAAGAAGACGAACTTTAAGATTTCTCACTTCGTTCGAAATGACAGGTGATTGTGGTTGCTCGCTGACTTCTTCATATATGCCATGCTTTACTGCATCGTAAATATAGCGGTCGGGATTTTCACGAAGCATTTTCCATAAAGAACTTTCATCACGGAACGCATTGGCACATTCTTTTTTTACTTCATCAAATAAGAAAGGAATAATGGTGTTTTTGCTTATGTATTCAGTTATATCTTCTTTGGTATAGTAAGCACCCATAGCGGCGCGGTCGTTAATATACTTTTCAAAGATGTAGCCGATAACATCGGGGTTAATGTCTGTGCCGGATGAGGTTGGACTGTTATCCAAATGCCAATTGTACTCATCAAAGAAACTAAATATTTTTTCAAATGCTTTATCATCAATGTTGATCTTTGTATTATTTTTTTCCAACTGATGCTTTTCAAATAACCCGCCATTTAAGTAGGGGATTTTGCCAAGTTGTTCTACAAGTGCTTTTGAATGATTTGGAGCGCCAAGTCCATCATGGAAGAGAACAATGAGGAAATCTTTGTAGAAAGAATAAAATTTATCTTTCCCCTTAGTTTTTTGAGTCAACTTTAATTTTTCGAACAAGTAATTAAGATTGCTATCAAGAAAACCTTTTTTCTGAATAAAGTAGATAAACATCAAGCGATTGAGCATTAAAGAAGCATACCATTCTTTATCAACATTATTTTCTATGCCTTGAATAAACTTTTGGAAAGAGCCAAGTTCTTTCTGGAATCGTTCGTAAAATTTCTTAGTAACTTTTTCCGCATTGTTATTAAACTCATTTAGAATACGTGCCTTTACATCGGGCAAAGAAATATTTTCTTCATCATCGATAGAAAAGAATAAGCTTGAAAGTTTTTGAAGTAATATTTCCGGGTATTGAGTTGAGTAATAAACAAACTCGCGGGGAATGATAGGTTTGTTGGGTTGTCGGATAACCAATTGCCAAATCTGTTGAGATTTATTTGCATCGCAGTAGATAATCAAATGTTCAAAGAAAAGTTTTGAAACTTTATTATCAATCTTACGGCGAATATTTTGATTTGGGATTTTCCCGGACTTACCGGGAGAGCAGAGAAAAATTACAAAGCTTCTTTTTTCACCAACAGCGTCGAGTTCAAATTTATCTTCATCAATAGAGACAAATTCTTTTTTCTTAACATTATCCCAACCTAATTCGTTAAATAATTCTTTTAACTTAAAATTGCTTATGAGTTGAGAAAATTGGTTCTTATTGAGGTTCATTCTTTAGCCCCATTGAACAAATAATTTGAGGTTCTCGATAGTTATTTTCCTTTTCATCAATAATGCAAAGTTTATCATCTTCACGGAGAGAAACGACAAGATTTACAAGTGTTTGATCATCGGCACCGGTCTTGAGATGACGGTTCAATGTATCTTTTGCATATTCTTTGAGAGGGAATTTATAAATTTCTTCGATTGCACGTTTAAGGGAATCATTTACAAACAACGTGTCTTTATTTTCTTCGTAAAATCTATAAAGTTGATTATATGCTCTAAAACGTGCGCCGGATTTTTTGCCCAGCTGTCCGCCAATTTTGGATTCATTATCTCGAATATGTTCAACGGCTTTTTCTACAAGTTTATGATGGTTAGCAATTTTTTGCACCGGAATTGTATCGGGAAGACATTCTGCCGCTTTAATAATGGCATATTGAGATTGTGTAATTATTTCACCTTTCGGATCAACAAGCGCAAGAATATCATTATCATCATGCGTTTTTGTGTAAACGATGACTCCTTCTTTCGCTTCCTTCTCATTTGAAATTGACCGGGTTGAATAAACGACATTGGGTAAATCGGGAATAGTTTTTTGCAAAGAAGGGTCTTTATCAAGAGCGTTTTTCCAAATCTGATACGCATAAGAAGCTAAGTCAACTTCATTATCATCTTCGTCATCAAGGATGCCGGATTTTTCATTATAAAGATCAGTTATATTAATCGGATCGCCGTCAAAGAACGTTTCATCGGAACCAACTACCTCTGCATTTTCATTTATTCTTTGAGTTAATCTTCTGCGAAGTCTGATAATATTTTCGATGCCATCTTCCGGTAAAAAAGAATAACAAATAATCTTGTCTGAGGTTTGTCCGATTCGGTCAATACGTCCGGCTCTTTGAATAAGCCTAATGATAGCCCAAGGGAGGTCATAGTTTAAGACGATATGTGCATCTTGTAAGTTTTGACCTTCGCTAAGAACATCTGTTGAAATAAGAATACGGATTTCCTTATCAGTTCCTTTAATGCCCGTTTGTTCATTACTAACCGGAGAAAAACGGTAAGCAAATGCGGTTGGATTTTCAGAACCACCGGTAACGCAAGCGAGATTTATAAAATTACGTTTAGAGAGTTCGTTGAATAAATAGTGAGCAGTATCAGCGAATTGAGTAAAGAGTAATATTTTTTCTGATGGATGCTTCTTTGTACACAAATCATAGAAAGCATTTAACTGTCTATCATTATCGGGATTCCAGTCTTTTCCTAATTGAAGGACTCCAATAAGTTTTTTACTGTCCTCAAGTAAATTTAATTTAAGTTCACTTTTAAATAATTCAGCTCTAATCCACGCGAAACGATATTTAAGATACCCGGCAAAAGCTTCATAAACTTCTTTTGCGATGGAAAGATAAGATTCGTGATCAAAGAGGAGTTTTATTTTGTTATCCTCGTCATAGAATGTGTCGTCATCCATATCCTCAAGGAACTCATCTAACGAGTTAGCTTCTTGACCACCAATAGGTAAGGGTAAATTATTTTCAATTGCATAGATGAAAATATAATTTCTCAGTACATGGCGGCTTAGTGATAATAAAAATGAATGCCCACTACTTTCCAACCGTTTAAACAAGTTGGTACGAGCAAATCCCATTAAACGCTTACCGGCTCGTGAGAGATTTGCTTGAATATTTTCTTCTTCATTAGTAGGCTTAAACTGTGGGTACTCAACTAAGTAATTACCTAAACCATAACGGGGGAGAGATAGTGAGTTAATCGTCTTAACAACATTGTCGGAATAAAGTTTTGCATACTGATCGTTCGGATCTTTTGGATTGAAATAGTACTCAACTTTCTTAGGAATTCTATCGGGGAAATAAGAAGTTCTTCCATCAGCGAAGGTAAGATACTTTTTATTTTTTTCCTCGTCATGAGAAGCGTAATTGTTTTTAATAAAACTGCGGGTTCTTCTAACCAGGAATAAGCGCATAAGTTCGCGCCAATCATCAGCATGATCACTTTTTTCAAACGCCAACAAGGTACGGGGAAGAGTTTGATACCTTGCTTGAAATTCAACCGGTCCGCCAATTTCTTCAATAAATCTTTCAGGCGATATACCCAAATCTTTGTCCTCTTCGAGGAAAAGTCTAAGTTGATTTGCTAAATCGATGTAACTTTTATTATATGGAGTAGCCGTAAGCATAATTACTTTACTGGCATTACGCTGGATATAATCTTTGATGATTCGGTAACGGAAGCCTTCCCGGTTCCTGAGGTTGTGGCTTTCATCAATGAGAACTATGCGATAGCGACGAAGATCGGGAAGGCTTGACTGTACCATGGAGAGAGAAATAATATCGGCACGCAATTGGTATTTGTGCTTGTAGCCTTCCCACATAGGGACAATATTCTTGGGACAAATAATAAGAGTTTCAAGATAAAAGTCATCCTCAAATATTTTAGCAAGTGCGCTGGCGATTATGGTTTTACCAAGACCAACAACATCGCCGATTATTACTCCATCCCGCTTGTGTAAATGATGCGCTGCAATAAGAACGGCTTTTTGTTGAAAGTCGAGAAGTTCGTTTTGAAAAACGCGGGGAATCTTAAATTCATTGATGCCGAATCGTGCTTCGGTTGATAGGTGATAAGCAATTTTTAAGTAGATGTGATAAGGCAAATATAGTTTCTCGGATGCCCAACTGTTATCAATAATCTCAGCAAGTTCATTTGAGATGTCAATACACCACCGATCATCCCAACGTTCGTTAAACCATTTTGAAAGCTTCAGTGTAGAGTCTTGTTCTAAAATATCAACATTTAGTTCGCCTTGTTTGGAAAGACCGGCAAGCGTTAGATTACTGCTTCCAAGAAAACCTATAATAGGATTAATTTTGTCTTCTCTAAAACATAAATAGAGTTTAGCGTGTAGATTATGTTTCAAAAATAATTTTACAATTACTTTTTTGTCTTTAATTTGTTTTGATAGTTTTCTGAGGGCGACCTCATCAGCTTCTGTAGGAATGCCAATAGTGAGTTGATCTTTGAAATCTTGAGCTAATTCTTTCTTGACCTTAATTGCAAAGGCATTATCAATTACTTGTTCTTCTGCTTTTGAAAAATATTCTCTTAATAATTCAGCCGGAGCTTTTTGCATTCCAACTAACAGACGGCAGCAGTTATCATCACCACCATTCCAATTATCAATCTTTGAAGCTACTTCTTTCCAACCTCTTAGATTAAAATACCCAACACAAAAATCAGAGCGATGGGAAACATCCAAAGTGTCTTTAAGTCCCTGGACTAAGAAGTTTTCAATGTTATCGAATATTCGAGGCATTTAACCCCACAGTTCGGTTAATGAAAAAATAGTTAATTATACAGTTCATAAAACAACCCTTTTAATACTCTAAATATACTAAGCTCCGGATAAATTCAGAACATTTTTTTTCATCTTCTTTGCTTTGCCTCCATCTGTCCCCCATCAACCTTCAACCCTCCTCCATCAAACATCCGTATTCTTTTCACTTTTTCACTGCCATGGCAAAACCACCGCTTTTCAGAGTTTATAATATAGGACAAAGAATAAAATGAAAACCAAAACCAAAAAATATCAACGCAAAAAAGCAGCCCACTCCGCCGGAGTCATACTCGCTTTATACTCAATTGGTATACAAACCATACTTGCACCATATTCTATCCATACCCAGGTCATACTTGGTTCATACTCATTTCATATCATAGAACCGCTTCAAATCCGTGTTGCCTATACCCGGATGCATAAACATTTCGAACCGCCGGTCATCAAAATATCTTTCTATAACTACTCCCCGTTAGTAATTCTATTCTTCTTCAATAAAATAATTACAAAGACATTCGCCCTCCGCGCCCCTCCGTTTCCCAAAAACCCTGAAGGGGCGCCATACACCAGCATAGGGCGTTAGCCCTATGAGACTATGAAAAAATGCAATGACGCAAAACAATTGATCATTGGTAACAATAAATTTATACAATAACAATTTTCAAAAGGAAAAAATAAAATGTCCGAAATCAATAATGGTATCCTCGGTAAAATGACCGGTTCGATTGGCAACATCACCGGCAGAGTGAGTAATGGTAAAAATATCCTTGCCCTAAAACCTGCTTCCTTTAAAGCGGCAAGCGACCCAGATTCAATTGCAAGACGAGAAAAATTTGCAATGACCGTAAAATTTGCCAAAGCAGTTAATGATCTAACTTCTCTTAAAACATTTTGGCAAAAAGTAACCCCTCCGGATCTCTCTAGCTTCAATTACATCGTAAAGACTAACTATCCCTCTTTCCTCAACGGCAGTTATTCGGAAACCACCACAATAACCCCTTTCCTTGGGTTTCCTGTCACTACCTCATCCTCCGAACTTACGCAAGATGGGATTACTCTTACGGTTAACGCGCTCGCAAACGCGTACGATTTTAATCTTACAAAAGAGATAAAGCTAAAACCGGTGGTTCTCCTCTCATTCTCCAATCCCACAAATTTAGCATTAGAATCTGCGCTATTTGTTCCGGTGGAATTCCCCGCCACTACCTTCGTTGCTAATACTGAAATAACTTTTACTTCTACTTTCAACGACTACCTCAAGTCGCTTTACCAAAAGTATACAAGTAGATCTGTTTTATTTGCGTTAGTAACACTTGATAATAATGATCTCCCTGTCAATTTCTCACAGACAATTATTATCTGATTCTCAATTATTAGCAGGGTAGGGAATTCAGCCCTCCCTGCTAATTTCATTTTATGTGGCTATCCGTACTAACTCGAAGAGAACAAAATGGAATCTACCGCTAAAAAAGAAAAATATCCTACATGGTACACATCCGGTCAACGATCCTCTCAACAGCTCAGCAGATCGATATCTCAACGAATGCACAATTCAACCCAAATCTCAAATCCAACATTTCTTCGTTTTTCTTTCATTTTCAAACAATTATCGAAAGGAATATTCTTTATACATAAAATTACCAAAATAATTTGCTGCAGAATTTGCATCTGCACCTTAAGAATCCTATATTTGAAAGCTGTTTATAAATGTTTTCAGATCGCTGGAAACTTTAACAAAAAATTGAAAAAAGAGGAACAATTTTTTATTTGCTCTTGACTTTCTTATAGTTTAGCAGTAAGTTTGAAATCCTTTTGAAAATGTTCTTTGATAGAATGAATGCAAACTTGTCAATAAGTTTGATTCAACTAAGCTTTAATGCTTTGATTACACCAGTTTAATCCTACAACGGAGAGTTTGATCCTGGCTCAGGACGAACGCTGGCGGCGTGCTTAACACATGCAAGTCTACGAGAAAAGAGTAGCAATATTCTGAGTAAAGTGGCGCAAGGGTGCGTAACTCGTAAGCAATCTACCTTTAGAAGGGGAATAACCCAGCGAAAGCCGGACTAATACCCCATAATGCAGCGGAACCGCATGGTTATGTTGTTAAAGTCTATATGACGTCTAGAGATGAGCTTGCGTCTGATTAGCTAGTTGGTGAGGTAACGGCTCACCAAGGCTACGATCAGTAGCTGGTCTGAGAGGATGATCAGCCACACTGGAACTGAGACACGGTCCAGACTCCTACGGGAGGCAGCAGTGAGGAATATTGGGCAATGGACGCAAGTCTGACCCAGCAACGCCGCGTGAAGGATGAATGTCGTAAGATTGTAAACTTCTGTGAGAAGGGACGAAAAAACAGGCTCAAACCCTGTTCTGACGGTACCTTCAGAGGAAGCCCCGGCTAACTACGTGCCAGCAGCCGCGGTAATACGTAGGGGGCTAGCGTTGTCCGGATTTACTGGGTGTAAAGGGCGCGTAGGCGGACTTGTTAGTCAGAGGTGAAACCCTGCAGCTTAACTGCAGAACTGCCTTTGATACTGCAAGCCTTGAGTCTAGAAGAGAGAAGCGGAATTCCAGGTGTAGTGGTGAAATACGTAGATATCTGGAAGAACACCAGTTGCGAAGGCGGCTTCTTGGTCTAGAACTGACGCTGAGGCGCGAAAGCGTGGGTAGCAAACAGGATTAGATACCCTGGTAGTCCACGCTGTAAACTATGAATACTAGATGTTGGCCTTCTGGCCAGCGTCGAAGCTAACGCATTAAGTATTCCACCTGGGGAGTACGATCGCAAGGTTGAAACTCAAAGGAATTGACGGGGGCCCGCACAAGCAGTGGAGCATGTGGTTTAATTCGATGCAACGCGAAGAACCTTACCTAGGCTTGAAACGCAAGAGACAGGGTATGAAAGTACCTCTCCAGCAATGGCTCTTGTACAGGTGCTGCATGGCTGTCGTCAGCTCGTGCCGTGAGGTGTTGGGTTAAGTCCCGCAACGAGCGCAACCCCTACCATTAGTTGCCATCAGGTAATGCTGAGCACTCTAATGGGACTGCCTACGCAAGTAGTGAGGAAGGTGGGGATGACGTCAAGTCCGCATGGCCCTTACGCCTAGGGCTACACACGTGCTACAATGGATGCTACAATGGGTTGCCAAGCCGCAAGGTGGAGCCAATCCCATAAAGGCATCCCCAGTTCGGATTGGAGTCTGAAACTCGACTCCATGAAGTTGGAATTGCTAGTAATCGCGCATCAGCATGGCGCGGTGAATACGTTCCCGGGCCTTGTACACACCGCCCGTCAAGCCATGGAAGCTGGGGGTACCCAAAGACAGTGTGCCAACCGCAAGGAGGCAGCTGTTTAAGGTAAAACCAGTGACTGGGGCTAAGTCGTAACAAGGTAGCCGTACCGGAAGGTGCGGCTGGATCACCTCCTTTCTAAAGAGTAATCTGAACCTTATTTGTTGACAAATGCATTCTTCTATCATTTTTTTTAGCTCTTTATTTTATTGAGTTACCCGGGTTACTCTGTTTTTGCTATACTCGTGGTATAGATGCAAACATGGGCCTGTAGCTCAGTTGGTTAGAGCGCACGCCTGATAAGCGTGAGGTCAGTAGTTCAACTCTACTCAGGCCCACTTTGGTGTGTTTATCTTATTTAGTAGTCACCCATAATAATTGTATTATGGGGCTATAGCTCAATTGGGAGAGCGCCGCCCTTGCAAGGCGGAGGTTAACGGTTCGATCCCGTTTAGCTCCACTTTTTTTAAAGTGTTCTTTGAAAGACTGAAAGAGTAAAATTAAAAATTTACTAACCGATTTCGATTTATTTATTTTTATTTTAAGAATAACCATATATTGATTTAATATTTTGGTTAAGTTACTAAGAGCATACGGTGGATGCCTTGGTACGAGAAGCTGATGAAGGACGCGGCTACCTGCGATAATCTACGGTGAGACGGAAGCAATCTAAGACCCGTAGGTTTCCGAATGGGGCAACCCAAATAGAGTAATGTCTATTTATCCATATCTGAATTCATAGGATATGCGAAAGCAACCCAGGGAACTGAAACATCTAAGTACCTGGTGGAAGAGAAAACAATAGTGATTTCCCAAGTAGTGGCGAGCGAAAAGGAATCAGCCTAAACCTATCAACATGTTAAAGGTGGCAACCGTTGTGTTGAAGGTGTAGCGGGACACTTTAGAGATAATTGCCATATTCTCAAAGAGTCAAAAAGTATAACGTTAGTCGAATGTTCTGGAAAGTTCAACCATAGAAGGTGATAGTCCTGTAGGCGAAAACATTATACCTCTTTAAGTGCACCCAAGTAGTGCGGAGTAAGTGAAATTCTGTACGAATCCGGGAGAACCATCTCCTAAGGCTAAATACTCTCTCGTAACCGATAGTGAAGCAGTACCGTGAGGGAAAGGTGAAAAGTACTCCTATTAGGAGAATGAAATAGTACCTGAAACCGTATGCTTACAAGCAGTTGGAGTCCCGATTTATCGGGATGACAGCGTGCCTTCTGGATAATGAGCCAACGAGTTACTCGTATGTTGCACGGTTAACCCGCTAAGCGGGGCAGCCATAGCGAAAGCAAGTCCTAATTGGGCGTTTTAGTAACATGCGGTAGACGCGAAACCGAGTGATCTATCCTTGTCCAGGATGAAGTGAGGGTAAAACCTCATGGAGGTCCGAACTAGTGTGGGTTGAAAACCGCTTGGATGAGATGAGGATAGGGGTGAAAGGCTAATCAAACTCGGAAATAGCTCGTATTCCCCGAAATAGCTTTAGGGCTAGCCTCGATTAAAAATGTAACGGAGGTAGAGCACTGATTGGGCTAGGGCTGTCACAACGGTACCAAACCCAGACAAACTCCGAATTCCGTATACATGTTTTTCGGGAGTCAGGCCACGAGGGATAAGCTTCGTGGCCAAAAGGGAAACAACCCAAACCATCAACTAAGGTCCCAAAGTTGTAGTTAACAGAGAAAGGATGTTGAGTTGCATAGACAACTAGGATGTTGGCTTAGAAGCAGCCATTCATTTAAAGAGTGCGTAATAGCTCACTAGTCAAGCGACTCGGCGTCGACAATTCGCGGGACTCAAACTACACACCGAAGTTATGGATTTTCCGCTTACGCGGAAAGTGGTAGGGGAACATTCTATTTGCATTGAAGGTGTATCGCGAGGTATGCTGGAGCGGATAGAAAAGCAAATGTTGGCATTAGTAACGATAATGGAGCTGAAAAAGCTCCACACCGAAAATCTAAGGTTTCCTGAGCAACGTTAATCGTCTCAGGGTTAGTCGAGACCTAAGCCGAGGCTGAAAGGCGTAGGTGATGGCAAACAGGTTAATATTCCTGTACCTGGTAATAATTGTTTGACTATAAGGAGTAACGCAGAAGTGAAAGGTCAGCCGCCTGTTGGATTAGGCGGTCTAAGCATGTAGGGAGAGAGAGTAGGCAAATCCGCTTTCTCAATTCTGAAGTGCGACGGGGAGTCCTTTGGACACAAACTGACCCTAAGCAGACTGCCGAGAAAAACTTCGTATAGGAGATTATTATCAGTTCGTACCGTAAACCGACACAGGTAGATGGGATGAGTATTCTAAGGTGCTCGAGTGAGCCGTGGTTAAGGAACTCGGCAAATTAACCCCGTAACTTCGGGAAAAGGGGTTCCCGCCTTTGGCGGGACGCAGTGAAAAGGCCCAAGCGACTGTTTAACAAAAACATATGTCTCTGCGAAGTCAATCAAGACGATGTATAGGGACTGACACCTGCCCGGTGCTGGAAGGTTAAGAGGAGATGTCATGCCGACTTGTCGGTAGAAGCATTGAATCGAAGCCCCAGTAAACGGCGGCCGTAACTATAACGGTCCTAAGGTAGCGAAATTCCTTGTCGGGTAAGTTCCGACCTGCACGAATGGTGTAACGATTTGGGCACTGTCTCAACCACGGGCTCGGTGAAATTGTGGTACCGGTGAAGACGCCGGTTACCCGCATATGGACGGAAAGACCCCGTGCACCTTTACTGCACCCTAATATTGGGTTCGGGTAAGGCATGTGTAGCATAGGTGGGAGGCTTTGAAGCCGGGGCGCTAGCTTCGGTGGAGCCTAAGGTGAAATACCACCCTTGTTTTGCCTGGATTCTAACCTCGACCCGTGAATCCGGGTTAGGAACAGTGTTAGGCGGGTAGTTTGACTGGGGCGGTCGCCTCCTAAAATGTAACGGAGGCTCTCAATGGTTCCCTCAGCATGGTTGGTAATCATGCGGCGAGTGTAAACGCAAAAGGGAGCTTGACTGCGAGACTTACAAGTCGAGCAGGTGCGAAAGCAGGAGTTAGTGATCCGACGGTAGCGAGTGGAAGTGCCGTCGCTCAAAGGATAAAAGGTACGCCGGGGATAACAGGCTGATCTTACCCAAGAGTTCATATCGACGGTAAGGTTTGGCACCTCGATGTCGGCTCATCGCATCCTGGGGCTGAAGAAGGTCCCA
>Ga0210009_1001141_pt1 | contig 24372 bp, 27 predicted proteins | sample CryGeyCG2114_065_FD_185457 | JGI IMG/M metagenome (GOLD analysis project Ga0210009, IMG submission 185457) | Groundwater microbial communities from aquifer - Crystal Geyser CG12_big_fil_rev_8/21/14_0.65 (SPAdes) (version 2) | ecosystem: Environmental > Aquatic > Deep subsurface > Groundwater ... | reverse complement strand
GTTAATATCGTATCCAGCCATCGCTTCTTCTCCTTTGGTTTGTGAAACGTCTTTGATAACGTCAATTTACCAAACCGGAGCGGTGGCTGCCCACCAATTATTTACAGCAGTTTACGGACTTGATCTCGGCAAGTCCGCCACCGATAGCAAAACCGTTATCCAATAAAACCGATGACGAAGGGGGAAAAGGGACATTTCTACTTTGCAGGCGAGGGGACATTTCTATTTAGCGTTGACAGGGTATATCGAATAGCTTTTTTCCACCGCCATCCCCAAGCACGTTTAACCCGCAATCTATCGGCGGCGGATAAACCTCGTTGGAGTGAAGGGTTATCTCTCAAGCAATCAGACGCTGGACGAATTGGCATAAGGCAACGCCAGACGAACTGGTGTTTCACCACCTCCATTCATCTCCCACTCACTTTTCTTTTCGCAGCGACCCATCGGGCATCACTTGATACCTCACCATCTCCTTTTTGCTGCCCTGAATGTATTGATTAACCGTAATAGCCTTGCCATCGTTATCCGGCACAATTTCAACATACTGGTAATTCTTGAATACCTCCTCAATGTTCAGAGGTTCCACCGGTACCCACTGCTTCCGTTCCGGATCAAAACTATCAAAGTAATACTTCGAGCCAGGCATCAGTCTTTCAGGGTGTACCTCAACGCCGGCAGCCACTGCAAGTTGGGCTGCCAGCAGAAATGAAACCAAAATACTGTAGATCACATTTTGCATAGGGGTGGTACTCCTGAATTTAATAATACACCCCATCGCCCGAGGCGACGGTGAAGCTCCACACTAAAGTTAGCCCATCCTGTTAGTCACCTTTACCGCCTAGTGAAAATGTTCTGTTAGATGGAAATGTTCTACAATTCAAAACGGCGTGACCGAACTTCAAGCCAACCGCTCCAACTTGAACATGTTACGTTCTCAACCTTGGAATACTTAATATGCTGATTCAGCTTGCACTCACAGGCATGATAGTTGCCTTGTTGCCGCTTGCCATCGTCTGGGTGTCCAACGATCCGGATAAATACCGCAAACTGGTCTGGGTCACCCTCTTCCTTACCTTTGACTTAATCATGTTCGGTGCATTTACGAGGCTGACTGATTCTGGCCTTGGATGCCCGGATTGGCCCGGCTGTTACGGTCACGCCAATCCGATACAGGCCCATGCAGACATCAGTGCTGCTGAAGCTGCCCTGCCAACGGGACCAGTGACAGTTGTAAAAGCATGGATTGAAATGATCCATCGTTACTTCGCAATGGCTATCGGGGTGCTCATCGTTGCGATGATGATAATTTCATGGCGTAGATGGTTACAATCCAGGCGCACACAATCAAAATTCTCGCCCGTATTCCCAACTTATTTATTCGCATTCGTCTGCCTGCAGGGCGCTTTTGGCGCGTGGACAGTCACGATGAACCTGCAACCGATCATCGTGACAATTCATTTACTGCTGGGTATGGCATTACTTGCATTACTGGCATGGTTCGGCGCATGCCAGAACAATCATCCCGCCATGCCTGAATCGGCCGCTTCTTTGCGAACACCCGCTGTACTGGCTACCGTACTACTGGCAATTCAAATCGGACTAGGGGGATGGGTCAGCACCAACTATGCGGCGCTGGCCTGCACAGATTTTCCACTGTGCAATGGAATGTTTTTACCGCCAATGGATTTTGCCAACGGCTTCACCCTGTGGCGCGATCTGGGCATGACAGCCCACGGGGAATACTTGCCTTTCGATGCCTTAACGGCAATTCACTGGACCCACCGCACATTTGCCTTTGTTGTTTTCGCAATGATCGCCTGGGTCGCGCTCCGTGCCATACGATCAGCCAGCCTAAACAAGACCGCGCGCTGGCTACTGATTCTGATCATGCTGCAATTATTAATCGGTATCGCCACAATCTTCCTGCAGCTACCCTTGCTGCTGGCTGTGCTACACAACGGCATCGCTGCGCTGCTATTGCTACTGCTGGTGATTTTGAACCATAAGCTACGGCACTAACCACACTAATTCCACTGTGATACCTCCGGCTTCGATTTGGTAATTGGCAGATGGTGCAGTGATTATTTTGCAGCTTTGCTTTCAACCGGCTTAATCAAGGTGGCGTGCGTCAACCTGACACTCAATGCCGCACTTTTCTCTTCGACGTAATCACTGCCATGATCGAATCGCCAAACCCAAGCACTGGCACGGCGAGTCTTGAAGGTTGTATCAGTCCAGTAGCTACCGGCCTTGGACTCGGGGAAATAAGCCGATGGAAGCGTTGGGCCGGGGTAGAAGATGCTGGTGTCAACGATGGTATTCAATTCAAAACGACTGGGAAGATACCAATCGCTATAGCCACAAAATTCCTTGGCATTGAATGCCTTGATGTAGGACTCCGTATCGCACGCACTACCCGTGCACACGCCACCGTCTATTTTGCCAGCCCAACCACCGTTGGTGGTCTGGTCAGAATCGTACCAACTGTAAGTATTGTTTATATTTTGCAGTCCGGGTGCTGTGGTTTTGATTTCCCATATCAATCCTGATTGATTGTCACGCACACAAGCCCATGGGTTTGTTGCGTAGTCCTTACCATCGTTCTCACTGCCATCCTGGTTGATGCGCGTCATATCAAAAATAAATGGCTTGGGTGTCAGTGAGTCACCGCAGCCCGCGATTCCCAGCACAAACACCATCAGCACAGTCACACCCCTGCGAGAAGGGGTTAAGCATTGACACGCATTGCCGTTCTTGATCGATTTTTTCATTCTACAAACCTGTCAGTAATTATTGGAACTACCCAACATGGAGCGCAAGATTACCATTAAACGTTGCACGATGTTCAGGCAGGAAAGGATAGCGGAAAAGAGCAGTAATAACAGTGACACTCAACGTAGAAATGCCACCCTTGGGTACAACTTCACCATCACGGTCATATTGATTTTCAGGATAAAATAGATAATATATCAAGCGATAAATGGAAGAACATTAACCGATGGAATCCTGGGCAATGAAGAGAGTCATCCTGTTGCATATCCTGGCGTTTCTATTCTTGACCGGGTGCGATGGCAAAGATAGTGGCACCACCGTATCCAATGCCTCGCCCATCGGCGCAAGCACTTCCAATGCGATAAACCCCGTGGTTACGTCGTCTCGCCTCGATTTGTCCGACCCGGATGGCATGCCTGATCTAGCGACTCTGTCGCTTGGTGAAAGTGTGTACAAAAGCACGTGCAGCATTTGCCATCAATCCGGATTAAGGGGGGCGCCTCGAATCGGAAGCGCGCATGACTGGGAACCTCGTCTTGCCCAAGGGAAAGAAATCCTTTACAAACATGCCACACACGGATTCAGGGGCGAAAAGGGGTCTATGCCATCGCGGGGTTCAAATGCCAAACTTTCAGAAGCCGATGTCAAAGCAGCGGTAGATTACATGGTTGAACATGCAATACCGGCCTGGAGCATCGAAAGATAATTCTGCAGCAAATGGGTCTGCGAGCTCAAAGTGCCTGATGAACCGGAGGTAGATCAGAGAGGTCGGCCCGGAAGGAATCCAATTCCAGCACCAATTCGTTCATATCAGAGGAGGAAGCCCAATATTCCCTGATTCGCTCCCGTTGCGCACGGCTGCGCAAACGCGGTTCTCTTTCAGCAGCCATGCGCTTCACGGTCCAAGATACACCCAATCGATGGAGGCAATCGCCTTCCCTGCATCCGGTAATGAATACGCCATCAATATAGCCTTCGCGCAACGCATACTCAATAAAAGAGGGTGGCAACATGGCGATGCATGGCAAACTGAATACGGCAACAGATGCACTGCGCAATGCCTCGACATTTGCCGCATTATCACAGCCGAAGACCATGACCCGCAGATCTCCTTTAAGTTGGGACATTTCATTCATCACTGCGGTGCGCAAAGCGGACATCTGCAAAGATGGCATTTCGATACCGCTGATGTATTGCTCCTCTCCCCTGAATGGGTTTGACGAGGGGCACGCACCCACGCAGATACCGCAACTCACACACCGGTCCAGCACGACTACTGCTTCTTCCGGAAAATTCATGCCGTCACTGCGCGGCCTCATTACCACTGCCTCATAGGGACAATCGGCAACACACAGCCTGCACCCACTACAATCCTTCAGGCTCACCTCGGCCACGGGTATCTGTTTGTTTTTGGCAGGCAACCACGGCATTACGCAGAGCAGGAGTGTGATTCCAAATACCAGTGCCCAAACCTGCCCCGCAGACCACTCGCCCAGTAAAGGAAATATCCATAAATAGAACCAGTCGATCTGCAAGTCGCGCGGCTCGACTGCCATATCTGCCAGCCCCTGGCTCTGTACAGGCACAATCAATGACAAGGCCAGTAGCATCAATAACATCCCAACCGCCAACTTTCTTCTTGGATTTACCACTGGGTAGCTGATACGCATAATATGCACCCAGAGCATGAATAGAATCAGCAGCGGGATGGTCACATGCGCAAACGATATCAGCGTAAAGAACCGATCATTTAACGCCTCATAGGTGATAAAAGTGCGCGCCAACGGTTCGCTGAATATTGGCAACCAGTCGAACCATTCGACAGCGGTCACAACGGAATATTGAGCCAGCTTATCCCACACCATCCAATAACCGTTGATGCCAGCAGTAAGTATCATCCATACAAGGATCACACCGGTAACCCAGGCGAACCAGCGTGCGCCGCGATAGCGCCCCAGGATATATTCGCGCAGCAAATGCAGAATCATCACCAGCACCAACGCGTCAGAAGCGTAGCGATGCACGCTGCGCATGATGCCGCCGAGGTACCATTGTTCGTTGGTGAAATACTCAACCGAAGGATAGGATAACTCTATGCCTGTTTTATAAAAGGCGTAGATATACGCACCGCTTACCGCAACCACCCAAAAGAAATAGAACCCGAGGGCGCCCAAATGGTACAGAGGGTTGAGAGCATTACCGAATATCCTGTTCAGGATGTCTTCAGCCCAAAGCAAACATTTGTGAGCGGAGGATGTTTGGTTGTTATTGCTCAATTCAGCATCCTTGCATCAGTGCCGTTTGCGACAGTGTCGAATATAATGTCCAACGAGAATTTATGCATATCACGCGTTGGCATCACAATTTTGGATTAACGTTAACTTTAATAGTGGAGGGTGAAATTGGAAGTCATTTACTACACCTTGATCGCTGGAGGCCTCTACCTTGTATCAAACTGGATACTTGACAGATTGGAGGTTTCACGCGGGGAACGTTTCAAATATCGCAGCGTCATCTTTTTTTTCATAATGCTCACGCTGGTCTTTATCGCCTTTAGCCTGATCAACATGGCCGTGCTTCCTCCATCCAAATGATCAGTGCTGCAGTATTGCGAGCTTGACGCATATCCAGTTAACTAACGTTTAATTGAGTTGACAGGATTCCCTTGGGCCATCCTACCCAGTCCGTCGCATGGATTTGAAAACCACCACCAGAAACATGATGCCGCCTATAACGGCTATCAATCCTCCCAGGCCCATCAATCCCATTCCAGCTGTCTGAGCAAATCCGTGCAACGCTTGTGCAGCACCTGCGACCTTGCGCTGCACGCCATAACCTCCAGACCAAAGAAGCCCGAGAATATGCAACAACTGCCCTGCGCCATACACGTAAGGCACAAGCGTGGCCCACTTCAAATTCGGCTCACGATAACCAAGACGCGGCAATAAATACAAGGTAAGCCCCATGAAGGCCAAGCTGATCGCCCCGCCTGTGCCATGGTAATGCGCGGTGATGATCGTGTTGCTATCCTGGATCAGCAAACTGATCCCTGCACCAAATGCAAACAGCGCAATTGAACAAAACAGCGTTGCCCGCCAAGGATTGGATGCCGCAGACCCCTTCTCCGACAAGACACCGACAAGAACTGCCAAACCGAGCGGGACAGGCGCAAAAGCCCCACCCACTTTCATCAGTTGAGTGAACTGCTCGACGTAATCTCCCATCATTCCGACAAACGACAGATAAATCACAGGAACGTAGAATACCGGCACCAACCCCAGCAACAGGAATCCAGATGCTACCCGCGGACTCAACGGAATCTGTGCGCCACAGGCATCGGCCAACCACAGCCAACCGGCCAGCATCAGCAACAGGTAGGTGAACTGAAGTACGTGTCCCCCGCCCCAAAAAACAAGGTCGTAATACTGCGTGCTGTCGTAAGAGTCCGGAATCAAAACGTATGACCAGACAAAAGCCACCAGCGCAAACAGGGTCGTAATGGATGCCGAATAAAACCCGACGCGTATCGAACCTTCCCCGCCGCGCCAGTGTTCAAATGATGGCACTGCCACGAGGCTACGCAACACCAACACCGCCACACCGGCAGTGAAGATTATCAATCCGGTAAAGAAGAAAGTGCTTTGAATAACTGGCACATAATTGCTCATCAGCGGCTTGCCCACATCGACAAAAGGAGACAAGACAATCGCAACGGCACCAACCCAAGCCAAAATTAGAGCTAGCCAGCCTAACCTGATGAATTGCGGTGATGAGTTCAGACTCCACAGCACTCCTGCGAACGCCATGAACCACAACAGTACAGACAAATCCACGTGTACCACAAGTGCGGAGTGAAAAAAATCTACCCACGGAAAGACGTCTTGAACATATGGGGTGCGCGAAAGCACCAGCAGAATGGCAAACACCCCGGCACCGACCAGCGACGCGATACCGAGTTTCAACCAGCCAGCAGCCAACCTGCGGCTCGCTGCAGAGGGTATCGTAAGCGTGAATCCTCGCACACCTTGTCCTTCAGCCCCACTCACACCGTTATTCCCTGTTTCCGCTTGCTCGTTCAACAAAACCATTCCTCACCCTCACGAAACATTTTTGTTCCTAAAAATAAATCCGCCTGTTGCCGCATTAAAATCTATCACCATGATGCGACCCGGCGCCAAGTCAATCGTGTCCTCGTGCATATAGTTGAATTCTTCGCCAACATGATCTTTCAAACGCGCCTTCAGGGTATGCACCCCCGCCTTTACGGGAATGCGCCGGTAAATATTTGAAGTGCCGCTACGTGCGAATCCGTTTGGTTTCATTATTACGTGGTAAAGCTGCGTTCCATCCATTTCCAGTTCGACCACCACATCGGCACGTTCACGGCTCGGGCATATTGTGGTTGCTTTGCGCTGGTACATAGGCAGCTTGGCAAGCTCTTCCGGGGTACGCTCCCGGCATGCCTCTATAAGTTGACCGGCATGGCTGAAGCTCAATTTAATCAGTGTTTCATCTGCCAGAAGATTGGTATACGCAGGGAAGGAGGAGAAATAGCCTATCGTCCCCGCGAACAGCGCGTAGACCAGTCCCTGGCTAATATATTGCATGGGCTTAACCAAGGGTTACCTCCCCAGAAGAAACTGATTCTTTCGCGGCATCAGGTTTGTAACTGGTAACAACAAAAGCATCAGAAAAATACTCATCCTCCGGCAATCCTTTAGCCATGAATGGAGCGCGACTCGCCTCGACCATCCCCGGTGAACCGCAGCTATACACCTGATATTCGTCCAGTCTTTCGTGGTCCTGCAGAATGGCCTCATGCACCAGCCCGGTTCTGCCCTGCCAGCCATGCTCCGGTTTTGGCTCGGACAAGACCGGTATAAATTTGAAATTCTCATGTTCCTGCTGCCATTTCTCCGGCAAATCCGAGTATAGGTCGTCTGGTGTTCTGGCCCCCCAATAAAGCGTCATAGGCCGCGTTACGCCGACTTTGAAAGCATATTCCACCATCCCTTTGATGGAGCCGAAGCCACACCCGCCTGACATGAAAATAATGGGTTTATGGCTGTCTTCGCGCAGGTAGAAATTGCCATATGGCCCCTCCACTTGCAGCACATCTCCTTCCTTCATCCCATTGAAAACGTGGCCGGTAAATTTGCCACCTTCAATTCGGCGAATGTGCAGCTGCATATGTTCCAGCTCATGCGGCGCATTGGCGATGGAGTAACTGCGCTTGCTGCCATCTTCCAGCAACACGGCAACATACTGCCCCGCAACAAAAGCCATACGCTCATCTCCTTCAGGCGCCAATTCAAGCAACATCACGTCCTGTGCTGCCCGCTCCATTTTTTGCACGCGGAAACTCATGCTCTTGACCGGAAATCGCCTGTCCTGGTCAACTTCATGGCACTCTATGTCCAGATCAGACAAGGGCTTGGCACAACAAAACAGCGCCTTACCCTGCGCCTTTTCCGCCTCAGTAAGTACACCGTCCTGGTACGTGCCATAATTAACCGTGCCTTTCAGTATCTTTCCTTTACAAACACCACATGCTCCGTCACGGCAAACATAGGGCAGATTTAACCCTTGGCGCAATGCGGCCTCAAGTATGGTCTCCCCTTCTCTGGCGATTAGAGTATGTCCGCACGGGATGGTATTGATTTCATGCTCACCCCTGCCACGTTTGGACCATCCCAAAAACGGTAGCAGCAAAACAAGGGCAGTAAACCCGCCTGACAAAGCCCATACCTTGCCCGCACCCCATGAATACAGCAGGGGAAATGTCCACAGATAGAACCAGTCCAGATTCAGCGTAAATGCTGCAGAATCAAGATCACTATGCCCCTGACTCAATGCCGGGTGGATCAATGAAAGCACGATCAAGGACAGAATCAACCCTATCGTGAGCGGTTTGGGTGGAGATGTTTTCGCCTGTGGAACACGCTGGGTATGAATCCAGATGAGGCCGAAAGTAGCCAACGGGACACCAATATGAATTAAGGAAAGCAACGAGAAGAAACGATCGCTCACACTTCCCAATTCAAGGAAGTTGCGTGCCAGAGGTGCGCTGAATATGGGCAACCAGTCCAGCCATTCCGCACTGGCAACGGCAAGGAATTGTGCCAGGCTATCCCAAACCAGCCAGTAGCCGTTGATGCCGGCAATATAAACCAGCCACAGCAATGCAACACCCGTAAACCATGAGAACCAGCGAAAGTTGCGGTAACGGTCAAACACGAAATTTCGCAGCATATGCAATACGCCGACCACTATCATCGCGTCGGAGGCATAGCGATGCAGGCTGCGCATGATGCCGCCCAGATACCATTGCTCGTGGGTTATGCGTTCTACCGAGGCAAAGGCATCCTCCACTCCAGTATCGTAAAAGATATAGATGTAGAAGCCGCTGACCACAATTATCCAGAACATCAGATAGGCAATCGCCCCTAGGTAATAAAACGGGTTGAGTGTCGCCCCAAAAACACCATTTAACGCACTTTCCATGCGCATAAAAAGGCTCTGGCCAATTCTTTGTAGAAGTTTGATCATTAAAAATCCGTCGCCAAATAAGCAAAGGCGGAATAAGCAACAAGCCGTTAAAAATACTGGCCGTGCTTGATATCAATCATGAACAGGATGTTCCCGCTTTGGGCTGCGTCGATACTCAACCACGATCCACCATATAACAAGCAAGGAAACAAAGAAACCCCAGCCGAATCCCAATATTTCATTGTAATTTACGACATACTTACCCGTCTTGGGATCATAAACCGTGCAAAAAAGCTTTACCTTATTCGCCACCCCGGCCAGCCCCGGCTCTGCTGTTTTAATATTGTAAATCATATCCCTCATGGGCTCGAGCAGCGTCTTGTTGGGAAATTCTTCACCATAAATTTGACGGTAAACTTTACCCTGTGCATCGACAAAAGTTGTCTGCGTTATATGGTTAAACCCGCCATCATCGTTTTGAAAAAAGGTAAATCCCAAATCCTTGCTTATCTTTTTTATTGTTTCCGCATCAGAACTGACAAAGTCCCAGTTTTTCAGGTCAACCTCCATCCGCTGGGCAAACATATCCATCGCCTCTGGCGTGTCGTTCTCGGTGTCGAAGCCTATTGTCAGCACCCCAAAGCTGTCTGCGCCAAATGCAGATTGAGACAACTTGAGTGCGGTCAAACTGCGGGTTGTAGTTGCACAGATGATCGGGCAGAGCGTATAGATCATACTGATAACCAGTGGCTTGCCCCGGTAATCGGAAAGGCGCACTGTGCGCCCGCTTCTGTCCAGGAAGGTATAGTTGCCGATCTGGTTGCCTATCGCGGCCTGACTTATGCGCAAAATTTCTTTTTCATCAAAAGTCTGGGGAACCGGCTTCCCAGACTGAACTTCTGACTTTGACGCTGATGAACTTGATTTATCCACCTTTACACGACCGTTATCCCAATCCTGCGACAAATAAAACAGCATCCCGGGTAATAAAACCCCAAAACATAAAACTGCCAAGCTTATCGGTAACAAATAGCGACGCATGTTCAGGCTTTCATGAATTTTGATTCATCAAAATAATGCCGCTTCAAACAAACCAGGTGAAAAATAGTTTACCGTTCTGATGCGGTATATCAAAAACACAAACTCAATGCCACTCGGCTAATATTTTTTTGATGGGATTAAAAAAATAAAAAAAACCGTCCACAAATTGCATAGACGGGGTTTATTCAAACAGTGAAAATCAGGTACCGAAATATACTTCCAGCATCAACGCCACCATCAACATCGTGAACTGTACCAGTGAAGCGACAAAATTGGCCATTGCCGCCTGTTTTGTCGGATTACGTAACAGTTGCACACTCTTGACCAGAAAGTAAGTTCCCCCAAACAAGGCACCCGTGAGATAAATCCAGCCTAAACCGTAAAATACCGGCATCAGGGAAACCAGCACCAGAAGAATGGTATGTCCCAAAATAATGCGTGCAGTTTTTTTCTCGCCTTTTACCACTGGCAACATGGGGACTCCTGCTGCTGCATATTGCTCGCGAATAACGATGGCAAGGCTCCAGAAATGAGGGGGTGTCCACAAAAATAGTACCAATGCCAGCAACAAGGGAAGGGGCCCAAAAGAAGGATCAACGGCTGCCGCGCCGGCAAGCACTGCGAAACTACCCGCCAATCCGCCGAATACGATATTCAGCCAAGTACGCCGTTTCAGCCAGGCTGTATAAACAATGGCGTAGGTAAACGCACCGAGAAAAATGTTCAGTGCCGTCATCGCATTGAATGCGAAGGCGGCGGATATCACCGCAACCGCCAGCATCACCCCGATAATCACCAGCCATTTGCGGCTATGCTGAAAAAAACCATTTACAAAAGGGCGTTTTTCGGTGCGCGCCATTTTTGCATCAATATCGCATTCGAAGTATTGGTTAAAAGCACCGGCGGCCGCAGAAGCGATCATAACCGCCAGTGACAGGATCAGAACTTGCCAACTCGGCAGGGCTGCTCCCGGGGTAATTGCCATACCGCCCAGAGCAGCCAGCGTAATCACCACACCTATGCGCAATTTGAAGACATTTATGTATTGCCTGACGACCACCATCGTTTCCATATATTTATTCCTTCTTCACTACAGGGCATTAGGTTGGTTTTCCGGACTTTCTGCAACTGAATACTTCTAACTTAAGTTTTCTCGGTTTGCAATCTGCACCTACCCAACTTAAGTTAGAAGTATCCCTCTAACTTTGATTTTATTGAATTCAGGAAGGACGCCGAAACATCCCTCCCGTCATCTTATCGTTTTATGACAAGCCCCAAATAGTGGACAGGTACTTGAAGTTCACGAAGTAGTACAGCACGATCGTTGCGAACAGGATCATCGCAAGTACAAAGGTTCCGGGGGCTTCCATACCCCACAGGCCAACATGCTTCTTCCCGGTCCTCTCGGCCACCACATCGGCATCCTCCACTTTCGGCCACGGCGCCGAGTCTTCCGCGATGCGTTCGCCGGTAAAGACGGACGCCAGCACAACCACGATATACATGATCGCGCCAACCGCCATGATGACAGCGAAAATCTCACCCAAGTCCATCAAACCTTTAGCAATCTCCGGATATTGGTAAGCCAATGGCTGGCCGGCAAAGGTGATATCCGCATGACGACGTTGCACACCCAGCGTTCCCGCCCCCATCATGGCGATCGAGAACACCCAAGCACCCAGACTGAAGATGTAGGGTTGCCACTTTGCCATGCCAGGCAAGGCAATCTTGCGCTGGAACACGACTGGGATCAGCCAGTAGGTAACCGCCATGAACGCCATGGTCGTACCGACTACGAGCGTGCCATGGAAATGGCCAGGCAGATACATCGTGTTGTGGATGATCATATTGATCTGTTCCACGCTCATCACCACGCCGGTAACACCACCGATGAAGCCGAAGCCCACCAGCGACAGGAACATGCCGGAGAATACCGGATTACCCCAAGGCGCCTTGCGCAACCAGGTGAACAATCCGGTATCAAGACCCTTCCTGCGCTGCGCAACCTCGATGGAGCCGGGAACGGTCAGACCGTGGATCATACTGGCCAACACGGCGAGATAAATCATGTAGCTGGTATTGACTACCTTCCAGGCAGAGGTCAATCCCGGATCGGAAAGCAAGTGGTGGACAGAACCCAGTTGCAGAAACAGGATATACAGCAGGAACGCAAAACGGCTGACCTTCTCGGACATCGGCTTGGCGCCAAATACCAGCGATGCGATGAGGTACCAGATGGAGATATGGGCCACCACGTTGATTTGTTGCGAAGAGTGACCGAACGCCCACCAGATAACCCGATACATCATCGGGTCAATGTGGCTGACCAGCCCCACTGACCACAAGAAAGTCGGGATCAGGATCATTGCACCGGAAACCAGGGTGAAAACCGCTATCACGGCAGCCGTCACGCCACCAAACACCACCAGCGGGATCGATCCCTGATAAGTTTTCTCTCTCTTGGCAATCACCAACGTGCCGAAAAACACGAAACAGCCAATCAGCGCACCCACAGCAAACAGAATCAACCCAAGATAAAAATGCGGAGCTGCCTGCAGCGGTGGATAGGAGGTCATCATCACGCTGGAATTGCCCTGCAACACTGCCACAGCCACAATGGCTGCACCCACGAGCATCAGCCAGAACTGCGCCCATGCCCAGCGTGGCGTTGCTATTCTGCTACCCAGTACATGTGACGCCAGAAAATACAGCACGGCCATTTCAAAGAATATGATCCATACCGCAAGATTAACCAGACCATGCGCTGTCAAAGCCAGATAAAACAGCTCGGGGCTGAGCAATTGAACACTCGGCATGCGGGTAAGTGCCACACCGAGACCAAAGAGACCGCCAACCAGCAAGAACACTACTGCCGCAAAGGCATTCCACTTGACCAGCGTATTGGCCGTTCTGTGTATCTTGAGACCGGATACCGGATCGACACGAAAATCAGACATTGTTGTCGTCGCCATTATTTTCTACTCCTTTACGTAAATTCTGCCCAGCATCGAATGATGCCCGATACCGCCGGCGCCACCACAGTATTCACCGCATACTATGGAGAATATGCCTGATTTATTGGGGACTATGGTAGTAACCTGCTCGTAGCCGGGATAAACCTGAAAATTGATGTTCTCCGGTTGCAACGAGAATCCATGCCCCACATCGTAGGAGGAGATGTGCAAGCGGTATTTCTCCCCTTTCTTCAGCTCCAGAATAGGACGCCATTGCCACTGCATACCGGCCAGATAGACATCGCTACCGGGTGGCGGAGCCACCACATCTTCACCAGTAGCCTCATCTGCGCGGATTTTATACTTGGCCGTCATTTCATCCACTTTTACGGAGTACGCTTCCACGGTGGTTTTATAGGCCTCGTTGCTCATGTTCTGTGGCCCGACAAAGTGCCAGCCGACCATCCACGTGAACATAAAAATGCACCATGCAAATGCGAGCACAATCCACCATATCTCGGTGCGTTCGATCGGTTCGCGCCACCAATCAGGGTTTGTTGGGGGGGTATAAGCGGTTCCCATGGTTATATTTCTCCTTGATTAATTTAATTAATTTGAATATTCAAGTGTGACGTTTTCATGGGGCTGGCGGAATGTTGATCACATCCCACAGTCCCCAAAACGTATAAATCACCATCGGCACCATCACCCCCAGCAACAACATGAGCCACTGGTTATCCAAAACCTTTTGCATGAAATGTGGGCTTACCCCACTTGAAGTTGATTCGGACATTTTTTCTCCTCCCCTAACGTTGACGAATTATTCCAACCGACGACTTACTCCAGCAACAAACACAAAAAAAAAACAAAACAGTTAACCGCCAAGCAGTGCAAACATACCAAAAATGAAGTAGAGCAAAGCAGCCATTGCTATTAAAACAGTCAATAAAAACAAACCATTCTGCCTAAACTGTCTCACAAACTCCATCAAACCACCTACGGACTGAAGTTGCTCCATTTCCATTCTCCACGTTATTACTAATCGGCGGAATATACATCATCCACACTCCATATTAGGCAACCAAAACCACGTTACCCCATAATTCAAAAAGGTCTTTATATCGAACGACGAGTCAGGCACAGGTACACATACCCGTTAAAACCAGCCCACACAACTCCTTCAATTCGCGATAATTACAATAATACATGTATCCGGAATACCTTTTTGGAAAGCTAACCCTCATAATGGTAGTTGTCAAGCAAAACTGCGTCAAATTGCCACACCCTTTTCAGCGTAATCTAGGCCGTCAGCGTGATCTTGGCTTGTACAAACTGCCGAATATTCCTATCATTGAACGGTTCTGTGTCATTTATCAATTATCTACCATTGATCTTTAACAGGTCAGTGGCTGACTCGATTATTACCGCCTAGCACATCATCCAATTCGCGGCCTTCCAACATGAAACTAAATACTTCTTCGAAACGTAGCGTTTTTTGGTCGTTATTGACCATCTTGCTAATTACCACTGTATCTGAGGCGGCATCAACCATTAATGGTTGCCAGATCAAACGCAAAACTGACTGTCGGGGCATCGATCTTTCAGGTGCTGATCTGAGCAATTCCAATTTGGCTGGCGCAGATCTGGCTGGCGCCAATCTGTCAGGCGCCAATTTGACTGGTGACAGAATTACCGAGGCCAATCTGATCAATGCGAATTTATCCAGGGCCAATCTATCTAATATTAATTTTACAGATTCGTATCTGACTGGCGCGAATTTGTCACTGGCTATTCTCAAAAACGCCACCCTGTCCAATGCCAGCCTCTCTGGTGCCAACCTTTCGGATTCATATTTGAATGGCGCGGATTTATCGCTGACCAATCTTAAGGGAGCCAATCTGACCAATGCCGATGCTACTGATGCCGTCTTCATTATGAGCAGCCTGGTCGGTGCCAACCTGACTCGAACCAACCTCACAGGTGCCACATTAGTAGGGGCTGATTTGCGCAACGCCATTTTGAAGGACACTCTGTTCTGCAAGACCACCATGCCGAATAAAAGCATCAACAACAGTGGCTGCCCAAATCAACCCTAGCTGGAAGGAGTCGATTTACAGATGTATGCAAAACTCATTCTGGCAAGCTGTGTACTGGCATTTATCGCGGTAGTGTTAAGCGCCTATCTACGGCTTTCCGATGCCGGTCTTGGCTGCGCCGACTGGCCTGCCTGCTATAAGAATAACGCCTTGAAGGAAAAACAAACGTCACGGGCTGATGCAACGAGAGGCTACATCTCTTGGCAGCGCAAGTTACATAGCCAAGTAGTGATGTTGCTTGGATTTTTGTCTATCGCAATCAGCGGGATTGCCTGGCTGAAACGTAAACAGTTGCGACAATCCCCCTTACTGCCAAGCTTATTAACATGTTTGATGGTATTTCTTGCGCTCTTCGGTATTTGGGCATTTTCTCACCTCCCGCGAGCCATTATTGTCCCGGTGCACATCGCTGGCGGGGTGTCCATGTTGGCTCTACTGACCTGGATGCTGCTGCGCCAGATACCTCGTGCCAACAGTATCGAGCCCGCCAAAGCTCGTCAATGGCACTTCTTTTCGTGGCTGGGACTGATACTGGTGGTGATTCAAATTATGCTTGGTGGTTGGGTTAGCTCAAATTTCGCCGCAATTGCATGCACGGATTTCCCGCTATGCCGAGGTTCCCTGCTTCCCCCGATGGATTTTTCATACGCGTTTGATAACTCTGGCACCAACCTTACCGAGGAAAGGCTAACGGCAATCCATTGGATGCATCGTTTTGGTGCAATGTTCGTCATGGGCTATTTGAGTTGGTTATCCTTGCGCATCATAAAGCTGGGCGGGATGAAGAAGATTGGCGTATCCATTTTATTACTCGTTACGCTTCAATTTGGACTTGGCATTTCCAATGTCCTGCTCGGACTACCCCTTGTTGGCGCGGTGATGCACAACGCAGTTGCAATGATATTAGTGGCCACATTAGTCTTACTGATCTTCAGACTACAAGAACAGCGAACCTAACGGCTCGCAGCCCCTGCCAATTCCGTCTATCTGGAACTCTTTGCCGGTCTGATTTCCACTTTCACACCAACCGTGACAAGGTGCTTGTCAGCCTGTTCGAACTTCAACGTAAGTGGCACAGATTTCCCTGCCTCCAGCGGAGCCTTAAGACCGACCAATGTCAGGTGGTAGCCGTGCACGGTGGTCATGTCAATACGGGTATTGGCCAATAAATCAATGCTCGGCACTTTAATTGTTTTCATCATACTGCCCTTGTGAAGCATGGTACGCATCTCTACAGCTTTTGACTTCGGGCTGGAAGCATCAACCAAAACTACAGGCTGTTTGCTGCTAATGTACATGTACACATTTGCCGTATCCTTACCAGGCGAAGTGGCAAACACCCAAGCATCGTTGACCTGAATATCTTCCGCATATACACCAGCACTCAATACTAATCCTGCCACCAATCCAACAGCCCTGTGCCATCTTGAATGCAACAACTTGTTAATGATGACTCCTCCGCCTAAGCACGTTTTATAAAGCAATCGGCCGATTCCAATGCAACTGCCCCCTGACCTATTCGAAGAGTTTGGCATCCTATTTATCTGACGATACTTCTTGCTCCGGTGGGAGACTTATGGAATTTAACTACTGATTCTTTAGGGAAAGGCAACAACACGCCTTCAATCTCTTTGCCATCCTGGACCAAGTCGGCCAACGAGACTTTTCGCAACTTTGCCAAAAATGCCTCCAGCGCTTCATCAAGCAAACTGTTCAGCCTGCATACTTCAGTAATCACGCATTGATTCGTCTCCGGATTGAAGCACTCCACCAGATCAAAACCATCCTCCGTGGCTCGCAACACCATCTCGACGCTAATTTTTTCTGGCGCAAGCGCCAAACGCACCCCACCGTTGCGCCCACGTACACTTTCGATCAATCCCACCTTGGTTAACTCGTGAGAGATTTTCACCAGGTGATTCTTTGAAATGGCAAAGCGGTCACTCACCTCTTGTATGGTGACCAATTTATCCGTAGACATGGCCAAATACATCATTAGCCGAAATCCCAAATCAGAATAGTGAGTCAGTTTCATTCCGGCTTATCCTTTAATAATAAAACCATCCCGCAGTCCCTGAAACCCAGCCCAAAACCACCAATCGGCCACAGAGTTTTTGGTTTGGGTCGGCCAACAGAAGATGCGTGGGGAGGCAACAAGTCTTTATCGCAGAGAAGAACGTACTGATGGTTGGGTTGTAACGGAAATGCCTCCGCCGAATCCTTGCATGTATGACCATGGCAATCACCTCTCGTTTGCCCCTGCATAAAAAGCGGGCAGCGTACTTGGATTACTCAGTCAATTCTAAACGCGTACAACCCGCGTTTACTGGTCAGTTTTCAGCGCGTACAGCAACGCCGCAAATACTTCCTAACATGCACTAACTAATTGATTTAACTGGTCGGGGCGAGAGGATTCGAACCTCCGACCACTTGCACCCCATGCAAGTACGCTACCAGGCTGCGCTACGCCCCGAGGGCGCGGATTATAGCAGAGCGCAGAAACCATGAAATTATTTTTACTTTCACGCACGCAGCAAACGCAGAATTTCGTTCAACTCCTGGCGTAATGCTGCGGAATTAATGCGTGGCGTTACAATTTTTACCTCTGTCACCAGCCCATTCAGATTGGTTTGTTCAAGGCGACTACGTGCACCGCTGATGGTAAATCCTTCCTCATACAGCAAATGGCGGATGCGGCGGATAAGCAGAACTTCGTGATGTTGGTAATAGCGTCGGTTGCCGCCGCGCTTGAGCGGTTTGAGTTGGGAAAATTCCTGTTCCCAATAACGTAACACGTGCGCCTTGACGCCGCACAGCGTACTCACCTCACCGATGGTGAAGTAGCGCTTTGCCGGTATCACCGGCAAATCTCCATCAGTTACGTGGTGTTCCATGATAGGTCTTCTCTACCATGCTCTTCAGTTTCTGGCTGGGGTGAAACGTCACCACCCGACGCGCGGTGATGGGAATTTCTTCGCCGGTTTTTGGGTTGCGACCGGGACGCTGCGGTTTGTCACGCAATTGAAAATTTCCGAATCCTGAGAGCTTGACGCTGTCGCCTTGTGCCAATTGCGACCGAATTTCTTCAAAAAAAGCTTCCACCATGTCCTTTGCTTCGCGTTTATTCAAACCAACCTTCTCGAACAGCAAGTCGGCCAGTTCCGCTTTGGTTAGCGTTGTCGTCACGATTCTCCCCTTATTTGTGCGCCATTATTCTGTAATGCATCCAGCAGCCCGGTAATGCTCGGCTCGATTTCTGAATCGGTAAGTGTTTTTTGAGTATCTTGTAATAACACACGGAATGCAAGGCTTTTTCTCCCTTCTCCCACCCCGGCTCCGCGATACACATCAAACAAATCGATATCGACAACATAAGGGGCTTTGCAGGCTCGCAGAGCATCCAGCAGGGATTGGACAGTGACACCTTCATCGGCCACGACTGCAATATCGCGCTGCACTGGCGGGAAACGAGAAATGTCATGCGGCCGTGGAACACTGCCCTGCTGCAAGGCATCCAGTTCGATTTCGAACCAGAGCACCGGCTGTGGCAGATCGTTTTGCTGCTGCCATTGTGGATGCAATTCACCGATCCAGCCAACGGGGAGCCCATCCAGCAGGATGCGCGCCGAGCGTCCGGGATGGGAAGCGGGGTGTTGCGCCGCCTGCAAGATCAAAGCGCGCGGTGCAAACAAGGCTTCGACATCGCCTTTCATATCGTAGAAATCAACGTTGCGCGCGGGCACCCCCCACTGCTCCGCAGCAGCCCCGCCGTAAGCCAGACCGGCCAAACGATCTTGCTGAATGTAATTTCCCGCTTCGGCACTGAAACAACCGCCAATCTCGAACAGGCGAACACGCGGTTGCTTGCGCGCCAGATTGGTGCGCAAGGTAGCCAGCAACCCGCCCAACAGGCTGCTGCGCATCACGCTCATCTGGCTGGCGATGGGATTTTTCAGGGCTATCGGCGAGCCATTGCCACACAAATCACGCTCCCATCCAGCTTCGACAAAAGCGTAGTTGATGGTTTCCTGGAAATCGCGCAACACCATAATCTGGCGCAGTTTTGCCGGTGACCGCTCTGCCCCGACCAGCGGCAACATGGTCATCCGTGCCCGGATCGGCGCAGGCCGAATGTTGTCGTAGCCATGCACGCGCGCAACCTCTTCAATCAGGTCTTCTTCGATCTCGATATCGAAACGGTAGCTGGGCGGGGTCACGGAGAATTTATCATTATCATGTTGTAATGCCATACCCAGACCAGACAGAATCTGTTCGATCTCACCGGTTTGCAACGCCACACCCAACACCCGCTGCACCCGTGCAGTCCGCAATCTGACCGGGGAACGCTGCGGCAACTCACCCCGTACTTCTGTCATTTCACCCGCCTGCCCACCGCAGATATCCAGGATCAATTGTGTGGCCCGGTCCAGCGCGACTGCAGTTGCTGCAAAATCCACGCCGCGTTCGAATCGATAGGCGGAATCGGAACTGAAGGCGAGACGACGCGATTTACCGGCAATCACTGCGGGCGCAAAGAATGCGCTCTCCAGGAAAATGTCGGTTGTTGCCTCGTCCACCGCGCTGTCAGCACCGCCCATCACCCCGGCGAGAGCGACTGGATGCGCGCCATCGGCGATCACCAGCATGTCATCCTGCAATTCAATCGTTTGTTCGTTCAGCAGCTTCAGGCTTTCGCCGTTGCGCGCAAAACGCACTTCGATGTCGCCCTGAAGCTTGTTCAGATTGAACGCATGCAGCGGCTGCCCCAGCTCAAGTAGCACGTAGTTGGTCACATCGACCAAGGCGCTGATGCTGCGCAGACCGCACCGTTGCAAACGCTGCACCATCCATGCCGGAGTCGCTGCCTTGGCGTTCACCCCGGAGATCACCCGTCCGCTGTAACGCGGACACGCCGCCGAAGCCGACACTTTGACCTCAAGCTTGCGGCTTGCTATCGGCTTGAAAGTGGCTGCCGGAATGGCTTGCAACGGCGCGCCAGTCAACGCCGCAACTTCACGCGCGATACCTTGCACAGACAGACAATCGCAGCGATTTGGTGTCAGCTTGAGTGTAATGAGTTGATCATCCAGGTCGAGATGTTCACGGATGCTTTGCCCAACCAACGCATCGGCAGCGAGCTCCAGCAGTCCAGCGCTTTCTTCCGCCAAACCGAGTTCCTTGGCCGAACACATCATGCCGAAAGACGCGATGCCGCGCACTTTGGCCTGTTTGATTTGGATACCGGGCAATTGCGCTCCGACCAGCGCACAGGGCGCCTTCATCCCGACGCTCACATTCGGCGCGCCACACACGATGGTCAGCGGTCCGCTCTGCCCGACATTCACGGTCAAAAGATTGAGGCGATCCGCATCGGGATGCCTTTCTTTGGTCAGCACCTCAGCCACCACAACCTTGTCGAAAGCAGAAGCAACCGGGTTCATCTCTTCCACTTCCAATCCGGCCATGGTCAGCAGATGCGACAGTTCACCGCTCGAGAATGGCGGATTGACAAGGGTGCGCAACCAGGATTCAGAGAATTGCATATTCAGTTAAATTGCTTAGTGGTCGTTTTAGTTAGTTTTAGTTACGGCGCAACGCGGCCATACCGCGAGCCTCCACTGACAACAACCCGCACGGGTTGTTGCGGCGCAGACTAACCAGCCGTAGGCTGCTTATGTTGTAGCCAAATGATCCCCAATATTTTTTCATTATGAAAACTGCCTCAAGAATTGAAGATCATTTTCAAAGAACAGCCTGAGATCGTTCACGCCGTAGCGCAGCATGGCCAAGCGCTCGACACCCATGCCGAAGGCGAAGCCGATGTATTTCTCGCTGTCGATGCCGACATGCTTGAGCACGTTCGGATGCACCATGCCGCAGCCGCCGATCTCCAGCCAGCCGCCCTTCCAACTCATATCAATCTCGGCCGACGGTTCGGTGAACGGAAAGAATGAAGGACGGAAACGCACCTGCATCTCTTCAGTTTCAAAGTAATTTTGCAGGAAATCGGCAATCACCCCTTTCAGGTCGGCAAAGCTGACGCGCTCGCCGATCCACAATCCTTCCACCTGATGGAACATCGGCGAATGGGTGGCATCGGAATCCACACGATAGACGCGACCCGGCGCGATGATGCGGATATCCGGCATCGTCTCAAGTTGCCGGTATTTCGCCATATGCGCCTGCATGTAGCGGATCTGGATCGGCGAAGTGTGCGTGCGCAACACATGCTGCTCGTCAATGTAAAATGTGTCGTGCATGGCACGCGCCGGGTGATCGGCGGGAATGTTCAGCGCGGTGAAGTTGTAAAAATCATTTTCGATCTCAGGGCCTTCCGCCACCGCGAACCCGATCGAGTGAAACAGGATTACGATGCGCTCCAGCGTGCGGGTGACCGGATGCAATCCGCCCACACCAAGACCGCGCCCCGGCAACGTCACATCCAGTGATTCTGCGGCCAGTCTGGCTTGCAGCGATTGCTGCTGGATAGCAACGCGCCGCCCTTGCAACGCGGCCTCGATCTGTTGCTTGACTTGATTGATGCGCGCACCCGCCAGCGGACGTTCATCGGCGGAGAGTTTGCCCAAACCCTTCAACAGGCCGGTCAGACTGCCCTCCTTGCCGAGATAACGCGCTTTAACATTCTCCAGCTCTGTCGCATCGACTATCGCAGCAAAGCTTTTCAGCGCGTCATCAAGAATTGTTTGAAGTTCTTGCATCGTTTAATTTTTCGGTCGTGAAACAAAAAAGGAGGCATGAAGCCTCCTTTTTTAAATTGTGCCAGTATTACGCGCCGAGGCTGGCTTTGGCTTGGCCGACGATCTGCGTGAACGCAGCCTTGTCGAACACGGCCAAGTCGGCCAGCACCTTGCGATCAATCTCGATCGCAGCCTTCTTCAGGCCGTTCATGAACACGCTGTAGCTCAATCCCTGCTCACGCGCAGCCGCGTTGATACGCGCGATCCACAGGGTGCGGAATTGACGCTTCTTCTGCCGACGGTCACGATAGGCATATTGCCCGGCCTTCATCACCGCTTCTTTGGCGATGCGATAGACGCTGTTGCGACGGCCACGGTAACCCTTGGCCTTGTCTAAAATCTTCTTGTGACGCGCGCGCGCCGTTACACCACGTTTGACTCTTGCCATTTCAATAACTCCTTATGCGTAGGGCAACATGGCGCGCACAGACGCCGCGTTGGTTGCGTGAACTTCGGTTGTGCCACGCAGCTGACGCTTGTTCTTGGTGGTTTTCTTGGTGAGGATGTGGCGCTTGAACGCTTGTGCGCGCTTGATGCTTCCTCCAGCGCGAACGCTAAAACGTTTTTTCGCTCCGCTCTTGGTTTTCATTTTTGGCATAACAACTCCATTTATTTGATGACGCCGGGAGTTTCCTGACAGGAACGCTTGAAAACCCGGAATCACTTGTCTGGGGCACTTTTTACAACCATCACAACGACAGCCCCTTGCTCCGATGCAATACAAACCTATTTACGTTTTGGCCCGATCACCATCACCATCTGCCGGCCTTCCATCTTGGGAAACTGCTCCACAGCGCCGTGCTCCGCCAGATCCTCGCGAATCCGTTCAATCAGGCGCATGCCGATTTCCTGGTGAGCCATCTCACGCCCGCGGAAACGCAACGTCACCTTGGTTTTGTCACCATCTGCAAGGAAGCGAATGAGATTGCGCAGTTTGATATTGTAGTCGCCTTCATCCGTACCCGGCCGGAATTTAATTTCCTTGATCTGAACCTGTTTTTGCTTGAGCTTGGCTTCATGCTGTTTTTTGCTTTCGGCGTATTTGAACTTGCCAAAATCCATGATGCGACAGACCGGCGGTTCCGCCATAGGCGCAATTTCAACCAGATCCAGTTCCGCTTCGTCCGCCATGCGCAGTGCTTCCGCCACTGTCACGATGCCAAGCTGCTCTCCCTCCGCGCCAACGAGCCGCACCTCTGGTGCCGTTATCTGCTCGTTTAGCCGCTGCGACTTATCCTGTGCTATTGCAATTTCTCCATTAAAAAGTTAAACCGTGCTCCCCGCATGCAGCTCGGTATGCAGACGCTGTAACAGCGCTTCTACCGACATCTGTCCAAGGTCTTCACCTGTTCGGGTTCGCACGGCAACGAGGCCCGCAGCCATTTCCTTATCGCCTAGAATCAGCTGGTAAGGCAACTTCTGCAAGCTATGTTCGCGGATTTTATAGGTAATCTTCTCGTTGCGCAAATCTGTTTGCACGCGGAACCCGAAGGCGCGCAAGGTTTCCGCCACTTTGGCGGTATAGGTTTCCTGCGCCTGTGAGATGTTCATCGCCACGATCTGTATCGGTGCCAGCCACAACGGCAATGCCCCGGCATGGTTTTCCACCAGAATACCGATGAAACGCTCCAGCGAGCCCAATATCGCGCGGTGCAACATCACCGGTACCTTGCGCGTATTGTCTTCATCGACGAACTCGGCGCCAAGTCGACCCGGCATGGAAAAGTCCACCTGGATCGTGCCGCACTGCCAGGAACGACCGATCGCATCCTTGATATGGAATTCAATCTTCGGACCATAGAATGCCCCCTCGCCCGGCAACTCGACCCACTCCATACCGGCGGCACGCAACGCGGCACGCAACGCCTCCTCGGACTTATCCCAGATCTCATCCGAGCCAACGCGACTTTCGGGGCGCAACGCCAGTTTCACGACCACATCGTTAAATCCAAAGTCTTTATAAACCTTCAGCACCAGCGCGTTGAAGGCGGTGACTTCGGATTCGATCTGAGCCTCGGTGCAGAAGATATGGCCATCGTCCTGCACAAAACCGCGCACGCGCAGTAAACCATGCAGACCGCCCGACGGCTCGTTGCGATGACAGGAACCGAACTCGCCGTAGCGCAGCGGCAGTTCGCGATATGAACGCAGATCGGCGTTGAACACCTGCACGTGGCCGGGGCAGTTCATCGGCTTGATCGCGTAGTCGTGTTTTTCCGACTCGGTGGTGAACATGTTGGCCTTGTAATGTTCCCAGTGGCC
>Ga0210009_1001135_pt1 | contig 24475 bp, 8 predicted proteins | sample CryGeyCG2114_065_FD_185457 | JGI IMG/M metagenome (GOLD analysis project Ga0210009, IMG submission 185457) | Groundwater microbial communities from aquifer - Crystal Geyser CG12_big_fil_rev_8/21/14_0.65 (SPAdes) (version 2) | ecosystem: Environmental > Aquatic > Deep subsurface > Groundwater ... | reverse complement strand
CAACCGCCGCAACAGCGGGCAGCAATGGTGACATTCAGTCCAACGGCACCTTACAGACGATTGATTTCACGGCCGGTGGAGCCCTCACCCTGCTGGGCGGCACGGTGGGTGGCGGTAATCAGGCGTTTATCCGTTCCACGGCTGGTAATCAAACCATCACTGGTGCACCCAGCATCAGCCTGACCGGTGGCGCCACTGGCGGCATCGACGGCGAAGGTAATGCTGCTGGAATTTCCGCCAACCAGGGACAACAGACCATAGCTTCAAGCAATATGACCATCACCGGCGGGGCCGGTGGTCTGACCAACTCGGCTTACGTGCATGGCTTGACGCAAAACATTGACGTGCAAGGCAACCTGGCTCTGACGGGTGGCGGATCAAGCAGCGGAACCCTCACCGGCGGCGGTGCCGGCATGGGGGGTAATGGGGGCGCCAACGCCACAGCCACGAATCTGACACTCAACGTCAGCGGTAATCTGACCCTGACCGGAGGCAGCGTGGCGGGTGCCAGCATCGGCAGCGGTTATGTCGGCGCGCAAACCACCGACCTGACGATCAATGTTGGCGGCAATCTGACCATGAATCCGGGTACGGTGGCGGGTGTGGGCACGCGCATTGGCACGCCCGTCAGCGCACCGGCGGCTGGGACGATCAGCCTGACTGCGGCGGGCGACATCGCGCTCAACGGCGAGTCGATGGTGCATACCTTGGGTCATATCGCACTGACTGCTGGCCGCGATATTCTGGCCACGCGCGATCTGGTGCAGGCGGGCGGTACGGTGACGGCCTACGCTGAGCGTGATATTCGTCTGGTCAGCGGTTCAAATCCAGTCCATGGCACGTCGATCCAGGCAGTGGGCGATGTCAGTTTGCAGGCCATTGCAGGTGCTTTGTATGTCGATTCCACTGCAGCGCAAACGGCAGACATAAGGTCGAGCACCGGCAACATCAACGTCGTCACCGCCACCGGTTTCAAGAACGGCAATACGTCTGGGTACGCCAACGCGGCAGTGCTTTCAGCGCCCCAGGGGCGTTGGCTGGTTTGGGGGCCCGACCCAACCCAGAACACCACGACCACCACCAACGGTGGCGGGGCTTTGACGCCTGATTTCATCCAGTACAACGCTGCCTGGGGTGTCACGACACCGGTCAGCGCCACGACCAACGGCCTGATGTACGCGGTGGCTCCGGTTGCCACCGCCAGCTTGAGCGAATCGGTCACAGGCGCGGCAAGCAAGGTATATGACGGTGGCACTGCGGTCACCGGCATGACCCTGAGCGCGCCCGGTGCGTACGCCGGTGACGTGCTCACGCTCAGTGGCACGCTGGCCTACGCCAGCAAAAACGCCGGTACACAAGCCATCAACGCTACGGGTATCAGCCTGGTGAGTGCGGCCAAGGGAGTGATCCCGGTGTATGGCTACCAGCTTCAAGACGTTTCGGCCAGTTTTACCAACGCCACCATCACGGCGCGTCCTATGTCCAACTGGACAGCATCCGTCAGCGGCAATTGGAGTAATCCCGCCAATTGGGACGTTATGCCCGATGGCAGCAATGTGCTCGGTGTGACGATTTCCAGCGGAGCCACCGTAACCTACGACAGCGCTGTCGGCATCACCCATCTGCAAAGCCTCAGCAGCAACGGCACACTGAACTTGGCTGGGGGCACACTGGACATAGCCAACCAGCTCAGCACGCAAAACTATAGCCAAAGCGCAGGGGTTGTCAACGGCGCGGGCAGCTTCACGGTGAGCAACAGCTTCAGCCAAAGTGGCGGCAGTGTGACCATGGGCGGGCCAGTCACCGTCACACAAACCAGCGGCGACCTGATTGTGGGCAACATCAGCGCCCAGGCCATCGCTTTGAATGCCAGCAACGGTGCCATCAGCCAGAGTGCGGCACTGACCAGCAGCGGCCTAGTCAGCACCCAATCGAGCTTGGGCACTACGCTGAACCATAGTGGTAACCATCTCAGCGCTTTCGCGGCCAGCAGCACCAACGGCAACGTGGCATTGACTAATACCGGTGTGTTCGACATCCAGGGCATCACCACGGCGGCGGGCAACATCACGGTGGACAACACCGGGGCCACCCGCACCAGCGCACTGGTTAAAGCCATCGGTGGAAATCTGACAATCAGCGCCCACAGTCCCTTGAGTGTGGGTGCAGCTGGCTTGCAAGCCAGCGGCAACATCACCCTGAGCGCGGCCAACAGCGACGGCAACCTGCAGCTTGACGGGCCGGTCAGCGCCAGTAGCGGCGGCGTCACCCTGAGTGCCGGTGCCAGCTACACGCAAAACAGCGCCGTCTCGGCCGCCACCACCGTCACTGCCACGGCTGGCCCGAGTGCCAGCGTGACCTTTGGCAGCGCGGCCACAACGGTGGCCCCCGTGGTGACCTACAGCGTTACCGGATCAACCACACCCGTAGCCCCGCCACCGACCACACTAACGTCACCACCACCAACGATAGACGCGTGCACAGCCAACCCCGCAACATCGGGTTGCTCCACGATATTGCCAACGCTGGCCACCTGCACCACTGCACCAACCACCGCCGGTTGCTCTGTTGTACTGCCAACCCTTGCCACCTGCACTGCAGCCCCCAACACCGCCGGTTGCACGGCCGTGCTGCCCTTGATTTCCACCTGCATTGCCGCCCCCAGCACGGCGGGCTGCTCTGTCGTGCTTCCTACACTAGCAACCTGCACCGCCGCACAGACCACGCCTGGTTGCGCAGATGTACTGGCCGCAGCCAAAGCCGTAGCCGATGCTGACGCAGCAGCAAAAGCGGCAGCCAATGCAGCGGCCAAAGCGGCTGACGATGCCGATAAATCTGCCGCTGCTGATAAAGCAGCCAAACCCGTCAGCGACACGCCTGCACCGCGCAGCCAACAGTCTGTCGCCACGGCGGCCAACACTACGGACAACAGCAACGCACCAGAGGCCAAGCCAGCAACTGAGTCAGAGGTGAAAAAAGTGGTGATGCAAACCGTGATCGTTGCTAACGCCGTGGTGCAAAAACCGTCAGAAGAAATTGTGCGACCGGCGCAAGCGGTGGGTCAGAGACTGATTTGCCGCTAAGGAAACGACCATGAAAACAACCCTCACCCTACGTCTTCTGGCCCCCCTGCTGATGCTGTGCAGCGCAAGCGCCTGGCCAGACGGCACGCTCACCCATTTATCGGGGCCGGTCTCGGTAGAAAAGACCGATGGCAAAACAATTATGGGTGCGGTGGGTGCCAAGGTGCTCACTGGTGACACCGTGGTTACCGGGGCGCAGGGCTATGTGCGCATGGAAATGACCGATGGGGGTGAGATAGTGCTGCGGCCCAACTCGCAACTGAAGGTAGAACGCTATGAATTTGCCAAAGACAAGCCAGCCGACGACAGCTTTGTCTTCAGTATGCTCAAAGGGGGCTTGCGCACCGTTACTGGGCTCATCGGCAAGCGCGGCAACAAGGATGCTTATTTGGCCAAGACGCCGACCGCCACCATCGGCATTCGCGGCACGCAATACGACATGCGCGTGTGCCAGGCCAACTGCGGCGCGCTGGCCGACGGCACCTATCTGGCAGTACGCTTTGGCGCCATACAAACCTCCAACGCGCAGGGCACGCTGGCGGTAGCGGCCGGACAAGTGGCGCTTGTACCATCGCTGCGCCCACCGGTGCTGCTGCCGCACGACCCCGGCGTTGGCTTTAGTCCGCCGCCAGTCATTCCCAAACTGGATGAAAAAAAGAAAATCAAGGCGGCAGAAAAAGCTGCGGCTGTACCTGCACCCGCGCCTGCCCCCGCGCCAGCCAGTGGCAAAGACGAACAAAAACCAGCAGCCAACTCGGGTGTTGCAAGCAGCAGCGCTACCAACACCAGCAGCACTGACAATTCAGACGGCAAGTCGGCCGCAAGCCATTCTGCTGGTTCGGATAAAACCGCGCAAGCGGATGCGCCGGCAGCCCCAAGTGGTACCACTGCCGATGCAGCGCCCGAAGCTTCGCGCACCGACACCGCGCTGCCATCCGAAGGCGCGTCGCTGCCCATGTCCACCGCACCGTCCACCATGGAGTGTGTGGTGCAGTAACTTCAACGTTCTTGCATAGCACTTGTGCACTGGATCTGCTTTTTTTGAGTTAAAAACAAAGCGTTATGGCACGGGTTTTGTGCGTTTGGGAGCTGGGGACCCGCCTGGGCCACTTGAGTCATCTGCGCCTGCCCATTGAAGTGGCCCTGGCGCAAGGGCACCAGGTATTTTTGGCCGCCCGGGAGCTGGCCGGGGTGCCAGAGGTGCTGGCTGGCCTGCCTGTCACCCTGCTACAGGCGCCTTTCATGCAAGGCGTTGTGTCGCAGGATCAAAGCGCCTACGCAAGTTACACCCACCTGCTGGCCAAGCAATGTTTTGGCGGACCAGCCGATCTGATAGCGTATCTGCGGGCCTGGCGTAGCCTGTTTGATTTGGTGCAGCCCGACTTGGTGTTGTTTGTGCACAGCCCCACCGCGCTGGTTACGGCGCACGCCTACCCGTTTAAAAAAGTCCTGCTGGGTTCGGGCTTTGAAATTCCGCCGGTCAGCGTTGATGGCACCGGTGGTGCTGCGGGCGCTTTGCCGTTTGCACCGTTCCCCACCACCCGGTTAACCGTTGACAACGTGGCAAGGCTGAAGCGCGACGATGCCCAGTTGCTGGCGCTGATCAACTCGGCCCTGTGCCAATTGGGCTTGCCGGGCTTGCCCAGTCTGGATGCCATTTACACGCAAGCCGACGCCAAATGGCTCAGCACCTGGCCAGCGCTGGACCATTTTGGCGCGCGCAACGCAGAGCACTACCTGGGCTTGGCCCCGTTGCCGGGTTGTGCCGCGCCGGTCTGGCCTGCTGTTGAAGCCCCAAGAGTGTTTGGCTATTTGCTCAACTTTCCGTCGCTGCCGCAGTTGCTGCGTGATCTGCAAGCCGCCAACCTGTCTGCATTGTTGTATGTGCGAGGCCTGCCAGCGGCGCTGCGACAAACTTTCAGCGGACAGAACATGCGCTTTGCCGACGACCTGGTGGACCTGGCCCAGGTGGCACAGCAGTGTGCGTGGGTGCTGCACCACGGCAACCACAGCACCATGGCCACATTTATGCTGGCGGGTGTGCCGCAGTTGATCATTCCCTGCCATCAAGAGCAATTGTTTGGTGCCCTGCGGCTGGTAGCGACCCAGTGCGCGGTGATGGCGTACCAAGATCAGCCCGGCTTTTCCGCAGCCATCACGGCGCTGCAAACCCACGCTGCCTTGCGCCAAAGCGCGGCACACCTGGCGCGCCAGTGTGCTCCCTTTGATCTGGCGGGCAACACAGCCTATGTTGGAACTATGTTTGGGAAGTTGATAAAACAATAGCGCCTTGAACATATCCCATAACAGCTACAGCCAAATTTATATATAAAACGGCATGAACAAAGCCGTTCGCAAGCTGGGCGATATTGCCAAAGTGCGCGGCATGGCGCAACTGGCCAAAGACACTGGCCTGTCACGTGAAAGCCTGTACAAAACCCCTCTGGCGAGCGCGTGCCCACTACCGACACCTTATTCAAGGTGATGCGCGCCATGGGGTTCAAGCTGACAGTGCAATCGGCGCACCCGTTTAACACCACAATCAACCGGAATACCCAATTTCGCGTATAACAACGGCTTTATGGTTCCAGTGCACAGGAGATCGGCCATGCGCTCACACGCGTCACTCAATCATATTTACCGCAGCGTCTGGAACCAGGCTCTGGGGGCGATGGTGGCTGTGGCTGAAATCTGCCCAGCACACGCGGGCACCGGCGCTGCATCGGGCTCTGTGGCATCAGCCAGTTGGCCCATGGATGGGTTTGAAAGCTTGAGGTTAAAAACACTTGCATCGGCCGTTGCGCTTGTGTGGACAGCTACATGTTCTGTAGCGTTTGCCAACCCCACGGGCGGCGTGACGGTAGCTGGCCAGGCCAGCATGGTGAGCCAAGGCAACAAACTCACCGTGACCACCCAAAACGCGCCAGGTGCGAACCATTCCGCCATCAACTGGCAAAGCTTCTCCATCCCCCAAGGCAACAGTACCTACTTTGCGCAGCCCAATGCGGCCAGCACGGTCATCAACCGGGTGGTGACCCACACCCCAAGCCAACTCTTTGGCACGCTGGGCAGCAACGGCAGCCTGGTACTGGTCAACCAGGCGGGTATTACCGTGGGTGCCGGGGCCGTGGTGGACACCGCAGGCTTTACGGCCTCAGCCTTGCGCATGAGCGATGCCGATGCACTGGCCGGGCGGCTGAAGTTTGGCGAAGCAGGTGCGCTGGGCGGGGCCGTAACAGCCAACGGCAACATTCTGGCGCGCAGTGGCGATGTGGTGCTGATCGGCGCAGGCGTGGGCACAGGCCAGAAAGCACTCATTCAAAGCCCCAATGGCGCTACGATGCTGGTAGCTGGTAGCGCAGTATCCATAAGCGCTAGAGGGCTGGAAGGCATACAACTTGAAGTGCAGGCGCCGAGCGATTCAGCGGTCAACCTGGGCACGCTCCAGGGCGATGCGGTCGGTATTTTTGCCGGCACCTTGAAGCACAGCGGCGCGATTCAGGCCACCACGGCAGCGCTGGAAGGCGGCAAAGTAGTGCTGAGGGCCACGGGTGATACCTATGTCGAAGGCGCAGGCAAGATTGCCGCAACCGGCATCCACGGCGGCAGCGTCGATGTGCTGGGTAATCGGGTGGCGGTGACAGACCAGGCGCAAATTGATGTGTCGGGTGATCACGGTGGCGGCACGGTGCGCATCGGTGGCGACTACCAGGGCAAGAACGCGGCAGTGCCCAACGCACAGTACAGCTACTTTGGGCCCGAGGCCTCGGTTCATGCCGATGCCACGGATTCGGGTGACGGCGGCAAGGTGATCGTCTGGGCTGACAAGACCACCCGTGCCTATGGCAATATTACGGCCAAAGGTGGGGTTAATGGGGGTAACGGCGGACTGGTTGAAACCTCGGGTCACCATCTGGATGTGGCGGGCATCAAGGTCAACGCGCTGGCACCGCACGGGTCAGCGGGCTCCTGGTTGCTAGACCCTTCGGATATCAATGTGCTTGCTACTGGCTTTGATGCGTCTCCTCTGACTGGTTCGGGTCTTTTGGGTGGTGTGGATTTGTTTGCCAACACGGGTTTGAGCGCTGGCAATGTGTCTAACTTGAACATTGCTACGATCAACACAGCCAGTGCCAACGTGACATTGCAAGCGCTCAACGACATTACTTTTGGCGCGCCCGTCAGCATCGCTGCAGCAGGTGTCGGCCTCACGGCCCAGGCTGGCAACAACATCGCCTGGGGCAGCAATACCATCACAACCAATGGCGGCGCCCTTGCTTTTAGCGCCAACGATGCGGGGGGTACTCAAACAGGAACCGGGAGCATCAGCGGCACGGGCACGATCACCACCAACGGCGGCGCCGTGTCGATCAGCGGGCAAAACATCAGCTTGCTCGATGTTTCAACATTGGCTGCCAGCGGCGGTGCGGTCACGCTCACCGCTGGTAATAACGGCACCATCACGGCAGGCACCATTGCCACTTCGGGTGGCAATGGTGCGCCAAATGCGGTCAGTGCCGGGGGCAATGCTGGCGCCGTCACCATTACGGGTGCTGCGGGTAATCTGACGCTCGCTGCCTTGACCGTGAATACTGTTGGTGGCACGGGGTCGGCCACGGATACAGTGGGCATAGTCGGCGGCAAAGGGGGCAATGGCGGCGACGTCACCATGACTGCTGCAAACAATGGGCTGCTGACCCTGGGCGCTGTGACTGTGACCACCAGCGGTGGCAAAGGTGGGGACGCGACCGTTGCGTCGGCCGTGCCGGGCAACGGCGGCAACCCGGGCACGGTCACACTGGGTACCAACACAGGCAGTGGCGGCATTTATTTTTCTGGAAACACGTCTGTAACGTCGTATGCTGGTTTTTATGGTGATGCTGTTACGCCCGCTGGAAGTACCGGTTTCTACAACAATATTTATTTGCGAGCGGGTACCGGCGGCATCTCTCAGGCCAGTGGAACCGTTGTCAATTTGACCAGTGCCAGCAGCTTGTTTCTTAATTCGCTGGGCTCAGTGGTGCTTGCAAACGCGAACAATGGGTTTGATTACCTATACGGGTCAGTCACCGGCGATTTAAGTTTGGTCAATGTTTACGGCAGCTCGAATTTGGATGTGTCTGGGAACGCGTCCTTATCCGGAAAATCTTGGTACGGCTTCGAGGCCAGTGGCGCACTGACTGTTGGCGGCAATGCTGACTTGGTTTCTTATAACGCTTTGACACTGACCGGCGCTATCTCTGCCGTTGGGAATTTGTCCTTGTCTGCCAACGCCGCTGTCACGCAAAACGCAGCCCTCACCGCCAGCGGCTTAGAACTTAAGGGCAGCGGCAGTTACACACTGACAAATGTCGCAAACAACGTGGCCACCCTTGCTACAACCACGGGTGCCGGTGCCATCAGCTATGTGGATGCTGATGCACTGGCAGTGGGCATCGTAAACGCCACCACGGGCATCAACAGTACCGGCAATGTGTCGCTTAGCTCAGCGGGAAGCCTGACGGTCAATGCACCCATTTCGACGACTGGCGGGTATGGTGGCACGGTCAGTTTGCGTGCCGACATGAATGCGGTGTGTGCGTCTGACAGCGCAAGCTGCGCCAGCGTGACTTTTAGTGGTGCTGGAAGTTTGGGTACATCCGCCTGGACCCAGGCCGACATTTATTACAACCCCGCGGCCTATGCCACACCGACCGATTTCAGCAGCTTTGTAGGCAGTACGCCTCTGACCGCCTGGATGTTGGTCAATGATGTTGGCTCAAGCACGGCCACCCGCGGTTTACAGGCCATGGCCACCAATCTGGCGGGCAACTATGCGCTGGGCAAGAGTATTGATGCCAGCGCCACCAGTGGATGGAATGGGGGCTTCGGCTTTGTACCGGTGGGTACCAACAGCACACAATTTACCGGCTCAATCAACGGCGCTGGCCATGTCATCAGCGGCCTGACGATCAACCGGCCAGGCAGCAACTATGTGGGTTTGCTGGGCTATGCGGCCGGGGCCAAGGTGTCGAATCTGGGGCTGGAGTCGGCCAACATCACGGGCGGGGGCTGGGTGGGAGGTATTGCGGGTTATGCCACCGGTATCGCCCTTCAAAACACTTGGGTCAACGGTGTCATCACCGGCACAGGCTCCAATGTGGGCGGCTTGGTAGGGCAAAACGATGGTTTGGGCACGATCAGCTCCAGTTACTCCAGCGGCAGTGTGACCGGCAGCACCGCTGCCACAGCATCAAATACCGGTGGTTTGGCAGGCTGGAGCAACGGCAGTATCAGCAACAGTTATTCAACGGCCGCTGTTTCTGGCAACAACAGGGTTGGGGGGCTGGTGGGCCTGAATTGGGGTGCTGCCATCACCAACACTTATGCCTCTGGTTTGGTTACCGGCACGGGGACAACACCCGTCAATGTGGGCGCTCTTTTGGGTGGGAATGGAACTTACGACGGTACGGCTTGGAACGGTAAAGGTACGGTTACCAACAGCTTCTGGGACAGCTCGGTCAATACCACTGCGTACGACGGTAACGTTTCAGCGGTGGGTATCGGCGGGGCCGGTGCCGTGCAGACTGGTGCGACGGGCCTGGCTACCGGGCAATTGAACCAAGCCAGTTACACCGGTTTTGACTTCACCACCACCTGGTGGATGAGCGAGGGCAACACGCGCCCGATGCTGCGCAGTGAATACAACACCAGCGTTGGTAATGCACACCAGTTGCAGTTGATGGCGTTGGATTTGGCGGCCAGCTACACGCTGGCCAATGACATTGATGCCTCCTCCACCAATGGCACTATTAATCCGTCGGGCATCTGGGGCAGCGCAGGTTTTGTGCCTTTGGGGGTTAACCCAGATTCGCTCATTGGTGGCAGCTTTACCGGCACGCTCGATGGGGCCAATCACAGCATTTCGCAGATCAACATCAACCGGCCTACCCAGGACAACGTGGGTCTGATCGGGTATTTGGGTGACTCTAGTGTTGCATCGGTGGGTTCGATCAGCAATTTGAGCCTGCAGTCGGTCAACATCACCGGGTACGGCATGGTGGGTGCGCTGGCTGGCACGGCCAATGGCAGCGTGTCGGGGGTCAGGGTCAGCGGCAGCGTGACGGGTGGCGGTGAAGTGGGCGGCGTGATCGGGCGGCTGGGTGGTGCTGCCACGCAACTCGATAACAGCGCCATTGTCACTGGTAACGACGTATATGCCGAAGTCGGTGGTGTGGTGGGCATGGTGTGGGGCGGCTCGCTTGGCAGTGCTTCAAATACTGGGGCGGTCACGCTTACCGATGACTGGGGTCATGTCGGCGGCTTGGTGGGGCGCTTGTATGCGGGCAGTATTAGCAACAGCGCAAACTTTGGGTCGGTCAGCAGCACGGGGACCTCTGGCACAGGCACGGCAGGTTACGGCGGAAACGTCGGTGGTCTGATTGGCAGGGTAGAGGCAAGCGGCACAGCAGTCAGCCAGAGCTTGAGCACGGGCCGTGTCACAGGTCTCGCAGATGTCGATACCGTGGGGGGCTTGATCGGCACCAATTCCGGCACGAGCAACATCAACAGCAGCTTTTGGGACACCGAGACCTCAGGTCAAACCGCTGCTGGGGCGGGCCTAGGGCTAAGTACGGCGCAATTGCAAACCACTGCCACTTTCAACAGCGCCACCACGGCAAACGGCAACATCAATCCGGGCTGGGACCTGAGCAGCACGTGGGGCGTGATCGACGGCGTGTCTTACCCCTATCTGCGCGCCCTCTACAGCGGCACGCCACAAATTTTGTCGGGCCGATTGCTCAACACTGACGGCAGCACCGCGCTTAGCGGTGGCGCTTTGCAGTTGCTTAAAAATGGCGGCACCTGGCTGCAACCGGCACTGGCCGCCAACAGCACGTTTTATACGGCACTGGCCCCGTCCAGCGTGGCCAGTGGCGACCTGGTACTGGCTTATTTAACCGGGGTGACCCTGCCCAGCGCAGCCGTGCGTCGCAGCGATGGCGGGCACTTGAACGGGCTGAACGTGGTGTTTGACGCGCTGAGCCTGACCGGGGCTGGGCCCAGCCAGACGCTGACGAACAGTCAGATCAAAACCGCCAGCGCCAGCCTGAGCACCGATCTGCCCTACAGCTTGACCGAGACCAGCACCGGCTCGGGCGTGTTCAACCTGCAGCTCAACGGCGGCGCGCGCCTGATTGGGCAAGACTATGGCTTTGGCGGCGCTTTGAGCACGGCGGGTGGGTCGGTCACGCTGAGCTCAAGCGGAGCCCAAAGCGTGGGCAGCATCAGCACCCAAGGTGGCTCCGTGTCAGTTACCGCCTTGTCCATCCAGGTGGACGACACGATCAATGCCAGCGGCTTGGCCGGTGCGGGCGCTTTGCAGAGCGGCGGTGCCTATGGCGGCGGGGCGGCTGGGGCCATCAGCTTGCAAACGCCATCGGCCAGCGCAGACACCAGCATCCTACTGGCCGCCAACAGCCGTCTGCTGGCCAATGGTGGGGCGGGGCAAGACGGAACCAATCCCGTTGAAGGTGCAGGGCTAAGTGGTGGGGCGGGTGGTGCTGCGGGCATGATCACGCTCAACAGCGGTGCTGGCTCCATCGATGCCACGGCAGTGGGTATTGAATTGCAAGCTGTGGGGGGTGCTGGAGGTAAGGGCGGGGCGGGTGTCAAGGGCCTTAACTCGTCTGATCCAATGTACGTGCCCGGCATGGGCAGTGACGGCGGTGCCGGTGGTGCCGGTGGGGCCGGGGCCGCCATTACCTTGCAAGGCGCACAGGTATCGCTGGGCAGCTCGGGGGCAGCAGCGGTTTTGAAATCGGCCGGTGGAGTGGGTGGTGCTGGGGGCACCGGTGGGGCGGGGGGTGATCAAATAAGTTTTGAGTCACCTATGGTTGGCAGCGGCGGTGCCGGAGGTGCTGGGGGTGTGGGTGGAGCCGGCGGCACTGCGGGCAACCTGCCATTGACCAGCAGCACCGGGGTGACAGGTTTTGTGACCCTAACGCAAGCAGGTTTGGGCGGGGCTGGGGGCAGCGGTGGCGTGGGCGGGCAAGGTACGCAGGCTTGGACCGATACATTGAATACGACTAATACAGCAGACGATATGTATTACGCAGCAGGCTCGCAGGGTATGAGCCCCGGCATGAACTCCAGCGGCGCAGCAGGCAGCTCGGGCTATTTGCAACTGACCAACAGCGCCGCCGGGGCCGTGGCCATCACCAGCAGTGGCGACATCACGCTAGGTGGCAGCAACGCCCTGGGCAGCGCCAGCGTGTCAGTGCAAGCCGCCAACCTCACCTTGGCCAGCGGAGCCAGCTTAAGCACCAGTGCCAGCGGCGACGCCGTGCAACTGGCCGGCCAGACCAGCTTCACCAACGCAGCCGGGGCCAGTGCGCTGAGCACCCCCAACGGGCGCTGGCTGATCTGGAGCGCCGATCCCAGCAGCATCAGTGCAGGCGGCTTGACCGAGGCTTTTCGCCAATACGCCGCCACCTTTGGCAGCACCGCCGTGCAAAGCAGCACCGCAGGCAACGGCTTTTTGTACACCGAAGCCCCCAGCTTGAGCGCCACCCTCACCGAATCGGTCACCGGTGCGGCCACCAAGGTGTATGACGGCAACACCAGCGTGGGCAGTGGCATGGCGCTGACCGTCAGCGGTGCCGTTCACAGCGACATGCTCAGCATCAGCGGCAGCCTGGCCTATGCCAGCCCACGTGCCGTGGCCAGTGGCCAATACGTAGCCATCAACGCCAGCGCACTCAGTGTGTCAGCCACCAATGGTACGGTGCCGGTCTATGGCTACAGCGTGCCCGCTAGCGCCAGCTTTGCCAACGGTGTGATCACCCCGGCCCCCTTGACCGCCACCCTGAGCAACACCGGGGTGAGCAAGGTGTATGACGGCAGCACCAGCGCCCCAACCGGATTCACCCCAGCATGGACGGTGAGCGGCTTGGTCAGCGGCGACAGTGCGGCAAGCGTTTCTCATAACAGCACCCTGTTTGCCAGCCAGAATGTTGCCACCATTGGCAATACGCTCACGCTCTCCGGCCTGAGCTTGGGCAGCATCACCGGCACGCTGGGCTCGGTGGCCAGCGACTATGTTTTAAGCAACACCGAAGCCAGCATCACCGCCAGCATCACCCCCAAGCCGCTAACCCTAAGCGCCAGCAAGACCTATGACGGCAGCACCAGCTTGGCTGGGGCCGTTACCCTGATAGGTTTGGTCAACAGCCAGACTTTGGGCTACACCGCCACCGCCAATGATGCACATGTGGCCACGGCCAGCAAGTTCATTAACGCCATCACACTGGCCGATGCCGTCGACAGCTCAGGTGGTCTGGCCAGCAACTATCAGTTGCCTGCGCCGTTGGATGCCAGCACCGCATCGGTCACGATCAACCCGGCCACCTTGACCGCAACCCTGAGCAACACCGGGGTAACCAAACAGTATGACGGCGGCATCAGCGCGCCAGCCGGTTTCAGCCCCAGCTATACCTTCACAGGCTTGGTTAGCGGCGACACGGCGGCCTCGTTGAGCCACAGTACGGCCGCCTATCTGGGCAAAGATGTCGCCACAGCCAACAACACGTTAACTGTGATCGGCCTGGCGTTAAGCGCCATCACCGGCAACAACAGCAGCGCTACCAGTGACTACGCCTTAAACGCAACCAGCGCGTCGGTGGCCGCCAGCATCACGCCCAAGCCCTTGACGGGCAGTATCACGGGGGGCGGTAGCGTTTATGGTGCCCCTTTGGCGGCTGGCATGGTCAGCTTAAATGGTGTTTTAGTCAATGAAACGGTCACGCCCGGAGTGGTCACGGTCAGCACAACCAACATGCCGACCAGCACCAGCGGCAACTACTGGGCAGGCACTTACCCCAGTGCTCAAAGCGCAAGCACGGTTTTGGGCGGGGCCGATGCGGCCAACTACAGCTTTGCCGGGGCCACGGCCAACTACACCATCACACCCCTGACGCTGACCGTTACCAGCATCGACCCCGTCAGCACCACTTACGGCACCAGCGCTGCGGCTGGGGCGGTCAGCTTTGGCAATTTGATCAGCGGCGATGTCGTCACTGCCACCGCCAGCATCGTGAACCCGCTCACCAGCACCAGCGGCAACTTGAAAGCGGGTAGCTACAGCCAAAGCGTTGCTGCCAGCTTGGGCGGCAATGACGCGGGCAACTACATCTTGGGCGGCTTCACCACCAGCTCGGCCAACTACACGGTCAACCAGCTCGCCTTGACCGGCACCATCACCGGCGGCAGCAGCGTTTACGGCTCGGTGCTCTCACCGGGCACCGTTGGCTTTAGCAACCTGATTGCCAACGATGTGGTCACACCGGCCAGCATCACGGTCAACACGGTGGGCTTGCTCAGCAGCAGCCACCTCAAGGCAGGTACGCACACCGGCATCCAGTCGGTCAGCGGCACTCTGAGCGGCACCGATGCCGCCAACTACAGCTTTGCGGGCGCAAGCGCCGACTACACGGTAGCCCAATTGGCCCTGACTGGCGCGGCGATCGCACCCGTAACAACAACGTACGGCACCACCGCTGCGGCTGGGGCGGTCAGTTTCACCAACGTGTTCAGTGGTGATGCCGTCAGCAGCACGGCGAGCATCGTCAACCCGCTCACCAGCTCCAGCGGCAACCTGAAAGCGGGCAGCTACAGTCAAAACGCAGCGGCCACCTTGACTGGCAACGATGCGGGTAACTACAGCTTTACTGGCTTCACCACCAGCTCGGCCAACTACACGGTCAACCAGCTCGCCTTGACCGGCACCATCACCGGCGGCAGCAGCGTTTACGGCTCGGTGCTCTCACCGGGCACCGTTGGCTTTAGCAACCTGATTGCCAACGATGTGGTCACACCGGCCAGCATCACGGTCAACACGGTGGGCTTGCTCAGCAGCAGCCACCTCAAGGCAGGTACGCACACCGGCATCCAGTCGGTCAGCGGCACTCTGAGCGGCACCGATGCCGCCAACTACAGCTTTGCGGGCGCAAGCGCCGACTACACGGTAGCCCAATTGGCCCTGACTGGCGCGGCGATCGCACCCGTAACAACAACGTACGGCACGGCAGCCGCACCGGGTGCGGTCAGCTTTGGTAACGTGATCAGTGGCGACCTGGTCAGCAGCACGGCCAGCATCGTCAACCCGACACTGAGCACCAGCGGCCACCTCAAAGCCGCAAGTTACTCTCAAACCGCGAGCACGCTTAGCAGTGCTGATGCGCTCAACTACAGCTTTACGGGCTTGACCACGAGCAGCGCCAACTACACCGTCAACCCACTCGCGCTCACCGGCAGCATCAGCGGTGGTGGCAACACCTACGGATCAACCCTGAGCCCTGGCAGCGCCAGTTTGTCGGGCATCTTGAGCGGTATCCCGACGGGCTCCACGGTCTCAGTCACTGACGTCGTCACGCCCGCCACTGTTACGGTCAACACGGCGGGCCTGCTCAGCAGCAGCGGCAACCTGAAAGCGGGCACGCACAGCGGCATCCAGTCGGTTAGCGGCACCTTGAGCGGCGCGGATGCCAGCAACTACAGCTTTGCGGGTGCAACAGCAGACTACACGGTGGACCAACTGGCGCTCACGGGCGCGGCCATTGCCCCCGTGACCACCACGTACGGCACGGCAGCCGCACCGGGTGCGGTCAGCTTTGGTAACGTGATCAGTGGCGACCTGGTCAGCAGCACGGCCAGCATCGTCAACCCGACACTGAGCACCAGCGGCCACCTCAAAGCCGCAAGTTACTCTCAAACCGCGAGCACGCTTAGCAGTGCTGATGCGCTCAACTACAGCTTTACGGGCTTGACCACCAGCAGCGCCAACTACACCGTCAGCCCGCTGGCGCTCACCGGCAGCATCACTGGCGGCGGCAACACCTACGGATCAACCCTGAGCCCTGGCAGCGCCAGTTTGTCGGGCATCTTGAGCGGTATCCCGACGGGCTCCACGGTCGCAGTCACTGACGTGGTCACGCCCGCCACTGTTACGCTCAACACCGCCGGCCTGCTCAGTACCAGCGGCAAGCTCAAAGCGGGCACGCACAGCGGCATCCAGTCGGTTAGCGGCACCTTGGGCGGCGCGGATGCAGGCAACTACAGCTTTGCCGGCGCAACAGCAGACTACACGGTGGGCCAACTGGCCCTGACTGGCGCGGCGATCGCAGCCGTGAGCACCACTTACGGCACAACAGCCGCCCCCGGTGCGGTCAGCTTTGGCAACGTGGTCAGCGGCGACGCGGTCACCAGCAGCGCCAGCATCGTCAACCCGCTGACCAGCACCAGCGGCCACCTCAAAGCCGCAAGCTACTCTCAAACTGCGAGCACGTTAGGCAGTGTGGACGCGCTTAACTACAGCTTTACAGGCTTGACCACGAGCAGCGCCAACTACACCGTCAGCCCACTGGCGATCACGGGTGTGAGCGCAATAACGGCGGCTGACAAAGTCTATGACGGCAACACATCGGCCAGCTTGAACACCACAAACGCTATTTTTAACGCAGCTATCAGCGCAGACCAATTAAGCGTTGCCAGCGCTACAGGCACCTTCGCCGACAAAAATGTGGCAACCGGCAAAACGGTGAACATCAACGGCATCAGCCTGGGTGGCGCGGATGCGGGCAACTACAGCCTGGCCAGCAGCACGGCCAGCAGCAATGCCAGCATTACCCAACTTCCCAGCGTCACCTGGGCCGCCAGCAGCCCCGGCAACTGGAGCAACCCAGCCAATTGGGCCGGTGGTGCCCTTCCTGATCTAAATAACGTCGCGGCGGTGAACATCCCCAGCGGCGTCACCGTAACCTACGACAGCGCAGCCGGTAACACGCACCTGCAAAGCCTCAGCAGCAGTGGCACACTGAACTTGACTGGGGGCACGCTGGATATTGGCAACCAGCTCAGCACGCAAAACTACAGCCAAAGCGCAGGCGTTGTCAGCGGCGCGGGAAGCTTTACGGTCAGCAACAGCTTCAGTCAAAGTGCGGGCAGCATCGCCATGGGCGGGCCGGTAGCCATCACGCAAACCAGCGGCGACCTGATTGTTGGCAGCATCAGCGCGGCGGCCATCACGTTGAATGCCAGCAACGGTGCCATCAGCCAAAGTGCGGCGCTGGTCAGCAGCGGCTTGCTCAGCACTCAATCAAGCTTGGGCACCACGCTCACCCACACCGGTAACCACCTCAGTGCCTTCCAGGCCAGTAGCAGCACCAGCGGCAACATCAGCCTGGTCAACACCGGCGTGTTCGACATCCGGGGCATCAGCACTGCGGCGGGCAGCATCACGGTGGACAACACCGGCGCGACCCGCACCAGCGCCTTGGTCAAGGCGGGTGGGGGCGACCTCAACATCAACGCCCACAGCCCCTTGAGCATCGGTGCGGCAGGCTTGCAAGCCAGTGGCAACATCACCCTGAGCGCCGCCAACAGCGACGGCAACCTACAACTTGACGGGCCGGTCAGCTCCAGCGCGGGCGGCATCAGCGTCAACGCGGGCAACAGCTACACACAAAACAGCGCGGTCAGCGCGGCTGCCGGGGTCAACGTCAGCGCCGCGGTCACGCCCATGAACTTTGGCACGGCCGCCACCACCCAGGGCAGTCCGGTCAGCTACACGGCGGCCAACCAAAACGTTAGCACGCCCCCCGCGTCGTTGACACAGGACACGCCCAACCAACCCGAACCACAGGTGCCCGACCTGGTGACCACCTTCACCGACTTGTTCACGGCCGCGCTGGCCGACCAAAAGTTTATCGACAGCAGCACGACCCAAACGGCGGATGCGGTCAAAAAAGAGGCCAACAAACCGGTTGCAGAAGACCTGCTGAAAGAAAAAAAGAAGAACAAGGAAAACGTTGTTGTTGAAGAAAAGATATGCACACCTTGACCCCTGTCCACATGCAAAAGGCTCCTATGGACAACTCGCACCGACACACTCCTTGCGCCCATCTGTCACGGCTGCGCTCGCTTGGCGGACTACTGTTGCTGGCGGCCAGTCTGCTGGGCATGGCCCCGGCGGCACTGGCCCAACGCGCCGGAGAAGTTGAATTCTCACGCGGGGTCGGCTTTGCCCAAACACCCGGACAATTGCCACGCACGCTGGGCAAGGGGTTGCCACTGCAAGAAGGAGACCGCCTGACCATTGCCGAGGGCTCGGCGGCGATCATCAAATTGAACGACGGCACACGCATGACGCTGCGGCCCAACTCCGAAATGGTGGTACACCAATACCAGTACAAAGAAAGCGCCAGCGACAACGCCATGGTGCTGCAACTGCTGCGCGGGGGCTTTCGGGCCATCACCGGGCTGATCAGCAAAAACTCGCCCAACGCGGCGCGTATCCAGACCACCACCGCCACCATTGGCATTCGGGGTACCGACTTTGACGCACGCCTGTGCGGCCCCGAATGCCGGGTCGAATCGGCCCAAGTCAACGCCAGTGCGCGCCCGAACGCGGCAGCGGCCAGCGCCAAACTGATCGATGTGCAAGGCGACATCAGCGCCATCGACCCTGCTCAGGCCAAACGCCAACTGGTCACTGGTGCGGCCCTGTACCCGGGCGAAACCATTGAAACCGGCCCTGCGGCCAAAGGCGTGCTAATTTTTAGAGACGACAGCCGCGTAACGCTGGGGGCCAACACACAACTGAAGGTTGACAGCTTTGTATTTGATGCGCAAAACCCCAAAGAAGGCAGCTTTCTGGTATCACTGGTGCGCGGTTCGCTGCGCGCCCTGACCGGGGTCATCGGCAAGAGCAACAACCGCAACGTCAAATTCAACACCCCCACGGCCACCATTGGTATCCGTGGCACGGGCCTGGACCTGGACTGCGGTGCTACGGCAAGCTGCAACTTCTTCACCTGGTTGGGCAGCATCGAAGTAGCCCAGACTGGCCCGGGTGGCCAAACCGGACAAAACGCGCTACAAGTATTGCAAGCCGGACAGGGCCTATTTGTCAGCCGCACCGAAATACGCAGTCTGAGCGCCCCCACGCTGGAGCACCTGCAACGCCCCGACACGGTGCCGGTCAAACTCAAAGAACTCTTTGGCGGAGCCAGCAGCACCGACACCGAGCAAAACGCCAAGACTGACAAGGCTGACCGAAAGAGCGCTGACAACAAATCTGCTAACGGGGCCGATAACCAAGCCAGCGAGCCGACCAATGACAAAGAAGAAGGGCTGTTTGTGTTTGTGCGTGACGGCCACATTCAAGTCACCTCGGCCAAAGAAACCATCCATCTGGGACGCGGAGAAACCGGCTTTGCGCGCAACGACGGCCTGACCGGTCGGCCGCTCAACATACCGCTGTTCATCCAGTTTGATAAAGTCCCCCTGCCCAACAGCGCCAACCCGATGTTGAACAGTGTGCTGGGTGAGATGGGCAAGGTGAGCAACAATGTGTGCCGGTAAAGCGCTTATGAAACATGCCAACGCTCGATCAACTGTCCCTGGGCTTATGCGCCGCGCGCAAGTTGGGGCGCTGCTGTCGGCGCTGCTGCTGCCGGGTCTTGCGCTGGCGCAAGCGCCCAGCACACCAGCGCCAATGCCCGCTGCCACCGGGGCAAGCGCCACGTTTGCCATCAACGGCTTTGAGGTGACGGGCGACGTGCCCTTGCCAGCAGCACAAACTGATGCGGTGCTGGCCCCTTTCATTGGCCCGGGTGCCACCATCGAGACCCTGCAAAAGGCCACAGCGGCACTGGAAGCGGCGTACAAGGCACAGGGCTTTGCCCTGCACCGGGTGACGTTGCCAGCGCAAGAAGTGGGCCAAAAAATCAAGCTCGTCATCGTCAAGTTTGTCATTGGCAAAGTCACTGTTAGCGGCAATACGGCCTTTACAGAAGCCAACATTCGCGCCAGCTTGCCCGAACTGGTTGAGAACCAGGCGCCCAACTTCAGCCGCCTGGCGGTGCAGACCGCCATCGCCAACGAAAACCCCAGCAAACAAGTCAAGGTAAGCCTGAAAGAATCCGAGGAAGCCAACAAAATTGATGCAACGCTACAGGTCAAAGAGGCCAAGCCGTGGAACTTCTCGGCCAGCCTGGCCAATACCGGCTCAGATGCCACCGGGCAGGACCGCTTGTCGGTGGTTGGCGGGCACAGCAGCCTGTGGGGACTGGATCACCAGTTCTCAGGCGCCTACACCACGTCAATCGAGCGCAGCAGCGACGTCAAACAACTGGGGCTCAATTACCGCATACCGTTTTACAAGCGGGGTGGCGTGCTGGGTGTGAGCTATACCACCTCTGACGTGGTGGGCAACTTTGGCACCTTTACCAGCACGGGTGCGGGCCAGACCTATGGCATCAACTACAGCCACTACCTTGGACCCGTGGGTGGGCGGCGCAGCTACCTGACCTATGGGCTCGATGAAAAGCAGTTCAAAGCCAACAGGCTCAACAATGCACCGTTGGCGCTGGGCCAACCCGAGCTGACCAGTAGCCGCCCCTTGAGTGTGGGCTACAACGCCCGCATTGAGTCGGATACGGCGGTGTGGGGCTACAACGCTGAGCTGGCTTTGAATGTGCCCGGTGGCAATGGCAATAACCTGACCGATTACCAGAACGCCAACGCCGGATCGGCTGCACCCAATCTGCGTATCAACACCGTCAACTGGAAGCTGCTGCGCGGCGGAGCCAACTACCTCACAGCGTTGGCCAACGGCTGGCTGTGGGGTGTGCGCGGGCAGTTTCAATACAGCGCCGATGCGCTGATCCCGGGCGAGCAGTTTGGCCTGGGTGGGGCTAATTCGGTGCGTGGCACGGGTGAGCGTCTGGTGACCGGTGACAGTGGGGTGTTTGCGTCGATGGAGTTCACCTCGCCGGCACTGGCACCGGGCCTGAATGCACTGCTGTTTGTTGACGGTGGTTGGCTCAACAACCGAAATTCTGCGGTGAGCGGCACTGAGTCAGACCAACTGCTCAGCGTCGGCCTGGGGCTGCGTTACCAAACCAACAAGTTGAGCCTGACAGCCGATTGGGGCCGGGTGGTGACGGGCAGTTCGGTGCCGCTGTCGGTCAACCCGAATGCGCCGCAGGCTGGTGCCGACAAGCTTCATCTGAATATGACGGCCCGGTTTTGACCTTGCTGCTGCCTGGTTCGTTGGCGGGTGTAGGGTGTCGCGATGGTGGCGATTGCCGATTGTGTTTCAAAGTAACATGAGCCCATGACCACTGCCACCCTGCCGATTCAGACCACGCCGTTGCGACAAGACGCGCAGATCATCGCCCTGGTGGGTCTGGCGCACGCGGCGTCGCACTTTGGTCATCTGTTGCTGCCGCCCTTGTTCCCGGTGTTTATGACCGAATTTGCCCTGAGCTATGCGCAGTTGGGGGCGCTGATGAGCGTGTTTTTTGTCGTCTCAGGCATCGGGCAAGCGTCGTCTGGTTTTGTTGTGGACCGGCTGGGCGCGCGACCGATGTTGTTTGCCGCGCTGGGCGTGTTTGTGGCTGCCAGTGTGCTGGCGTCGATGGTCACAGGCTATGCCGGGCTGCTGGCGGTGGCGGCACTGGCCGGGTTGGGCAACGCCACGTTTCATCCGGTTGACTTCACCATCCTGAACCAGCGTGTGTCAACGCATCGGCTTGGTCATGCCTTCAGTCTGCATGGATTGGCCGGCAATTTAGGTTGGGCGCTGGCCCCAGTGTTCTTTGCCACGGTCAGTGCCTTGAGTCATTGGCGCATGGCGTACCTGGCCGCTGCTGGCTTGTATCTGGTCGTGCTGGCGTTGTTGTTCTTCAAGCGTGACAAGCTCAGCACCCATCATGTGGCGTCGCATCCGGACGCGCCGCCTGAGCACAGCATGGCTTTCATGCGCCTGCCAGTGGTGTGGTGGTGCTTTGCCTTTTTTCTGCTTTCAACCATGACGCTGGCGGTGGTGCAGGCGTTTTCGGTGTCGATCCTGCAGGCCATGCACGGTATTGGCTTTGAGGCCGCCACGTTGACGCTTACCGCGTATATGTTGTGCGGCGCGCTGGGGATGCTGGTGGGCGGTTTTGTGGCGGTGCGCTCGCGCCACAGCGACCGGGTGGTGGCCATCTGTATGCTGCTGGCGGCGCTGCTGCTGGCGCTGTGTGGTACCGGGTTGCTGGGGCCGACGCTGACCATGCTGCTGCTGGCGGCCACCGGTTTTGCGGTGGGCATTGGCGGTCCGTCGCGCGACCTGATGATCAAGCAAGCAACACCCAAAGGTGCCACTGGTCGCGTTTATGGTCTGGTCTATTCCGGGCTGGATACCGGTTTTGCCATTTCGCCGATGATTTTTGGCGTGCTGATGGACCGCGGCTGGTACGCCGCGACGCTGCTGGGCGCAGCGCTGGTGCTGGGTCTGAGCGTGATCGCGGCGCTGGGGGTCGGGCAGCGCAGCCATTAGACTTGCCAAACCGATTTTCTGCCCCCAACCTTATAGGAATTCACATCCGATGAAAGCATTGTTGTGCAAAACGTTAGGACTACCCGACACGTTGCTGCTGGACGAGGTGCCAGAGCCGAAGCCCGGCCCGGGCCAGGTGCTGCTGGAGATGCGCGCTGCGGGTGTGAATTTTCCGGACGCACTGCTGATTCAGGGTAAATACCAGGCTAAGCCCGCGCTGCCGTTTACGCCGGGGTCGGAGCTGGCCGGTGTGGTGCTGGCCGTGGGCGCGGGCGTGCACAACGTCAAGCCCGGCCAGCGCGTGATGGCATCGTGTCAGATGGGCGCTTTTGCCGAACAGGTACTGGTGGACGCGCGCCAGGTGCTGCCCATGCCCGATGGACTGGGCTTTGACGTGGCGGCGGCTTTTACGCTGGCGTTTGGCACCTCGTACCACGCGCTCAAGGGTCGCGCCAACCTCAAAGCGGGTGAAACACTGCTGGTGCTGGGCGCCTCAGGCGGCGTGGGACTGGCCGCCGTGCAGATTGGCAAGGCGCTGGGTGCGCGGGTCATTGCTGCGGCCTCCAGCGCCGACAAGCTAGCGCTGTGCCAGAGTAACGGCGCCGACGCGCTGATCAATTACCACAGCGAAGATTTACGCACCCGTCTCAAAGAGCTGACTGACGGCAAAGGGCCGGATGTGATTTACGACCCGGTCGGTGGGCACTACGCCGAACCGGCTTTTCGCTCCATTGCCTGGGGCGGGCGCTATCTGGTGGTGGGCTTTGCCAATGGCGAGATACCGGTTTTGCCGCTGAACCTGCCGTTGCTCAAGGGCGCGTCGATCGTGGGCGTGTTCTGGGGCGAATTTGTCAAGCATCAATTGCCCGATTTCATTCAGGACTTGAGCGCGATGTTTGGCTTGTTGTCACAGGGCAAGTTGCGTCCGCACATTTCCAAAAGCTACCCGCTGGCACAAGGCGCGCAGGCGTTGCAGGATTTGCTTGAGCGCAAGGTCACGGGCAAAGTGATCATCACCAATGGCGACGTGCGCGCTGAGTCGGTCAGTGATGCGGCCGCTGGCGTGGTCGAGGCTGAAACGACCCAAGCGGGCGATGCTGCAGCGGTGACGCTGGCAGACACCATCCAACCCGCCGATCTGGCGTCATGGGTCGGGCGCGAACTGGGCGTTTCGTCGTGGATCACGCTGGACCAGGCGCGCATCGACGCGTTTGCCCAGTGCACGCAAGATCAGCAATGGATTCACGTGGATGTGCCACGCGCAGCGCTTGAGAGCCCGTTTGGCGGCACCATCGCGCACGCGTTTTTGAGCCTGTCGATGATTCCGGTGACGATGTACGAACTGCTGGTGGACCGGTTGCGTGTGCAGGCGGTGCTGAACTATGGACTGGACAAGACGCGCTTCATGGCGCCGGTGCGCAGCGGCCAGCGCGTACGCAACCACATCAAGGTTGTGGCGCTGCAAAACAAGGGTGCGGGCCGCTGGCTGCTCACCACTGAGAATACGTTTGAAATCGAAGATCAGGACAAACCGGCATTGGTGGCCATGACGCTGGGCTACCTGATCGAGTAGCGCTGTACCAACCGAAAAGCCGGCAAGATGACAAGGGTGACTATGAACCACAATCTTTTCTCTGCAAGCAAGCGTATGGCGCTGGGTGTGCGGTTGGTCACGCTCTTGATTTCTGCCCTGCTTCTGGCTTGCTCGCCACGCGAACCGATTCGGCTCGGTTTTGTTGCAGGTCTGTCCGGTCGTGTCGCTGACCTTGGCATTGGTGGCCGCGACGGTGCCCTGCTGGCTGTCGAGCTGCCCCCTGAGTCAGAATAGTTGTCGCCCCCAAAAACCCGCGGATGATCCGCAAACTGGCGACCACAAATGAAACGAAAAAGCTACCCAACCGAATTCAAAGATCAGGCACTGCACGCCTGGTGTCGTGAACGCGGCCTGTTCGAACACCAACTCCAGCAGTGGCGAGTTCAATTCTGTGCGATTGACAAGCCGGTGAACACGCTACTGGACGGCGCCCTG